>Ga0209591_10007698_pt1 | contig 11797 bp, 8 predicted proteins | sample MAT01_FD_187207 | JGI IMG/M metagenome (GOLD analysis project Ga0209591, IMG submission 187207) | Freshwater microbial communities from Lake Fryxell liftoff mats and glacier meltwater in Antarctica - MAT-01 (SPAdes) (version 2) | ecosystem: Environmental > Aquatic > Freshwater > Ice > Liftoff...
AAGCAAAACACTTGATGCAGGTAGCAGCGAATCAGGAAAAAATGCAGCACTGGGCGCACCACGCCCCAATGAATTACCAGCACAAATATGAGTTAATTGAGGCTGAAAAAGCGCGGGTGTTGGGAGAAAAAGACCGGGCGATCGATTATTACGATCGCGCAATTCAACATTCCCGCGAACAGGGATACATTCAGGAAGAAGCTTTGGCTAATGAATTAGCCGCTGAATTTTACCTGTTGGCGGGGCGGGAGAAGGTGGCTAAGGTTTACATGACGGATGCTTACTACGGTTATATCCGTTGGGGTGCGAATGCTAAGGTTGCTGATGTGGAGGAACGCTATCCGCAGTTAATTGTACGGATGCCGGAAAGTGAAATTTTCGCAAGTAGCACCCAGACTCTGACTGTAACTTCTTCAACTGTTACCGGCAGTCATAAAGCTTTGGATTTCGCTACTGTGATCAAAGCATCTCTTGCTATTTCTGGCGAAATTGTACTCGATGCTTTGCTGGCAAAATTGATGCAGATTTTGCTGGAAAATGCGGGTGCTCAAACTGGGTGTTTGATCGCGCCGAAAAACGGTGAATTTGTCATTGAAGCTGCGGGAGAGATTGGCGGCGAGGTGCGGGTGCTCTCAGGCGCGGGCTTGGATTGTGCGTATCCGCGATCGGTAATCAATTTTGTCGATCGCACTCTCGAAGATATTGTCCTCCACGATGCCCGCAGCGAGGCAATTTTCAACACTGACCCCTACATCGCCACACACCAGCCCAAATCGCTATTATGCGCGCCGATCGTCTATCAAGGCAAATTAACTGCTATCCTATATTTAGAAAACAATTTGGTCGCCGGTGCTTTTACTCCCGAACGTTTGGAAGTATTGAAGCTGCTTTCTTCCCAAGCTGCGATCGCCCTCGAAAATGCCCGCCTTTACGCTAACCTAGCAACTGCAAACGAACAACTAGAAGAATACAACTTTACCCTAGAAGCAAAAGTTAAAGAACGCACCCAAGAATTAAACGAAAAAAATTCATTGCTTTCAGAAGAAATTAAAGAACGCCAAAAAGCTGAAGCCACCGCCCAAGATGCCAGCCGCGCCAAAAGCGAATTTTTAGCTAACATGAGCCACGAATTGCGAACGCCCCTCAACGGCATTTTAGGTTACACTCAAATCTTTAAGCGCGACAAACATTTGACCTCGCAACAACAGAATGGAATTGGCGTTATTCACCGCTGCGGCGAACACTTGCTCGCTTTGATCGAGGATATTTTAGACCTTTCTAAAATCGAGGCGAGGAGAATGGATATCGTGCCGAAAGAGTTTGATTTTCTGGATTTTATGCAAGGCATAACTGCTATTTGTAGCATCCGGGCTGGTCAAAAGAACATAGCTTTCAATTGCGAATATCTTTCCTCTCTTCCCACTGCAATCTCTGCTGATGAAAAGAAGTTGCGCCAAATCTTAATTAATTTAATTGGTAATGCTGTTAAGTTTACTGAAAGCGGTGGGGTTACTTTCAAGGTTTCCGCAGTGGATTGTACAGGGCTGTTTCATTCTCAGAAAAATCATGATGTTGTAGGGGTCGTGCCCCCGTGCCGACCCTCCCCTATCCAGGAGGGCAACCACGGGGGGATTGCCCCTACAAAGAATGAAATAGCCCTAGTCGATTGTGTCAGGGATGGAACCCGGACTGAAGTCCTCACTAAAAACGTGAAGATTCGGTTTCAAGTTGAAGATACGGGAATTGGCATCGCTGCTGATGAGTTGCCAAAGATATTTGCACCTTTTGAACAGGTGGGCAATACCCGCCGCCATACTGAAGGAACCGGATTGGGATTAGCAATCAGCCACCAATTAGTGGAGATTATGGGCGGCGAATTGAAAGTAGAAAGCACTTTAGACAGAGGTAGCATTTTCTGGTTTGAGTTGGAGTTACTAGCAGTTGACACCCCCAAGAAAAATAAAAAGTATTCCGAAAAATTTATCAAAGGTTTCAAGGGTACTAATAAAAAACTTTTGGTAGCGGATGATAAGTGGGAAAATCGCTCGGTGTTAATTCATCTACTCCAACCGTTAGGTTTTGAAATAATTGAGGCTGTTGATGGTCAAGATTGTTTGAATAAAGCCCTAGAATTTCAACCTGATTGTATCTTGATTGATTTGGTGATGCCTGTGATGGACGGGTTTGAAGCGATGCGACAAATTCGCAAGTTTCCCCAATTGCAAAATGTGGTGGCTATCGGCACTTCTGCTAGCATTATGGAAACAGAAAAGCAGGGAAGTTTAGCAGCAGGATGCAATGCTTTTCTGCCCAAACCGATCCGGGCTGAAGAACTTTTAAATTGCTTGCAAGTTCATTTGGAGTTAGAATGGATTTACGAGGATTTACAAGACGGTAATGCTGAATCTGAAGTTTCCCAGAATCAATCTCAAATTCAGGAGGAAAAAATTATCCCTCCTCCGCCAGATGAAATTGCTGTACTTCTTGAATTAGCAATGATGGGTGACTTAGGAGGCATTCAAAAACAAGCAGAAAAATTGAGCGAAATGGATGCAAGATATGTCTCTTTCGCCAGCCATCTGAATCAATTAGCTAAAGATTTTGACGAAGCAAAGATTTTAGAATTTGTAGAACAATACAGGAATTAGTAAAAATATGACCATCTTACCTTGGGAAGAAAGCGTAATTTTGATTGTAGATGACAATCCAAATAATTTGGCAGTTCTCTTTGATTTTTTGACGGAATCGGGGTTTAAAGTGTTGGTGGCGCGGACGGGGGAGAGCGCTATCAAAAAAGCTGAATACTCGCTGCCAGATTTGATTTTGCTGGACGTGCTAATGCCGGGAATTGACGGGTTTGAAACTTGCCGGCTTTTGAAGGCTGGCGATTTGACAAAGGAGATTCCGGTGATTTTTATGACGGCGCTGAATGAGACTGAAGATAAGGTGAAAGGATTTAGTTTAGGGGCTGTTGATTATGTTACTAAGCCGATTCAAAATGCAGAAGTTTTAGCTCGCGCCAAAGCACATTTGAGCATCCGTAAGTTGACTCAAAAACTTCAGGATCAAAATGCTCAGATGCAGCAGGAAATTGTCGATCGCCAACAAGCTCAAATTAACCTAGAACAACTGGCTGCTGAGTTAGAGAAACGGGTAGAATCGCGCACTGTGGAACTTTCTCAAACCAACCAGCAGCTAAAGGAAGAGGTGAACCAGAGGCAGCAAATACAGGAGAATTTGCAGAAGTCCCTGCACGATCTCCAGCACGCTCAATCCCTGTTAATTCACAGCGAAAAAATGTCGGCTTTGGGGCAAATGGTGGCTGGGATTGCTCACGAAATTAACAATCCGGTGAATTTTATCTGCGGCAATCTCAATTATGTTCGCGATTATGCTGAAGATATGCTCAAGGTGATCAATCTTTACCAGCAGCACTATCCCGATCCCGCACCGGAAATAGCATCAACAGCAGAAGCAGTGGAGCTAGAATTCATTCAAGAAGATTTAATGAAAATGCTAAACTCGATGCAGGTAGGGGGCGATCGCATTCGCGAGATAATTCTGTCTCTGCGGTCTTTTTCGCGGCAAGAGGGGGGAGAAATGCAGCCGATTGATATTCATGAAGGTATTGATAGCACGCTGATGATTTTGCAAAATCGGCTGAAATTTAAGGCGAATCGTCCCGCGATTGAGGTGATTAAAGAGTATGACCCTAATTTGAAAAATGTAGAGTGTTGCGGCGGGGAGATCAATCAGGTATTTATGAATATCTTAGCTAATGCGATCGATGCGATCGAAGAATCATGCAGTGAAAAAACTTTCGAGGAAATTCAAGCAAATCCTTCCCAGATTAGGATTTGTACGAAATTGAGCAACTCCAACACTGCAATTATTAAAATTTCTGACAGCGGGCCGGGAATCAGTGAGGAATTGTGCGATCGTATTTTTGACCCATTTTTTACCACAAAGCCGATCGGCAAAGGTACCGGAATCGGCTTGTCAATTAGCTGGCACATTGTCACAGAAAAGCACGGTGGAAGTTTGCAGTGTTGTTCGACACCAGGCCAAGGTACCGAATTTGCGATCGAGCTTCCAATCCGACAAAAAGTGCGAGAAATGGCCGCCTCCGGTTCCCAAATTGGAGGCCGCTAATTATTGGTGTCAACTTAAAACTAAAAAATTACTCCAAAACTCTAACAAATAAACCTATAAATCCGGCTGTTCCTGATGATCTTCCGCAGAACTAGGGTCTAATTCCCACCGATCTTCATCTCGGCGATCGAGCATATCTGCTGTGTGCAAAATAGCTCCATCGGCCATTTCTATACCCGCCGCAGCTCCGAGTTCGTCAACCATATCTTGGTCGGGATTTGGAGCGCTTCCCCCCACTAATTTCTCGCCAGTGGCCCTTTCTTGTTCCGCCGCAGCAACCTCGCCATCGTCGCCGGTGATTTGGGAACTGGTTGAACCGTATTCCGAACTGCTGTCGTTCAAGGTTGTGATTTCGTATTGGTTCAATCCCGGTTCAACGATAACGCCAGTACCGTAAGATTCAGTAATTTTTTGAGGCAAATCGCTGGAATTATCGCGCTCTTCTGCTAAATTTTTAGCTTGTTTATTTTGCTGTACCACGATGTTTTCTCCTGAGTTTTTTTTAAATCTATTCAATACTTCGGAATTTTGCTATTGGCTTTAGCGGAATTCTAATTAACTGCCAATAGCTGTAATCAAGGAATGACCATTAAATAACTATTGATTTTTGCTCGTTTTGCTCGTTACCAGTCAGAGCGAAAGTAATGCAAATCAGGAGGAATATCCTCTCTTTACCTCGCCGCTTCTCGATAGAGAACAGTGTGGCAGATGTTTGAGTTATTAAATTTTCCTTAGCAATTATAATAATAACTGCTATTTAAGCTGTTAGCTTCTATCCCAAGAAATAGCTTGATTTGGCTCGGCTCTTTCATTGGGAATACAAAAAACATCACCCTTTCACAAGGGCGATGCTTTTTCAAAGGAGCACTAATTCTATTCGGGGAAATCAGGGATTATCCATTTGGGTGGTTCCCTCCGTTTCTTTCTCAGCGCTTCCTCTGCTATTTCTAGCATTTTGTCGAGAGAAGTATTTTCAATAAAGTTTGACGTTGCCGCCGCGTATTCTCGCTTCGGGCACTTGTCGCCCAAAACGCAGCCGTTGACGCAAGCTACAGCACAATCGACAGTGTTCTCCAGCATAACTTTTTTCCTTTCAGGGTTCCATTAGCAGGCAGATGCTCTGGTTAAATTTGTCAAGAGACTGCCCTGTATGTTCATTTTACTTTACTTAAAGACGAGCAAGATGTCGATCGCCTGGGCAAAACTGTTATAAAATCAAAGGAACCTACCAAATTTGCCGATCGTGAGTAACTTTCTGCGCCGCTTAAAAATTTTACCTTGGCGAGAAATGCTGCAAATTGCCGCCCTCGTCAACTCAATCGTGATTGGAGTCGAGCTATTTTTAGCCTGGGGTTTCACGCAATCGCGGGTAATCCGCAACATCCTAACACTTCTCTACGGTTCCTCCCTGGGGATATTGATACCTTTTGTTACAGCAGTGGGAATGGGAGCTTTAGCAGTGTACTTTTTGGAGTATTGGCAGCAGCATTTTTTGCTCAACCGGACTAATTTGTGGGTTTTAGTTTTGTGCGTGTTTTTAGGTTTGGTATTAAAGTCATTCCTGCCCATACCTCCTTTTTTAGCAAGTTTATCGGAAGCTGCACTAATAGGAGTTACGGTGGGAATTTTTTGGAAGGGCCGGCCTTATTGGCGATAGTTTTTAGTCATTGTAGGGTGCTGCTAGAGAAAGTCAAGGTATCTGCTGACATTGCGTACCTCTTGATTCTTTATTAATCATGACATAATCGAGAAAATGCGGATTTGATATAAAATGTGTTGGATTATGTGCTAAATTTCCATTGAGTGAATAATGAGTATCAAAAACCGCCAGCAGACTAACCTGTTGCTGCTATTATTCCCCGCCACCGCATGGCTGATAATTTTCTTCATTTTGCCAGTGCTAATTGTACTTTTGTACAGTTTCTTAGAACGCGGTACTTATGGCGGTGTTACTTGGGTATTTACTCTCAGCAACTACCAGCGTTTGTTCAGCGGACTTTTCTTAGGCGTAATTGGGCGATCGCTCTTTTTAGCTTTTTTGACAACTGCCGCTTGTTTGTTAGTTGGCTATCCCCTAGCATTCTTCATCGCCACCCGTCCTCCCCGCTGGCGAAACGCCTTGCTTTTGCTGGTAATTATTCCATTTTGGACTAATTTTTTAGTGAGAACCTACGCCTGGATAATTCTGCTGCGTAGCGAAGGAGTAGTTAACACAGCCTTGCAAAGCCTGCATCTGATTAGCGAACCGTTAAATTTGCTGTTTACGCCTTTCGCTGTGGCGATCGGTCTAATTTACGGCTATTTACCTTTTATGGTTCTGCCTTTATATTCTAGCATAGAACGCTTCAACTTTTCATTAGTAGAAGCCGCTCAAGATTTAGGCGCAAATGATATTAGAACATTCTGGCGCGTATTTTTACCATTGACAACTCGCGGCATTGTTGCAGGCTCAATTTTGGTTTTTGTTCCCGCAGTTGGAGCTTTCATCACACCCGATATATTGGGCGGATCTAAAACAATTATGGTGGGAAACTTGATTCAAAATCAGTTTATGAAAGCCCGCGACTGGCCTTTTGGCTCAGCGCTTTCTATGCTATTGACGGTAATCATATTGATTCCTGTTTTGGTTTACTTCCGCGTCTCTGATGAAAGTTCATAAATGGTGTGCATCGCGCACCGTACATTTAAGATAAAATGCCCAATGCCCAATGCCCAATGCCCAATGCCCAATGCCCAATGCCCAATGCCCAATGCCCAATGCCCAATGACTAATGACTAATGCCCAATGCCCAATGCCCAATGCCCAATGCCCAATGCCCAATGACTAATGACTATTGACTAATGACTAAAACAAAACTAGATTTGCTCGTGCGGGCGATCGGCAAAAAGTGGCTTTGGGTACAAGCTGCACTAGCATTTGCCTTTCTCTACTTGCCAATTCTCATCTTAATCATTTACTCCTTCAACGCTTCCAAATTTAACGCAGTTTGGCGCGGTTTTACCCTCGATTGGTACGGCAGCTTGTTTAGCAATGCAGGTGCGACTCTTGCTACCAGCAGCAGCGCCGGAATTTTGCCAGCACTTAGCAATAGCTTGCTAATTGCAGCGATTTCGACGGCTTTAGCGACAATTTTCGGTACCATGCTCGCGCTAGCGCTGGAACGCTTTCATTTTCCGGGACGAAAAGCAGTAGAAGCTTTACTGTTTTTGCCGATTATTATGCCCGAAATTACGATCGGCATTTCGCTGCTAGTTTTCTTCACCCTAGTATTTCGGATCGTAGAAAATCTCACTGGAATTCGCCTCAATCTCGGCTTACCTACAGTAATTATCGGTCACATTGTCTTTAATATTTCCTTTGTGACGATTACTGTCAGGGCACGTTTGGCGGAACTCGATCCTCAATTAGAACAAGCAGCCTTTGACTTGGGCGCTAACGAATGGCGGACTTTTTGGCGCATCACTTTTCCTCTAATTTGGCCCGCTATTTTCAGCGCGGCACTGCTGGCTTTTACCCTGTCTCTCGATGATTTTGTCGTGACATTCTTTACCACCGGCGTTGGTTCCATGACGCTGCCACTATTGGTTTACGGCATGATAAAATTTGCAGTAACACCAGCAATTAATGCCATCTCAACTTTGATGCTGCTAGCTTCTTTATTGCTGGTTGTATCGTCGCTAAGAGTTCAAAAAAGCTAAAAAACTTGCTTTGTGTGTCATAATTAATTTCGCCTACAACTAACAAAACCCATGAAACGCCTCCTGACTTTCTTACTTTTGTTTGTGATCAGTGCAACGGTGGTTTTCGGCTGTAGCCGCACAGGCGGCAACCAGCAGCAAGTCCTCAGCATTTACAATTATGCAAGTTATATCGCTCCAGAAGCGATCGCCCAATTCGAGAAAGATAACAACGTTAAAATTCAATACGACACTTTCGAGAACAGCGACGCACTCTACGCCAAACTCAAACAGGGAAATCCCGGTTACGATGTAATATTTCCCGCCGATTACATGGTGAAAATCATGGCAGCCGATAATATACTTGAGCCGTTAGATTCCCAGAAAATTCCTAACAAAACAAATCTGGATTCGAGATGGATTAACCAAACATTTGACCCTGGCAACAAATATTCATTGCCTTATCAGTGGGGAACAATGGGAATTGGCTACAACCTGAAAGCAACCAAGGGCGAAATTAACAGTTGGGCGGCGATGTTCGATGCTAAATATACTGGAAAAGTAGCATGGCAAGATGATGCCAGATATACTTTTGCAGCGGTTTTAATCTATTTAGGATTTGACCCAAATACAACTAATCCCGAAGAAATTAACAAAGCCCGCGACTTGCTGATTAAAAATAAAAATATGATTACCGCTTTTGTCCCAGACACTGGTCAAACTCTGCTCGATCAAGGAGAAGTAAACTTGACAATGGAATGGAGCGGCGATATTTTTCAGGTGATGAAAGATAATCCAAATCTCCGCTACGCTATTCCCAAAGAAGGAACAATTGTTTTTTCTGATAACATGGCAATTCCCAAAGGTGCACCGCACAAAGAGTTAGCTGAAAAATTTATTAACTTCATTTTACAGCCAGAAGTAGGTGCTACAATTTCCAATTTTACCCACTTTGGCTCGCCGAATAAAGCAGCAATAGATAAAGGTTTAATTGACCCGAAAGATTTGAATAATCCTCAAATTTACCCGCCGGCTGAGGTGTTGGGCAAACTGAAATTCTTGCAGGATGTCGGGAAAGCAACTGCATTGTACGATCGAGCTTCGACGGAAGTTAAAGCAGGGGCAGGAAAGTAAGCATTGGTGTCAACTTAAGGTCAAAGTTAACTGGTTCCAAGGCTCTGCCTTGGAACCCATATAAGCGAGGCTCTGCCTCGGCACAGGATTCAGGAGGCAGAGCCTCCGGATCTGCGTTACCAGGCAGAGCCTGGTAACGAGTAGAAAGCGAGTAACTAACTAACTGTAGGGTGCGTCAGGGGGAAAATTATTGAGTATCTTGTCAGAACATTCAGCCCTGACGCACCCTACAACAACTAAAAATTAAATTATGCACAATAGCTTAGGAACGAAAATTTAATAACTTAAACCACGACTACAGTCCTCTCTCATATAATCTGGGAAGTAAAAGGAGGCAGAGCCTCCGGATCTGCGTTACCAGGCAGAGCCTGGTAACAAGCAAGTCGCTTAAGTTATTAAATTGCCATTCCTTAATTGCTAACGGGCCCTACCAGGATAGATAACAATGCACGCCGTCGAAATTTTAGACATTTCCAAAGTATTTAAAAGTGCCCGCAGTCAAGATTTCTTGGCTGTAGACAACATCAACCTGCAAATTAAAGATCGCGAATTCTTTTCTTTGCTGGGCCCTTCCGGCTGCGGCAAAACTACAACTTTGCGAATGATCGCGGGTTTTGAAATGCCTACAGCGGGCGAAATTTATATCCACGGCCAACCGATGCAAAATCTCCCGCCATTTCACCGCCCAGTGAATACGGTATTTCAAAATTATGCTTTATTTCCGCACATGACAGTAGCACAAAATGCTGCATTTGGGTTGGAAATGGAGAATTTGCCTCCGCAAAAAATTCGCGATCGCGTGGCGGGAGCTTTAGCATTAGTACAGTTAACAGATGTAGAAAAACGCTATCCCCGCCAACTGTCAGGGGGACAGCAGCAGCGAGTAGCCTTGGCGAGGGCGTTGGTTAAAGAGCCTGCTGTTTTGCTGTTGGATGAACCTCTGGGAGCACTGGATTTAAAATTGCGTAAAGAGATGCAATTAGAATTAAAAAAAATGCAGCGATTATTGGGAATTACGTTTATTTATGTAACTCACGATCAGGAAGAAGCGCTCACCATGTCGGATAGAATTGCAGTGATGGAGGGAGGAAAACTGCAACAAGTCGGGACACCTATTGATATTTATGAATATCCTAAAACGCGGTTTGTTGCTGATTTTATTGGTGACAGCAATTTTTTAACTGGGCGAGTCGTAGAAAAGCAGCATGGTCAAATAATTGTGTTAGTTGACCAGCAGTTGCCTGTGTTAGTTACGACAGCAGAAGATTTGCCCGCTGGGAAAGTTGTGACGCTGGTGTTGCGGCCGGAAAAAGCTGCTATTTATCCGGCTAATTATGATGCTGAAAATGGCTGGCCGGGAGTAGTTGAAGAGGCGATTTACATTGGCACTGATACGCGCTATACGGTGCGCTTGACTGCTAAAAGCTCGATCGCCCTTCGCAGACAAAACTTGCACAGAGATGACTTACAGCGGCACAAAATTGGCGACAGCGTTCGAGTCGCCGTGCCGCCGGAAAGTATCTGTATTTTTTGAAACGTCTTGCTGAATTCGCTCTCCCTTACTGCGGTGATGGTGACGGAATCTCCGCCCCTGGCGAGGGAATATCCGCAGGACTCGATTCTGGCGATGGCGAGGGAATTTCGGCACCGGGCGCGGGAATTTCGGCACCGGGCGAGGGAATCTCCGCAGGAGTTGGGGCGGTAGTTTCCGGGGGTGGCGGCAGTTGTTCGGGATCAGGCTGAGGGTTTTGGAGGCTACGCACCCACAAACCTAAACCCGCGAAGGCTAGCATCAGCGCCAACAGTCCCAGCAGTGGCCCCAAACGGTTGGGTTTCTGTTTTTGAACTGGTTCGGGGGCGGGGGCTGTTTCGGGGTACAGCAACTGTTTGGACGATTCAGAAAGCTGAGATTCTGGCATTCTCCCTGTCTTTTGGAGGGATACCGAGCCTGATACTGAGGGTGACATCGGTAGCGATACCGACTGTGATGCTGGTAGCGATACCGACTGTGATGCTGGTAGCGACGACGCCGTATCGAACAGTACCAGTCTCTCCGGCGACATCCGACAGTAAGTCATCACTACAGAGGTGTTGTCGTAACCGTTTTTCTCGTTGGCGAGGCGAATCCAAGACTCAGCAGCGGCTTCCAAGGACATTTTGCCCTCAAGTACCTCTGGGCCGTAATTCTGCCAAGATTGCTCTACCCAGTCGTTATCGCTCAAACCGTCGGAACACAGCAGCAGCAAGCCTTCTTCTTCGACAATAAATCGCTGAATCGTCGGGCGCAGAAAATCGCCGTCCCGCGTACCCAAAGCTTGAGTCAGAGCTCCTGCGTCCGATCGCAATTGAGTCTCCCAGTATAAACTGTGTCCTAACTGCACTTCCCTTGACGCGACATCATCATCCACAGTCAGCCGCTGACAGTAATCTTTACCAATCCAATAAGCGCGACTGTCTCCAACATTAACCAAATAAAGTTCGTGGCTATTTGCGATCGGCAAATCATCGGAAACTTTAACTTTTTGAGGCAACTGAAGAGCCATCACCAAAGTCGTCCCCATCCGTTCCCGCAACTCTTTTCCCTGCTCATTATTTTGAGCAGAAATCACATTATTCACAACTCTGACTATTTCTTCGAGTTGCTTAATTACCATTACTGGCGTCATCAACTCTTGTTGTTCAGCGATTTCTGCGAGCAAATTTTGGATTAAAGATTTCAGAGAGTGCACAGCTAATTGACTGGCAACTTCTCCTCCTTCGTGGCCTCCCACCCCGTCGCAAACCATTGTCAAGTAAGGAATTAGCTTGTCGCCTGAAGTTTTGCTAAATTGTA
>Ga0209591_10007699_pt1 | contig 11796 bp, 11 predicted proteins | sample MAT01_FD_187207 | JGI IMG/M metagenome (GOLD analysis project Ga0209591, IMG submission 187207) | Freshwater microbial communities from Lake Fryxell liftoff mats and glacier meltwater in Antarctica - MAT-01 (SPAdes) (version 2) | ecosystem: Environmental > Aquatic > Freshwater > Ice > Liftoff...
CGGTCATGTTGGACGCATCTCCATCAAGGCCATGCCGTCGTGTTCGTCGTGTTTGGTGAAGCCGATTGACTCATACAAGCGGATTGCGCGGGCATTACCGGACAGCACCTCAAGATACACCCGCTGCAAGGCAAGCTCGTTAAATGCAAACTGCACCAACGCGGCGATCGCCTCGCGTATAAACCCCTTGCCGGACACATCCGGTGCGGCGATAAAGCGGCCAACTTCAGCTTCGCCGGCTTCGCGATCAATGGCGTAGATCGATACTTGACCGACTGGTGTGCCAGTCAGGCTGTCTTCGACGACAAACATCAGTGAATCATCGACCAATTGATGCTGTGTAAACCACGCGCGGTGGCTCTCCATGCTGATGATGTCCGATTGCTTGAACCAGCGCCGGACGTCGTCCCGATTACGCCAGGCCAGCGTCATCTCAAGATCCTCCTCCGCCAACAATCGCAGGCGGACGCGGGGGGCGCGAATCTCAGCGGTGCCGGTCGTCATTTGGCGGCGTGTTGCACGACTGCGGCGATGACACGGTCGACATCAGCATCCGTCAAACGTAAATGCAACGGCAGTGAAATGATCTCGTCCGAGGCGCGTCGCGCGCCCGGGCAGGTGCCGTCGCCGTAGGCGAACATACGGTAGAGCGTGTTATCGCGGTAGTGCACGCCCGGAAAAATGTTGTCTTTGTTGAGCGCTTCCATCAAATCATCACGATCGCTCACACGGATCTGAAACAAATGCGTTGCGGATTCGCAATTCGGGGCAATCGGAATCGTGTGGATATTGGCGTACGGGGCGAAGCCGGCGCGATAGCGCGACGCGATTTCGCGCCGTCGTTGATTGTCGCTGTCGAGATACTTCAGTTGTACCAGTGCGATCGCCGCCATGATCGAGTTGCCATGGTATTTGTAGCCGACAAACTCAACATCGTACTTCCACTTGTAGTTGCCCTGCCCGGCAGTGCGCGCATAGGTGTCTTTGTTGATGCCCAGCCACGTCAGTTTGCGCGCCACTTCGTCGTCAGCAGCTTCGCGGAAACACACCATGCCCGCGTCGGCGGTCGGCAGGTTCTTAACGGCCTGATAGCTGAACACCGTCGCGTCTGCATCGTACCCGACATGCTTCAACTTGCCGTCAGTCGTGACGCGCGTGCCGGCCATATGCGCCGCATCCAGAATCATCGCCAGCCCGCGTTCACGACACAGCTTCAACACCGCGTCGTACTGGCCGGGGTTGCCGCCCATGCCGACGAACATCACGGCGCGTGTTTTAGGCGTGATCTTGGCGGCAACGTCAGCGGCATCCAAGCACAGAAACGCATCGACATCGGCGAACACCGGCTTCATGTTGGCGTAGAGAATCGTATGGCTGTCGGACACAAACGTGAGCGGTGTGGTGATGATTTCATCACCATCCGCCCAGCCGTGTTTGCGTTTCAGCACTTCCACAGCAAGGTGCAGGCCGGCCGTTGCGGAGTTCAGAAAATGTGCGTGAGGCAAACCGGTGTAGCGCTTCCAAGCTTCTTCGAACGCAACCGTCTTGTATCCGAGCCCGGTCCAGCCTTTTTCCAGACACTCGCGAATTTCGGCAAGGCATTCGTCAATGCGAAAAGTGGGAACAAACAATTGGACTGGCGGCACGACGGCCGTCGGCGACACCTCTGCGGGCATCGAAGCGCGCTCAGCAAGGCAGTCGGCCAACTGTGCCTGCCAATCGCGCGTGACAATCCCCGTCGATTCGAGCTTTTCGTGTGAGAGCACCGAATACGCCGGGCGCTTGGCCGGCGCGTTGTAGTGCGCGCTGCTGATCGCCTCGACCTGTTGAATTTTCCGCTGGGGGTCGTGTGTGTCGCGCATGATGGCATCGGCAAATCCGTGCCACGACGTGACGCCGGTCGCGGTGACGTGGTAAATACCATTCGGGATCGTCAGCGCGATGGCGTCAGCGCCCGGCTTGACCATTTGCTGCGTGGCCGCCGCCACATCGCGAACCCACGTGGGGGAGCCGAGTTGATCGTTGACGACTTTCAATTCACTGCGCTCGCGCGCAAGCCGCAGCATCGTCAACAGAAAGTTGTGCCGCCGGTTGGAATACAGCCATGCGGCACGCAACACCAGATAACGTTTAGCAATGCTGACAACCGCAAGCTCACCCGCCAGCTTGGTCTTGCCGTAGACGTTCTGCGGCTGTACGGAATCCGTTTCGCGATAGGGCGCGCTACCATCGCCGGCAAACACATAGTCGGTCGAGTAGTGAATCAGCGCTGCGCCGCAGCGGTTGGCTTCCTCGGCGAGGATGGCTGGCGCGATGCCGTTGACTTGCATCGCGATCCAAGCATCACTTTCGGCATGGTCGACCGCCGTGTATGCGGCGGCATTGATGATCAGCGCGGGCGAGAGTTCACGCACTTTCGCGCGAATCTGGTCGGCCTTCGTCAAGTCGAGTTGCGCACGATCCAGCGCCACCACCTCTACGCCCACAACCCCGGCAAACAACCGGGCAAGTTCATAGCCGAGTTGGCCATTCTTGCCGGTGATGAGGATTCTAGGAGCGGTCATTTGATCGGAGTCGTGGTGAATTTAGGTGGGGGCGTGAATGATGGGAGGCGGGCGAACTACGCAAACGTCTCGGCATCAGCCAGCAACGGCGCGCTCGCATCGGCGGCCTTTAGCTGCGGGGGCGTCGCGACGTCCACCGGCCAAGGGATTCCGATGGCAGGGTCGTTCCAACGCAAGCTTCGCTCAAACTGCGGCGCGTAGTAATCCGTGGTCTTGTATAAAAATTCGGCGCTATCGGAGGTCACCAGAAAACCGTGGGCAAACCCTTCCGGCACCCACAACATGCGCTTATTCTCTTCTGACAATGTGGCACAGGCGTGGCGACCGAACGTCGGCGACGATCGACGCATGTCGACGACAACGTCGAACACTTCGCCGCTGACCACGCGAACGAGTTTGCCCTGCGCCTGCTGGATTTGGTAATGCAGTCCGCGCATTACGCCGCGCGCGCTACGCGAATGGTTGTCTTGTACAAAGCGCGCGGTGACGCCGGTGGCGTCGGCAAATTTCTTCTCGTTGAAGCTTTCGAAGAAGAATCCGCGGGCGTCGCCGAATACCGCTGGCTCGATGATTTTGACGTCTGGGATCTCGGTATCGACGATGCGCATCAGTCGGCCGTCTCGGACAACATGCGGACCAGGTATTTTCCGTATTCGTTCTTGATCATCGGCTGCGCGAGCGCCTCGACCTGTGCCGCATTGATCCAGCCTTGGCGAAAGGCGATTTCCTCAGGGCACGCGACCTTTAACCCCTGGCGGCGCTCGATGGTTTCGATGTATTGAGAGGCTTCAAGCAACGATTCGTGCGTGCCGGTATCCAGCCACGCCATGCCGCGGCCCATCGTCTCACAGCTGAGTTCGCCACGCTCAAGGTAAAGGCGGTTCAAATCGGTAATCTCGAGTTCGCCGCGCTTGGACGGCTTCAGCGAACGCGCCAGATCGGACACTTGTTTGTCGTAGAAATAGATGCCCGTCACCGCAAACCGTGATTTGGGCTGGGTTGGCTTTTCTTCGAGCGAAATTACGCGGCCGGTCTTGTCGAACTCGGCTACGCCGTAGCGCTCGGGATCGTTTACTTGATAGGCAAACACCGTTGCGCCCGTGCTGCGATCGGCCGCGCGTTTGAGCTGCGACGAAAGATCGTGTCCGTAGAAAATATTGTCACCAAGAATCAGTGCCGAGTCGCCGCCATCGATGAACGACTCGCCAATGATGAACGCTTGCGCGAGGCCGTCGGGTGAAGGCTGCACCGCATAGCTTAACGACAGTCCCCATTTCGTGCCGTCGCCAAGTAACTCGCGAAAACGCGGCGTGTCTTGCGGCGTGGAAATGATAAGAATGTCGCGAATGCCGGCCAGCATCAAGGTGGTCAGCGGGTAGTAGACCATCGGCTTGTCGTAGATCGGCAGCAACTGCTTGGACACGACCTGCGTCACCGGATAGAGGCGTGTGCCCGAACCCCCAGCAAGAATAATCCCCTTACGACTAGCGCTCATGCCGCCTTCCCATAATGCGTGTCGATCCAGTTCTTGTAGTTCCCTGAGGTAACACCGTCAACCCAAGTTTGGTTACTGAGGTACCACTGAATCGTTTTTTTCAAACCCGTTTCAAAATTCTCCGCTGCGCGCCAGCCGAGTTCTGTTTCCAGCTTGGCGGCGTCAATGGCGTAGCGCCGGTCGTGGCCGGGCCGGTCTTTCACGAATGCAATCTGGCCCGCGTAGGATCCACCATCCGCGCGGGGTTTCAACTCATCGAGCAGCGCGCACAGCGCGTGTACCACCGCCAGATTGTTTCGTTCATTGCGCCCGCCAACGTTGTACGTTTCGCCGACGCGACCACCATTGAGCACCATGCGAATCGCGCTGCAGTGATCTTCGACATAGAGCCAATCACGCACGTTCTTGCCATCGCCGTACACCGGCAATGTTTTGCCGGCGAGTGCATGGGTAATCATCAACGGGATCAGTTTCTCGGGGAAGTGAAACGGCCCGTAGTTGTTCGAGCAGTTGGTCGTGAGCGTCGGTAGCCCGTGGGTATGGTGGGCGGCCCGCACCAGATGGTCGGACGCGGCTTTGGAGGCCGAATACGGGCTGTTCGGTGCGTAGGCATGCTTTTCGGTGAACGCCGGCTCGTTAAATTCGAGCGAGCCATAAACCTCGTCGGTGCTGACATGCAGGAACCGAAAGGCGGCCTTGTCAGCCTCAGGCAGCGCGCCCCAGTAGACGCGCACGGCTTCCAGCAACCTGAATGTGCCGACAATATTGGTGTCGATGAATTCGGCGGCACCATGGATCGATCGATCAACATGACTCTCAGCGGCAAAGTTGACGATCGCCGTCGGGCGCGTCTCGGCCAGCAGGTGCTCCATGAACTCCCGGTCACCAATATCGGCCTGCACAAAACGGTAGCGTGGATCGTCGGCGACATCCGCCAGCGACTGCAAATTACCCGCGTAAGTCAGCTTGTCGAGATTGACGACGCTGCCCGACTCAGTCGCGAGCCAATGGTGGATGAAGTTGGAGCCGATAAAACCGGCGCCACCGGTGACAATAATCATGGGGTTCCGAACGTGCCTAAACCACGCATTTTAGCAGTGGGGCCGCCCGCCAGAAATTCGCGCACCTACCGCTTGGTAACGGTTTGCGACGAGGTTAGTTTTTTTTATCGAGTTCGATGAGTTTGGCGTACTTGGCGAACGCGGCAAAACAGCCGACCGCAACGTGGGCAAAGCCCGGACCGCCGTCGAGAAAGCCCCGGCGCAGGATGTAGAACTTGATAAAGCGGAAGAATGGGCTCAGCACCAGCTTGGCGTATCCGCTTCTGACACCCTGGGCGTACAGCGCCTCGGCATGCAGCGTGGAATAGCTGTTTTGTTTTTGCAGGTACGTCGCGACATCCTCGGCCGAATCGTGCAGCAGGTCGCCAGCAAGACGGCCAACACCCTCGGTCATGATGACCGCCTCGTGTACCGGATCGTTACTCCAGCCTGCGTACTGGCGGTGAAACAGCCGTAGCGACCAGTCGGGATAGCCCTCGCCGTGGGCCAGCCAGCGGCCGAGGAAGCGGTTTCGCCGCGGCATACGATAGGCATGGAATGTGCTGCCGGCCAACGCCTCACGAATGCTCAGCGCCAGCTTGGGGCTGACACGCTCATCGATATCCAGGCACAGCACCCAGTCGTTACGTGCAGCCGCAACGGCAAATTGCTTCTGCTTGCCAAAGCCGAGCCATTCATGCTCGATCACCTTGCAGCCCTTGACGGCTGCGATGGCGCGCGTTTCGTCCTCGGAGCCGGAGTCGACCACCAGCACTTCATCGGCAAAGCCGACGCTATCGATGCATTCGCCGATCTGACTCGCGGCGTTTTTGGCAATGATGCAGACCGACAGCGCGATGCGACCGCCGCGCCCGGATGCCTCTGGAGGTGGATCACTCATGGTGGGCGCAGTTTAGCCCAAGCCGTTGGCCCATTCGCACTTCTGCCGGCCGCCGTGCCCGCTCCGGCTGCGCGAAATCAATGCAGACACGTAGAATCTCGCCATGCCTCCGAACCCGCGTCTGTTACTGGTCAAACTCTCCTCGCTGGGAGACGTGATCCACAACCTGCCGGTTGCTACCGACATTCAGAGGGCGTTTCCGAGTGCCGTGATTGACTGGGCAACCGAGGGCCCGTACACGCAACTGGTCACGCTGCATCCGTCGATTCGATCCGCGCTGCCGGTCAGATTGCGGCAACTGAAGTCGCGTTGGTACGACCCGTCGGCATGGAGTCGTTTTTTCGACGACAAATCACGTCTGGTCGCCGGGCGCTACGACTTGGTGCTCGACACGCAGGGATTGGTGAAAAGCGCGTTGATTGCCAGCTGGCCGGGGGGCCCCGTCGCCGGCTACGACCGCAACAGTATTCGCGAGCCGCTTGCCAGCCGCTGGTACGATAAACAGTTTGCCGTATCCCGCGAACTGCATGCCGTCGAGCGCAACCGCGCACTCGCGGCCGCCGCGCTCGGCTATGCGCATCTGGCCGAGTGCGACTACGGGCTGCCGCGAATTTGGCCAAAAGCGGACGATCTTCCGGCCACGCCTTACGTCGTTTGTCTGCACGCCTCCAGTCGTGCCGACAAGCGCTGGCCGGCGAGTTCGTGGATCGCGCTCGGCCGGCAACTGAACGCGATGGGGCTCAATGTCGTGCTGCCGTCCGGCAGTGCAGCTGAATTTGCGCAGAGCCAATATGTGGCCAAACAACTCGAGATGGCGACCCCGCTCGCCGCCCGCTCGATGGCCGATACTGCCGGCATCCTCGCGCACGCCCGGGCAGTGATCGGCGTGGATACCGGCCTCGCGCATCTGGCGGTGGCACTCAAGCGGCCGACCATCGGCCTCTATCTGAGCACGCAGCCTGCTTTGACGGGCCTCTACAGCGGCCATGGTGGCAACAGCGGCAACAGCGGTGGCGGTGGCAGCGGCGGCGCGATCAATCTGGGCGGCGGCACGCGCAAGCAAATCGCGCGTATTGAGGTGGAAGCAGTGATACAACACCTGAGGCAATTCATTGTCCAGCCCGTCGTCCAAACAGCATCCCAGCCCAGCCCAGCGCCCACCTGATGCTGCGTCTGATCTACACGCTACTGATGCATCTGGCGATTCCGGCCATTCTCGTCAGATTATGGTGGCGCGGCCGCACTGAAGCGGGCTATCGACAATTCATCGACGAGCGCTTTGGCGGCATGGACGAAGGCGGGGGCCGCGGCGGCAACGGCACGCCTGGCATCTGGATCCACGCTGTTTCGGTTGGGGAAGTCCGCGCGGCCGTGCCATTGATCGCCGGTCTGCGCGCCGCGCATCCTGGGTCGCGGGCAGTGCTGACGTGCATGACGCCCACCGGCAGGCGCACCGCGCGCGACTTGTTTACCCGCGATGTATCGGTTTGTTACCTTCCTTACGACCTGCCCTGGGCGCTCGGGCGATTTATCGCTCGTTGGCAGCCGATGATGCTGGTTGTGATGGAAACCGAGTTGTGGCCCAACCTGCTGGCCGCGTGTCAGGCGCGCAAGGTGCCCGCGTTTCTGGCCAACGCCCGATTGTCAGAAAAGTCGCGGCGCGGCTACGCGAAGTTCGCGCCGATCCGCGCGTTGGCAGCGGATGCATTCGCGGCATTTAACGCGGTCATGGCGCAGTCTCCCGCCGATGCTGATCGCTTGCAGTCACTCGGTGCCCAAAACGTCGTGGTCACGGGAAACGTCAAGTTCGATCTCGTGATTGAGCCGGCAATGCTTTTGCTTGGGGCGGCTTGGCGCGCGCCGATTGCCGCGGTCCAGCGACCAATCCTGTTGTTAGCGAGTACGCGTGAGCACGAAGAGATGGCCCTCGTCGACGCGTTTCGTCGCGCGTATTTAGATAAAAGCGCGCGCGGGGCGGCAGCCTCGATGCGTCCGTTGCTCGTCGTGGTGCCACGCCATCCGTCACGCTTCAACGACGTCGATGCGCGCATTCGCAGCACCGGCCTGACGGTGGCGCGACGCAGCTCGCTGGCTTCGGCCTCTACAGGCGAAGGCCCGCCCGAAGATGTCGATGTGTGGCTGGGCGACTCGATGGGCGAGATGCAGGCTTACTATGCAATGTGCGACATCGCCATCATCGGCGGCAGCTTTCAGCCGTTGGGTGGACAAAACCTGATCGAAGCGGCCGCGCTCGGCAAACCGATCATCATGGGGCCATCGACGTTCAACTTCGCCGCGGCTGTGCGGCTGGCGCAAGCGGCGGACGCGATGATCAGCGTAACCGACGCAGAAGGCGCGATGCACGCGAGCCTGACGTTACTTGGTGATCACGCGCGGCTGCGCAGCATGGCTGCCAATGCCCGCGCCTTTACTGCAGCCCACGGCGGGGCAACCGAGAAAACGCTGGTGATGATTCGCGAGGCTATCGCGAAAACGAAACTCTAGTATCGGCGGGCATTTTCAGACAGAAATGCTTGAGGACTACCGCCGTTTCTGGAGTTTTCCATTAAGAATTGTTCAAAACGATAAAACTTGGATACCGGCGTGGGCAACTGCCCGGTCCATCCTGAGCCAGTCGAAGGGCTGGTCTGACAGTTTTCTAGAGGTTTTCTAACGAGAACTAGTTCTTCAGAAGGCGGTTGATCTCGGCCAAATCTTCTTCAGCCAGGCGGCCGGCGGCGGATTTCAAACGCAACTGCGCGAGGATGGTGTTGTAGCGCGCCGCTTGCAAATCGCGGCGGGTCTGGAACAACTGTTGCTGCGAATTCAATACGTCGACGTTGGTACGAACACCGACATCCCTGCCGAGTAACGTTGAATCGAGAGAAGCTTTAGACGAAATCAGCGACGCTTCCAGCGCCTTGACCTGCGCCACGCCGCTGGTGACATTCAGAAAAGAGGTGCGCACGCTTTGTGTCACGCTGCGCTTGCTGTTCTCGAGAAGCTGTTCGGACTGATCCTTGGCCGAAAGTGACTGACGTACTTTTGCCTGCGTGCCGCCACCTGAAAAAAGCGGGATATTGACCGACAAGCCAAGCTGTGCGCTGCGTGAAACGGACGCACCACTGAGATTGCTGAGCGTGGTCGGTGTGTTGTTGTAGCCGTACGAGCCGATGAGATCAAGCGTCGGGTAGTGACCGGCCTTGCTGCGAGCAACTTCCTTGCGCGAAATTTCAAACGCGGCACGCGATTGGGCGATGGTCGGGCTGGCTTGCTCGGCCGCCTTGACCCAAATCTCGGGATCCGCAGGGCTCGGCAGCGGCAGCGCGACACCGTCCTTAAGCGTTGAAAGTGACGGCGGCTGTTTGCCGATCAGCTGCTGCAGCGCATTCTTTTTGATTTCCAAATCAGCCTTGTCCGCGATTTCTTTGGACACCGCGAGGTCGTATTTGGCCTGCGCCTCATAGGTGTCTACGATGGTTGATGTCCCCACCTCAAAGTTACGCTTCGCCTGTGCCAACTGCTGCTCAAATGCCTTTTTCTGGGCTTCCGACAAATCGACATTGTCTTGGGCGAGTAACACGTCAAAGTAAGCCTGCGCGGTACGGGTGATCAGCGACTGCTGCGCGTCGGCCAGCACCGCCTCGGCCTGTTTCACCGCCAGATTGGCCTGGTCAACCGCCAGCCACGTCTGCATCCGAAACAGCGGCTGTGACAGTGACAGCGTATAGCCCTTGCCGGTGTAATCGCGCGAGGTGCTGGTGCCGGCGAAATCGACATCACTGCTCACCCGCGTGCCCGAACCCGCCAGCCCGATTGAGGGCAGCGTGGCGGCACGCGCAATCGGCGCGCCCTCTTTGGCGGCCTCATAGGCGAAGCGCGCGGCAGAAAACACCGGGTCTTGTGAAATGGCGTCGCGGTAGATGGCCAACAGATCAGCGGCGGATGCCGTGAATGCGGCGCTCATGAGTGAGGTGGCAAACAGACCACCCATGGCGCGACGAAGAGTTTGGTTTTTCATGTGAACTCGGGTACGTGAAGACAGATTGGTTTGGCTATTGGTGGGGCGGCTGCGCGTTCGACGCCTGTACGCCAACACGCAAATGACTTGATGCGATTCAATAGAACGGTACTTTCGGGTCGACTTCCCGCGACCATGCGTCGATACCACCTTGCAGATTATGAAGGTTATCAAAGCCCTGCCGCTGCAAGTATGCGACGACTTGCATACTTCGAACCCCGTGATGACAAATTACGACCGTAGGATGCGCCGGATCGATCTCTTGGATGCGCGAGGGAATTTCGCCCATCGGCAGGTGGGTCGAGCCTTCGATGCGCGCCAACTGGACTTCCCACGGCTCGCGCACGTCGATGACGATGGGCCGCTCGTCAGGGGCCGCCTGCAACATGGTTTTAAGCGCTTCGGCTGATAGTTGGCGCAGCATCTTAGAAGCTAAAGCGCGAGGGTTGCTCGGCATTGATTAGCGGCGCCACCACCGTCTCGAACAACTCAACGGCCGTGCTGTTGTTTTCGCTGGTCTTGCTAAAGAGCATTGCCTTCATTGCCGGCGCGTCACCGACAATGGCAAACATGCGACCTCCCGCAGCCAGATACTCAAGATAGGCGGCGGGCATGACTGGCACCGAACCGGTCAGGACGATCACATCAAATTTGTGGCTTGCGGGCACGAACGCGGCGGGCGACTTGGCAGCATCACCAACGGCGATTTCGACATTGCCAATACCAGCCGCGGCGAGTCGCGCGGCAGCGCTGGAGGCGAGGCTTTGAAAATATTCGATCGACGCGACCTTGGCGGTGCGGCTTGCCAGTAGCGCACTGAGGTAGCCCGAGCCGGTGCCGATTTCCAGCACATGATCTTGGGGTTTCAGGGCGAGCTCTTGAATGATGCGCGCTTCCAGCTTTGGCTCCATCATGGTCTGACCGTCGCCGATCGGAATTTCCATATCGACGAACGCGAGCGAGCGATAGGCGGCCGGCACAAAGTCTTCACGCTTGACGGTAAACAATAGATCGAGCACCGACTGGTCAAGGACTTCCCAGGTGCGGATTTGCTGCTCGACCATATTAAAGCGGGCTTGTTCGATATCCATGGTTTGGTCAGACACGGTGCGGGTTATGCAGAGGGCTGTTGCGGGGGCGACGGCAGGAATGCGCCGGCAACAACGGATTTCAGACGCGAAATTTTAGCAAATCGTGGTCTTGAGACTATCTTTGCCTGTTTGTTGAAATTCTAAATTCGAAATCGGGTTGAACTGATTGCCCATCGCGTGCCATTTCCACTTTGTAAAAGGGCCTGTCCTGAGTTTGCCGAAGGCGGGATCGAGAGGGATTTTCGGTCGTTGCCGACGCGCAAACGCTAAAAATCTCCCTCAATCCCACTCAATCGCCCGGCGCGTACTACTTCCCCCTTTGCAAAAGGGGGATTGAGGGGGATTTTCGGTCGTTGTCAACGCACAAACGCTAAAAATCCTCCTCGATCCCACTCAATCGTCGATCGCGTGCTAGTTCCCTTTGCAAAGGGGGATCGAGAGGGATTTTCGGACGTTGCCAACGCACAAACGCTAAAAATCTCCCTCAATCCCCGTCTAACTCTCATTGCCGAAGCGGGAAGTGGGTCACTGCCATCTACTGTCAAACGAGTATCGTGAATTTCAACCGACTGCTAGTGTGGTGCTTCGCAATTGATACACCTTACTGGCCATTGATCTGGCACGACTTGTTCCTGGTACTTGGCTTTACGCCGTCATTCCCGCGCAGGCGGGAATCTAAGTTGT
>Ga0209591_10007708_pt1 | contig 11791 bp, 13 predicted proteins | sample MAT01_FD_187207 | JGI IMG/M metagenome (GOLD analysis project Ga0209591, IMG submission 187207) | Freshwater microbial communities from Lake Fryxell liftoff mats and glacier meltwater in Antarctica - MAT-01 (SPAdes) (version 2) | ecosystem: Environmental > Aquatic > Freshwater > Ice > Liftoff...
AGCCAGAGGTTCAGGCCGTCGAGGCCGATGAAGAACTTGACCCCCTGAATCTTCGGGTCGCCCGACGACAGTGGTGCGATCTCCCACGATGTGTTGTGCGTGGGCATCCGGACGATCTGCCCGTTCATGATCTTGCGATCGACCCCTGCATCGCCTGGAACGAACTCCGGCAGGAACACCTGCCCGCGCTCGGCGAGCGTGGCGAACTCCCTCGCTGATTCGCGCTTGTTGAGCGGCCCATAGGCCGAGACGACAATTGCCGCGGTGAGGGCCAACTGCACCAGGGCCGCGGCCAGCGCGGCTTGCCGGGCGGCCTTCGCGCTGAGGCCGATGAACGGCAGCAGCATGGCCGTGGCCAGCGGCAGCACGATCAACAAGGGCAGCAGGTCCCGAACTGTCTCCGCACTCAGCATGAGTTGGTCCCGTCGTACTCCGACATCACTTCGCGAAAAACACCAGATAACCGATGAACGCCGCCACACCCATCGCCGTCGTCAGGGCGTAAAACTGCACCAGGCCATTCTGCAATGGCCGAATCGCCTCGGCGATGCCGCGCGGGATGGCCGCGATCAGCCCGACGACGTCGTAAACCAGCGATTCGATTCCGCGGCAGAGCATCGCGATGAAGTTCATCGGCTGCACGAACAGCAGATTGAAGATCTCATCGACATACAGCCGATCAAGCGAGGCGTAGTACCAGGACGGGAATCGCCGCGACAGGGAATCCGCCGAACTCGGCTTCACGCAGTACATCCAGTAGGCAAGCCCGGCACCGACCACTGAGCAGGCCGTGCCCGCCAGCATCAGCATCCAGTTGAGGTGCGAGTGGGCTTCCTGGCCCCCGCTGATGTGGCGCAGTTCGATCGACTCATTCACGAAACCGCTGAACCAGTGCGTAAACGGCTCGGCGACGATGCCGGCAAAGACCGCGCCGACCGCCAGCACCATCAACGGCACTGCCATCACCGCGGGTGATTCGTGGGCATGGCCATGCGCTTCGTCGGGGATCTTCTCCGGACCCCAGAATGTCTTGAAGTACGCGCGGAATGTGTAGAAGGCGGTGAGTGCCGCCGTGAACAGGGCGCTGACTGCCAGGATGGTGTAGATCGTCTTGTACGGCCCGTGATGACCGGCATCAAGCAGCGATTCGATGATCGCGTCCTTGCTCCAGAACCCGGAGAACAACGGCAGGCCCGCCAATGCGACCGCCCCGGCAAGGAACGTCAGATGCGTGATCGGCATGATCTTCCGCAGGCCGGAGAACTTCCGCATGTCGATGACATTGCCCATGCCGTGCATCACGCTGCCGGCCGACAGAAACAGCACTGCCTTGAAGAACGCATGCGTGAAGAGGTGGAACAAGGCAGCCGTGACGGCAACGATCGGCAGCGAGCTTGCGCCTGTCCCCAGGGCCATGAACATGTAGCCGATTTGGCTGACTGTTGAATAAGCAAGCACGCGCTTCAGGTCATGCTGCGTCAGCGCGATGAATGCCGCGAGCAGGGCAGTGAAGCCGCCGACGCATGAGACCAGCAGAAGCACTTCGGGACAGAGCACGAACAGCGGCATGCAGCGGGCAACAAGGTAAACACCGGCCGTCACCATCGTCGCGGCATGGATCAGCGCGCTGACAGGGGTGGGGCCTTCCATCGCATCGGGCAGCCACACATAGAGCGGGAATTGGGCCGACTTGCCGACCGCGCCGCAGAACAGCAGCAGGCAGGCGAGGATCAGCGTGCCGTGATCCGCTTTATCGATGAGGGTGCGGTTCGCGAACAGCGTATCGAAGCTGAGCGAATGCCCGCCGACCGACCAGAGCAGGAAGACGCCGAGGATCAAGCCGACATCGCCCAAACGGGTAACGAGAAACGCCTTGCGGGCCGCCGCGGCGGCTGAAGGCTTGGCGTACCAGTAGCCGACCAGCAGATAGCTGCACAGACCCACGCCTTCCCACCCTGCGAACAGCAGGATGAAGTTGTCCGCCAGGACCAGCAGGGTCATTGAGAACAGAAACAGGCTGACGACCGCGAAATAACGTGTGTACCCCTCTTCGCCATGCATGTAGCCGACGGAGAAGACGGTGATCCAGGTGCCGATGAAGGTGATGCCGATCAGCATGATGCCCGAGATCGGGTCGAGTGTCAGGCCGGCGTTGACGGTGACCGAACCGATCGAGAACCAGGTCAGTGTCGACGAACGCAGGATGGCCGACTCGGACGGCAGCGACGCGATGAGCAACAACGCCACCGCGCAGGCCATGCCCGACCCGAGTACGCACGGCAGGTGGGCCAGCGACTTAAATGAACGTCCCACGAGTGCGCTGCCGATCGCCCCGAGCAGCGGGAACAACGGCACACACCAGAGAAGATTTCCCGGTTCAAACATGGGAATGCTCCTCCGGCCGGACCGGTTCGATTCCCGCGACACTCAACGTTGGCATCGGCTTTTCAATCTCCGGCTTGTCAAATGGTTCATCGTCAGGAATCGCTTCCATTCCCTGTTCGCGGATCTGCTGCCAGGCGCTGACATCCAGCGATTTCTTCCGCCGGTACAGCATCAGGAAGAACGCCAGAGCCAACCCCGCTTCGCAGGCCGACACCAAGATGACGAACAGCGTGAACACCTGCCCGTGCATGTTGCCGTGATGCCGGGAGAAGGCGACGAAGTTCAGCGCCACGCCCTGCAGCATCAGTTCGGCCGACAGGAACATGACGATCAGGTTCCGCCGTGCGAGAAAGCCGATCAGGCCGAGCACGAACAGCCCTGCCCCCACGGCCAGGTAGTAAGAGACTGGTATCATGTTGCGGCTTTCTCCGCCCGGTTCCCGGCAATGGCGATCGCGCCGATGGTGGCCACCAGCAGCAGCGTGCCGCCCAGTTCGACCGCCAGCAAGTGATCGGTGAACAACGCCCGGCCGATGGCCGTGATGTTGGCGGCAGGCAGTTGCCGCATCCCCGCGACGGCCGGGTGCGTCGGGGCCTGCGCGCTGCCGACTCGCCCGTAAGGCGACAGCGTGACTGCTGGCGATGCGTCGAGCCGGCCTTCGCGAAGTGCCTTCAAGTACGACAGTTCATAGAAGATCTGGCCCGATGCCTTCTTCACCCCGGCCCCGTTGATGCGCGGTTCGCTGCCCGACGGCGGCGGCCAAGCCGGGACAGACAGGTCGAGCGAATCGCGAAGTTCCTCAACGGGGTCGGTATCCGCCTCGCGGTACTGCACCCCGTTCAATTGCGTCGGAATCTCGATCTTCGCGTAGCCGAACTGCTCACGAACGCGGACCACGTCATCAAGGAATCGCTTCGCTTCGTTCGGATCCTTCAATGTTGCATCCACTGTGTCTGATTGAGAGTATCGCTCGGCCGCCCGGATCACTTCATCGGCATCCGTGGTCACGTAGGCACGCTGCAGTACAACGAGCATCGAACCAAGGATCAGGAAGCCGACCGCCGCGGCCAGTGAGGGCTCGCGTGAACGGTCGTTGGCGTCGGTCATGCCGCTCTGTTGTGACAGCATGATGACGAACAGAAACGTGACGATGATCGCCCCGGCATAGATGATGATCGTCGCGGCCATCAGGAACGGCGCGGCCAGCAGAAGGAACAGCCCGCAGACATTCAGCACGACGACCGCGAAGAACAGGGCCGCCCGCGCGGGATTCCGCTGCGCGAGCATCAGCAGGGCGAACGTGAACGCCTGCAGCGAAAAGACGCCGAACAGCAGCATCTCAATGCTGAACGGCCAATCCTCTCCCAGGCCTTGGAACAGGAACACCGCGAACCCCGACACGCCGACGACCAGCGCCAGCACAAGGCTGACGAGAGGTCGACGGCGCGGCGTCGGCAGCATGTAACAGACGGCCAGAAACCCCATAACAATGGGCAGCAGAACTACCCAGTTCAGAGGAAAGCCGGTTGTTGAATCGCCCAGTAGCATCAAGTCGCCTTTGCCCTTGAAGAGATTGCAAATTGCAAATTATCTCTGTCCTGACTGGTCACGATCGCGGCAGTTCCGCCGCCGGTCCCAGCTTACCCGACGACGTACGCACCGGGTCCGTTCCGGCTTTCGTCGTCTCATCCCAGACGCTCAGCAGCTTTTCCTTGTCGAAGATCATCTGCTCGCGTGATAGCCCCGTCAGGTCGTGCAGCGTGGTCAGTTCAATGGCATCGACCGGGCAGGCTTCCTCGCACATGCCGCAGTAGATGCAGCGCAGTTCGTCGATGACGAAGGTTTCGGGATACTTCTCGCGGTCGGTCCATGCTTTGGGCGCCGGGGCCGCGACAATGTCGATGCAGTGGGCGGGGCAGGCCGTGGCGCACATGTAGCATGCCACACAGCGTACCCGGCCTTCTTCGTCCCGGTTGAGCCGATGCACGCCGCGGTAGTTGGCCGGCAACGGCCGTACTTCCTCGGGGTAGTGCTCGGTCATCTTGGGCGAGAAGATATGCTTCACGGTCGTGCTGATCCCCTCGGCAATGGCGGGGAGATACAACCGTTCCCAGAAGCCGATCTTCGGCGCATCCACCCAACGAACCTGACTCTCAGCAAGCGGCATGATACAAGACCTTTGGCCACGGATTGAACACGGAACAAACACGGATGAAATCAGAGATCAAAAAACGAGCCTTTTGAACTCAACCCGCGTTCGACCAAAATTTACGAGAATGCCCACTTTGACGCCAGTTGCCTTCAATTCATTGAGCAATTGTGGTTCATCCTTCTCATTGTAATCCTTTGCGATTTCGAGCTCTACAAGAACACACTCATTCACATAGATGTCTGCTTTGCAATAACAGACTTCAACTCCCTTGTACATTACCCGGATCTCGTTCTCAATTTCAGCCCTCATGCCTCAAAGTCCAAGCTCCACCTGCATGGCACGCTGGTAAACTTTCTCCAAGAAGCCGTAGCCAAGGATGCGGTACACCTCAAACGCTGCTCCAATAATCTCTTTCGTAACCTCCTCGTGCAAAAGACTCATGAGGGTACTCTTGTCTTTATCCGTGTTTGTTCCGTGTTCAATCCGTGGCTAAGACCTCTGCCTCCCCGCCAGGCTGAAGTCGCGGCTGCCGTATACTTTGTTTTCTGCGGGGCGGGTGCCGAGCCACGCGGCGCCGAAGAACAGGATGGCTGAGGTTCCCGTGAGGGTCCAGGGCGACAGGCCGAACTCTTTGGCGACCATGACGCTGATCAGGTTCATCAGCGACAGCGGGATCATAACCTTCCACGCCAGGCCCATCAACTGGTCGAAGCGGAAACGCGGGATCGTCCAGCGGACCAGCATATACAGCAGGATGAACGCCCCCACCTTGGCGGCCACGATTGCGAACTTCAGAATGATGCCGAGAATCCCGGTGACATTACTGATGCCCGGGAAGTGCCAGCCGCCGAAGAACAGGATCGCCATCAGGAAGCTGGTGGTGATCATGTGGATGTATTCGCCCAGGAAGAACATCGCGAACTTGAAACTGCTGTACTCCGTGTGGTAGCCGCCAACCAGTTCCTGCTCGGCCTCGGGCAGGTCGAACGGCAGCCGGTTGCATTCCGCGAAGACCGACACCATAAACAGCAGGAATGCCAACGGCTGAAACAAGATGAACCAGCCGTGGTCGGCCTGCCAGGCGATTGCCTTTTCGAGATTCAACGATCCGGTGAACAGGACAATGCCGAGAATCGACATACCCAGCGGGATCTCGTAACTGATGATCTGCGCACTCGATCGCAACGCACCGAGCAGGCTGTATTTGCTGTTGGCCGACCAACCGCCGAGGATGATGCCGTAAACCGCCAGGCTGCCGATAGCGAATGTGAACAGGATGCCGATGTCGAGCCCCGGCGCGATGGCGAACGTGAACTGATCGCGGTACTGCGTCTGGGCGGTGTCGTACGCTTCGATGGTCGGCATCGGTCCGGGCGGCGCGGCCGAGGGGCCGAACGGGACGGCCGAGAAGGCGAGCAGGGCGGTGCCGACGGCAATGCAGGGGGCGATGAAGTAGAACAGCTTGTCGACATGCGTCGGCGTGATGTCTTCTTTCAGGAACAGCTTGCCGACGTCCGCGAAAGATTGCAGCAGCCCGAACGGGCCGACACGGTTGGGGCCAACGCGGTCCTGCATCCAGGCGGACATCTTGCGTTCCAGCCAGACGAGGAACGAGACGGTCCCCGGCAGAATGGCCAGCACGCCGACGGCGATGATCAGGGTGTAGAGAATGTTGAAGTCCGGCATGGTCAGTTGAGTTTCACCCCCAGCGTGCCGATGCCGTTGGCCAGCGGGGCGAAGAACGCCACCTCGCCGGCCATTTCGGTGCGGATCTCGTCGAAGCGGATCAGGCCGCGCCGGCCGAGCAGTTCGAAGAAGATCTGGCCTTCGGGTCGGCTTTCACGCGGCGGCTTCACACTGCGCTTGATTCCCTGAGCCAGCCCGGCATGATTGACGAAGGTCCCTTCCTTCTCCGCGAACGCGGCGGAGGGCAGGATGTACTTCGCGTTTTTGGTCGCGTCGCTGCCGAACAGGTCGGCGACGGCCACGATCGGCAGTTCGGCAACCGCGCCCAGCAGCTTCGGATCGGGGAAGCCGGCCGTCAGAAACACCGCCTTGACCTCTCCCTTTCTGCCCGCTTCCAGCAGAGTATCGAAAGCGATCACTTCGCCCTGAAACTGCTTTAAGATTGCTTCCACACCAAGCCGATTGGGGCATTTCTCGGCACGAATGGTGAACTTCACCTCCGGCAGTGGTCGGCCGCGACGGTCTTTCGGGTAGGTGTCGTCTTCACCCAGGATCGGCACGGGGCCGAGCGAGAGCTTGACATCAGGCGACAGACTCTTGAACCACTTGGCGGCCAGGTATGCTTCTTCGCACGTCAGCATCGGCGACAGAACCAGCCAGGTCTTGCCGGCATCCCGATGGGCGACAGCCGTGAACTCGCTGGCCAATTCAGCCAACACATTCGACCAGAGGGCAGGCGTCGCAGTCCCGTCCTTGCGGACCAGCGGTCGGCCCAGGCGTCCCTTCGAATTCACGTAGTGATAGCCGTGCCGGCCTTCATCGCACATGAAATGGCCCTGCGCCAGCGGGTTCTCCCGCGGCCGCAGGCGGAACAGCACATCTTTGTTGGTATCGACATGAATGCTGCAGCCGGTGCTGCACCCGGCACAGACGCTGTCGTGCGACTTCATGTACCAGACGCGTTGCGTGTACAGAAAGTCCTTGGAGCCCAGCGCGCCCACGGGGCACAGGTCGACTACGTTCCCGGCCAGCTTGTTGTCGAGCGGTTCGCCGGGGAAGACGTCGATCTCGGCATGATTGCCGCGATGGATGATCTGCAGTTCCGCTTCACCCGAGATCTCACGCGTGAAGCGCACACAGCGTGAACACATCACGCAGCGGTCGGTGAACAGCGAGATGGTCGGCCCGAGTTCCGGCTTGTTCGGCGGCGTGTTCTTTTCATCGACAAGTCGCGTTTCGGCCCGGCCGAACTGGAAGCTGTAATCCTGCAGCTTGCACTCGCCCGCCTTGTCGCAGACAGGGCAGTCAAGCGGGTGATTCAGCAGAATCCCTTCGAGCGTGTCGGCCTGGGCTTTCTCGGCGAACTTGCCCGGGACATACTTGTCGGGGTAAGTCAGCGGCGCGACGTTCGTGTCGCGCTTGGCGTACTCGCCCGTGACTATGACAGTGCCGTCTTTCACCGGCGTCTGGCAACCGGGGAAAACCTTGGGCGGGATGAGGACTTTGCCGTCCTTCAACTCGCCGACTTCAACCAGGCACATCCGGCAACTGGCGACAACCGTCAGGGCAGGGTGCCAGCAGTAGTGCGGGATCAGCACGCCGGCGCGCTCGGCCACCTGAACGCAGTTAAGGCGTTCGGTGCCGATATCAACCGGTTTGTCGTTCACGTAAACGGTTGCCATGTTGCTCCACCCGGGCGACGCCGTGATGCGGCGAGGCTACTTCCCCAATCGCTTCTTCAAGTCCGCTGCCGTGACCCGGTCGATGCCGTTGCTCGAAAGCATCAGCCCGCCCTTTTCGAGGGCCGACTTCTCGTAGGCCCACACCTCTTCCCGACTCCCGGTGCCGGTCAGCACGATGACACCATCGGTGACCAACTTCACCAGATTGGCCGAGCCCTTGTCCATCTGCAGGGCCGCCAGTGTCGTCGCAGCGTCAGGCAGCTTGCCCGACTCGGCGGATGCCGCTTCCATGAAGATCTGAATGCTCTTCAGGTCGTTGGCAGTCACCGCGCGGGCGACAGCCTGGGCCTGCACCTGGGAACCGAATCCCAGCACCATCACGAGACCGAGCAGGAGTTTCATCGTCATCACTCCGGGTAAGCTACTTGCCGGCCTTTTCGACTTTCTTCGCCGGCGGTTGAGCACTGGGCGGTAGCACGGCTTTCAATGACTTTTGCACTTCTTCTTCCGTCAGATGTCGAATGCTGCCGTCCTGGAACATCGTGATGATTTTGTTCCCCACTTTGTTCCGAACCATTGAGAATGCCCGTTCGTTCGCACGGTCCGCATTCGGATCGATGAAGGCACCCCAGGCAACAACAATGTCCTCCGCGGCGGCACGATTCTGAACGCTCGTCGACTTAACCGCGAGGAACGGCTTCATCTCCTCCAATGAGCCGGGCGGCTTGCCGTTCTGTTTCGTCGTGGCCTGGTAGGCCGCTCCGAAGTCTTTCAGGTCCGTCGTGATCTCATCCATCTGCCCGCCGACCTTGACGGCCTTGTAGATGAAGAAGCCGGCGATCGCGGACACAATGGCCACACCGACGATCAGAATCCGTTGCGATTTCTTGGTCATGAAGATTGCTCAGTGGGCGCCCACGAGAGTAAGCGACTTCGTGTTGCTTCTATATCCACTGCGGATCGCGTCTTCAAACTCCTGGCGAAACTTTCGGATCGCATTTTTCACTGGCCACCCGGCCCCGTCGGCCAAACCGCAGATGGTCGTGCCCGGCATGATGCCGATCCGGTCGGCCACATCCACGAGAATATCGAGATCCTCTTTGCGGCCCCGGCCACGCCGCAGGCGCTCCGTGATTTTCAGCATCCAGCCGGTGCCTTCGCGGCAGGGCGTGCATTGGCCGCACGATTCGTGGGCGTAGAACTGGCAGGTGTTGTGCAGCACATCGACCATGCTGGTCTGGTCGTCGATGACCGTGACCGCAGCAGTGCCGAGGCCCAGGCACTGGACGCGGCCGGGGCCGGCGAAATCGAGCGGTGTATCCAGCTCCGCGGCGGTCATGAAGCCCATGCTCAAGCCCCCGGGGACGATCGCCTTGACCTTGCGGCCCTTCCAGACGCCGCCGGCATAGTTGTCGATCAGGTCGCGACCGGTGACGCCCAGAGGCAGTTCCCAGCAACCGGGAGTGTTGACGTGCCCGCTGACGCAGTAGAGTTTCGGGCCGTAGCTGCCGGCATCGCGCGGGTTCTTCGGGTCGGGCGGAATGCCGATCGACTGAAACCATTCCTTGCCGCGCCGCACAATCTGCGTGACGCAGGCGAGTGTTTCCACGTTGTTGACGATGGTCGGCTTGCGGAAGGCCCCTTCAATGGCCGGGAACGGCGGCTTGATCCGCGGCCATGCGCGTTTGCCTTCCAGGCTCTCGATCAACCCCGTCTCTTCACCGCAGATATAAGCCCCGGCCCCGCGGTGCATGAAGATATCGCAGTTGAAGCCGCTGCCCTGGATGTTCTGTCCCAGCAGTCCGGCTGCGTACAGTTCATCAATGGCCGATTGCAGGGCCCGGTAGCCGTCGCCGTACTCGTAGCGGATGTAGTAGTATGCGCGATTCGATTTGATGGCATAGCAGGCCAGCAGCACGCCTTCCAACACCTGATGGGGATCTTTCTCCATCAGAATGCGATTGTTGAAGGTGCATGGCTCGGATTCGTCGGCATTCACGCAAAGATAGATCGGCCCGGGATGATCTTTGGGCAGGAACGTCCACTTCAACCCGGTGGGGAAGCCCGCACCGCCGCGACCGCGCAGTCCCGCGTCCTTGACGGCGTTGATGACATCGAATGGTTGCTGGTCTTTCAACGCGCGCAGAAAGGTCTCGTAGCCGCCATCGGCGCGGTAGCCCTCGAGCCGATGGCTGTCGGGCTTGTTGATCCGGGCAAGAAGGACGGGTTCGTATGGCATTGAAATCTCGGACGGATTACAGCGGATAGAAATCGTGTTGATCGATCCATTCTTCAGCGGTCATGCAACTCCACACCATGAGAAGTTCGTCTGCAATCCGGCCAGGCGACATCCACTGATTGGGAAAGTACAGCAACCCCCAAGTATGATGACCCAATTACAAACGCTTCGACACATGGATTGGCATGGTCGTCACATCGTGAGTTACGACTGCCAGACGATCGGTTTCGGCATACAAGAGAACCTCCGGATCTTTGGTGCCCTTCGGCGGAGTGACGCCATCTCCGACGAAGTTCGTTTGAATCAGCGGATTTAACCGACGCAACGCATCCTGAACGGTGTCCGTCATGCTTTCATCGATCAAGAACGCGACGGAACTCTCGACGCCTCCCGCGACTCCGCAAGTTTTCGCTGAGCTTTAGCTGCACGTAATTTCAAAGCCACACCGGACGGACCTTTCGCCAGATGTGCGGCATAGTGAGCCGCCGCGATTGCCTCCCGTCGAGTCAAATACGCGTCAACCTCTTCACGGTTGTGGAGGTAGTAAGCCAAGGCTGCGCACGACTGTTCGAGTTCAAGGGGAGCGCAAAAATACTTCGCAATTTCTTCCGCCCGAAGCCCGTGGTGGAACAGGGCGACCACGAAATCCAAATCGATCCGCGTCCCCTTAAGCCGAATTCGTTCCACTGGTTCCGTCTCGAAATCAAAGTAGTCTTCCAGTTGCATGGCACTCTCCCTACGCCCGCAATTCTTCAAGCAGCCGGTCCGCCTTTTCGTGCGTGATATCCAGCCGATGCTTGTCATTCAGCAGCACGCACGGGGCGCCCTCGCAGGCCCCGATGCACTCGGCGAACTCAAGCGTTATCTTACCATCGGCCGTGGTGCCGCCGGGGGACACGCCGAGCTTTTCGCTGAAGTGGGCGAGAAGCTCATCCGCCCCGCGCAGGTTGCAAGCCAGGCTGCGGCAGACCCAGAGTCGCGTCTTGCCGAGCTTGTGTTCCGTGTCGCGGAAGAAGCCGTAGAAGCTCATCGTGTCGTGAACTTCAGCGGGCGCGAGGTCCAGCATCTCCGCAATCTCGCGAATCGCTTCGGTCGGCACGCAGCGCAACTCGTCCTGCACCATGTGCAATGCCGGCAGCGTGACCGCCTGCTTGCTCGGGTAACGAGGCAGGTAGTCGCGGATTCGCTGTTTCAATTCTTCCGTCAACGCGCTCATGTGCTCGCCTTCGGCTCGCCGCTAACAACTAACAACTAACAACTCTACCGATCCAACTCCGCTGCGATGATATTCAAACTTCCCAGTACGGCCGGGACGTCGCTGATCTGATGGCCTTCCACCAGCAACGGGAACATCGCGAAGTGGATGAACGACGGTGGCCGGGTGCGAGCCCGATAGGGCTTGCCTTCGCCATCGCTGACCACGTAGAAGCCGAGTTCGCCGTTGGGGGCTTCGACAGCACTGTACAGTTCTTCGATCGGCGGCGTCCAGCGGCGGTTCCACATGTGCAGTTCGAAGTGTTGGATCAACCCTTCGATACTACGGTACGTGGCTGATTTATCCGGGATGGTGATTCGTTCGTCGACGTCGATGTTCACGCCGCCGGCGGGCAGGTTTTCGACCGCCTGGTGCACGATCTTGATGCTCTC
>Ga0209591_10007710_pt1 | contig 11791 bp, 8 predicted proteins | sample MAT01_FD_187207 | JGI IMG/M metagenome (GOLD analysis project Ga0209591, IMG submission 187207) | Freshwater microbial communities from Lake Fryxell liftoff mats and glacier meltwater in Antarctica - MAT-01 (SPAdes) (version 2) | ecosystem: Environmental > Aquatic > Freshwater > Ice > Liftoff...
AACTCCATTTGCCCGAGCTTTACTTGAATCGAGTCGAGGTCACCGGCGGGGATCTCACGGTCCTCCGGGAACAAGCTGAGGTTGCGCGAAGCTTGCCCGTCTTCGTCAAAGACCTGAAGCGTCTTGCGCCATGCGGCTTCTTGTTTGTCGTTAATTTCGCCAAGGTAGAGAACAGTTCGCTCGACCGTCTTGCCAGAGCTCAGCCGTCGATTCTCGACGACGCTGAAGTAGCGATGAGCTTTGCCGTCTTTTTTCCGGTTCGTTTGACGCAGAAACATCGAAACAGCAGAATGGCAGAATGTTTAGGCCTTTGCCAGGGGTAGGTCTTCACCGCCGCCCTTTTTGAAGTCGCCTCGCTGCAATCATTGACCTTAGCCGCAATTTCGAACCGAAAATAACCAAAAACGCCCGCGAACTGCGAAAGTCGGGCTAGTGCCAGGAGTTCAGCCTGCGGTGGAAAAGGTGTGGAGTCGGCTTTGAGGGTAAAAACGGTGCCAAAAACATTAAGGAAAAGCGAAGAAGCGTGTTGGGACGGATCAGGCTGACGGTTTTCCTTGTAGTTTGAGAAGGCGGCAATGCGGAAGTGAAAACGAGCTTTCGACGCCTTCAAGATTCAGATGCCGGATGCCGTAAGCATTCTTCCCCCAAAAGTTAGCCGTCAAGTAACGACCGTGCGTTGTCACTTGACCATCGGCGATCAGCGCCATCAATCCGCTCCCTCGACAATTGGAACTGCCTGGAACCTCTGATTGGCTCAGTAAATCAGGCGAAAGCACCGGCCTACCTTTAGGCCTTCTTTTTTGGCGTTTTTGCCGCTTTCTCGAAGGCCCCCACTTCCGGTGCCCCGGAGCTCCCCGGTTCCCTCATCTTTTCGCCCGAACCCTGAGCGATTCGTTTCTTCTTCGCCGCTATGTTCGCGTAGAGGCCTTTTTTTGCCGGTTTAGTTGCCATGCTACATCCTGTGCAATTCGGAGGCCACCTGGCGATCTTTGCGCAGAGTGCGGTTGCCCTTCCTCCCCGCAGAGGGGACCGGGCGCGCCGTGGTTGGGGAGTCTGTGTTTAATGCAAGATGTGTAGGAGGCTTGACAAATCATCCGCTACTCTAATCGAGTGACGGGATACGGGAATGCGCCAGTTTCGCTTCATTCTGTGGACGACCTTGGCTGCGGCGGCGAAGACTCCGCCGCCAACACTCGGATTTTGCGCTTCTGATTATCCGCTGGAACCCTTCAGAAAGATGGCCATTCACTTGCAAGCTATCTTAACAGCTGTCACTTGCCAACCGAAGGAGGACGGCGTCAGGAAGGCAACTACACTACAGCTGAGAGCGTTGAGGAAGTGGTGCAGGGTTCTTGTCGTCTCCCCTGCTTGACAGGTGGGCAATTCATGGCGGACGCAGCCGCTAGGATTGCTCCTGGGGGAAGCTCCGATGGCATCGTGCAATCGAAAGTTAACCCCAGCATACGGGCACGTGAAAGCGTGTGTGACAGCCTTAGTGGCCCGACACGGCGATCCTCAACGCGGGAAAGACAATTCTTAGTTGATGCAACATTTACGCTTGATCACCGCCATCCCACTAAATGTTTACGCTGGGAGCGGTTGCTTCGTTGGAATACGAACCCTTACTCAAGGACTTCGCGAATTGGGCGTCGAAATTCAACTAGCCACGCCCAATCTTCACTTCTCTCCCTTCACGGCCAGCCGCCTTCTGTTCAACGAAACACTCCAGAGAAGCGGGTTTCGAGTAACCGCAACGGTCGGTTTCGATCTTGACGGGTATCGGCTGGCCGGTCAGGGTGGCGCGCCGCACATTGCGGCCATAAAGGGTGTGGTTGGGGACGCCGTTCGATTTGAGAAGGGATTTACGCGAGCCAGCATGGCTGCTCAGGCGCGGCTTGAAATGCTCCATTCGCGCCGGGCGGACCGTGTCATCACGATTAGTCGTTATTGCGCGCAGCGAATCGAAGAGTTGTATGGCGTGCGCAATGCGATCGTGGTTCCAGAGTTGATCGATCTGGACAGTTGGCAACGGCTTCTGGAGGCCAATCCTGCGCCCTTGGCGAAGGGGAAATTCACGGTTCTCTGTGTATGCCGCTTCTATCCAAGAAAGCGGGTGGAATTGCTGCTGCAAGCAGCAGCGTTGCTCGGACAACGTATTCCGGAGTTGGAAGTGCGGATTGTGGGCGGCGGGCCCGAGACAGCCCGGCTTTACCGAATGACAAGAGAATTGCGTTTAGAGGGTACGGTTAACTGGGTGGGCAATGCCGCTCCTGACGCGCTGGCGAGCGAATACAACCAAGCAGATGTGTTCTGCCTGCCGAGCGTCCAGGAAGGGTTCGGGATTGTTTTCCTGGAAGCAATGGCGGCGGGGAAACCTATCATCGCTGCAAGGGCGGCGGCGGTACCCGAGGTAGTGCGGCATGGATTGCTCGTGGAGCCGGAGAATAGCGAAGCGCTCGCCGAGGCGATCGCCGCGGTTTACGCAGATTCTGAACTGCGCCGCCGCTTGGGCGCAGCTGGGAAAATAGACGTAAAGCAGTATGAAATGAAGCGAGTGGCGGCACAGTTCCTTCGGGCGTGCGTTGAAACTTCCCCGGAAACGCAGCATTGCGATCGGGAGCAAAAGACTTGTCCAATTTAGAATCGATGCCGATGCAAATTCTGCATCCGCCCACCGGCAACATTTTCGCAGTTGCAAGAGGGGAAGGACTCGCGCTCGAAAGTTCAAGGTATTTGCGTTCCGGCCACGACGTCAATCACCCTCCCATATCAATTGCATAGCGGACCCTCGAATTGGCCTCGGACGGGGCGAAGTGTAATCTTATCCCTGCTTTTGAGGTTTCTGCCGCTCCTGAGATGAGCCGGCGGTTGTGGACCTTGACTTGCCTGAGATACTGCATGGCAAAACTGAAAAAACTTTCGGCGGATCCTCATGAGTCGGCGCAGGCGGTTGGACTGCGATACGTGAGTCCAGATGCGTTGGGTATCACCCGAAGCGGCAAACGCTTTTTTCGACCCGAAGGCCTCGAGCTCAAGGACCCCTTAGAGCTAGCGAGGATTAAGTCGCTCGTAATTCCGCCGGCATGGAAAAGAGTTTGGATTTGTCCGCTCGCGAAGGGACACTTGCAGGCGATTGGTTACGATCAGAGGGGGCGGCGGCAATATCGGTATCATCCTGCCTTCCGCCAAATGCGGGATATCACGAAATTCGCGAGAATGGTAGCCTTCGGGAAAGCTTTGCCGGAAATCCGGCGAAGGGTTGAGACGGATTTAGAACTTCGAGGCATTCCGCAGCAGAAGCTGATGGCCGCCCTGGTTCGATTACTGGAAGAGACCTCGATTCGCGTTGGCGGCGAGGAGTACGCACGGGCTAATGATTCCTTCGGCCTTACCACACTGAATCACAGTCATGTGCATTTGGCCGGAGCGAAAGTGAGCTTTGACTTTAAAGGCAAGAGCGCCGTGGCGCATTGCATTGAAGTGCGGAGCCGGCGGCTTGCGAAGATCGTGCGCGATTGCCATGAGCTGCCCGGCCAGGATCTGTTCCAGTATATTGACGAGGAGGATCGTCCGGTAAAAATCCGTTCTGATGATGTGAATGCTTATATCCGGGAGATCGCCGGCTCCGATTTCTCGGCCAAGGACTTCCGCACGTGGAATGGAACGCGCGAGGCGATGAAAGCGCTTCGTGCGTTGGGCCCGGCCGACTCACCAACCGCAGCAAAGAAGAATGTGGTGGAAGCCGTGAAGAAGGTGGCGGCAATTTTAGGCAACCGCCCAGCGACTTGCAGGAAGTACTACATCCATCCCGCAATTACTGAAGCTTATTTGAGCGGTGTGGCGCTGGGGAACGGCATCGGTGCGCAACGTCGTAAGGTTAGTGCGGGCAGGTTTAGCAAGGAAGAGAAAGATTTGCTGCACTTGATCTCAAGCTACATGCCGACCGCACCGCGTTGCAAAACCGGAACGTGTTAATGACTTGAGAATCGGATTCGTGGACTGAACACAGGCGAGTGGTAGCGAAATTACACAGGGAGTTGGACAGGGAGGCGTACCGTATTTTGCATTGCTTCCTCGGCCAAACCCCAGCTCTTGCCTCCGAAATAACTCTTCTGAGTGCGCGGGACAGTGCCAGCAAGGACGCGTGTCCTCTGCCCGCCGCGCAGGCTCTTTGACAATTTACTTGTATTCTCAAACTGCTTCAGTAAGCCTTCAGCATCAGTGCGCCTGCTTTTCGCCCACCCTTGCGTTTGGGCGAGGAGGGACTCACAACAAATTCAGTGAGGCTTGCTGAAGCAGTTCCGGCCTTAGGCCGCTGGCCATTCAACTGCTCGATGCAGCTTGAGCATGTTTGTGCTGCCGGGTTCGCCGATCGGTTGCCCGCTGACGAAGACCACCTGATCGTGCGGTTTGATGTAGCCTCGAAGCTGCAATTCCTGATCCATCTGAATCAGCATCTCGTCGGTGGAGCCTGCATTTGGCACCACAATCGCAGTGACTCCGTAGATGATCGACAGTTGCTGGGCTGCTTCCTCAAAGGGTGTGAAAGCGTAGATCGGCACTGGAGGGCGGAAGCGGCTGATCAGCCGGGCCGTTGAGCCTGAGGCGGTAAAGACGGCGATTGCGGCCACACCCATATAGCGGCCGGCTCTGTATGCGGCGTCGGCAATGATTTCGGCATGGGTGGGATTGGCCATAGCCGGGAGTTCCTGGAATCCGCGGTAGCGGAGGTTTGCTTCGGTCTCGGCGGCAATCCGGTCCATAACGCTGACTGCTTCCACCGGGTACTTGCCGGTGGAGGTTTCGGCCGACAGCATAACGGCATCGGTGCCATCGTAGATGGCGTTGGCAATGTCGCTCACCTCGGCGCGGGTGGGCGTGGCATTCTCAGTCATACTCTCGAGCATCTGCGTTGCCGTGATTACGAATTTGCCCATGCTGCGGGCGCGCTGGATGATGGTCTTCTGAATTGCCGGTACCTTCTCCATCGGCATCTCAACGCCCAGATCACCGCGAGCCACCATCACCCCATCGCTTTCGGCAAGGATTGCATTGAGGTTCTCCACTGCCTCGGGCTTTTCGATCTTGGCAATCACCTGCGCCTTACTCTCGCGCTCTTCCAGGTAGAGCTTTAGGCGCAAAATGTCGTTCGGCTGGCGAACGAAACTGAGGGCGATGAAGTCGACTTTCTCGTCCAGGCCAAATTGCAAATCGGCTTTGTCCTTCTTAGAAAGTGAAGGAGTGCTGATGGCGACTCCAGGCAGATTGATTCCCTTGCGATTGCTGATCGGCCCGCCAATGACAACCTCACAACGCGCAGTGGTGCCGTCTGAGGAGATCACTCGCAGTTTTACACTGCCGTCCGCAATCAAGATACTGTTGCCAGGCTTTACGTCTCGGGCAAGCTCAGCATAAGTGGTGGATGCAATCTGGTCGTTGCCGATCACCTGCGCAGTTGTAATGGAAAACGTGCTTCCCTTTGTCAGCACACATCCACCGTTTTCAAATTCACCCAAGCGGATCTTGGGCCCCTGAAGATCCAGCAGCACGCCGGCATAAATCCCCATTGCTTTGGCCATTTCGCGAACGATTCGGATCCTGCGAACATGTTCATCTTTGTGGCCATGGCTGGCATTGAGTCGAAAGATATCAACGCCGGCTTCCAATAGCTTGCGGATCATCTCAGGCGAGTCGGTGGCAGGACCCAGGGTGGCTACGATTTTTGTACTTGGCATTCGGTTATTGGTGATTCATCTGAAAACAGCGGACAGAGCCTTACAATACTCATTATGCCCATCTACCAGGCAATCCTCCTTGCGATTGTCCAAGGATTCACAGAGTTTTTACCGATTAGTAGTTCTGCCCACCTGTTTCTGGTCCCCTGGTTGCTGGGATGGCCGGATCAGGGCCTGGATTTCGACATCGCTCTGCATATAGGCACACTCGCGGCAGTGCTGATCTACTTCTTTAAAGACTGGTTACAGATTGTTGCTCAAGGCATTGGCCTCAAATACGGTGACGATGAAGAATTGAAGCAGAATCCGAAGCTGCTTTGGTATCTCGTATTGGCATCGGTGCCGGCTGGGCTGATCGGGCTTAAATTCAAAGACCAGATCGAGACTACTCTTCGCAGCCCCTTCGTGATGGGTACGATGTTAATTCTGATCGGGATCCTGTTGTGGGTTGCGGAGCGCTACACCAGCCGACTCAAGCACATTGGCGAGCTCACTCTTGCAGATACCTCGATGATCGGCCTGTCGCAGGCGCTCGCTCTGATCCCCGGTACTTCTCGAAGCGGCATCACGATCTCGACCGGCCTCTTTCTCGGCCTCACCCACTCGGCTGCCGCCCGATTCTCTTTTCTTCTGTCTACGCCGATCGTCGCCGCCTCAGGCCTGAAGTCGGTCTACGACCTCTCCAAGCATGGCCTTACTGAAGGCATGCTTATGCCATTTATCGTAGGAATCGCGGGTAGCGCAATCGTCGGCTTGGGCGTAATTGCCTTCTTTCTCAAGGTGATCCGCAAGCATGGGCTAACCCCCTTCATTGCATATCGAATCATTTTTGGCATAATAGTGATCGCTCTGGCATTTGTCCGTTCACGCGGATGAAGCTTTTAGGTCCAACTACACACAAGCGCCTTAACGAGGTGCTAGCATTCGTGTTTTTATTCATAGGCTTGGCGAGTATGCTCAGCCTAATTTCCTACTCGGCGATCGATCCGAGTTGGAATACCGCTACGAGCGTCGTTCGACCCTCCAACCTGATGGGCCGATTCGGCTCGCACCTGAGTGACGTCTGCTTTCAGCTCTTCGGGCTCTCCAGCTTTGTCATCCCGGCACTCATTTTGTTGCTTGCCTGGAAGTGGATGCAATCGAAGCCAATTGAGGCTGCCGGGATTAAGGTAGCGGGTGCGTTGTTATTTGTCCTCGGGGCCTGCACCAGCTTCTCCCTTGCGCCCGGTGCGCGAGCGTTCTCGGGCTCCATTCCAGCTGGTGGTGTCTTCGGCATGATCCTTGCCGACATGCTGGTTTTCTATCTGAACTTCACCGGTGCCGCGTTGCTTACGGCTACCGTACTGGTGGTCTCGCTTTATTTGATCTCAACCTTCTCGGTTGCCATTCTGCTGGAGTGGCTGGCTGTGCTTACAGCCATGTTGCAGGCAGTGATCAAGGTCTTCCGTAAGTTTCGGATGCCCAAATTTGAATTCTTCAAACGTCGTCCAGCCAAGCCTCGTCCTGCCAAGGCTGGAGACGATGAAGTACCGTCGATTGTTCAGAGGCGCCGCACACCACCGCGACGCACTGAAGACGAGGGCGCGGATCTGCCACCGTGGGAGACCAAGACGGTTGCTTCATCCTTTGAAGCTTCTAAAGAGCCTGCCGTCGCCGTCAATGAGGAATATATCCCGATCAAGACGCTCGAAGAAATTCCAGCGCCACCGGAGCCTGCAGCGGCACCACAGTCTGTGGGTAGCGGTCTTGGTGTTGCGCCTGCGAAGGCAAAGGGCAAAGATGCCTTTGGCCCTACCTCCTACAAGCTGCCACCGACAGGGATGCTCAACGAGCCTCAACCGCGTAGCGCCTTCGATTCTCAAGAGCTGCGAGATACCGCCTCACGCATCAAGGAGAGGTTTGAAGAGTTCGGCGTGCTTGGCAACGTGGTACAGATCAACCCGGGCCCCGTCGTTACTACTTTTGAATTCAAGCCCGAAGCCGGTATCAAGTACTCGAAGATCACCAACCTCACAGAAGACCTCTGCCTGGGGCTACAGGCTGAGTCGATCCTGATTGAACGAATCCCTGGCAAGCCGACGATCGGCATTGAGGTTCCGAACAAGAAGAGCGAAGTGATTGCTCTTCGCGAAGTGCTAGAGGGCGAAGACTTCCAGAACGCCACTTCACGACTGACCATGTCGCTCGGCAAGGATATCAACGGACGTATCAAGATCTTTACGATGGACACGATGCCTCACCTGCTGGTGGCCGGTTCTACTGGCTCGGGTAAGTCGGTCATGCTCAATTCGATGATCATGAGCGTGCTTTACAAGTCCACACCCGATGAAGTTCGCATGATCATGATCGACCCCAAGCGTGTGGAATTGGGGATCTACGAAGATATTCCTCACTTGCTCACGCCTGTCATCACCGACCCGAAGAAGGCTTCAAACGCCTTACGCAATGCAGTGCTTGAGATGGAACGACGGTATAAGTTACTTGCCTCGCGCGGTGTTCGAAACATCGAGCAGTTTAATCGCAAGATGCGGCAGATGGCTAATGAGCCTCGCAGCCTCTTTGATGAAGAAAATCCGGAAGCGTTGCTTGAAGAAGACATGCGACCGCTTTCCTACATCCTGATCATCATCGACGAACTCGCCGATCTGATGATGCTGGAGAGGAATAATGTCGAAACCTCCGTGGCGCGTCTGGCGCAGATGGCTCGTGCCGTGGGTATGCACCTTGTGCTTGCGACGCAGCGTCCGTCGGTGGATGTCATCACCGGTGTGATCAAGGCAAACTTCCCGGCCCGTATCAGCTTCCGCGTGACCACTCGTGTGGACTCACGTACGATTCTCGACACAATGGGTGCCGAACACCTGCTTGGTAAGGGCGACATGTTGTATTTGCCGCCTGCTTCTTCACGCCTGCATCGCGTTCATGGCGCTTATGTGGGTGAGCAGGAAATCAATTCGGTGGTTGAATTCTGGAAGCGTCAGGCGAAGCCGGAATACGATCAGAGCTTCCTTGTCGCACCGCCCAGCGATGACCCAGACGATCAGCCGGATGCAGAGGGCGCTGAAGGTGATTCCGACCCTCTGTACGGCGATGCCGTAAAGGTTGTCTGCGAAATGGGCAAGGCCTCGACTTCGATTCTGCAGCGCCGCTTGCGCCTTGGCTACGGCCGGGCTGCCCGCATGCTCGACCGGATGCAGAAGGAAGGCATTATCGGGCCGCCTGACGGTTCTCGGCCTCGTGAGGTGTTGAAGCGCCCGGATTGGCTCAATCGCGATATGAGTCTTGAGGCGGTTGAGGACGATGGCTAGGGCATGATCACGAACCTGCGAGTCAAGAACTTCAAGAGCCTCAATGACGTCGAAATTGAGCTGGGGCCCGTGACTGTACTCGTAGGCCCGAACAATTCTGGTAAAACTACCGCTCTGCAAGCGCTCGCCCTGTGGGAAATCGGACTCCGTAAGTGGATCGAAAAAAGATCTGCCAAACCTACTCCCGATAAGCGACCCGGCGTCACGATCAATCGCAACGATTTGATCGCAATGCCAGTTCCCGATGCCAATCTCTTGTGGAGGGATCTGCACGTCCGTTCCGTAGCCCGCAAAGAGGGCAAGCAGCAGACTCAAAATATCAGGATCGAAATCCTGGTGTCGGGCATCGCAGGTGATCGGGCATGGGATTGTGGATTCGAATTCGACTACGCAAACCAGGAATCTTTCTACTGCAGACCATTGCGTCTGGCAAGTGATGCAAGGATGGTGGTGCCAGAAATTGCGGGGAATCTGGGTATGGCGTTCCTGCCTCCGATGTCGGGCCTTGCAGCGACAGAGGATTTCTTGCAGCAGGGAGCGATTGACGTTCGCATTGGAGAAGGCCGAACCGCAGAGGTGTTGCGAAATCTCTGTTTCGAGATATCTCAAAATGCAGAGCATTGGAAGTCTCTGGTAACCCTGATTCAGAATCTGTTTGGCGTGACGCTCCATCAACCCGTGTACCTGAAAGAACGTGGCCAAATCTCGATGTCGTATTCCATGCGAAATATCGAATTGGATCTTGTTTCTTCAGGACGTGGGCTTCAGCAAACGCTGCTTCTATTTGCCCATCTTTACGCGCATCCGAAGACCGTCCTGCTACTGGATGAGCCGGATGCTCATCTCGAGATTCTGAGGCAGCGTCAAATCTACCAATTGTTGACTCAGACCGCAGAGGCCCAAAATTGCCAAATCATCATTGCCAGCCACTCCGAGGTGATCCTGAATGAAGCGGCAGACCGCGACATCGTGATCGCTTTTGTCGGCAAACCTCATCGCATTGACGATCGCGGCAGCCAGGTATTGAAATCGCTCAAGGCAATCGGATTTGATCAGTACTACCAAGCTGAACAAAAGGGTTGGGTGCTGTATCTGGAGGGTTCAACGGATTTGGCCATGCTGCAAGCATTCGCCGAGCGGTTGAATCATCCGGCACAAGAAGCGCTCTCCAATCCGTTTGTGCATTATGTAGGGAACGTCCCTTCCAAGGCGGCCGACCACTTCTATGGCATCCGTGAGGCCAAGCCAGATTTGGTGGGCTTGGCAATCTACGATTCCATCGGGCAGAATTTTTCAGAAGCGGGACAACTTATTCAGTTGGAGTGGCGCCAACGGGAGATCGAAAACTACTTGTGCTTCAGAGAAACGCTTATGGCTTTCGCCAGCAAGGCGGAAGCGCTCGCAGGTCCACTGTTTGAGCAAGAACTGAGAAGCAGGCAAATCAACGCTATGGCCGCTGCAATCGAGGAAGTGCGAACCGCACTTCAAACCCTGCGCAAGCCCGATCCATTCGGTACTGAAATTAAGGCAAGCGATGAATTTCTGAGTCCGGTTTTTCAAATCTACTACGATCGCCTGGGGATTATGAATCTAATGCAGAAAACAGATTTTCATATTCTTGTACGGTTCGTGCCAGCAGACCTGATCGACGTAGAGATTGTTGAGAAATTAGATAAATTGGTGCGCATAGCCGGAATGGCGAAACCAAACTGATTTGGGTGAAGTAACGAAGGGCGGGAATGGCCGAGAGTGAGGGATTCAAACCGGTCATATCAGGGGCTCTGACCGATTGCGTTTACTTACGCCCGACCGAAAGCCCAGACTTGTCCCTCAGCCTGCATCAAGAGGATGAACTCCACCACCTCTTGATAGACTTCGGCTCTTCTTGCCGATTCAGAAACCGGAGGCGGGCCTTCAGTCCAGAGTGAGATAATTTTCTCGTATGTCCCTTCATGGACTCAAAGCTGTCCTGGTGCTGTGTGGCTTGACCGCTTACGGGCAGCAGGTTCCTTCGCTTCCCGCGGCGGAAGTGCTCATCGAAAAAGAACGGCTGGCAGAGGCCGAGCAGATGCTCGAGTTGCTGCGTGCAAAGGAAGCGAGCACGGAAGTGCTGTTCAGGCTCGGTTACGTGCAGTTTCGCCAACGCAAGCTTCAATCGGCACGCGATCACTTTGCGGCGATTGTCCGTAGCGCGCCGCCAGCCTTTAACTCGAAATATTTTCTGGGTCGCATTGCGTTGCTTGAGAACCGCCCGGCGGAAGCGATCGCATGGCTTGAACCCGTGGCGGCTTCGCGGGAGACAATTTACGATGCGGCGTCGCAACTCGCGCTGGCCTACAGGGATGCCGGACAACCCCGGAAAGCGCTTACTCCACTGCTTGTGGCAATCCAGCAAGCGCCCTGGGACGGAGGGCTTTACTATCGCCTGGGGCGGCTCTATCAGCAACTGGGGCAGGTAGCCCTGTCACGCGAAGCGCTTGCAACGAGCAGCCGGCTGAAAGCCGCAGCCGCCACGGATGGACAGGTTCTCATGCAGCTATTTCAAGCGACCGAAAAGGGCCAGACGACCGAGGCTGCCCGTCTCGGTCGTCAAATAGCGGACCGTCCGGATACGGATCCAGCGACTCTAGTGGCGCTGGGCTTGACCTGGGCTCGAACCGGGATGCCGGCGGCCGCGCTTGAAGCTTTCGAAAAAGCGGCACGGAAAGATGCAACTCTGTTTTCGGCGCAGTTCAACTATGGGCTGGC
>Ga0209591_10007721_pt1 | contig 11776 bp, 10 predicted proteins | sample MAT01_FD_187207 | JGI IMG/M metagenome (GOLD analysis project Ga0209591, IMG submission 187207) | Freshwater microbial communities from Lake Fryxell liftoff mats and glacier meltwater in Antarctica - MAT-01 (SPAdes) (version 2) | ecosystem: Environmental > Aquatic > Freshwater > Ice > Liftoff...
GATGCGTTCTGCGTTCTGCGTGCTGGCGCACGGCAACGCCCGACACGAAACGCTAGCGTCTGCGAAACCTCACTCCCGCAGCAGGCCCATCGATGTCCGCACCTCAAGAGAAACAGACCGATCAGAAGCGGATCGTGGCGTTGTTGGCCGAGGAGTCTCAGGTGCCGGTGGCTGATGTTGCCAAGCTTTACGACCAAGAGCACGCTGCGCTGGCGATCGGTGCGCGCATCACGAAGTTTCTGCACATCTTCGCAGTTCGCAATGTGCGGGAAATCCTGCGCATGCGAGGCATCGAGGGGCTCGCGAAGCTGCCCGCAGCCCGCCCGCTGCTTGCGCCACAGCGCCTGCTGATGCCACTTCGACCGACTTGGTCTGTTGCGCCCGCCGTCAACCCATCAACCTATCAACCGATCGACCGGGCTCCTTTGCAAGACGGATAGCCGGAACCGCAACCCCAGAACTCGTTGCCGGCATCGAACGGGCTCAGTTCACGCGGACGGCAGCGCGGCCAGCTGCTTTCGCGGCATACAGGACAGCATCGGCACGTTGCGCAAGGGTTTCGGCGCTGTCAGCGTTGCCCAGCGTGCCGATACCGATGCTCAGCGTCAGCGGCGGGCGGTCAGGCCAGCGCGCCGGGCTTTCGCTGCGCAAGGCTTCGCGCACGCGGTCGGCGACCAGGCGGGCGTTGTCCGCGGTCATCTGCGCCAGCAAGGCGAATTTGTCTCCGCCCAGGCGCGCGGCCTGGTTCTGGGGCCGGCAGTTGCGCTGCAGCATTTGCGCCAGCAGCACCAGAGCCTGGTCGCCGCGCGTGTGGCCGTCGCGGTCGTTCACGGCCTTGAAATGGTCCACGTCGATCATCAGCAGGGCCAGTGCCGGCTGCTCGTCCAGGCCCTGTGCCTGGACGTCGATGTGGCGCGCCAGGGCCTCGTCGAAGCCGCTCCGGTTGAGCAGGCCGGTCAATGCGTCGCGACGTGATTCGCGCTGGGCGCGCGCGGTGTCCAGGCGCACGGCCAGGGCGCGGGCGCTGCCTTCGGCCCGCTCCATGGCGCCGCGCAGCAGCATGCGGTGGTAGGTGCGGAAGGCGGACAGCGCGCCCTGAAAGTCATGCTCGGCCTCGCAGGCCTGCGACAGCACCAGCGCCAGCGGCTCGATGGCGTTGTCGAAGTGTTGTGCCCCGGCACGCGCCAGGGCCGCGCTGGCGGTGGCGCGAGCGCGGCCGGGGTGGCCGGCCTGCAGCCAAGCGCGTGCCAGGTCCAGCTGCACCTACAGCAGGGCGTAGTGGTTGTCAGCTGCCGTAGGTGGCCTGCAGTTCCTGCAGCAGGGGCAGGGCTTCATCGAGCCGGTCCAGCACCACCAGGGCGCGCGCCATGCAGTTGCGCGGATAGTCGGGGTGGTTGAGCGCTGCGCTCAGTTCACCTTGCGGAGCCTGCAGCAGCTCTTGCGCCAGCACGATGGCGCGCTCGGCGTGGGCACGCCAGATGGCCGGGGGCAGGCCGTCGTCACGTTCTTTGCGGGCGCGTGCGGCCAGCGCGGCGGCAGCGTTGTTCTGCATCACCAGGCGCAGGGGATGCGGCGTGTCGCGCAGCAGGTCGACGGCGTCTTTCAGGCATTGCAGCGCGGCGTCCTGCCGGCCCATACGTTCCAGCGGCACGCACAGATTGGTGAGGGTGCGCGCCATCTCGGGCAGATTGCCGAGCGCTCGCTGGATCTCCAGCGCCTGCTCCAGCGACAGCAGGCATTCGGCCAGTTCGCCGCATTCGCGGTTCGCGATGGCGATGACGCTCAGCGCCCGGGCCTCGCCGTCGCGCGAGCGCAGCATGCGCATGCCCGCCAGGGCGGTCTGACCCAGCGTGAGTGCTGCCGCCGAGTCCTTGATGGTCAGCACCCGGCCCAGCGCGACCTGCAGGTGATGCACATGCCACGGACCGCCTTCGGCTTCGGCGCGCTCCAGCAAGGCGCGCGATTCGGCTTCGGAATCGGCTCGCGGGTGCTCGGTCAGCTGCAGGATCGCGGCAAAGACCGCGTCGTCGGGGCCGGGTGGATTCGTTGTGGCCGGCCGCTTGTGGCCATCTGCCGGAGCGGTGAGCGCGGTGAGCGCGGTGAGCGCCGTGGGCGGGGTGGGCGGGCTCATTCAGCGATTTGCAGTCCAAACCTGAATGAGAGGTATGCGGAGCAACCGAAAGTTGCGGGATTGGCCTCGATGACGCGCCGGACCCTCGCGCACCCGTGACCTCGGCCCGTTCAACGGCGGGTCGCGCGCATCAGCCCGCCGGCTGAACGACGCCTGCGGCGCCGCTCAAGGCGCAGCGCTTGTCTGCCAAGGCGCCGGCGTGCCCGGCAGCGTCAGGTTGCCCTGCCCGTGCCCAGCGGAACGGCGATGCCGAGCGAAACGCCGATGCCGCACGCCGCCTGCAGCAATGCGTGGTCGACCGGCACCGTGCGGCTGCGGCCCACCACTTCGGACAACGGCACGCTGACGCAGTCTTCCCCCTGCAGCGCCACCATGCGCCCGGTCTGCCCGGCGCGCAACAGTTGCGCGGCGTGCCAGCCGAAGCGCGTGGCCAGCACGCGGTCGTAGGCGGTGGGCGAGCCGCCGCGCTGCACGTGGCCGAGCAGCGTGGTGCGCACCTCGCTGGTGACCAGCGGCTGCAACTGCTGCTGCAGCCAGTGGCCGACGCCACCCAGCAGCAGCGGGTCTGGCCGGTCGGCCAGCGTGGCCTGCACCGTCAGTGCGCCGCCCTGCGCGTAAGCGCCTTCGGCAATCGCCACCACCGTGGCCAGGCCGCGCTGTTCGCGTTGGCGGCAATGCGCGGCCACGACGTCGACGCTGAAGGGCAATTCGGGAACGAGGATGACATCGGCGCCGCCGGCCATGCCGCCCTCCAGCGCAATCCAGCCGGCATAGCGGCCCATGGTCTCGGCAATCATCACGCGGCTGTGGCTGCGCGCGGTAGTGCCCAGCCGGTCCAGGGCTTCGCAGACCACGGCCACCGCACTGTCGAAGCCGAAGGTGCGGTCGGTGAGTGGCAGGTCGTTGTCGATGGTCTTCGGCACGCCCACTACCGGCAGCCCCAGCACAGCGAAGCGGTGGGCGATGGCCATGGTGCCGTCGCCGCCGATGGCCACCATGGCGTCCAGGCCCAGTTCGGCCACACAGGCCATGGCCAGACCCGAGACGTCGGCCCCGCCGGCCGCGAAGTAATGGAATGGGTCGCAGCGGTTGTGCGTGCCCAGGATGGTGCCGCCTTCGGCCAGGAGGCCGGCGACCGTCTCGCGTTTCAGCGGCAACACCTCGCGCGTGAGCAGGCCGAGAAAACCGCGACGGATGCCGGTGACGCGGGTGCCCTGCTTACTGGTCAGCGCCAGGGTCACGGCGCGGATGACGGCGTTCATGCCGGGGCAGTCGCCGCCGCCGGTGAGGATGCCGATGTGCATGCGGCTGAAAGACCTGTTAGCCCGAGACGGCTGCTGCCTGAAGCCGACTAGTCTGCGGCCGGTGGGTCGGAAATCAGTGCCAGCAAGTCAAGCGTGGACACCACGCCCTGCAAGCGTCCGCCCTCGACGACGACCGCATGGTGCACATGGTGCTGCCGCATCTGCCGTGCCACCTCGCCCACGGCGGTCTGCGGCGACACGGTCAGCGGCTTGTAGTGGCACCACTGCCAGGCTCTCACGGTTTGTGCGTTGCGGCCCTGGGCATGGAAATGCAGCACGTCGGTGGCGCTGATGGCGCCCAACACGTCGCCGTCATCGTCCGTCACCGGCACCCAGGCCAGCGCTGTCGCATTCAACAGGTCTTGCACCGCGGCCATGCTGTCGTCGATGTGCACGGTCCGCACCGGGCCCTTCATCAGCTGCGAGATGGGGATCGCTTTCATGCCGCCCGACCTTTCCTTCGTGTTCAACGGGGGCTGGCCTCGCCGGACCTGGCCTTCACGCCCAGCGACTTCTCCAGGTCCAGCACCTGCTGCGTGGTGCTGAGGATGACGTCGGGCGTGAGGCTGATCGAGTCGATGCCCAACTCGACCAGGAAGCGTGCCATCTCCGGGTAGTCCGAAGGCGCCTGGCCGCACAGGCCGATGTGGCGGTGGTTGCGCTTGGCACCTTCCACGGCCATGCGGATCATGGTCTTCACACCCGGGTCGCGCTCGTCGAACTGGTCGGCCAAGATCTCCGAATCACGGTCGATGCCCAGCACCAGCTGCGTCAGATCGTTGCTGCCGATCGAGAATCCATCGAAAAGTTGGGCGAAGCCGTCGATCTCGATGACGTTGTTGGGGATCTCGCACATGACATAGATCTCCAGACCGTTCTCGCCCCGCTTCAGGCCCTGCGCGGCCATCGCCTGCATCACGCGCTCGGCCTCAGCCACGCGCCGGCAGAAGGGAATCATCAGCTTCACGTTCGTCAGGCCCATGGTGTCGCGCACCTGCTTCAGGGCGGCGCATTCCAGCGCGAACCCTTCGGCATAGGCCGGGTGGGCGTAACGCGACGCACCGCGAAAGCCGATCATCGGGTTGGCTTCCAGCGGCTCGAAGTCGCTGCCGCCCAGCAGGCTGGCGTACTCGTTGGTCTTGAAGTCGGACATGCGCACGATCACCGGCCGCGGGTAGAAGGCGGCGGCGATGGTGCCCACGCCCTCGGCCAGCTGGCGCACGAAGTAGTCGGCGGGCGTGTCGTAGCCCTTCGTGAGCTTTTCGATCTGCTTTCGCACCTTGGCGTCGCTGATCTTCTCGGGGTGCACCAGCGCCATCGGGTGCACGCGGATGTGCTCGGCGACGATGAATTCCATGCGCGCCAGGCCCACGCCGTCGCTGGGCAGCAGGGCGGTCTGGAAGGCCAGGTCGGGGTTGCCCAGGTTGATCATCAGCTCGGTGCGTGGCCGCGCCATGTCGGCAATGTCGGTCTGCGTCTTCGTATAGGCCACGGCACCGGCGTAGACATGCCCGGTGGCACCCTCGGCGCAGGACACGGTGACCTCGTCACCCGTGCGCAGCGACTCGGTGGCGTGCTCGCAGCCGACCACGGCCGGGATGCCGAGTTCACGCGCGACGATGGCGGCATGGCAGGTGCGCCCGCCCCGGTTGGTGACGATGGCGGCAGCGATCTTCATCACCGTGCCCCAGTCGGGCATGGTGGTGTCGGCCACCAGCACTTCGCCGGGCCGGAAGGTGCCCAGTTGCGAGATGTCGGTGATGACGCGCACGCGCCCGGTGGCGATGCTGCTGCCCACGGCGCGGCCGCTGACCTGGGGCGTGCCAGGCTCGCTGAGCCGGTATTCGTCGACCAGCGTCAGCCGCTTGAGTGCGGCCACGGTCTCGGGGCGGGCCTGCACGATGTAGAGCTGGCCGTCCAGGCCGTCCTTGGCCCATTCCACGTCCATCGGCGTGGGCTGGCCAGCGGCGGCGCTGTAGTGTTCCTCGATCAGTACGGCCGCGTCGGCCAGGTCCAGCACCTCGGCGTCGCTGATGCAGAAACGTTCCTGGTCCGCCTTCGGCGTCGGCACGTTGCGGATGGTGTCGCGGCCGGCCGCCTTGCTGTAGACCATGCGCACCTCCTTGCTGCCCAGGCGGCGGCGCAGCACGCTGCGGTGGCCCTGGCGCAGGGTGGGCTTGAAGACGTAGAACTCGTCGGGGTCGACGGTGCCCTGCACCACGTTCTCGCCCAGGCCCCAGGCGCCGGTGGTGAAGACCACATCGCGAAAGCCCGATTCAGTGTCGAGCGTGAAGGTCACGCCGCTGGCCGCCAGGTCGGCACGCACCATCTTCATCACGCCCACCGACTGGTAGACCTTGAAGTGGTCGAATCCCTTGTCGACGCGGTAGCTGATGGCGCGGTCCTTGAACAGGCTGGCAAAGCAGTTGCGCACCGCGTCGAGCAGGCTGGCGTCACCCGACACGTTCAGAAAAGTCTCGTGCTGGCCGGCAAAGCTGGCGCCCGGCAGGTCTTCGGCCGTGGCCGAGCTGCGCACGGCCAGCGTCATCTCTGGGCCGTATTCCTCGCGCAACTGGGCATAGGCCGCCAGGATCTCGGCCGTCATGTCTTGCGGCAAGGGGGCGGACAGCACGATGTCGCGCGCCGCCTCGGCACGGCGTGCCAGGTCGTCGACATCGCTCACGTTCAGCCCGTCCAGCGCCCGGTGCAGCCGTGGCCAGGCGTCGGCGCGGTCCATGACCTCGCAAAAGGCCTGCGCGGTGACGGCAAAGCCGTTGGGCACGCGCACGCCCAGAGATGACAGCTGGCTGTACATCTCGCCCAGCGATGCGTTCTTGCCGCCCACCGTGGCGACATCGCCCGAGCCCAACTCGTTGAACCAGCGCACGTGGCGCGGCTTGGTCTGCATGGCGGTCCCCCGGCAAGTCCGACAAGACATCATCGTGAGCCGTTCGGCGCAGTCGGGAATTGATCTGGAGCAATCTTCCCAGCGGTGCCCTGAGTTTCCACATCGACGACGTGCTTTGCGAAGGGGGTCTGCAAAGCGGTCAGAGACAGGGGTCGCTGAGCCGAGCTGACCTTCTGGCCTGGCCGCAGCACTCGCCGGGCGCGTTTGGTTCATTGGGTTCCGGCAAGCCCGCCGCCCGCTTGCGTGCATGCGACACACACTTGTGCGCGTGGCGCGAACGGCGGTTCTCGCGGGTAGCTCGGACCACCGGCGCAGGCAGACTCGGTCATCCGCGAAATCCAACCCCTGCTTGCCGTCTCGGCAGGCACGGGCGATGGCCACAGCCCAGCCCGACTTCACCCCCCATGTCAGCCCCTCGCCCGCCGCGCGGCCCGCGCGCCACGCCCGATGTCGCCCTGATCCTGCTCGCCCTGGCCTGCGTGCTGGCACTGCTGGCGCACTGGGTGCCGGCCGGTCAATTCAGCGTCGAGACCGTCAACGGCAAGCTGCGGCCCGTGCCGGGCAGCTACCAGGTCGTCGAAGGCTGGACCGGGCCGCCGCTGTTTGGCAGCGGCGACACGGTGGGTCTGCTGAACCTGCTGTTCGAAGGCCTGGTCAGCGGCGGCAGAAATGGCAGCGCGGTCGGCGTGGTGGCGTTCCTGCTCGTCATCGGTGGAGCTTTCGGTCTGGTCATGCAAACCGGCGCCATTCAGCGCGGGCTGGAAGTGCTGATTCGCCGCGGCACGGCGCGGCTGCACCTGTTGCTGCCTGTGCTGTTCCTGCTGTTTTCTCTGGGCGGTGCGGTGTTCGGCATGGGCGAAGAGGCGGTGGCTTTCTGCCTGCTGCTGGCGCCGCTGCTGGTGCGGCTGGGCTACGACAGCGTGTGCGCCGTGCTGGTGACCTACGTGGCCACGCAGATCGGCTTCGCCACGAGCTGGATGAACCCCTTCAGCGTGGCCGTGGCCCAGGGCATCGCCGGCGTGCCGGTGGGCTCGGGCGCCGCGCTGCGCATGGGCATGTGGGCGGTGTTCACGCTGTTCGGCATCGTCTACCTGATGCGCTATGCCGCCGCTGTGAAAGCCGACCCGACGCGCAGCCTCACCCGGGCGGCCGACCTGCGGCACTTTGCACAGGCCGAAGGCGCGGCCCCCTCAGACCTTGACAGCGGCGCCGGGGCGCAGCGGCTGGCCGGCGCCGACGTGTTGATCCTGGCCACCGTGGCGGCGTGCATGACCTGGGTGAGCTGGGGCGTGCTGGCCTGGAGTTGGTACATCCCCGAGATCGCCAGCCAGTTCTTCACCATGGGCCTGGTGTGCGCGCTGCTGGCCTGGGGCGCGCGGCTGCCTGCCTGTGATGCCAACAGTCTGGCAGCGGCCTTCCGCCGCGGCATGGCCGACATGTTGCCGGCCGTGCTGGTGGTGGCGCTGGCCAAGGGCCTGGTGCTGATGCTGGGTGGCGACAACCCCGGCCAGCCTTCGGTGCTGAACACCTTCCTCTACCAGATGGGCCAGAGCCTCGAAGGCACGCCGCAGGCGCTGGCCGCCTGGGGCATGCTGGTGCTGCAGTCGATGCTGAATTTCTTCGTGCCTTCGGGCTCGGGCCAGGCCGCGCTGGTGATGCCGCTGCTGGCGCCGCTGTCTGACCTGCTGGGCCTGACGCGCCAAACCGCCGTGCTGGCGTTCCAGCTCGGCGACGGGCTCACCAACATCATCATCCCCACCTCGGCCAGCTTGGTGGCCTGCCTGGGCGCCGCGCGCATCGACTGGGCGGTGTGGCTGCGCTTCGTCTGGCGGCTGCAGTTGTGGCTGTTCGCGCTGGCCAGCGTGTTCGTGCTGGCGGCGGTGGCCGTGGGTTACAGCTGAAGGGCGCGCCCAGGCAACGCTGATTGAGGCGGTCAGCGCCGGCGCTCCCCGGCGCGCCGCGGCGCCGCCAGCAGCGGCCCGCCGTCTTCGATGCGGCCGTGTCGCCAGTCGGCAAAGCCGGCGCGCTGCAGGGCGGCGAGCCAGGTGGTGTGGCTGTCGGCGCAGCGGCCCAGGGCCTGTTGCGCGGCCGGCGACAGGAAAGCGGCGTGGATCAGCTCGCGCGGCAGCATCTCGCCCAGGTGGCTGCTGAAAGCCGGACCGTGGCGCTGGGCGGCATCTGCTGCGTCCAGGCTGCCGGGCGGCAAAAAGTGCCGCACCAGCCCGTCCCAGAACGGGCTGCAGCCGGCAGTGTCGCGCCAGCCCGGCAGTTCGGCGATGACCCAGCTTGCCGGCGTGTCCGCATCGGCCAGGCGGGCCAGCGCCGCCTGCAACAGCGCATCGGCCACGGCTTCCGGCGCTTCGGCAGCGGCTGAGAGGAAGAGACCGCTGAGTTCGGCCTCGCCGGTGGCGTCGTGGCCCAGTTGCAGCGTGGTCTGCACCTGGTACAGGCCGAGCTCGGGCGCGCTGTGCACCACGCGGCCGAAGTGGAAGCTGCAGCGCGCGCGGCTGCGGCCCTGCTCGGGCAGGCCGTGCAGGGTGCCCAGCAGCCGGCCGTCGGGCGTCTGCGCGCGCAGCCACCAGCCGCCGGGCTCGTGCGCCGGCGGCGCCTCGGGCGGGGCCACGGTCGTCTGCACGATGTGGAACGTCGGCTTCATACGGACTCCGGCAACTGCAGGGGCGTGGCCAGCGGCTGCGGGCCCAGGTCGGCTGCGGCGTCGCCAGCAGCGACCAGCCGGGCGCGGAAGCCCGCGCGGTGTCGCGTGCAGGCCAGGTTCGGCTGCGCTGCCAATTGCGCCAGCGGCCGCGCTGCTCGCACGCTGGCCAGCGCCTGCAAGCGGCCTTCGGCGGTGGGGCCGCCGTCGAAGATGTCGATATAGCTGTCGGCATCGAAGCCTTCATCGATCAGGATCTGAAACGGCAGCTCGCCGTCCGGGTGCAGTTGCCCGATGGCGCTTTGTGCGGCTTCGGGCAGCAGCGGCACGTACAGCGGCGACTGCGGCATCAGGTGGGCGATGAAGGCCTTGCTGCGGCCACCGGCCAGTGCTTCGGCCTGCGGGTAGTCCATGCCGAAGAAGCGCCGGCCGATGGCGTCCCAGAAGGGGCTGGCGCCGTCGGCGTCCAGCAGGCCCGGGAATTCGGCCACGATGCGGTCGGAAAAGCGCTGCGGATGCAGGGCCAGGAACAGCAGGCGTGCCCGCGACAGCAGTTGCGCCGCGGCCGCAGGCGCACCCGGCACGATGTAGAACGAGGTGAGCAAGCTGCTGCCGGTCAAGTCGTGGCACAGGTGCAGCGTGTGGGTGCGCTGCGTCAGCCCCAGCGCCGCGCTGCTGGCGACGATGAATTCGTTGCGATAGCTGTAGAAGCGGCTGCCATAGCCCGAGCGCGCGGCGATGCCGGCGCAGCCCAGGAGACGTCCTGGGGCGAGCCCGGACCCCGACTCGGACCCGGACCCGGACCCGGACCCGGACCCGGACCCGGACGCCTGCAGCACGAACAAATAGCGCTCTTCGCCGCTGGTGTCTTCGTCTTCGGTGGCAAAGGCCTGCAGCGACTCTTCGATGCGCCGGCCGAGCCCGATGCGGTCTTCGCGCAGCGAGCCGATGCCCGGCCCCGCTGCCGCAGCCAGGCCCTGCAGCGCGTCCAGGTCGTCGGCAGCCACGGGGCGCAGCAGCAAGTCGGTGGGAAGGGTGTGGGTGGGTGTCATCGAGACTCAGCAGCTTCAGCCAGCGTTCCGGGCCGCGAGTGTGCTGCCTGCGGCGACGGCAGGTTGATGGCCGGAAGCGGAAGCGGGACCGGAAGCGGAACCGGAACCGGCGCCGCCGGTCAGGTGGCTGCGCAAGCCGGCCAGTTCGCGCGCTCTTTCGTCGCGCGGCGTGCAGCCGAAGGCGGCCCGGTAGGCGTTCGAGAAATGCGCGCCGCTGGCAAAGCCGCAAGCCAGCGCCACCTGCAGGATGGACTGGCCGCTGCGCTGCAGCAGTTCGCGGCTGCGCTGCAGGCGCAACTGCAGGTAGTGGCGGCTGGGCAGGCTGTCCAGATGCTGCTTGAACAGGCGTTCGAGTTGCCGGCGCGACAGGCACACCAGGCGCGCCACGTCGTCGGTGGGCAGCGGCTCGGCCAGGTTGGCCTGCATCAGCGCCAGTGCCTCGGCCAGGCGCGGCGGCATCAGCGCATGCGCTGCGGGTTGCTCGGCCAGACGTTCGTCGCCCGCGCGCAGGCCCGACAGGCCCAGCCGGGCGGCCAGCCGGCGCGCCAGGGCCAGGCCGTGCTCCCGCGCCAGCAGCGCCAGCAGCAGGTCGGGCACCGCCAACGGGCGCGCGCTGCTCGCCAGCAGGGCCTGGCCGGGCCGCGCGTCCAGTTCCCACAGGCCCTGGGTCCAGATGACTTGGGGCTGCTGTTGCTGCAGCTGCGGCAGCACCCAGTCGGCCGCGCAGGCACGGCGACCCTCCAGCAAGCCGGCGGCAGCCAGCCACAACGCCCCGCCTTCCAGCCCGCCCAGCAACACCCGGCGCTGGGCCAGCGCGCGCAGGCCCGCGGGCAGCGTCGACAAGGCGGCGCTGTCGGCCAGGGTGCGCCAGGGCGCGGCCAGCCAAAACTGGTCCCAGGGCCGGGCCAGGTCGGTCGTCGCCAGCGGCGCCACCTGCACCTGGTAGCACAGGCCGCCCAGCAAGGCGTTGGCGCCTTCCAGCACTTCGGCCACCAGCGGCCCGGTCAGGCGTGAAGCGCCCGGCAGCAGGCAGACGGCGACTTGGCGCGTGTCCATCCGTCCTTTGTCCCTTCGCCCTGTCGTTTCAGGCCGACAGCAGCTTGCCGCTGCGCCGTGCTTCCTGGCCGGCGATCTTGGCCACCGATTGCCCGGCCCGCGCCCAGCGCTGCAATTCCCGCGCAAAGAACAAACCGTCCACGGGGCTGGGCAGAATTTCGCAGCGGCCGCTGACGGGGCAGACCAAGTCGGCCAGCGGCTGCCCGGCCTGCACCTGTTGGCCGAGCGCAAGCCGCCACACCAGCACCCCGCTGAAGGGTGCCAGCAGGTGCAGGCAGCCGGCCAACGGGCGCACGGCGCAGTCTTGCCGCGGCAAGGCATGGGTCTCGGCCTCGCCCCCGGCCAGTTCCCGCACGAAGCCCTGCTGCTGCAGAAAACGCAGCAGCCCCTGGGCGTCGGCCGCGGCCAGCGCGTGGTCGACTTCGGTCTCACCGCGCAGCTCCACCGTGGCGGCAAAGCCGGCCAGCGGCACGCCTGCACCCAGCCGCGCCCGCAGCTGCGGCCAGATGCCGGACTGCGCTTCGTCGAAGGGGCCGTCGCCGCTTTCCGCGGCCAGCAGCAACAGCGGTGCGTTCAGGCAATGCGCCAGTTGCAGGGCGGCGGGCTCGTGCTCGGGCGTGGCGTAGACATGCAGCACGGCTTCGTTGTCGCAGTGCAGGTCGAGCACGATGT
>Ga0209591_10007728_pt1 | contig 11771 bp, 11 predicted proteins | sample MAT01_FD_187207 | JGI IMG/M metagenome (GOLD analysis project Ga0209591, IMG submission 187207) | Freshwater microbial communities from Lake Fryxell liftoff mats and glacier meltwater in Antarctica - MAT-01 (SPAdes) (version 2) | ecosystem: Environmental > Aquatic > Freshwater > Ice > Liftoff...
CCGCGACTACACGCTGGTGGATACGGACAGCGACGGGGTGGCCAACCAGCAAGACACCTGCCCCAACACACCCGCAGGGCAAGCGGTGAATTCACAAGGCTGCGGTATTTCCCAGTAGCACCAGCGCGGGCACACGGCGCGCGGGTTTAAGAAACCCCGCGTGCTCAGCACCACGATCAGCGCCCCCGCCAGGATGCGCATGGTGTACAGGCCGGCCAGCGCCAGCACGTCAATCGCCAGCGTGCGCTTGACCACAAACGAATTTTTTCTCGAGTCGATCGCTCTGCACAAGCCTAGAATTCTGATTCTTGAATACAACGCCGTGATCGGCGCCTTAAGAAAGATCTCGTTTCCATACGATGCCGGCGTTGTCAGGACGAAAAATGCATCCGTCCACCCTGTGCTTCTGCGCCTCGTTGGGCGCGCTCACGCTCCTCGCGGACAAAAAGCGCTATACCCTGGTGGATATCAGTCCAAACGAAGACAATAGCTTTGACAATCACCTGCTGATTCAATCGCGAAGTACAAAACATGCCTACTGAAACTGCGCTCCCACGCAAAAGATCGCTCTTCCACCGGGTCCGTGGCTTCTTGATGAAGCCGGCCTCCGAAAAGAAAAGAATTTTACAAAACCGAACGAAAACCTACAGTCGTCTGGTCACGGCGCAGATTGTTGGGTTCAAGTCCACGTGCATGAACCTTTACCTGGCATATCAGCCCGACTCACAGGCCATTTTTGGTGCGCATCCGGAATTTGATTTGTTGTTTGAAAGATTTGTTAAGACCAACAAGATCAACAATGGGGGGGATATTCCACGCCTTTGGTGCTTGTTGCTCAATTTGAAACAGACGATTGACGAGGGAATCGAAGGCGACTTCGCTGAAGTCGGAGTCTGGCGGGGAAACACTGCTTCGGTTCTGGCGCATTTCGCGTCAAGAAACAATCGGCAAGTCTTTCTTTTCGACACATTCGAAGGATTCAGCCCCGCCGACATTCACGGCATTGACTCAAGCATAAATGTCGCAAACTTCAGGGACACTTCCATGGCGCTGGTGGCGGATGTCGTTGGGACTGAAATTGAATGCTGCCATATTGTCAAAGGATATTTTCCATCGTCGCTGACTGATTCGCACACCGCGAGAAAATACGCTGTCGTAAGCCTCGATTGCGATCTGTATGAGCCTATAAAGGCGGGTCTGCAGTTCTTCTATCCGCTCATGCCGAAAGGTGGCATCTTCTTTCTGCATGATTATTCAAGCATGCACTGGGCTGGAGCAAAATTGGCGATAGACGAGTTCTGCAAAGAAAGCTCTGAATTCATCGTCCTCATGCCCGACAAGTCAGGTAGCGCGTTTCTCCGCAAGACAAAATGAGCGTAGCGCATGCTGACCTGCGCCATGCTTACTCCGGCGGGGAACTTTGATCCCCATCCTCGTTAATACGCTGGTGATCTCACGCATCCACTGGCTCAACCGCATCACCTCGTAGCGCCATCGTCGATCTTCACCCGCGACTACACACTGGTGGATGCCGACAGCGACGGGGTGGCCAACCAGCAGGGCGCCTGCCCCAACACACCCGGCCGGACAAGCGGTGAATTCACAAGGCTGCGGCATTTCCCAGTAGCGCCAGCGGGCACCAGCGGGCACACGGCGCGCGGGTTTCAGAAACCCCGCGTGCTCAGCACCACGATTACCGCGCCAATGCCTGCCAGCACCAGGCTGACACGATCGCGCGCCGCGAACACCACCGGGTCTTCATCCATCAATCCGCGCTGGGCAAGGGCCCAGACGCGGGTGATCCAATAGAGCAGCAGCGGACACAACAGCCAGATCCACGACGGGTGGCGATACAGCTTCGCCACGTCCGGACTGTTGATGTAGAGCGCCAGCACCAGAACGCTCATGAAACAGCTGGCGATGCCCGTCGCCATGACAACCGGCATGTCCGCCACCTGATAGTTGCGGCCTGCGGCCGCGGTTTTGCCCTGTGCCCCGGCTGCAGACAGTTCGGCAAAGCGCTTCATCAGGGCCAAGCCAAAGAATATGAACATGGAGAAAGCAAGCAACCAGAACGAAGGAACCACCGCGATGGCAGCCGCCCCCGCCAAAATGCGCATGGTGTACAGGCCGGCCAGCGCCAGCACGTCAATCGCCAGCTTGCGCTTGAGCACAAACGAATAAGCGAACGTGATCGCTACGTAGGCCAACAGCATGGCGACGAATTGAGGCGGCAACAACAGCCCGATAGCGAATGCAACGAGAAACAACACGGGCGCCAACGAAAAGCCGAACGACAAGGGCAACGCGCCGGACGCAAACGGACGATTGCGCTTTTTGAGATGGTTGCGGTCCGCCGCCAGATCCACCATGTCGTTGATGAGGTACACCGCGGATGCACACAAACCGAACGCGATGAAGGCAACGGCGCTTGCGACCAGCGCCGCGGGCGAAAACAGCTTGTGCGCGGCCACCACGGGAAGAAAAATGAGCAGGTTCTTCAGCCATTGGTGCAGGCGCAGTGCCTTAATGGCGGCGCGTGGTGCAGACGGCAATGGGTCCACCGGCAGCACATGCGGCGGCCCAGGTTGCGACTGGAGCCAACGCGAAGCCGCGGCATCAGGTGCCACGGCTGTAACCGTCGCTGCCTTTTCCCAGACAGGAATGTCGGCCGTGCTGTTGCCGACGTACTCGAAGGGCACGCCTTGCGCGAGGGCGACGATGGCCTCCAGCTTTGAACGCCCAGCCATGTTTTCATGCGCATCGGATGCGATGACGCCATCGAAAAGGCCAAGATGAGCCGCGATGCGTTCCGCGATCGATTTGTGGCTGGCGGTTGCTAGATACACCAGTCGCCCTTCATCGCGGGCAGCGCGTATGTGGGAAATGACGCTCGCGTTGTAGGGCAGCAGCTCGGGCGCGAACTCGAACCCTTCGGCAATTCGGGACTTCAACGCGGCCTTTCCGGCAGGCAGCCAGATCAACGCCTTGAACGGGATCAGCAGATCATGGCGGAGGCGGCCGAGGAACGACTCGTAGAGCATGTCGGTGCGAATGAGGGTTCCGTCCAGATCGACAAACAGCGGCATTTGCCTCATTCGATAAACCTTTTCCGAACCAAACCTGTACGCCGCATCGCATGACGAGCGGGGCGGCATCAACCGCGCGCCAGCACCACCACGCCTGCCGTCACCAGCGCTATTCCGGCGATCTTCGCGGTTGTCATGGGCTCACCAAGCAATAAATAGCCCAGCGCGGCAGTTACGACGAAGCCCAGCGCGACGAATTGATACGCAAGGCTCACGTCCACCCTCGCCAGCACCAGCAACCAGACCAGGGCACCTAGCCCGTAAAGCGCAAACCCGCCGATTATCCAAGGGTTGAGCAACACGTTCATGACAGCGTGAAGCTTGTCGAGCAGACCGTGACCGGAAGTGGCAGCCACGCCGGTCATTCCCTTTTTTAGAACCAGTTGCGCAGCGGCGGAACACAGCACACTGGCCACAATCAACAACAGGACGCGTAGGCTCACATTGAGTCTCCAAGACAGGAAAAATTACGCCGACCCAACCCTTCGAAATACGCGACGCGCCGCGCTGATAGCCAGCGACAACATGATGTCGAATGTCACCGCACCTCGACGTCGGATATCGCGTCCCGATAGATTGCAATAGTCTGAGCGTAGTTTCTTTCAGCGGTAAAGTCGCTTTCATATTTGGCGCGCGCGTTTCGGCCCATTTTTGCAAGCTGCTCTGAATTTCCAATGGCCCATTCCATCTTGCTAGCAAGATCGCGCGCATCATTTGGATTGAACAACAGGCCGCTTACGCCATCCTCGACCAATTCTCCTAATGCTCCCAATCTGCTCGCGATTACCGGCAGACCGGATCCATATGCTTCTACTAGGGTGCGTGGAAAATTTTCATACCAAATACTGGGAAGTACTAAGGCGCTGGCCCTTCCCATAGCAAGTCGTACGTCTTCCATGAGCAACGGTCCCAGCAAGTTAACCCGCGCCAGCCCATTCAATAGATTGCCCTCCGGCCCCGATCCAGCGACGCTAAGGGTCGTTGACACGCTACTACACGCCCAGGCGCGCGCCAACAAATCAATTCCCTTCTCTCGCGACAATCGGCCAACGAACAACAACCCGGCGCGCTGCCCGGAAGGCTGCTCAGGGAAATCAACAAAGTTTGGCTTTACAACAATGCGTTCCGCAGGCAAACCCCCTGCGATGAATTTTTGTCGACAGAATTCATTCAAAGCGATATATCGAGTCACTTTGTCGCGGAAGGTTCCGATAGCTCGATGTATAGCGATTGAACCCAATAGCGCTCCGGATGCCATAGCAGAGCCCCGGTAGCAGCGATACATGACGCCGCGCCATGGCAATCGTCCAAGACATGACTCGCAAACGCCCCCTTCGCGCAAAAAAATTGCGTTTAAACAAAGCATCCGGAAATTGTGCAGCGTCTGAACGACCGGAATTCGCTTCCGCCAAGCAGCCCAGTAAAGAGATGGCGATATCAGAGGAAAGGTATTGTGCGAATGGATCAAATCAGGCTGAAAGCGATCTATAAGCAAAGACACATCGTCCACGGTCTTCCGCGCCCAAACCGTTTGATACGCAATCGACGGCCAGGACATACTCGCGACGTCATGATTGTCCCGGGTATAGGTCTCGACTTCATGACCGTGTGTTCTAAGATTGAGAATTTCTGCTTCTACAACCGTGTCTTCACCACCCCGATGCTGGTATCCATTGTGACTAATTAGAATTCGCATTTCTGCACCGTATGCCATGCCGACGCGCTAGCGCGTCGGCTTTCTAGCAATAATTTGCACGCCACCACTTAGCAAAGGCGGATAGAAGTTGTGTAGCTGCCCCAGCTTTCCGTATCCCATCTTGCGCTCAGAAGTCAAACCAGCGCGTCTCAATAGCAACGATAGTGAGCGAAAAGTAAAGTAGTGAAGATGTCCTCCATCAAACATAATGTCACTCCCCAGACCTTCGTTCGGCTGAGAGGTGGACGGGAATCTTCCAAATAGCAAGAGCGCACGCTTCTTGACAAAAGCTATATTGGGCGTATTGATAACTAATAGCCCGCCTGGGCTCAATACACGAAAGATCTCTCCAGCGGCGGCATACACATTTGGAACATGCTCAATCGTGTCGGCCGAAACAACACAGTCAATCGACCCTGTGGCGACGTCGCGCATATCTTCTGCGCTTCCTAAAAGTGGTACAAAACTCTCACCGGCCAAATTCAACTTCGCCTGCTCCAGACGATGAGCCGAGAACTCAAGTCCAACCAATTTCGAAAACCGCTTGCGTAACTGGTATAGAAGATTGCCATTGCCACACCCGATGTCCAAAACCGTATTTCCCGTACCAGCAGAAACAACGATTGCCTCGTTGCGGTTCTTTGGCCATCCTCGCACTGCAACATCCATCAATACTTCTTTCACAAGGGACGATCGATAAAAATTGTCGTACTGTTCACTCAGGCTCACGACGACCTCCAAAATCTTGGCGCAAGCGCCGTTGAACCGATGTTGGTCGATCCCGAGCGCTCCGAGAAATACGACTGGCAACGGCCACGAATTTGCCGGACAGGCAGTGAGTGAAATGAACTTGTCGGATCACGGTAGTTCAATTTTCCACTCTATCGACAGTGCAGAACAGGATTTAATCAAAGCTAAGGACGATACCTTGGCTGAACGAGGCATTTGAGAACGCCTTCAGCGAAGCGGCGCGCCATATTTTGAGTAGTGTATTCCTTGGCACTTGCTTCACATCCCGACATGAGTTGGCGACGGAATCGATCTCCGAGCAAAACATCAGCTACGGATGTTGAAAAAGCGATTAGGGAGTTCTCAGTCATTAACCCGTTCTCGCCCGACGTCAAATACGCAATTTCAGGGCTATGCAACCCACAATCGGTAGTAACCATTGGCACCTCACATACAAACGAATCCAATATTCCAAGGCCAACCAACCCGGGATTGACCATCACGTTCGAAATTGCAAGCGCGTCCACCTTTGCCTGCCCCTTGAGTGCCCCAAGGTATTTCACCCAAGGCCTTGTTGAGCAAAAACTATTCACAATGCTTTTTTGGACACCAGCTCCCACCACAAGTAGCTCAAAGTCTGGAACCAATATTCGAATTTTCTCAGCCGCTTCAAGCATAAATTCGATTCTCTTTTCTGCGTAAAGGGAGCCAATAAATATTCCGACATGGCCTCCCTCAACACCGACTCGCTTTCGGACCTTTAGCAATTCTTCATCGGAAATCTTCGCGCGTAATGCCGCCAATTCAGTTGTATCCACTGCGTTGTGCAATACGGTAATTCTTTCTCCCGGAAAGCCGCTTCGCTCGATGAGGGGTACGCTCAATTGTGTATATGCCAACCACCAGTCTGCACGCCTGGCTACGACTCTCTTGAAGCGCTCTCGCAGTGAATTTTCATCTCCCTGCAGGTTCGCTCCGTGCCCCCAAAGTACTACACGGTTTGGCTTCGACGAATACTGTACGACAAGGTTATAAATGAGCTTATTCTCAGATGTAATGATGGTCACATCCGCGTCTTTCCCTTGCTGGTAGAAGGGCTGCCAGCACAAGCGCCCATCAAATAGATACCGCGTCTCCAGGCGCTCTCCCCAAGAGATGTTTCCAGAATCTTGCTTTACTGCTTCCTCCTCTGTCGGATCCCCGAAGGCCAACCGCAACGCACAGTCCCGGTCGGCAAGCGCCAACCGAAGTGCCTCGAAAAAAGGCACTCTGTAGTCGGTCAGACGCCGTTGCACGACCAGCGCTTTAAATCGTAAGTGGGTAGACAAGTGTTAATGCTCTTAGCTTATAGCGGTCAACATTCGCCTAACGTCTGGCCGAAACAAAGAAAATCGGCTCGGAAGTGACAACCACTTGCGCGCCTATCGTTACTTTTTCTGACGTTTCGTCAACCGGTCGCCATATCTCGTTCCCCCATTCGCTACGGGCCGTAACGGAGCCACGCTGCCCGTCTCGGGCCCAGAGCGCCAGCATTGATTCGCCATTCTTGTCAACTAAAGCGCAGCGCCATAGTTGGCCCTCCTGCTGGCAACTCGTAATCGCCCCCCCTGCCAAGCGCTCCGATAGCGCGGCATATACCCTGCCGGCGAGCTTCGGTTTGCTAGTAGCGGGCTCCATTAACCCCATTCCCTTGTGATCCCACGAATACCAGTAGTATCTTTCGGCCCCGGCTAGCCTTGTGACTAACAGAGCGCGAATAACGTAGGATGCAGCTTGCCGGGACGTCAATAATTTCCACCATACATCGATACCCTGGGTGGTTCGCGAGCCATCTTCGTTCTCAATTTGCCAGCCAGCCTCCGTGTTCCATATCGGCTTGGACGCACCGTATCGCGTGAGAATGGCGCGCAGTTTCGGCGTCAGCCCCAGGGCCGCCTCTGGTTCTGTTTTCGCAAAATAGTAGTGATAGCCAATCACATCGGCGTAGCGAGCTGCACCTGCTTCGACATAGCGTCTAAACCATTCAAGCGCCTTGGGCGCATCTTCCCCGACGGCCGCACTTACGACAATTGCGTCGGGATCAATCGTCTTGATAATTTGGTACGCCTCCTTCTGCAAGGCTACTAATGCCTCTGGAGTTCCTGAAAAGAAATCCATCGCCATCGGTTCATTCCATATTTCGTACCCCTTGATTCGCCCTTTGTAGCGCTGCACTACGGTGCGAACGTAGACGCGCCAGTCTTCCATGTCTCTCGGTTCAGCGGCACTTCCCATACCGTAGGCGCCCTTCTCATCGGGCCGCGCAGTCGCCCAACGTGGTGGAAACGCCAATGGAAGCAGGACTTCCGCTTTCGTGAGTGAGGCAATGGCCATCAGCCGGTCAAGCTTCTGAAAGTCCCACCGACCCTTTTCCGGTTGCAAGTTAAACCAGTTCACTCTGGCGTCGAGTAAGCGCCAGGCACCTACGCCTCGGCCTGGCCATGGTGTACCCGTATCGGCGTTATGTATGTGCATGCCGAAATACTGTGGCGGCAGGCTCAAGGGGGTTTTGTCTTGCGCGACTGCAGTGCCGACAAGCAGGGCCACAAGCTGAACTGTGGCCAGCGCGATGCGAAGAATCGGTGTCATAAACGCTCCAAACGGTAAGCAGGCCGAAGCTGCAAGAAAGGCAGTATCCGCCTTGATTCAACCAAGCGAAGCATCAAGAGCCCGCTTTCGCCGGCACACGCCGAAGCGCCACATAGGCCAGTTTCGGCGGCAGGCCTCCCAGGTCGGCACCTTCGTCGCGGAACCGCGCGACCTCCTGCCAGTTGCCACCGAGTAGCGGCATCACCTCCAATGCGTGCGCCGCCTGAACCAGAATCACTGAAACCGCGTCCTTCTCGGGAATTCCTTTGACCAAGGACGTTTTTCCGTAGGTAGGAACAATCACCCTCTGCGCGACCGAGCGAGCGGAAAAGTAAGCCTCGAAGTCTGAGTAGGCCGTGTCCGCAGGCTTAACCGTTGACCGCACCCAATCGTCGAACCGCGAATACGTGGCGGATCCACGGTCAATGCTGAATTCCTCCATGCGCGCCACTACGCCTAGGGTTGCTGCCAGCAAACCCGAAGCGACGAATACGCCCGTTGGCCAACGCATGCCGCGCTGACGCAGGCGTGCCACGATGATTACCGCGATGAACACCGCGGGAACGTAGGCCATCCACGTGTAATAGATCGGAAACTTTCCCAGCAGAAGCAGCGCAACCGGTGTGATCAATACGAGGTTCAGAGACATACGCGCCAGAGCGCGCCTTCCACTAAAGCCTTCCGCACCCCCACTATCGGTCCTGGCGCCAGCGAACCTCGCGAGAAACAAGCCTCCGAGTACCAGGGCAAAAACCGAAAGGCTGAGGTCCATCGTCACTATCGACTTGAACAACGCCAGCTTCTTGAACACGCCCTGGTCGCCTTGCAGGACCAATTGCGCCATTTGGCCTGAAATCGTGTGCTGGGAACCGAAGGTGATGATGAAAAACTTTTTCAGCAAGCCATTGAACGCCATCGCTGCAAGCCACGTGAGGCCCGCAACGCAAACGCCTGCTACCAGGGCGATGGCCGGCACCTGGTATTTGCGGCGATCCTGCAGCAAAAAGAGTGCGGAAAGCACGACCGCCGCGGCAACAAGATGAAAGCCTGCATAGAACAAAGCGAATCCCGCGATGGCGAGGCCAGCGTCACCTTTGCGGGTCTGAGGCCGAGCCAGCAACAGGAAAATCACCGAAGCGACCATGATGCCGAGCGCGTCATAGCGCGCGCTCCAATAGCTCAGCAATATGCCCGACCCCATGAACGCGATGCCGATCGCCAATGCCTTTAGCCAGAGCGGGAGCCTGGGCTCGCAATAAGACAGGCCTCGCCACAGCACCAGCCCCGCTGCAACCATCAGGGCCCAGTTGAGTGCACGCGCCTGGTAGAGGCCGAAACCGAAAAGCTTGAACCAGGGGGCCAGCAATAGGGAGTAGCCCGGTGCGTTGCCGGCAAAAAACTCTGTGGAAACCTGGTAGGGCCACGCCGTGGACGTGAAGCCTTGGCCGTAGTAGAGGCTTGCCGCGGGGTCGGCGAACTGGGCCTCGTCACCCCAGGCAAGCCAGCAACCGCCGTACAGCGCAAGAAACAACACCGGCACGGCAAACGCCACGATTGCGCAAACCCATTCCCAAAGCTCGGTCTTCGCTGGCTTGGTTTCAACTTCGGCAACCATCAACATCTCCTTCGCTCGCAAGGTTCCGCTCCGCATGTCTGCGCTAACCGTTCCGCTTGCCCAAAGCGGTGGATCGCTTCAAAGCGACTCAAGCTCGCCACTTTCCACGTTGAGCACCGGCATGCCCTGGATGACCTCCAGGCGCTTTTTGCCGCCAATCATGGTGAGGCGCCCTTCGCGGTCGCGGCCCTCTCGGGCGGTCGAGGCGGTATATGCGGCCTCGGCCGCGAGCACCTGCAATTTATCGTTGACCAAGTCGTTGCGTACATAGAACGCGTTGCATCCAGCCGTATTGGTGCCCACCAGCGAATAGCCCCTCCGTGCGGCCAGCAGCGTCAGCGCGCCAAGTGAAGCACCGAAGTACAGATTCGAATGGTGCTTGCTGGTTCGGTAAAACGCCGCGTCGTAAGGCACCGTGATTTTCCTCGTCGGCCCGAACACGGCGTTGTATTCGAGGACGAGAATTCGCGGCCGGTAGTCGGCAATCGCCTCAAGCACGAAATAGTCGACACCGTCGATATCGACTGATAAAAGCCCGAGGTCATGCTCAAACCCGCTTTTCGCGAGCAGTGCGTTGATGTTTTCACGGGTGATGAAACCGGGCAGCGCTTCGAGTTGGTATTTCCAGTAGAAGTGGGACTGCTTGAGCCGGTCAAGCTTCTCGGGCGCGCCGTCGATTACAAACCCGGCCCAATTGTTGTTCATCATGAGGTAGCGGCAATTCGATTCGAAAAACGACTCGACGCCGAACTCGATGAAAGTCCGGTTCTTGATGTCCACGCAATCCACCAGACGCTGGATGATGCCATCCTCGCCCCACTGCGAAAACACCTTGAACTCATACTCCTTGAGATCGGTTGTAGTCTTGGCCCGGTTCATCGCGCCGAGAATCCGGCCCTGATTGATCTTTATGTCATCGAGGCGGGACTCCACCTCGCCCAGGCTCACCGGCGCGGTTTTCAACCGCTTGATGATCTTTCCCGCAAAAGCGCTCATTCTGTTCAGTTCCTCGTTTTCGGCCGGAGTCGTATGCAATGAAACCAGCCGCTTCCAAATTTCAAAGGCAAGGCAGGCACGCAAACTGTGGCTGTGCTTGCAGCGGCAACCCGGAGCGCCATCATGTGCCCCCGGTATAGCTGCGTGATAGCGACTGCACCGTAGTTCGCCAGTCGTATTGCCTGGCACTCGCTGCAATGAACTCGCGGGTCATGCTGTCAATACGGCTGGCAAGACGCAATACCGCCTGCTCCAGCGCATCCGCGCTTTCCGGCTCGCAAAGCTCGCCTATCTCATGCGTGATCATCGAGCCAAACTCTCCCACGCGGGTCGCCACGACAGGCACCCCGAACTTCAAGGCCTGGAATACCACTCCGCTCTGGTCGATGTGCCGGTACGGCATGACGAGCATGTCCGCCCACAGGAAAGCGTCGGCCATTTCCGCCTCCGGCACATACTCGTTGCGCCACGTCACCTGCCGGCCCTGTGCCACCAGCAGCGCGACCGACCGTTCAAGCGATTCACGCAGTGCCGCCGAGCGGCAGCGGCCCACGATCCTCAACTCATGGTGCTTGGGCAGCCGGGCCAGCGCATCGAGCAGCAGGTCGAGCCCTTTGTAATGAGCCACCGTGCCGAAGAACAGCAGCTTCAGCGTCGCGGGGTCACGCTGCCGGGTGGGCAACACGAAGTCGGGGCCCAGTTCACAGCCATGGGCCATTACCACCACCCGTGCACGGTCAACGCCAAACTCGGCCACCAACTGCTCGCGCATCGAAGCGGTGTGCACCACCAGGCATGAAGGCAATCGATAGATCAGGCGATAGAGCCGCCGGTTGCTTGCACTGTGGCGGTCGTGCGGCAGCAGGTTGTGAACGGTGAACAGGTAGCGGCGGCACATCATCCGGAACAGCACCCCTTGAAAAATGCCAGTCAAAACGGGGGCGTCCATCAGGCCGATCACATGCAGGCAGGCGCGTCGTTCGCGCCAGGCAAGTGCGACCAGCGCGAAGTGGTAACG
>Ga0209591_10007731_pt1 | contig 11769 bp, 16 predicted proteins | sample MAT01_FD_187207 | JGI IMG/M metagenome (GOLD analysis project Ga0209591, IMG submission 187207) | Freshwater microbial communities from Lake Fryxell liftoff mats and glacier meltwater in Antarctica - MAT-01 (SPAdes) (version 2) | ecosystem: Environmental > Aquatic > Freshwater > Ice > Liftoff...
GGGGTCTGGAGTGTGAGTTTCAGTCCCGATGGCAAGACGATTGCCACGGGGAGTGCTGACAAGACGGTGAAGCTGTGGAGCCTGGACGGACAGGTGCTGCAAACCTTCCAGGGGCATGACAATTGGGTCTTGAGTGTGAGTTTCAGTCCGGATGGCAAGACGATTGCCACGGGGAGTGCTGACAAGACGGTGAAGCTGTGGAACTGGAATGTTGACACATTGATGGCACTAGGTTGTGACTGGATGCATGATTATCTGACGAACAACTCCAATGAGAGCGATCGAGCCATGTGCAATATCACCCGCAAAAAGTAAGAGTCCGATCGTTTGCTCTGACGCGATTGGGCTATTTCTCCTCGATCGTGCCTCTCCGCTAAAATGAAAGCGATCAGCGCAACGCAACCGCTCAATCCTTGAGAATGTTCCATGACTGAACTCAAACTCACCTCCAAACATTCAGGTTCACTAAAGCCCCTGCTTGAAGGCGCGATCGCTGAAGCTCTACATTCTACTGAAGCCGGAATTCAGCAGACTGCCCAACGGCTTCGAGACTTCGAGGAGAAATATCAACTTTCTACTGAGGAATTTTTGCATCGCTACGAGAACGATGAGTTTCAGGAAACTCTAGAACTTGACGAATGGATTGGAGAATTCCGCTTACTTCAACGGTTACAAGAGAAAGTGGAAAGATTGCGAGGAATTGAATTTGCCACTTGAAGCTTATTTTCAGCAGATTGAAACGGCTATTTCAACTTGCTCACAATTAACTTCTTTTACATTAGACTGCGAAAAACGAGACACCTATGAAGGATTCATTCGAGCCGAAATGAAATTTACTGATGGCTCCATACTTCATGTCCGGGAGTTTATCAGTGTAGAAATTAATCTCGATCGAGATATGTATGCTTACCAGTATATGGATGCCATGAGTAATTTACTTTTCCGCTATGATAATACCCCACACCATAAAAAGCTGAATCTACCCACCTATCCCAACCACAAGCATGATGGCAGTGAGGAGAATGTGATTAGCTCTTCTGCTCCAACACTTCTAGAAGTCTTGCAAGAAATTACTGCTAGAGTCGAAAACTTTCTGTAAGAGAAGCGAAGTGAAAGCGATCGCCAACTGTGCGACATCACCCGCAAAAAGTAAGCGTCTGATCTTCTTCTCTGACGCGATCGGGCTAATGTTCCTCGATCGTGCCTCTCCGCTAAGATGAACGCGTATCGATCCAGTGCAGTATCCTTTGTGAAAAGTGAGAGTCCGATCAACTAAGGCTGATATCGTCAAGAATATTTATGGAGATCAGGCTTAATTCCGCCACCTATGTCAGAGCCTCGATCGACCCAAGCAATCTGGAACGAAATCAGGCGTTGCTGAATCGATCTATGAAGCACAGATTTTACCCTCACCCTAGCCCTCTCCTAAAAGGAGAGGGGACAGGAATTCTGGCTCCCTTCTCCCTAGGGAGAGGGGTTGGGGATGAGGGCATTTCATATCTGCATTCAGCAACGCCCGAAATCAGCCAACTCGTCATTCAACACTCACTGCTTGAATGTGATCAATGCGCGATCGCCCTCATGCAGTGGCTCAACAGTCAAAATATCCCTGGCAAAATCCTCAAACTCAAAACCAAACGTCGTAGTGAGCTTTATATCGTGAGCGATCGCATCACCGCCAATCAAGCCATCACAGAGAATGGCACCCACTACGGTGTCGAAGTCCTGGGCAAAGTTTTTGATCACCTATCCCCAGAGGGACTGTCACGCGAGAACTGGCTGAATGACTTCCACTGCCGGGGTGGACAGTTCCTTCTGGAAGAATTAGACTCACTACAACAGCCAAAGCCAGACTAGGAGACCCCATGCTAGGACTCTTCGAGGTTTTAGAACAAATCCAAGCCAAACCTGGACTGTATCTCGGTCGTCCTTCTGTCAGCGACCTGCTCATGTTCCTCAACGGTTATGAATTTGCCCGCACCCAACTCGGTCTTGAACTCACAGTCGCCGAAGACCAGTTCTATGACGAATTCCAGCCGTGGCTTCAGCAAAAACTCGGTGTCACCAGCGTCACCTCCTGGGCAAAGCTGATCATGCTCACCTGCCATGACGAAAAAACAGGGTTTGAACACTTCTTTCAACTCCTGCATGAATTCAAGCAACAGCATTCTGTCGGCGCGATCGCTGCGTAGTGCAGTCAAGCCAGCCTGTAGACATTGCTGCCTTTGCACCATACCTGAATTTGCGATCGTACGATGAACTCAGCCGCTATAGCCGCGATCGTGTCATCGCTGAAGCTTTAGTGCTGTCTGTCCGACCTTGATGATGTCACTCGGCAATGCCATGCTGTAGAGGCATAATAGGAAGGTTGTAGAAGATGCGATCGCCAACTATGCGGCATCACCAGCAAAAAGTAGACGAATATGTAAATCGCGGCAAACTATCCCATTAAACGATGCCAGCCCTCGACCTTTACCACAATGCTGTCAAACAAGCCCTGATCAAAGACGGTTGGGTGATCACTCACGATCCTCTGCATCTGCGCTGGGGACGCAAAGATATGTACGTCGATTTAGGCGCAAAACAACTGATCCTGGCAGAGCAAGCAGTGCGAAAAATTGCCGTCGAAGTCAAAAGCTTCATCAGTGATTCCGAAATGCAAGCCTTTCGAGACGCGATCGCGCCATTGCTGCCATCAAGATGCGATCGCGCCTAGAGGGCAGCGCTAAACTGGAGGGATACGATTGAAGAATTTACCTTAGGAAATTCCACCTGTCAGGGGACAAACCATGAAAGCCGCCACCGTTTATCTGCCTGAGGAAACCAACACCGCCCTTGAACAGCTTGCCACCCAAACCGGGCGATCGCAAACCGAGCTAATTCAGGCTGCCATTGAAGATTATCTCTCCCGCAATCAACGGTCACTGCCTCATTGTGTCGGCATGGGTAGAAGCGGGCGATCCGATCTATCAGAGCGGGATGAAGCGCTACTATGGCAGGAAACTTAGGCATTCTGGTCGATAGGAGCGGCATCATCGCGTTGCTTGATCAAAGCGATCGGCACCATGCAGCCGCTCGCGAGGTTTTCAAAACTGCCGCCCTCATCGTTCCAGCAACCATTCTGCCAGAAGTCGATTACCTGAGTAGCAAATATGTAGGTGAGCCTGTTGCCAGAGCCTTCCTGCAAGACCTGACGGACGGCTATTTTGATTTTTTGCCTGTCGATGTGTCTGACCTGCAATAAGCCCTGAAAGTGATGGCTCGTTATCAGGGTGTCCCTTTAGGATTGGTCGATGCCAGCCTGGTTGCTTTAGCTGAACGTTACCAGATCCAGAGAATCCTAACCCTCGATCGACGACACTTCAGTTTGATTCAGCCAGAAACAATGGACTATCTGGAATTGCTGCCATAAATCTAGCTGCGATCAAAGTCGTTTGATGAGCGATCGCGGTTTTGGTGAAACGCTGAAATGGAGCCAGCGATCGGCAATATCGCGAATCCCTCCGTCCCTCAGCAGAGCCTACCGCCGAAACCTAAATGAATGAACTTAAACTCACCTCCAAACATTCAGGTTCACTAAAGCCCCTGCTTGAGGGTGCGATCTCTAAACGTGGGGCACTTCTGCAAAATGACGATATGAAAAGTTGAAGCAGCTTAAGAAGCAGAGAAAATTTTATTATGGCAACCACATTTGACTGGCAACCAGAACCCACCTTGCTCGAACAACTCATCACTTTGGCGCAACAGCAAGGGCGATCGCCCGAAGCGATCGTCACCCAGGCAGTGATTTCATACTTGCAAACTCAAACTAGCCCTAATGACCTCGCTCCCATTCAGTCTTCCCTTTCGCTTGAGCAGCGCCGCGCCTTCCTCAGACTACCCCCAGAAGAACGCGATCGCATTCTCCAGACCCAGGCAGAAACCCTAATCACCTATTACCAAACCGATACCGAATGGCAAGAACTTCAGGCAGGAGACTTGATTGAGTATTAATCCGATTCCCAGGCGTGGTGAAATCTGGCTGGTCAACTTCGACCCGACGATCGGCACCGAAATCAAAAAGATCCGCCCTGCTATTGTTGTTAGCTCCGATGCTGTCGGTAAACTGCCTATCAAACTTACTGCACCGATCACCGACTGGAAAGATTATTTTGCCCAAAACCTCTGGCACATTAAACTTGATCCTGATGCCATCAACAATCTCACCAAAGTCTCTGCCATAGATGTACTTCAACTGCGCGGCATGGATATCCAGCGATTCATCCGTAAATTGGGCAATCTCTCTGCTGAGAAAATGGCAGAAACTACAACCGCCATTGCAACTGTCATAGAATTTAATCCGGATAATTAGCAAAATATCTCGAAAGAGTAGCTTGCATCATGGAACAACTTGCGAACTCCGCAAGAACTCAGATGTTATATCGACGATCGTGTCCTCGCGAAGCGTTAGTTGCAATATATTCAAGACAGGGATATGGGGAGCGCAGATGATGACCATCAGCAAAAGCCATGCTTACTTCACCCCCGAAGACTATTTGGAAATCGAGCGCCTTAGCCCGATCAAACACGAATACCTTCAGGGGCAGATGGTGGCAATGGCAGGTGCCAGTAAGCCCATGTCATCATTACAGGCAACCTCTCCGCCCTGCTAGTCAATCATCTACGAGGCACAAGCTGCATTGCCTACGCCTTAGACATGAAAGTGCGTTTGCCTGTCCTCCATCTCTTCTACTATCCCGATCTGGCAGTCACTTGCGACGATCGCGACCGTCGCTCCGACGAAGACTTCATCCTGCATCCCAAACTCATCATCGAAGTCCTCTCCGACTCCACCGAAGCCTTGGACCGAGGTGATAAACTTGCCGATTACAAGTCAAACCCAGAGTTTGCAGAATATGTTTTAGTCCACCAAAAGCAAATCCTGGTCGAACGGTTTCAGCGTAAGTCTGACAACTTATGGGTGCCCAAAATTTATGGCAGCGGGGACACGATCGACTTTGCCACCATCGGCTTTACTGGCGCGATCGAAGCGCTTTACGAAAACATCGCCCAATTGTTGTAAAGGGCAACTCCAGGCTTGGGAAGATCGTACGTCCAGGGCTAAACTGTAGCTGGCAACCTGCAACGGTTAAACACCAATGGGACAACTCACTCCAATTACCCTTGAAGACGGAACGACGATCTACATCGAAGCGATCGACAACCTCAGTTCAACTCCTAGTGTTGTCGTCCCCAACTCGCCCACCGACGACAATCCCAAGCGCGGCGGTGGCATCGTATTTGGTGAAACACCCAAGCAACTGCCGCAAACCTTTCAGGCGATCGAACACACCATTCGGGCATACACCACCTACACCCTTAATGCCTTTAAAAACGTCGCGATCGCCGAAGTCAGTGAAGTCACTCTCAAATTTGGGATCAACGTCAGCAGCGAAGCAGGCATCCCTTACATCGCCAATGCCAAAGGCGGCTGCAACATGGAAATCACGGTGAAGTGCGAGTTTCCCAAGAAGACTGTTTAACTGGCACCTGCCATTCTTCGCCTTGTTATCGAATGAAGTTGGTGCAGCGGAGCGTCATCAGAGAATGGGAAAAATGCAGAACCTGAATTAAGCAAATCTACGTAATTTCATCGTTTTTTCTGAAGAGTTTAGATCATAGCGGTTAAACGCCCAGTGGATTAAATCAAAGGTAGGAGAAAGCCTGTGCTTGAGTTGGCTAAACTGATTGACTTGATTGTCGGTTTCGCAAGTCCAGTAGTTCAAAGCAAGCTCCAGCGAAGTGAGCTTGTGATTAAGCTATTGAAGCAATTGAACCTCGACCCAGATCATCCACCTGCTGATTTTACGGCAGTCTATCAATACACCTTGGTGGAATATGGCATCGGTAAGCCAAAGCCGGTGTTGGAGATGTTCCGACAAGCTGAGATTCAAGCCATTTTCCGCAAAGCGCTTGATCAAAATAATCCGAGCCTGTTGCTCAAAGAAGGCGAGACTTTTCTCTCTGAACACACCTTGGGCGATCGCATTCGAGAGTTAGGGATTGACGCACGGCAAGAGTTTTATCAGTTTGCGGCGGTGTTCATTGAGGTTGCCAAACGCACCCGCACTCCGGCTGAAGTTCTGGCGGATCAAAGGCTTGAGTCTCTGCACCGACAGATTGGCGGTATCCAAGAGCGGTTGCAGCGGTTGCCAACGTTGGAAGCCATGCGGACTGAGATGGCGCGGTTGGCTGCCCAGAGTTATCCGATACTGCCTTCTGAGAGCGACAGTTCCACATCGATTCAAGAAAAACAGTGCAGAGCGTTCGCCCTTGCCCAGCAGATGAAAGGGTGGTTTGAAACGTTAGGCTATCGGTTTGAGCCATATGAGATGTGGCAAGACGATTATTTTGAGTGGATTATTGATATTCCTGTACGACGGGGGCGGTACGATCGCATCCTGGTGCGCGGCATTGATGGTGAAGCGGGGCTAAGTGACATCAAGGCATTACGGCGATCGGTTGAGACACAGCGGGCAGATGAGGGCTGGTTGGTGACGGCGCGACGCATTAGCCGAGCGGCACGGGATGAGGTCGAGAAGGAAGAAAATCACGATCTGGGCTGCTATACGTTTGATGAACTGTTGGATCAGGATGCGGACTTTGGCGGCTACCTGGACTGGTTAGAATCCGAAATTCAGCGGCGAGGAATTGAGCAGAGATATGTGCCGCTGGCTTGCACCAAAGAGGAGATTGACCCCGACACGAAACAGCGGATGGGTGTGAGTCGCTATGACGATCGCGATGGCTGGATTGATGGCTACATTGATTTGTGGCTGGATGATCCTGCCAAAGAACATATTTCGGTTTTGGGTGAGTTTGGGACAGGCAAAACCTGGTTTGCATTTCACTACGCGAGTCAAGCTCTGCAACGCTACCGGGACGCGCAACAGCGAGGGGTAGAGCGTCCGCGATTGCCCTTGGTGATTCCGCTGCGCGACTACGCCAAGGCGGTGAGCGTAGAGTCGCTGTTTTCCGAGTTTTTCTTCCGCAAACATGAGGTGCGATCGCTGACTTATTCAGCCTTTGAGCAACTCAACCGCATGGGCAAACTGCTGCTGATTTTTGATGGCTTTGATGAGATGGCAGCACGGGTCGATCGTCAGGAGATGATCAACAACTTTTGGGAATTGGCGAAGGCGGTGGTGCCAGGGGCAAAGGTCATTCTCACTTGCCGGACAGAGCATTTTCCAGAAGCCAAAGAGGGACGGGCGTTGCTGAATGCACAATTGCAGTCCTCCATCTCCAATTTGACCGGGGAAACGCCCCAATTTGAGGTGCTGGAACTGGAGAAGTTCGATGATGAGCAAATTCGGCAGGTGATGTTGCTGCATGCAGGATCTACTACTGTGGAGCAGGTGATGGGAAATCCGCAGCTTTTAGATTTGGCGCGTCGTCCCGTAATGACCGAGTTGATTTTGGAGGCGCTACCCGATATTGAAGCGGGTAAACCTGTAGATATGTCACGGGTGTATCTGTATGCAGTGCGGCGCAAGATGGAGCGCGACATCAAAGAGGAGCGCACGTCTACTTCGATGGCAGAAAAGCTCTATTTTTTGTGTGAATTGTCGTGGGAAATGCTGTCGAGCGATCGCATGAGCCTCAACTATCGTGAGTTTCCCGATCGCATTCGTCGCCTGTTTGGGTCTGTGGTTCAGGAAGAAAAAGACCTCGACCACTGGCACTACGACATGATGGGTCAGACAATGCTGATTCGCAATGCCGATGGGGATTATATGCCTGCCCACCGATCGCTCTTGGAGTTTTTTGTCGCGTATAAATTTGCGGCTGAGTTAGGTGCTTTAGCTCCTGATTTTCAGGAATTGGCGCAGGCACAATCTTGTTTAGATACAAACAGAGAACCGCAAGAATACACGTGGTCTGGCTACTTTCAACGTGAGTTGGATGAGACAGGACGAAGTGTGGTGATCGCGCCTTTGAAGGAATTTATGAGTGAAGGTTTAGAGAGGTTGCGATTAGGTTTTGGAAAGGCTCGATTGACAAGAGCAGTGACGGACTTGTTAGTGCCAATGCTCATACCTATCGCTACCTCATCTTCTTATCCCCTTATCAAAACCATTGAAGCAACACGCGGTGGAACCGAAGCAGAGGTGGATTATCTCGGAGGCAATGCAGCTACTATATTGATGAAAATCGATAGAACTGCGGCTCTCCCGTCTTTGCGCTGATAAGACAACCTTATATCAAACTATCACTGGGTTTCAGCCGTCGATCAGGCGGCATTTTGTAGCCTTTCATACGATTTCAACCACAGATCCGGAAGAGCCGAACTGCTCTAGCCCACAAGGATCTTTCCTATGCTGTGCTCCTTGATGCTGATTTTACGAATGCTAATCTTTGCGATGCCAATTTCGTTGAAGCAAATCTTTCCGGATCTACCTTTGCTAAAGTTTTGGGCAGTGTACTATCAGTGGCATTCAGCCCAAGTAATGAGATTTTAGCTACAAGCGATACTAGTGCTGAAATTCATTTATGGAGAGTTGTAGACAGTGAAAAGCTCTTCACTCTTAAAGGTCATACAGACTGGATACGAACAGTTGCCTTTAGTCCTGATGGACAAACTCTAATTAGCGGAAGTAGTGATCGAACATTGAGGTTATGGAATGTTCACATAGGTAACTGTCTTAAAACGTTTCATGGTCACACCAGTTGGATTCGTGCAGCTACTTTTAGTCCCGATGGTAAAACCCTAGCTAGCGGTAGTGCTGACCAAACTGTGAGATTGTGGGATGTTGTTACTGGCGATTGCATCAAGATTTTACAAGGACATGCGGATTCTGCACATTCAGTTACGTTTAGCCCTAGCGGTCAAATACTGGCAAGTTCTGGTGGGGCTGCTGACCAAAATGTAAGATTGTGGGATGTTGTTACTGGCGATTGCATCAGAGTCTTGAAGGGTCACACAGATTCAGTGCCCTCAGTTACGTTTAGCCCTAGCGGTCAAATATTGGCAAGTTCTGGTGGGGCTGCTGACCAAAATGTAAGATTGTGGGATGTTGTTACTGGTGATTGCATCAGAGTCTTGAAGGGTCACACAGATTCAGTTCGCGTAGTGACCTTTAGTTCAGATGGTAAAACTCTGGCTAGCGGTAGTTTTGACCGAACTGTACGATTATGGAATTCACAAACTGGTGACTGCATCAAGATTTTGCAAGGACATACTGATTGGGTTCGTTCAGTCATCTTTAGTTCAGATAGTAAAACTCTGGCTAGTGGTGGAGATGATCAAACTGCACGTCTGTGGGACGCATCCACTGGTCAATGCACCAAAATTATCCAGGGTTATCATCATCTGATACTTTTTATCACCTTCAGTCCTAACGGGCAAGTCTTAGTTAGTGGTAGCGACGATGGAGCATTAAGATTCTGGAACATTGACGTAGATAAATGCTTCAAAAGTTTACAAGCTCATGATAAGTGGGTATCAGGTATTGCCTTTAGTCCTGATGGACGAATCTTAGCTACTGGTAGTGCTGACCAAACTATCAAGCTTTGGGATACTCACACTGATGAATGCATCAAGACGTTGCAGAAAATTCAGGGTAGTTGGGTACATCCAGTTGTTTTTAGCCCTGATGGTCAAATCTTTGCAATTTGCTCTGGTTGCACAGTTCAGCTTTGGGACATTTATACTGGTACGCTCCTAAAAACTTTAGAGGGTCACACCAGATGGCTCAGATCTATTGCTTTCAGTTCTGATCATCGGACTTTAGCTAGTAGCGGTGACGATGGAACAATAAGACTTTGGAATTACAGCAGTGGCGAATGTTTGAGAATTTTTCAAGCACACAGTGTTCCAATATGGGCAATAGTTTTTGATCCAACAGGTCAAATCTTGGCAAGTAGTAGCAATGATGGGACAGTAAAACTATGGAACGCTCACACTGGTGAATGTCTAAGAACTTTAGCAGAACATGCCAATGAGGTTAGATCTGTCGCCTTCAGCCCTGATGGTCGAATTCTTGCTAGTAGCAGTTATGACAGAACAATAAAACTATGGGATGTCGAAGCCGGTAACTGTGTAAGAACACTAGAGGGACATACTAATTGGGTGGTATCTCTAGCCTTTAGACCGAACGGGCAAGTTTTAGCAAGTGGTAGTGAGGACGGAACTATCAGGCTGTGGCATACCGAGACAGGTGAATGTTTAACGACCTTAATACCTAATCGCCCCTATGAAAGTATGAATATTACAGGCGTAAAAGGCTTGACTGAAGCAGAGAAAGGTACGCTTAAATCACTAGGGGCGATCGAACATTAAAAATTTCAGTTTGACCGTTTCACTGTCGCTATCCAATTTTCAATGCCTTTTTTCGTAGGTACTCCAGTACTTGTAAATGCCCAAATACTCTGCTTGTGTTGTAACCCATAGCTGATATGAATGGGTCGATCGCGCCCATAGTAGTACAGCGAGTCAAATGGCAATTGCTGTTCTAGAATCCACTCTACAAGGCGATCGCTCTCCATTCCCACAATCCGAAAATCACAGGCAGCACCAAGGCGAGGCGTTCTGGAAGCTCCGCTAACGCAATAATGTTTTCCATTTCGATTTTTCTCATGCGCCATGTGCTGATCCCGACTGGGATCAACCCGCCCATTCTTAATACCTGTCTCTGGGTCTTTCTGGCTCAAAAACCGCATCAATTCCTTTGAGCAAAATCCGTAGGTCAACTGAAACCGCTCCCTGCCAAAGTGATCAATGACTGGGTCGAGGATGTGCTGATACAACGCCTGCAACGCTGGAATTGTCTCCTCTAGATTTTCAGGGTATGGATTAATCTGATCCGCGTACTTGTGATAGGTCTGCGTACAAGTGCAAAATTCCTGCAAAGTCACGTACTTTCCCAACAAGATTTCGTACATTGAATCGACATCCTCCTGAATTGGGAATTCTAACTCCGAACAGAGTCTAAAATTCCTACCACCAAAGTATGGCTGACTCCTTGACAAAAGCCAACTTCATGAGGGGGCTGCAATGCCAACATTCTTCAATCAGATGGCGCGATCTAGCATCACGAATACCTGCATACCGACCAGTCTGATCCCAGATTGCCCCTGATTGCAGCCCTGACGACAAACATTGTGGCTAAAGGTTCTGTCGTGGTTTACCACAAATCCTTTGAAGCAAGCCTACTTCGGAAACTTGCCGTAGATTTTCCCAAGTACGCCCAGCAGTTGGAAGCGATCGCAGACGGACTTTGGAATCTAGAGGACATCTTCAAGTACCACTACAAACATCCTGGCTTCCGTGGCTCCACCTCCATTAAAAGGGTTCTACCGATTCTTGTTCCGCATCTCAGCTACAAAACTTTGAACGTCCAGCGAGGTGACTAGGCGCAAACGATTTGGGAGACCATGATTGCTTGTGCTGACCCAACTGAGAAGCAAAGGCTGATTGGCGACCTGAAAGCGTACTGTCAACTGGACACTTTAACAATGGTTGAGATTCAGCGTTTTCTAGTCGGTCTCCTTAAAGCTTGGTTTTTTCAAGACGGACTTCAGGCTGTTAGGAGCAGATTGATTCTTTGTGACTTGGCGCAAGGTTTAAGCCATCGGCTGCTTGAAACTATTTCTGCAAAAGATTTTGGCTCAATAGGGATTCCGGGGAGTCAAGCAAGTAAGTTCTCCAATAAAGCACCTAACAGGGCTTTGCCGCGCTTCTTAGCATTATGAACGAATTCAAAAAAGCCTAAGTACAGTGGTAGCTTT
>Ga0209591_10007734_pt1 | contig 11766 bp, 5 predicted proteins | sample MAT01_FD_187207 | JGI IMG/M metagenome (GOLD analysis project Ga0209591, IMG submission 187207) | Freshwater microbial communities from Lake Fryxell liftoff mats and glacier meltwater in Antarctica - MAT-01 (SPAdes) (version 2) | ecosystem: Environmental > Aquatic > Freshwater > Ice > Liftoff...
TTGATATCGTTGTCGCCGCCACCGACACCACCGACAGCCTGGGCTACTATCTGTTCGGCAACCTGATCCCTGGCACGTACTTCGTCTATATCCGTCCCGACCAGTTTACAGGCGCAGGCGTGCTCACAGGCTTCGCCAGCACCATTGATGGGTCGAGTACGACGGACAACGACGACAACGGCGTCTCCGATGGCGGTACAGGCATCGTGAGCGGCCCCGTCGTCCTGACGGAAAATGGTGCGCCCACCACTGAGACGGATTTCAGCGGTGACGCCGTGAATGATGGCCCGCGCTTCATCGGCAAGAATGGCGAAAATAACCGCAACAGCGATATCTCGGTTGACTTCGGCTTCACCGCCACGCCCATGAGCCTCGGCAACCGCGTCTGGTTCGATGCCAATGATAACGGCTACATTGATGCGGGCGATGACTTCGATAAGATCACCGCAGGCGATCAACCGGGCATTCCGGGCGTGCGCGTCAACCTGTATGCCGACTCCAACCAAGACGGCACACCGGATGGCGGCATCATTCGCTCCGATACCACCGATGCGAACGGCTTCTACCTGTTCGACAATCTGCCGCCGGGAAGCTATCTGGTACAGATCGCGCCGAGCAACTTTGCCACAGGCGGTGTTCTGCGCGGCCTGTACAGCAGCACGGGCAATGATATCGCCAACCCCGGCAACACTATCGGCGACAGCAACGATAACGGGATTGATAATATCAATGCCGCCACATTGGGCATCTTCAGCGGAACCATCGTGCTCACACCCACCCCGCCGCAGCCCACAGGCGAAACCGATCTCAGCGGTAATGCGACGGATGGCCCTGTCGGAGAATCACGCGGCACGAATGGTGAAAGCGATGACCATTCCAACCTCACCATCGATTTCGGCTTCTCCACGCGCTTTGACTGGGGCGATGCACCGGATACCTATCAAACCACCAATGCAGCGGGTGGGCCGAGCCATGTCATCGTCAATAACCTGTTCATGGGCAGCATCGTCGATGATGAACCCGATGGGCAACCGAGCGTGGGCGCGGATGGCGACGATACCAACGGCGTCGGCGGCGATGACGAAGACGGTGTGACCATCCCGAAAATCATTGCAGGCACGCGCCTCGATGTGCAGGTGGTCGTCTTCAACAACACCGGGATAGATGCACGGCTTGTCGGTTGGATCGATGTCAACGGCGACGGTGTGTTTACCCCCGGTGAAGCCTTCTGGCAGGATAAGAATGGAAACGGCACGTTTGATGCAGGCGAGGACACGATTACAGTGCCATCGTCAGCCGCACCGCAAACGTTGACGCTCTCGTTCAACATCCCGACGACAGCCGATATCGACACGGGCGGCTCACTCGATCCGCTTGGCATCGGCACAACCTATGCTCGCTTCCGCCTGACAACTGACCCCCTGACAGCGGCTGATTGGGGTGGCGCGGCCAGAGATGGTGAAATTGAAGATTATCGCGTGCGGATCAACCCGCCCGGCGTCTCGATCACCAAGACCGACGGCAAAAACTCGATTGTCGTAGGCCAATCGACAACCTATACCATCACGATCCAATACAGCGGTTTGACGGGCATCACCCGTGTTCTGGATGATGTTGTCTCGCCCGCTGGCGCATTCACCCCAGCGTCGGTGACATGGACGTGCGATGCCAATCTCCAGGCGAGTTGTATCACTGGGCAGCCGCTCGGCACGGATATCACAACGCCCACCGCCGGACTGATGGTCGGTCAAAGCATCGATCTGCAACAGGGTGGACAGCTTGTCTACAAGCTGACAGGCACGCTGCGCCCCGACTACGATACCGCCTTCCCTGGTATCCCGAACGTCGTCAATACCGTCTCGCTGGACAGCGGCGAAAAAGACTTTGACGATAACGGTGTCATCTTCGATCCGCCCTTCGGCGTCAAATCGGGTGTGGCGATCAATGCCAACACCATCCGCTGGACGATGGTGTGGTTCAATACAGGTCTCCCCCAGGCTGTCAGCATCAACGATGTGCTTGATCCGGGCCAGACCAATCCGACCAATCTGGTGTGTACAGGCTTTGGAACCACGACGAAGGTGACAGACGTGCCGCCCGCCATCTGCGAAGTCCAGGGTGGAAACACCATCTTCTGGAGCGGCACACTGGGCGATGGAACTACATCCGCCAACCGTAGCGCCAATCGACTGCAAATTGTGTTTGATGTGACGGTTCCCGGCCCTGGCAACTATCGCAATCTGGCCGCGCTGACCCCGACAACACCTCTGCCGGGATCGCCATCCATCACAGCCAGAAACATTGTGACCATCCCTGGCCCAGGCGTCACGCCGCCGACAGATGAACCGGGAACATCTGGCCCTGGCGATCCGGTCATCAGTAAGCAGGTTGATCCGCCGTTCGCACAGCCCGGCGATATCGTCACCTGGAAAATCCTGGTGTATAACCCAGGGGACATCGCCATTCCCAAGACCGCCGTGACCGACGGTGTGCCAGATTCGTTGGAAATCCTGTCAACGCTCACCACAAAGGGGTCGGTATCGGTCAATGGTCAGGTGGTGATCCTGGATATTGCGCCGCTCGATGGACGTGAAACAGTCACATTGACGATCAAGACGCGCATCAGGAAAGATGCCAAAGTCACCGAAATCCGCAATCTCGCCGATCTGTATACGCCGGATAAGGGCAAAATCCAGACCGCCGAGGCCAGCGTCCTGATGGTGAAAGAACTGCCACAAACAGGCGAATTACCGCTCTCATGGTTCCTCATCCGAGGGCTGATCATGACGATCATCGGTGGGGCCATCAGCTTGAGCGCTTTCCGTGTCTATCGCATACGGCGCACGCAGTAACGCAAACATCAGGCCCAAACAAAATGCTCCTTCTGGTTGAGAAGGGGCGTTTTGTTTGGGCGTGCTGTGAGGGCTTGGCGTGCCAAGCCCCTACAACAATATGATGGGCAGCAATCACACGATTCGATATACCGTCCCCTCTATCCACCGCTTATGTCAACTGATCGGCCACCACAATCAGGCGTTTGTTGTATACATTCGTCACGAAGTCATAATCATCGCAGGTGATGAGCGTCAGCAGGCTCTTCGTCTGCGGATAGATCGGCTCTAAATTGGTGGGATCGGTAAAATACACCTCGCTGATCTGATAGCGAAAATCCCCATCTGCCGTTTGCAGCACGATCAAATCACCATTGCGCAGGTCTTTGAGCGAGGCAAAGATGCCTTTGCCCCCATTAGCCATCTCCACATGGCCGAGCAGCACCACATTGCCCTGCGTTGGCAGCCAGGCCGTTCCTTTGAGATGGCCGACATTCTGACCGAGGCGACTGACGTCCCAGCTTGTGCCATCCAGATACACCTGCACGATCTGGGCCGCAACACCCAGCGACGGAATCAAGATGCGCGTGCCTGTCGGAATATCCGGCTGTTCTGGGGCCTGAGCCACATCCGTCGGCATGTCTGTCGGGACAATGACAGGCGCATCAGTGGGCATCGCCGTTGCAGCAGGCTTCAAGGCCCCTGGCGATTCAGGCGAGAAAAAGTAAATGGCGAGCAAGCCGCTAAAACAGCCTACAGTGAGAAGCGCAATCCACCTTAAGGGGGAGCGGCGGCGTTTTATATTCAACATATCCCTCGATGCTCCTATTCACCTCTTAGTGTGCCGCAAATTCCGCCAAATGTAACTTAAGAGTTGTTTATCGCGTAAAAGTCACCATCAGAAAATACATACGACTACAGCAATAAGATAAGACTGAGGGCGTTTCTGCAAAGGCAGGTATGATAACGTGGTCAAAATTTTCATGTCGCATCATAGGTTCTCAATGGGTCACAGCGCTTTTTTAGGGGCGCGATATATCGCACCCCTACGATAATCCCATCTCAAATTGAATAGGTATCGACACAACCACGCTGCTCTGTACCCCGACCAGCGTGCGACGCCCATGATTTAAAGATCGTCATCGTATCACCCTCACCGTAAAGCGCGTGCCAAATCCCACTCGGCCCCCAGACCCTTGAAGGTCGCCTGTGCCTGAGACAAGAGCGGCGCACGCTGAGGATGCTCCTGCGGCAGAAAACGCGCTGTATGCAGGGCTGCCAGTCCCATTTCATAGACAAGCCCATAGCGCTGCGCCTCCTGTATGCCTCGCTTGCCCAGACGCAGCGCCTTTGTGGTTTCACCATCGATGCCCGCTAACCAGCCTTCATAAATCCAGCGATAGGCTTTGCCTGTGTTGAAAATGCGCCCAAACCGATGCATGAGCATCACAGCCGTCTCCGCCTCTTGGCGCTGGGCGGGCGTGCGCTCCTGCTCATACTGCGTGAGGGCGAAATCCGCCATGCCCTGGTAGCCTTCCAACAGGCCGTAATTGCCCGGCTGCGTATTGATGAGCCAGCCTTTCACTTTTTCAGCATGGGGGCGAGCCGCTGCCAGATCACCCTCACGGGTATACACCTGGGCCAGAGCGCCATGCACCCAGATCTGGCCGCTGGTATCGCCAATCTGCTCATAAATCGTCCGACTCCGCGCAAACAGGTCGAGCGCCGCTGCGTGTTCGCCCAGATGGTAATACACCCGCCCCAGATCATCTAACCCCCACGCCTGACATTGCAAATTGTTGGAGGCCAGCCCACTCGCCAGGATTTTTTCAGCCAGGTCAAGCGATTTTTGCCATGTGCCGTTAAAGAAGTACACAGCAGCCAGCGAGAGCAGGGCTTCCTGGTAGCGGCGGATATTGCCCGCTTGCTCGGCGAGTTCGAGACACGCGACCAAATTCGGCGTCGCAATCTCCCATTCGGCGGTGTTGGTCGCATACAGGCCGGACATCATGAGCACCCAGCTTTGCAGTCCGGCATCGTTGTTGTTGGGCATATTGGCTTTGGCAAGGCGCTGCTGGGTTCGCGCCAGACTGTACAGCGGAATCAACGACAGCATGACAGCGAACATCGCTTCAAGGCGTGACAACTCATCTCGATGCATTGGCCCCGCTTGGCTGGCGAGATTTGTCCCTTTCAGGCTGTAATACAGGGCCTGAAATTTTTCATTCTTGAAGTAATGCACGATTGCCAGTTGCAGACAGGCATTGGCCGCATCGCGCAAATACTCGCCTCTGGCGGGCGCAGGCGTCCACCCCTTCCAGATCGAGTAGCGAAGCTGCTGTACAACATTCAATCCGATGCGCCCGTACAGCATCGCCGTACTGCCAGACAGCACCCGCGATATCGGGGCAAGCGCCTGGGTGAAGCTGGCATAGGCATCGTTGAGCTGCCCCAGGCCAAAATAGGCATCGCCAATTTGCTTGGTCAGGCTGGCCTGGCGCTGTGGATCAACGCGACTGGTCTGAGAGTACGTCAGCGCCCGCTGCAAAAACCCAATCGCCTCCTGATAATTGCCCTGCGCCAGCGCCTGCTTGCCCGCCAGCCCATTGAAGTGGCTCTCTTTCTCAGGACGGCCTGCCTCGCGCCAATGAAAGGCCAATTGCACATAGAACGACGGATCATTGGGATAGGCGCTCTCCATCGCGGCAGCGACCTCACCATGCCGCTGGGCCAGATAGTCTTTGGACATCTGCTCAAGGACGGCCTCACGCAGTTTGTCATGGGCAAAGCGCCAGATATTATCCTGCACATCCAGCACGCTACTGCATTCCAGCAGCCATTGCTCCACCTGAATGGTGGGCATGAGATGTGTCAGGAGCTTCAAATCAAGCTCACGCCCCGCCACCGCCGCCCATTCCAGGATGGCATAGGCATGACGCGGCACACGCGCCACCCGTTGATAGATGGCGGCGCGGATACCACCTGCAAACACGGTGGGCGGCAGCGTGGCTTGTCCCACCTGCGACAGTTGCCCGGCCTCGGTTGCCAGCGCCCGCACAATCTCAACGATGAAAAAGGCGTTGCCTTCTGTTTCTATTTGCAGGAGTTCAATCAGAGGTTCGCGCCGCCCAATCGTTGTCCCCAGAATCGACTCGCTCAAATCCGCGATTTCGCTGTTGGTCAGGCGCTTGAGGCGCAGGGTCTGGGCTTCGGCAAAATGGGTTGCCAATTCCGGGCGCTCATCATCACGAAATGTGCCGACAATCATCAGCGGCAGAGTGGTAATAATTTTTGCGAGGCGGCTCATGACCACGAGGCTTTCCCGCGCCCACTGCAAATCTTCCATAATGATCAGCGTCGGCTCGGTGTGGCGGCGGAACACCGTCTCCAGTGTGTTGAGCAGGCGCAGATGTTCAGCATCCGAGTCGAGAGCCGGGGCATCGGCTACCGGGCGCTCAATCAGAGTCGCGATATCAGGGACGAGCAGCTTAAGCACGCTGGCCTCAAGATCACTCAGAGTGATTCTGAGGCACAGATGACGCATGACATTGCGCCACAGGAGATAGGATGCTCCGCCTTCGACAATCGCCTGCCCGCGTAAGACCAGCACCGAATCAACCAGCGCCAGCGTCCGTAGTTCCTCAATTAAGCGCGATTTTCCAACACCGCTCTCACCACCCACCATCCACAGGCTGCCGCTCTGCTGCTGTTGCGTGTTATGGAGAGCCTCCGTGAGCCGGGTGATCTCCTGCGTGCGCCCTACAAAGCGAGCGCTCTGGAGGAAGCTCTCGCGTGTGGCCGGGGTTTCATACACAATATCCAGGTCTGACGCCACGATCAGCGCCTGGATGGTCTTCTCGGCATCCTGGTAACGCAGCGTCGGGTCTTTTGACAGGAGACAGTCAATGACCCCTCTCAGCGCCCCCGAAATATCGAGGATCGAGAGATCGGGCGCGGTCATCATAATATCCTGAAGCAGTTGGCCCACATTTTCATCGTTGAAGGGGTGATGCCCGCTGAAGACCTCGAAGGCAATGATGCCCATCGCATATAAATCGGAGGCGCGGCTTGTCGCACCGCCCATCAGCACTTCCGGCGGCATATAGGCAATCGTGCCGGCGATATTCTCGTCTTCGGACTGATGATTGTGTCCAACGGCCAGCCCGAAATCGAGCACTTTGACCTGATTGCCGATGACCATGATATTATCGGGCTTCAAATCGCGGTGGATGACACCGCGCCGATGGAGATAGGCCAGCGCCTGGAGCGTCTGAATCAGAAGGTCAATTTTGACAGGCAGGGGCTTGTCATGCCCATACGTGAGGATATCCTGGGCATTCGTCAGCAGTTCCATCGCATAATACGGTTGCTGGTACTCGTCAAAGCCGTAATCGATCACGCTGATGATATGGGGATGGCGGATGGTCGACAGCACGCGAAATTCCTGCGCCAATCCCAGGCGAAAATCAGTCGATGCCCCATCCGACAGATCAAATTCCGTGCGCGGCGCATTGACGCGCTTGATAGCGACGATATCCCCCGTCAGGCGATCCTGGGCGCGATAGACGACGCCCATGCCGCCCCTGCCAAGCTCTGCCAGCAAATGATAGCGATTGCCGATGATTTCTACGCTCATATCTTACTGCGTTCCTGCCCATCAGAGCGGTTGCATCACACCAGGGATATAAAATCTTTCTATGGACGTGATCTTTTTTGTGACCTTTTACGAATCAACAACGGCATTGGTTGTTCTTCTATGCTCCCTATTGTAACGAGTTAAGCCTCAAACCACATTCTCAAGGCGTGATATTCCCCAGATCTGCCGAGAATTGGCGGGCAAAGTGGGGCGTGAAACGTCGATTGTTGACGCAGGTTACAAATGATAAACCGCTGTTAAAATTTATTTGATGAAAACTTGTTATACTCACAATCTGTCACTCAATTTGAAGGGATACTTTATGAAACGCTTATTTGTGCTTGCGGCTCTGCTCCTCGTCTTTGGGGCTGTCGCCGTGACGCCGTTCCTGGCGCAAGATCAAATCGTTGTTGACTTCGCCCACATCTTCGGCGGTGAAGGCGATATTCGGCGTGACGTTCTACGGGCGATTGCGGATGACTTTGAAGCCAAGAACTCCGGCATCAAGATCAATCTCATCTCTCCCGCCAACGATTACACCGAACTGTTCAACCGCATCCTGTTGGATGCCCAGCAGGGCAACGGCCCCGACGTGGTACAGGTTGAAGAAGGTCTGACGCAACTGGCAGCCGACAGCGGCCTGTTTACCCCCATTGGCAGCCTTGCCAGCGCTGATCAGATGAAGCAGTACGAAGGCATTTTGCCCGTCGTGCGGAATTACTACAAAATCGGCGATACGATCTGGAGCATTCCCTGGAATTCGTCCAATCCCGTCGTCTATTACAACAAGTCGATCACCGATCTGCTGCAAATCGAAGTCCCTACCACCCCGATGACGTTCCAGCAGGTGCTGGATGCCTGCGCCAAAGTGAAGGCCGTTACCGCTATCATCAAGTCGGCAGCTCCCAAGTTTGAAGCCTGCCTTAACTTCCCGATGACCTCGTGGCTGCCGGAGCAGTGGATGGCGATGCAGAATGCGCTCGTCGCCAACAACGACAACGGACGCACCGCCCGCGCCACCGAAATGAACTACACCAGCCCGGAAATGCTCAAGATTGCCCAGTTCTACAAGGATTTGAAGGACAACGGCTACTTCACCTACACCGGGACACCCAACGATTACAACGGTGAAGGCGCATCCTTCGGCAGCGGTGCAACCATCTTCCACATCAACTCAACGGCGGGCATCACCCTGTTCGTCAATGGCTTCGCGGGCGCAGGCGTAAAATTGGGCATTGCCCCGCTGTTCGTCCCGGATGAAGCGTCCACCAACGGCGTCACCGTCGGCGGCGGCAGCGTATGGGTGATGACTGGCAAGAGCGACGCTGAAACCAAAGCGGCAGCCGATTGGGTCTTCTTCCTGACGAATATGGAAAATGACATCAAGTGGCATCAAGGCAGCGGCTACTTCCCGAATCGCCAGGACAGCATCGATTATCTGACCAAAGGCGGCGCGTTTGTGGATGCTGCTGGCAAGCCCACCACCGCTGACGCCAAAGACGCGAAAGAAGCGGCCTGGTTTGATACCTATCCCTTCTTCTCGATTGCGATCAATCAGTTAGCAGCGAGCAAAGGCACAACCGCCAACCAGGGCGCAGTCATCGGCTCCAATGCCGAGGTGCGCGGCCTGCTGGTGAAGGCGCTGCAATCCATCGTTGACGGTGGCATTGCTCCGAAAGAAGCGCTGGCCTCGGCCAAGAAGCAGGCTGATCAGGTCTTGGCCGATTACAACTCTGTCGTCGGGCAGTAATACGGCGTCTGTCACACTCGATGGACGGGCGCGAGGACTCACGCCCGTCCATTTTCATTGCGATACCATAAGGAGCGTGTGATGTCGGATGTTGAAAAAGAACCCCTGCTCGACCCTGCTGTCGCACGCCTCCTGACCGGGGTCGTGATCCTGGGGGCGCTCCTGTTCATGCTGTGGTTCTTCGTCACGCAGTGGAGCGGCCTGCTTGATTTCTTCAAGTGGCTCGGGGCCGGGCTTGGCGATTTCCCACGCGCTGTGTCGCGGGTCGTCACGCATTACAGTACGCTGCCACTCACACAAGTGCTGCCCTCGCTGGTCATTGGGCTGATTTATGGCGCGGTCACAACGAGCCGCATCACGCCCACCCGCAAAGCCTTCTGGAGTCTGGTCGGCGCTCTGCTCGGAGCCTTCGGTTCGCAGCTTCTCGTGCTGCCGACGCAGCACTGCACCTTTGCCCCCACCGTCGATCTGACGCAGGCGCTGATTGGCATTGGCATTACGCTGGTGGGCAGCAGCGTCGTCCTTGTGCCGCTCTGGACGTATGTGCGCGTCACCGTCGCCCGCTATGAAGCATCATCCGGTTATTTCCGCAACCGCTGGTTGCCCTATGTGCTGATTTTGCCAATGGTGCTGAATCTCATCGTCTTTCTCTATTATCCGAGCATCCAGACGGTCACATTATCGCTCTTCAACAAGCGCAATCCGCTGCCACAGGAGCGCTTCGTCTGCCTGGACAATTACGCCCGCCTCGTCAATGACGCAATTTATCAGAACAGCTTTTTCACCTCGCTGATTCTGACCTTCATTCTTGTCATTTTGAGCATGAGCATCGCTTTGTCGATTGCGGTGTTGGCCTCGCAAAAAATTAAATTTGCCTCGGTCTATCGCACCTTCCTTATCTTCCCCTTCGCCCTCTCGCCCGTCGTCACCGGAGCGATCTTTCTGGCGATGTTCCGCGAGGGGCAAACGGGCCTGATCAACGCCGCCCTCTATAGCGTGACAGGGACGACCCTGAGCTGGTTGCGCGATCCGCATCTGGCACGGGTCGCTATCGTCATGGCATCGGTGTGGAATATTCTGGGCTTCAACGTGCTGTTTTATATTGCCGGGCTGCAAAATGTGCCGAAAGATTTGCTGGAATCCGCCCAGATTGACGGGGCCAATCGCGGGCAGCGCTTCTTTATGATCACCTTTCCGCTGCTGGCTCCCTTCTCCTTCTTCCTGCTCGTAACCAATGTGACCTATTCGTTTTACGGCATCTACGGCGCGATTGATACGCTCACCTCCGGCGGGCCGCCGTTAGGGGCGGCGGGCGAGGGCGGCGGCGCAACCAATGTGCTGATTTACAAGCTTTACGAGGACGCCTTCAACCCCGGCTCGCCGGTGGGATTGGCCGCAGCGCAGGCCGTGATTCTCTTCATCATTGTGGCGGGCATCACCATCCTGCAATTTGGCACGCTTGAGAGTCGCATTACCTATTCGGATTAGAGGCTGTTTATGCGAAAGACCAGAGACAAGCAGGCCACCCAGACGCGCTGGGGCGTCCATCTCGCCCTGATCCTCATCTGCTTTGTGATGTGCCTGCCAGCGCTGTATGCCCTGCAAAGCGCCACCCTGAGCGCCCAGCAGTCGGCTTTTACGCCGCCGCAGTTGTTCCCGCCGGGCGCGAGTCTGCTGGACAATATCAGCGTGCTGTTCGGCAAACTCAACTTTGGGCAGTTGATCGTCAATACGACGGTGGTATCGCTGGTGATCGTGATCGGCAAGACCACGCTGGCGATGCTGGCAGGGCTGGCGTTCGTGTATTTTCGCTTCGTCGGCAAGACGGTGCTGTTTTTCGCCATTTTGCTCACGCTGCTCATGCCGACAGAGATCATCCTGCTGCCCCTGTTCAACATGATGTCACAGGTCGGGTGGGGCCAGACATATCCGCAGCTTGCGCTGACAATCCCTTTTCTGGCGACGGCGACGGGAGCATTTTTGTTCCGCCAGCACTTCAACAATATCCCGCGTGAATTGGCTGAGGCCGCCCAGATTGATGGCGCGACCCCACTGCGCTTTATGATCTCGGTGCTCATCCCCATGTCGCTCAATGTCGTGGCGGCGCACGCGCTAATCCAGTTCATCAGCTCGTGGAATCAATATTTGTGGGCGGTGCTGATCATCAGCAATGAGAATGCCCAGGTGATCCAGGTGGGTGTGCGGAAGGCCGCGAGTTTGTCCACGCAGATCGGCTCACAGACCAATTATGGCGTGTTGATGGCAGCGGGCATCATTGCTTCACTGCCGCCCCTCATCCTGTTCATCCTGCTGCAAAAGCAGTTCATGAGCGGATTCGCCATCACGAAGGATAAATAGAATCAGGACTTTGTAATGATTCACCTATCCATGAGAATCGCGGGTTTATAGGGGCAGGATATATCCTGCCCTGGAACAAATTCTCTCAAACCATGAGGGCGCGATATATCGCGCCCCTACGAGGGCCTTTGTCGCATGGATAGGTGAATGACTCACCTTACGCACCCCCATAAAATGCTGCCGAGAGCGCT
>Ga0209591_10007737_pt1 | contig 11764 bp, 10 predicted proteins | sample MAT01_FD_187207 | JGI IMG/M metagenome (GOLD analysis project Ga0209591, IMG submission 187207) | Freshwater microbial communities from Lake Fryxell liftoff mats and glacier meltwater in Antarctica - MAT-01 (SPAdes) (version 2) | ecosystem: Environmental > Aquatic > Freshwater > Ice > Liftoff...
TTCCGAGCCGCAAATATTGGGTAATCCTGAGTTGATTTCTTGTAAAATGGGTAAATTGGGAGATTGTGCGATCGCAGGCATAAAACTTTCCTCAATTATTGTGGAGCGGTACTGTCTGTTATTGCTAAAATAGCTGTAAAACTCAAGAGTAGCAGAATATGCCTGCAAAAGATAAATTTCATGATGTAGTTAAAGCAGCCTTGCAGAAAGATGGTTGGCAGATTACTCACGACCCACTTTTACTTCGCATACAGGGAATTACTGATATGTATGTCGATTTAGGTGCCGAGAAATTGATTGCAGCCGATCGATATGGTGAAAAAATAGCAGTTGAGGTCAAAAGCTTTATTGGCACATCTACGATTTCTGAGTTTCATACCGCGATCGGGCAGTTTATTAACTACCGATATGCCTTAGAAGTACAAGAACCCGAAAGAGTTTTATACTTAGCAGTGCCATTAAATACCTACAATATTTTTTTCATCAAAACATTCATTGCCTCAGTAATTCAACGCAGTCAAATTAATCTGATAGTCTACGATATAGAAATGGAGGAAATTGCAAAATGGCAGACTTAAATAAGTATCGAAATTGTATTAGGCAATTGCTTACAGAACACGCCAAATTTGTTTCATCAAATGATGATATTGAAGCTCAAATTATTGCTGATGTAGAAGGCGATCATTATCAATTGCTTTACATTGGCTGGCAAAACAAGCAGCGAATTTTTGGGCCTGTGATGCACTTTGATATTAAAGATAACAAGATTTGGATTCAGTGGAACAGCACGGAGGACGAGGTTGGCGAACAGTTATCCGCAATGGGTATACCAAAGGATGATATTGTTGTCGGATTTCATCCACCTTATATTAGGAAGTTGACAGATTATGCAGTAAGTTAGAAGTCTGTCTTGTAGGATTAATGTTTAAATGTGGAACAGTCTAACTAACTTGCGAATGCTGTCGCCGTCAATACCAGCGCTTGTCAAAGTAATGGTTTTTTTCTTAACTTGGACTTGCCTATGGTTGCCGATCGCAATTATCGTCGCGATCGCCCTGAAATGGCAACCACCCCAACCTTTAGGAAACAAAAAACTACCTTTACTAGCTTCCCTCTACCTGATTGTCCCCTTCATTTTATGGGCGACAACCTGGATAGAAAGCGTGTCCCTTGCCGACTGGGGTTTGTTTTGGCAACCCGCAACTTTAATTTCTGCACTCCTAGGATTAGGATTAGGAATAGTCAGCTTAGCCATTTTATTCGGGTTACAATTAGCCTTGGGCTGGATTCAACTACAAAGTAGCGAAGTTGAAACCAAAACCAGCGAAAAAACCATCAATCCTTGGACTTCAATCCTCAACCCTTCAACTCTGCTGATTTTGTTATTAGCGCTGTGGATTAGTGCGACAGAAGAGTTGATTTTTCGTGGCTGTTTGCCAAATTTACTTCAACAAGATTACTCAATAGTAATAGCCGCCGCGATCGCCAGTTTCATTTTTGCGATCGCCCACCTGATCTGGGCACCCAAAGAAACCGTACCTCAACTCCCCGGATTGTGGCTGATGGGGATGGTTTTAACCCTAGCCCGCGTTACAGATGGTGGTAGTCTAGGAATTGCGATCGGGCTTCATGCAGGTTGGATTTGGGGAATAACCATCGTAGATACAGCTAAACTAATTAAGCCTAGTCAAAAAGTCCCTGAAGGGATCACAGGAATAGCAGAAAAACCCCTAGCTGGTGCGGCCGGAATTCTGTTATTATTAACAACAGGAACCCTACTATTTATGATGCAAAAATGAATCAGCTAGGACTTACGCACGGGGTCAATCGATTTTAGATTTTAGATTTTAGATTTGAGATTGACCCCACGGATAAATGCGGGGGCTTGAGGATTTTAGATTTGAGATTTTGGATTGATTCCACGGATAAATCCGGGGGCTTGTACCATCAAGAAATTCTTGGTCAAAAACCGGGTTTTTTTGCGACAGTCTTATCTGCGTTCATCCGCGTTTATCTGCTTACATCTGCGGTCAAAAATTCCAGATTAATCCAAAAGCCGATCGATCGTAATAATCGAAACCGGCCGCAACGGATCAAAACGAGTCAAATTCCCCGCCAGCAAAGAACGAGATAACTGCACTTGCAGAATTCGATAACTCCAGTGCGGTTCCCGACGCACCCGATCGCCCATCCAGCTCAACACAGTAGCAACATCTTCCAAAACATCCAAAACTAACACGATCGAGCCCCCAGGGAGCAGCCGCAGGGCGCAAACACCCAAAATTTTAGTCAACCCTCCGCCACTACAACCAATAAAAATCCGGTGCGGAGAACGCAAGCGGTGCAAGATTTCCGGGGCGGTTCCGTGAATCGAGAGCAGATTTTGCAGCCCAAAACGAGCACAGTTAAACTCGATCGCCGAAATGCCAGAAACCGTTTGTTCGATCGCATAAACCTGAGACTGCGGAAATAAACGAGCAACTTCGATCGACACAGCACCATTACCAGCACCCACATCCCAAACCACCTGTGCCGGTTGCAAAGCCAATTGCGCCAACACCAACACCCGCACTTCCCGTTCAACAGTCAAACCAGGGCGATCGCCACAACCGATAAAAGCCCCATCCGGTACACCCAACAAAGGCAACTTTTCCAAATCCAAAGATACTGTCGCCCTCCCGGACACCCGCAGCATCACCACCACACTCAGAGGTGCAAAAGACTCTTCCAACAAAGCTGACAGAGTTCTGCACCCCACTCGTTCGTCCGTAGACCCCAAATTTTCGCAAACCCAAAACTCGTAGCGTGTAGGCAAATCTAGAGCTTTCACCAAATTTGCCAGTGCAGCAGGAGTATGAAATTCATCCACTAGCGCAGCAATCTTCTCCACACCAAGTTTAAGTTTTGCCGTCAATTCCTCAAAATAAAGTCCCTGGGAACCCACAAAATGTGCATCTTGCCAGGGGATTTGCAAGCGATTAAAAGCCAACTGCATCGAGCTGACATGGGGGTGAAAAGTCAATTTTGCTGCTGGCAATTGAGCAATTAACAACTTTCCCCAGCCATAGAACAGTGGGTCGCCCGCCACCAAAATTACAATGACTTGAGGCGAGGGGGGCGAAAAAGTCTCTGCATTTGGCTCTAAATTCGTATTTAATGCCAGCCAACGCCGAATTTCCAGAATTGCGGCTGTCACATCTTCCAACACCCAGCGATCGCAGGGTTGCTGCGGAAAATAACTCAAATGGCGATCGCTCCCTACCAGCAGAGCGGCCATTTCTACAACCTGCCGTGCCGATTCACTCAGCCCAGCAGCTCCATCTAAACCGATACCAACGACGTGTACTGTCACTTTTTCAGCAAAAATCAAAAAACTAGACCGGCTAATTTTTCCTTGTTAATCATATTTTTTTTACTTGACTTTTTGACCAAGCCAAAATAATTAAACCATTTAATCGGCAATATCTGTTGTGGTGCACAGGGGGAGGGCGAGAGAGGGGATATGGGGAAAACGGGGAGATGGGGAAGATGGGAAAATCTTCCTTCAATCCCCCTATCCGTTAAATCCGTTACAGAATCCGTTGCCGAACTTCCCGCTTCTTTAAAATTCAAAAACAGGCCAGTCCGGTTCCCGATAATAGCCGTTCATGTCGTCAAACTTCCGCAGTTCGGCTCGGTGTACGGACAGTTCTTGCGGCGTATCCAGCCATTCGTCGTTTAAATCAGACAGCAAACTGCAAAGTCTAGAACGGTCTAAATTCGGCCCGGTGTCCCCAAAATAGCCCAGGGTAATGTGTGCAGTAAAGTGATATTGCTGCTCAATTCCCAAGGCCATTAAATCGTGATTTTGATAGATCGATCGCCGAAACTCTAGAATTTGCTTGTAAGAGTTTTCGTCCATCGGTGCAACGCACACACCTATAGCTCTAGTCATCACCATCGAGCCGAGCACTATCCACCGCAGGGGAGAACCACCCGCTTCGACTGATTTTGAAGCTTCAAAACGATCGCCCATAGCAGATCGTAATTGCATTTCAAATTCAGGATTTTTATCAGACGCATCCCGAAAAGCACTACTCCAAATCAAATCCGCCACAGTTACATGGAAGCTATCAGCAGGTAGTGGGATCAAGGAACCCGGATAAAGTTCCTGCAATAGCCGTTGTTGAGCAGAGTACAAATTAGCATAAAGTCCAGCATTTTCTGCATCTTCTCCAGCAGGTGGCGTAATCACCGAATAGCCAGGAAAAGGCACTGCAACTTTCACGCCAGCTTCGTCCAGTTCAAATTTGGGAGATTCCTGAATGTGATCTACCTGGGACTTGTAGGAGTCCAGCAGCGTCATTCGCGCTACCCTATTTACGTAAGCTTGATAAGTATCGTCCAATCTCCATTTCCTCGTGCTAATTAATAGCTCTGGGCACTTACCCGACTTGAAAATTGTTAAGACTTGCGCGCCCAGAACGAAAAATCTATGCTTGAGATTCCTTCGTGCTGTTGAGTGTGACAGAAGTTGTCACGATCGCACAAATCCTAACTTTTAAATTCTAGATCTTTGAGAATAGTGCAAGATGTAAAAATTATCGAATAGAATCTTTAACTATTCGCAACAAACTTTACATATTACACCATTTTTGGGTGGCTTTGTGCTAAAAATGCAAATTTACCTTTTTTGGGGAGAAGACGACTTTGCGATGGGGCAAGCTGTGACAAGTTTACGCCAAAGTGCCGTTGATCCCAACTGGGCTAGTTTTAACTATGACAAGATTATGGCCGATCGCGCGGAGGCTGTGATCGAAGGACTCGATCGAGCTTTGACCCCCCCCTTTGGTACCGGCAGCCGTTTTGTCTGGCTGGCAAATACCACTGTCACGCAGCAATGTTCTCCAGAACTGTTGGCCCAATTGGAACGGACACTCCCAGTTATTCCCGACACTACCGTGCTGCTGCTGACATCCGTCAAAAAACCTGACAGTCGCCTCAAGTCTACCAAGTTACTCGTCAAGTCCGCCCAAGTGCGAGAGTTTTCGCCGATTCCGCCTTGGAATGACAAAGAATTAGCCCAGCGGGTGCGTCAAGTCGCTGGCGAAATGGGGGTAAAGTTGACCGCCACGGCGATCGAATTTTTGGCCGAATCCATTGGTAGCGATACTCGACAGCTATACAGCGAACTCGAAAAATTGCGACTATTTGCCGGGAACCGTAGTCAACCTTTGACACCAGAAGATGTGGGCAAATTGGTCAACTCTCACGCCCAGAATACTTTCCAGCTAGCCGATGCGATTCGCCAAGGACATACCGAGGAAGCCTTGGATTTATTGGCCGGTTTAATCGGCCGCAGTGAGCCTGGATTAAGGATTGTGGCAGGATTGACAGGTAAGTTTCGGATTTGGCTGTGGGTCAAGGCAATGATCGAATCGGGCGATCGGGATGATAAAATTGCCCAAGCTTTAGAACTAGGCAATCCCAAACGAGTATACTACTTTCGCCAAGAAGTCAAAAACGCCAGCTTAGAAAAACTGCAAAAAACCTTACCTTTACTGTTAGAGTTAGAAGCCTCTTTAAAGCGGGGCAGAGAAGAAAAATCAACCCTGCAAACCAAAGTTATAGAACTTTCTAGCTTGTTTCGCTAACCGGCCAAAAGTTAATTGTTAATTGTTATCTGAGTGAAGCCATTCACTTTCTTCTGCAAATAAACTCCCAATCTCAAACCCTGTATCCATATCCAAATATTTATGGTAATTTTAGTGCATCAGTTCAAGTGTTAGCTATCAATTCATTAATCAGGGAAATCGAATGAATAGTTATGAACTACGGTCAAAAACACCGCAGCGAAAAGCATTACGGCGCTCAATATGCACATATTGTCTGGTGGATGATGAGTTTCGCTGGAGTTGAATCTGCTTATTTTACTCGTTTTTCTCGTGGGCGATCGCCGTCTGAGCAATTAGCAATTACCAGTCTTACATTTCCTGGATCGACGGCAAATAATTCTGCCAGATCTGCATCATATACACCGTAACCTTTGGATAGATTTAGTCTGATTCATTTTTCATCATGTGCGATCGATCCCTAGCCTCCCTCTTATTGATGCTGGTAGTGTTGACAAGGTTCTAATTTTCTGCTACCTTGACAGTACTGCTGACTTTCTAAAAATTGCTTCTCGTTCAATGGTGAACCTTAAATAAGTTTAACTAAATCCTGTATAGCAGATAATCTCGTAAATAAATATTGTCCGGTAGCACCAATTTGAAGTAAAAAAGATGTGCATAGCTTTTATGATGCAGCTATAAGCCCCCCAAAAGAGCCCTAGCCATGACACAACAGAACCCGCGGGAACTTCTCAAGCAGGGCGATCCACAAGCGATCGCATCTACCATCAACCGTACACTCAAGCCCAAAGGCATCAACGCCGAAGTGACGCGGGACAACGGCTGCCTCCACATAATTCTGGAGTCAGGCAAAGTACCGGATCAAATGGTATTGGTGGATTTCATCCGCACTGGGATGACGAAGTTGGGACTAGAATCAATTCACACTGTAAAAGTTTACGGGCGTCGAACAGGTGATGACTCCTCGGCATGGCAGGAGGAAATAGAGCTAATGCCGACCTCGCCAATGCTCTTCGAAGATGAGACCTCAATGCCTAACGACTCTGTAGGTTTAGATGATGTCGAGTCCGAAAGTGAAGACTATTATCAAGACGAAGAGTTCGATAGAGACGACGACGAGGAAGACGGCGAGGAAGAGGAAACTCCGCCTCCGAAAAAGCAATTCCCCAAATGGGTAATACCTGTAGGCTTATTAGTACCTGTGATGGCCCTGGCAGGGCTGTTCTTTACAGGAAATCCACCATTTTCGAGCGGTTCGACCTCAGAATCAACCGCCCCGGTCGCTGCTTCGCCCTCCTCGAAAGCCACCTCTGGCGGCTCTAAACCCGCTTCACCCTCCCCCAGCGCATCTGAGGGCGATAAACCAGCAGCCTCTGTCGCCCCCGCAGCTGCTCCCAATGCTGCTGCGAAGCCAGCAAGCCCAGCTCCGGCAGCCACATCTGGCGCACCCAAGACAACCTCTCCAGCTCCGGCAGCAGCCTCTCCTACGCCCAAGGCAGCCTCTCCTACGCCCAAGGCAGCCTCTCCCACGCCCAAGGCAGCCTCTCCCACGCCCAAGGCAGCAGGGCCTAAGTCAGACAATTGGAGACAAGCGGTTAATCAGGCTCAGAGTGCAGCAATTCTGGCGCAAACGGCTCAGTCCCAAGCAGAGTGGAACGCAGTAGCAAGCGAGTGGCAGAAAGCAGTTGCGCTCATGAATGCTGTGCCGACAACTAGCCCGAACCATCCAAAGGCTCAGCAAAAAGCAGCAGAGTACAAGTCAAATCTGGTAGTTGCTAACCGCAGGGCGGCGGGCGCGCCTTAAGTAAGAGTTGTGAATTTTGAGTTTTGATTTGAATACGCGATAAGTCAAAAGTCAAAAGTTAAAAGTTAAAAGTCAAAAGTCAAAAATGTTATTTTTACTGAAAGCTTTGTTACTTTTGACTTTTTTTAATCTTATAGCCGAAGCAAGAAGGAAAATTAATTCTCAATTCTCCATGCCCAATAGTTAACGAATTTAAATAGTCAATATATCCTGGGGCCGAAGTAAGTCCAGCAGGAGGGCCCGGATTAACCGTTGACGCACAAATACTTGCCGAAGTCAAGCGTTTGTGGGAGAGGGCAAATTATTATTGGTTATGGAAAAATCTACAGGGAGCATGGGGGGGCCTGTCCCATTCGGCTTGGCACAAGCAGGGTCTGGCTGGTAGAGTTGGATTCGATCGCGCCCAAGTCTTTTTGCTTGGTATAGCGCTTGATCGGAGGCGGCAATCAAAACTTCGGCTCCAGATTCAGATCCAGGAACCATGCTCGCTACTCCCAAACTGACGGTGACGTACTGACTTACCTGAGAACCTGCGTGAGGAAGCTGCAAAGCTGCGATTTTGAGTTGTATGTGTTTGGCTACTTGCACAGCCCCTTGAATCTTAGTATTCGGCAAAATAACGGCAAATTCTTCGCCTCCGTAGCGGGCGACTAAATCGGCGGGGCGATCGACTGCATCTCGGATCGCCCCAGCCACTTGCCGTAAACATTCGTCTCCCCCTGGATGCCCGTAGGTATCGTTATAACTTTTAAAAGAATCAATATCGCACAGAATCAGGGACAGAGGCGTTTGTTCCCGCAACTGTCTGCGCCACTCTGTTTCCAGATATTGGTCGAACCGACGGCGGTTGGCTAACTGGGTGAGTTCGTCCACAGTGGCTAAGCGCTCTAATTTGAGATTGGCCGCCTGCAACTGCTGGTAGAGTTCTGCTTGTTTGATGGCGATCGCCAACTGGGCGGCTAGAGAAGACAGTAACTCGACTTCCAACTGCATCCACTGTCTGGGGCTGCACTGGTGGGCCATCAGTAGGCCCCACAACTCCTCCCCTTGCACCAAGGGCACTACCAAATAAGCTCTGACATCAAATTGTGAGAGCAAATCAATTTGATATTGTGGTAAATCGGCGGCACAGACATCTGCGATCGGTCGGATGCCCCGATGTTTGTAAGCTTCCAAATAGAACTCGTCAAAACAGAAATTTTCCAGGGTTTCCCCCAGCATCGGTCGGCAGTTGAGGGCTACGGATTCCACCGTTACGGCCCCCGTTGCTGGGCCGACGCAGAGGCTGCCCGTACATGAGTTAAAGCGGACAATCATCACCCGATCGGCTTGCAGAAACTGGCGCACTTCGTTGACAGTCGTATTGAGCACTTCGCCTAAATCCAGAGACTGACGGATGTGCTGAGTAATCGTCGCCATCAACTGTTCCCGTTCGTTCTGCTGTCGCAGTGCTTCTTCTGCCCGCTTGTACTCCGTGATATCTTGAGCAGTACCAAAAATTTGTTTTGGCAGGCCCTCGGTTGTGCGGGCGAAAACTTGGTCGCGGCAGCGAAACCAGCGCCATTCGCCCGATCGATGTTTCAGCCGATACTCCAACTCCAAAATGCTGCCATCCTCGACTGAAGGAAATTGTTCCAGGTGCTCTGGCAGCCTCCACAAATCCTCTGGGTACACCAAACTGGAATACAAACCCGTTCCCATTTCTAAAATTTCTTGGGGAGTGTAGCCGAGTAATTTAAATGCCTGACCGTTGACGTAGACGTTGCGCTGTTCGGTTAGGTCGTAGATGTACAGCAAATAAGGCGCTGCGTCAGCAATCTGCTGGATGAAATACTGGCTCGATCGCAATTCTTCCTCTACCCGCTGGCGCACTTTTACTTCTTCCAAAGCTTGATCCCGCATTGTCCGGTAAGCTTGAATGCGGTGGGTGAGGTCGGTGACATCCTGAATCACCAGCAGCGCGTAAAACGATGGGCAATTGACCCCCGGCCATATTGATGACGAAACTGAGATTGGAGATTCCCAAGACAAAAAAGCACTTGTGGCTTCTTCGACTCCGAAAGTACCTTCTGCTTGCAGCTCAAGATTCAGTCGAACCAAGTTTCCAATCTCGACTTCTGCCATGCCTGCCTGTTGAGCAGGCACTGCCGTTACAGTAGTTTGTTGGATGCGCGGCTGGCCGTCTTGCCAAGTTGCCGGAATCAGGTACTTGTGAATTTGAGAAGAAAAAATTGTTGGCGGGCCTCCTGCAAAAATTTGCTGGAAGCGAGTTGCGTACTTTACCTGGAGAAGGTGGGGAAAATGGGTTGTGATGTTTGTTCCCAAAATTTGACTGCGGGGAATTTTCGTCCACTCTTCGAGACAGGCATTCCAAAACAGAACTACAAAATCATCTCGCAGCAGGCAGGCACCGACTGGTACGCTGTCGAGAACCCCAAACTTTTGCTCAATAGTTTTGCTCTCGTGGCTCATAGACCCCCGGCAAGTTGATTGATAGCAGCCAACAAGGTATCAAAAGAACTGACATTGAAAATGAGGATGATATCTCCTTCAATGTGAAGCTTTTGAATAATGAAACGAGTCTGGGCCAATAACACGACTGTATCGGCACTCAAACCGCCAGATATTAGCAAAGAGGCGATCGTCCCTTCCATGTAATTGGGAATGGAATAGTTCAAGCGTTGCTGAAGTACATTGCTGATCGCACCCATGACCCCGTTGATCACAATATTTCCTACTTCACTTAGCGTACCAATTTTGACCGCATCTAGGTCGTGAGTTCCGGCTTCTTCCCCAGTCAGCATTGTCACCAGGGTTGCTGCACTGTTGGTAGGAAAGACTAGCTGAGCAATGCCTCCAAAGGAGCCTGTGAATTTTAGCTGGACGGCGGAGATTTGCTCGCCATTGAGATGTTGCTCTAACTGTTGTTCTACCTCGTTGGGAGTCAGAATTTGGAGGTAGGGGATTTGCAAGCGAATGGGGGAGTCGATCATGTCGTTCAAGATCCCTGCCGCTTGACCGATTCCGATGTTAACGAGTTCCTGCAAAGCATCGAGCTGTCGATCGGTCAATTTCATGGGGCGCTCTCCTCGCTGGCACTAAGAGCTTTCTTGATCCACCCAACCAGTTCGTCGGAGTTGGGCATTTTATGGATGACTGCCAGGGCTCCTAGTTCCATGCACTCTTCGCGGGTGGTGGATTGAATGTCTGCGGTAATTACGATCACAGGAAATTTAATTCCTCTATCGCGCAGAGCTTGCAGAACTTCTCTACCTTCCATATCGGGCATTAAGAGATCCAAAAGCATACAGTTTGGGGTTTGAGTTTCTAGGAGTTCTAGGGCTTCCGGGCCACTTGATGCTTCCCAAGTCTCGTATCCTTCTGCTCGCAGAATTTTGCAGATTACCCTGCGAGTCAACCACGAATCTTCGACAACGAGAATTGATGTCACTACGTTCTCCTCCTTCAATTGTTTAGGAATGACCAGCTTTGCAGGTACTGCTTTTATTTTGACAGTATTTTATGCTGGGGCGTTGTGATCGATACGCCTAAGCGTCGCCCAAAAACTCTAGATTAGTGGACCCAGCAGGCTAACAGGAATAAATATATCCATCATATAGTGAGGGATCTCAAGCAATCCAGCTATTGCGAAGGCAAGACGTTCAGATTTAAGAAGCAGATGACCACCGACTCTGTTCTTGATATTTATCGCTGCATTACGATCGCTCTAGACTCCAACCACATCTACAATTATGTTACTTGATGTGTATTTTATTAGGAATTTTTACCCAATAAAATAAACTCGCTCAAGCTGTAGCGGAGGTATTTACCGGAAAATTGGGTTTAAAGCCCCGTCCTTTCAGGACGGCTTTTTTCTTTAAGCTTCTAATGAGTCCCTTGGATTTGGTCAGTTTTTGGTTCTACCAACGAATTTGCAATACTTATTAAACAACTGAAACTTGTATTTCTTAATCCAAAAAATTAATTATTTCTTAATTGTACAAGATAGTTATTGGTTGTAAAGTAGTAGCATGAAAACCTTGAAGTTTAAGCTATATCAGCACAAGCGAAATCGATTGCTCAAGCGGTCAATCAATGCCGCTGGGGTAATTTATAACCATTGTATTGCACTCCACAAACGCTACTACCGAATGTGGGGCAAGCATTTGAACTGTGCTAAACTTCAAGCTCATATTGCCAAACTACGTAAACGTCAAGAGTTCTGGCAATTGGTTGGTTCTCAAGCTGTGCAAGACATCTGTCAACGTATTGAGCGAGCTTACCAATTGTTTTTCAAGCATCATAAGAAAGGAGTTAGACCGCCGAACTTCAAGAAGGTTCGCAAGTA
>Ga0209591_10007739_pt1 | contig 11763 bp, 5 predicted proteins | sample MAT01_FD_187207 | JGI IMG/M metagenome (GOLD analysis project Ga0209591, IMG submission 187207) | Freshwater microbial communities from Lake Fryxell liftoff mats and glacier meltwater in Antarctica - MAT-01 (SPAdes) (version 2) | ecosystem: Environmental > Aquatic > Freshwater > Ice > Liftoff...
CGAAAACGAAAACCGGATGTCCTCCAATTCCGGCAGCGGGGGCAGCTCGCCGCGGTCGTGGTACGCGTCGTTTTCGTTCGGCAATCGGTAGCGGTAGGGGTCGGTCTTCGTGCCCTTGCCTTCGCGGCGGACGCGGTCTTCGTCGTAAGCGCGGCGGAGCCAATCGTAGAGCACGCGCGGGGAGGGGCGGTCGCGGACGTCGTCGGGCCATTCGTTGAACAGTTCCAGGTGCGTCGCGGCTTCGCCCCGGTCTTCCAGGAGTCGGGCGACCCGTTTCCAGTTGTCTTCGAACTGCTGCTTGAGCGGGTCTTCCAGAGAGGTGAAGCGGCCGGTCGCGGGATCCCACTCGAAGGCGAGGCGGGCGGGGGTCGCGAGCTTGCGCGACAGCGAGACGAGTTGCCGACGGCAGGTATCGGAGGGGAGTTTGCCGGAGCGGCTGAGTTCGAGCACGATGTCCACGAAGCCGAGCAGGGCCCCCGAGCCGCGGGCGGAGCTCCCCTCGTCCGAGGGCTTCTTGCGCGGGTGGTGCAGCAGCAAAACGGCCAACCCCGCGGCGGCGAGTTGGCGCAAGGGCTCGAGCCCTTCCAGGATCGTCATCGCGTCCGATTCGGAGCGGACCGGCAGGAACGACGCGAGCGGGTCGATTACGACCAAGTCGAGCCGGCCGGCCTGGCGTTCCGCCGCGGCCTCGTCGATGAGGACTTGCCATTGCTCCGGGCTGGGCCGGCCGCGGAAGGGTCGCGCGAGCAGGTCGACGTGCGGCCCGACGGGCAGGAGTTGGAGCCGTTCGGACCACTGATCTTGCGACTCTTCCGAAACGTAAAGCCCGCGCCCGCGGCGAACGGCGTGGCCCAGGAAAGGTTCGCCCGTGCCCAGGGCGCTCAGGAAGCCGGTGATGAGCGTGGTCTTGCCGGTCTTCCACTGGCTCGTCAGCAGGGTGACCGTGCCCGCCGCGAGGTAGCCGTGCCACAGCCAGAGCTCCTCCGGGGCGAGGGCGCGATTGGCCTCGGCGGTCATCGGAATTTTGGCGGCGAGTAGGGGCGGCATGATTCGGACCTCCGCAATGGTTGCAGTCGAACCCCGATGGTTGCAGTCCGAGGGGGCATGATTGCAGTCGAAAGGCGATGATTGCAGCCGTCGGACGATGATTGCAGCCCTCGGGCATGGTTGCGGCGAGGGGTGGGGGTATCGCGGCCGCAACCAATAACCGATTGGAGAATAGCGAAGGCGTGGGCAGAAGGGAAAGTCCGTAGCGATCGAATCGCGGAGAACGCGATTCCGGCGATCTCGAATTCGCCGAAGTCCAGGAACGGTTCGCCCTCGACGAAGCGGATGCACTCGGTCTTCGGATCGTCGTAAAGTTGGAGAGTGAAGCCGCTGCCGCCGAGCGAAACCGGAGAGGCACGCCGAGCGGACGGGCACGACTTACCCCACGAACACGCCGTCCGCGAAGGAGCCGGTGGTGAAGGCCTCGAAGGTGCGCAGCACCGCCGGGGGGCTCGCGAGGCCGAGGTTTTTCCCGGCGTAGGTGGTGACGGTGCGGCCCGCGGTCGGGGCGGAGCCGGTGACGAGGTCCGCCTGGAAGTCGCCGTCGAGGTCTTTGGCCGCGACGCGGACCCCGCCGCGGGCGGTGGTGTCGCCGGCGAAGAAGTCCGCGAACGTGGCCTGGACGTTGACGAGGAGTTGCCGGCCGTCGAACGCTTTGACGCGAGGGCCGCCCCCGGGACCGGCCCCGGTGATCACGTCCGCGACGCGGTCGTTGTCCACGTCCCCGACTGTTACGAAAGCCCCGTTGCGCAGCGTCTGTTCGTAGGCGAAGAAGTCCGGGAACGCGCTGCGGGTGAGGGCGTCGCCGGCGCGCAGCGATCCGTCCCACCCGGCGATGCGCGGCCCGCCGCCGAAGCCCGCCGCGACGACGAGGTCCGGGAAGTTGTCGCCGGTCACGTCGCCCACGGCGGCGCGAGCGCCGCCGCGGAAGTTCGGGTCGGCGATGCCGAGGAAGTCCAGGAACGGCTGGAAGCTCGCGCCGTTGAAGCCGCGAACGCGGGGTCCGCCGCCCTGGTCCGGGGTCACGATCACGTCCGGGCGGCCGTCGCCGGTGAGGTCGCCCGCGGCGACGAAGACGCCGCCGGTGAAGCTCTCTTCGAAGGGTTGTAGGGTGCTGATGAGGGCGCGAGTCTTGCCGTCGTAAACGCGGACGCGGGCGGCGACGCCGGGGCCGCTGCCGACGAGGAGGTCGTCGGTGCGGTCGTTGTTGAAGTCCGCGCGGGCGACGCGGACGCCGCCGGTGAACTCGCTGCCGAGGGGGATGGTCTGTTCGACGGCGAGGTTCGGTGTGTAGAGCGAGGCGACCGGGGCCGCGAGGGCCGTATTGCCGGTGATGGAGGCGCGGTTGGTGAAGGTGTCTTCGCCGACGGCGAACCCGGTAGTCAGGCCGACGATAGCGGGGACGGCGCGGTCTTCGAGGGCGAGGACGGCGAGTGCGGGACGGCGCATGAATTTACTCCGGTACTGGACGATCCACCCCTCACCACCGGCCCCTCTCCCCAGCGGGGCGAGGGGAGAAATGCATTGTTATGATAACGAAATCGGGCCGCGGGGTTGCCCCCGCGGCCCTCATCGCCCATCGGCCTCGCTTCCGGGGCCGATGGGTTATACCGTTCGTACTGCCTATTACGCGGCTACTTCTTCTTCGGTTCTTTCGCCGGTTCGTCTTTTTTCGGCTCCGCGTCCGGCGGGAGCATCGCCTTCACGAGCGCCCCGCTCGTGCCGTTGTAAAGGCGAATGATCCCTTCTTCCCCCCCCGCGGCGACGATCGTGCCGTCCGCACTCGCCGCCACGGCGTAGATGAAGTCCTTGCCGTCGCTGAACGTTTTCGTCGCGTTGCCGTTCTCGGCGCTCCAGATTTTCACGGACGTATCTCCGCTGGCCGCGAGGAACGTCGGCGTCTTGCCGATGAATACGAGCCGCGTCACTTGCTTGGTATGGCCCTGGATGTCCCGAAGTTTCTCGCCCTTTTCGTAATCCCAGATCTTGATGAAGTTGTCCGCACTGGCGGAAGCGAGTTTCTTGCCGTCCGGAGTCCAACCGACATCCAGAACGTGGTGCGTGTGGCCCTCGAAGGACTTCACGAACTTGCCGGAAGGAATCTCGAAGACCTTCACGAACTTGTCCGCCCCCCCCGTGGCGAGGAGTTTGCCATCCGGGCTGAAAGAGGCACCGAACACGGTGTCCGAATGTCCGTTCTTGATGTCGAGGATTTGCTTGTTGGTCGCGGTGTCGAAGACGCGAATCTCACCATCTTCGGTCGGGGCTCCGCCGCCGGTAGCAAGGAGCTTGCCGTCCACGCTGTACGCGAGGGCGACGACGCGGTCCACGAAGCCCGTCAGGCGGGTGAGGATCGTCCCCTTCGCAGAGTCCCACAAGACGACTTCCTGGAAGCTCCCCGTGGCGATGACCTTGCCATCCGGGCTGTACGCCATCGATTCAACGAGCGACATGTGGGCGACGTTCGCGGGCTTGCCGTCCGGGGATTTCAAGGCGGGATCGACGAGCGACTTAATGAATGCCCCGGTCTTCGCGTCGAAGAGGTGAACCTCATTCCCGCGGCCCGCGGCGACGGTCGCTTTATCCGGACTGACGCCGACGGCTCGCACGGGCTTGACCAACGCGGGCGGCAGACCGAGCACGACTTTGGGGCGTTCCCGCACGTCCACTGCGGGGCCTTTTGCGCCCTGGTCGATCCAAAGCTTGAGCACAGCCACTTCGGTCGGCGTGAGCGGGTTGCTCTCGGACTTCGGCGGCATGATCGGCTTCTTGGCGTGGCTCGCTTGCTGGTAAAGCAGGCTTTCGTCCGCCTTGCCCGCGATCACGGCAACGCCCTTTTTACCGCCCTTCATGAGCGCGGCGTGGGTGCCCAGGTCGAACTTGCCTTCCGTCTGGTTGCCCGAGTGACAGACCGCGCACTTCGCCTTGAAGAGCGGCGCGACATCCTTCTCGTAGACGATCGGCTCGGTCCGCTTGAGGTCCGCCGGCTTGATCGGCGTAAGCGCGGGGTCTTTCTTCTCGTCCGCGCCGAAGGCGGGGAGGGCCGTCAGAAGCAGTAGAGCAAGGTATCGCATCGGTTTCTCCGGGAGTGCATTTCTGAATGTGGTGACAGGCCTCCCGGCCTGTCGGAAGTCATGACAGGCCGGGAGGCCTGTCACCACATCGGTTACTTATCCTTGGCTACGGTGAGGTTGAACTTCGCTTCGTGTCGGATCGGGAACTTGGCGTGGACCGTACCCGTGGCCACCACCAGTAGGTTCTGCAACTGCCCCGGCTTCACGTCCGCGGCTATCGTCACGGGGATCGCAATCTCGTCTTTGCCCTTGGGTAGCGTCACCGTTTTGGCGGTTACGCCCTTGAGGTCTTTGGGCAGTTCGAGCGTCAATTGGTACTCGCCGTCGAAGTCGTTGAGGCGTTCCACTTTCACGAGCACATCGACGGTGCCTCCGACCTTCACCGAGTTGCTCGCGGGCTGAGCGCTGAACTTGCCGAGGCTCGCAGGGAGCACGGTGATCGAGATGGGCTGCGCGTAGCCGAGGACGGAGACCTTAGTCTTCTTGTCCTTCTGGTCCGGGTCGCGCAAGTAGTCGATCAGCGTATCGGCCTTGAGGGCGACGCTGTACGTGCCGGGGGTCGCATTGGCCTTCACTTCGATCGTCACGGTGCCATCGGTCTTGCCCACGGCGATGGGCGTCGGGTTCGCGACCGTGATCGGGGCATTCTGCATGTTCTGCTGCGTCGGTTCCGCGCCGACGTTTACTGGGGCCGCACGGGCGTCCTTCTCGTTCCACGCGAGCTTGACGGGGACCGTGACCTTATCGCCCGGTTTGGCGAAGATCGGACCGGCAACTTTCTCGTCCTTGTCCTTGCCGTCCTTGTCCTTGGTTTTGAGGGTGATGCCCGCGAGGTCCGTTGTGAGGCGAAATCCGGACTTGTCCGGCCGCACGGCGAGCACGACTTGCTGATCGAGCCGGGCGACCGTGGCGACGTTCTGCTGGGCCGGAATGCCCCAGGTGATGCTCGCGGGCCGGGCCTCGCGGACGAGCGGTTTGCCGTCCACGGTCGCGGTACACGTCACCGAGATCGGGCCGGTGAACTCCTTCGCGGTGGCGTCCGCGGAGAGCACGAGCGAGCCCCACTTCTGCGAGGTTCCAATGAGAGCAGGTTTGGCTGTAATGCCCGCGGGGAGGTTCGTCGCGGTCACGCTCACGGGGCCGGTGAAGCCGTCGGTCCGCGAGACGAAGACGTCGTAGGCCACGTCGCTGTCCGGTCGAATGGTCACAGCCGAGGGCATCTGCTTGTCGCGGGCCATGACGATGGCTCGGAAGTCCGGTGCGGGCTTCAGCACTCGCAAGCGGTAACCGCAGCGGGGACCGTAACTCACGTTCGCATCGAGGCTGCCGACGAGGACCACGAACGTGCCGTCCGCCCCCGCGGTGAACTTGTACGCCGCGGGGTCGCCGCTGCGGGTGAAGAAGCTCGACGGGTGGAGAGCCTCGGGGTCGTCGTCCAACTCCCCGGCGAGGTCGTTGCCCTTGTCGTTGCGGATGCGCAAGTACAGGTCCGAGACGCCGCCAATCTGCTCGGCGATGGCCTGGATGTAAAAGACTTCGCCCTTCTTCGCGGCGAAGCTGTAGAAGTCGCGGTCGTAGCGGCGGTCGATCCGCCCCGCGACTTCGCACGGGACTGCGATTGCCTCGGGGGTTTCGAGTTTGTCGTTGCCGGCGTCTTTCTCGATGAGGATGGTGGCGTCCGTCAGGAAGATCGGCACCGAGTTTGAACCGGGTAGTCGGTATTCAAAACCATCCATCAGACCGCCGGGCGGGGCGACACGGCCACGGTAGGTGAGCTTGGTTCGGGCCGCGGGGTCGGTCGGCGGAGTCACCGTGACGGTGAGCGATTCCACGGGGCGACCATCCACGTCCATGCCCTTCACGGGTTGCCCGCCGGGGAGGCCGCGGCCGAAGAGCGTGACTTGCGTCGGCTTACTGGCGCTGACCATCGGCGGGAACACCGCGTCGATCCGCGGCCCGGCTCCGACCGTGAGCCGGTAGAAGTAGTCCGGTCCGCCCTGTTGATAGGCGAACTCGCTGACGCGGACGAAGTAATCTCCATCCGCGGGAAGCGTGACATCCGCGAGCGCGTCGTTGCCCGCGTAGTTGCGGCTCTGCCCAAGGCGGCGACCGGCGAAGTCGTACACCTCTACGAGTGGCCGTGCCCGGCTATCGATGGACGAGGTTAAGCAACTCACCAGCACCCGCTGGTTCGCCTTGCCCTGGAAGACCGTGTAATCGACGTCCGTCGGGGTGGCGATCACGCCGTTGACCGTGGTGCCCAGTTCGATCCGCTGCGCCCGCGGGGTGTTCGCGCCGGGCACGGTCATCGGCCCGCCGACGAGACCGGCCCCCGGTTCGCGGAACGACGGCTCTCCCACGTCGTTGTTCGGTTCGAGTTCGTCCGTTTCCACTCGCTCGCCGACGACGAACGCCCGCGGGTTGCTCACGCCGAACTTGTTCACCACCCGCAAGTCGTACTGCCCCGCCGGCACGTCCGCGGCAACTTTGACCGTGAACTTCGCCGACGCAAGCGGCGCCCCTTTCTTCTTCATTCCACCCTTGTTCGGGTCCGGCTTCGCCTTCGGATCGACGGGCATCGCCGGAACGGCCACCGGTTCGCCCTTGATCCCCGGATGCGAGAAGACGAGCCCCGTCGCGTCGTCCAGGTCCGTCCCGGTGACGGTGACTTCGAGCGCTGTGCCGATCTTCGCCCCCATCGGGAACGTCGCGGTGATGCGCGGTTGGGGCAGCAGCACCTGGGGTTGCTGCTGGGCGAGGACGGCCGAGCCGAGGATGAGTCCGGCGACAGCGGCCGCGCGGGAGAGCGTCCGGCGCATGAATAACTCCCAGGGTACGAAGCACGATCGGGCAGTGAGTCCACAGACACGGGCAGCGCCCGCAATTCGGCAGGAGGTTAGATCGTAAACTCCCGCAGCGGGCCGGTCAAGTCCCGGAACGATCCCTATTCTCAAGTAGGCCCGGCGAGCGGGTTTCATCTGGGAGATTGCAAATGGAAATGATCCTGCTCGGCATCGCCATCGGCGCGGCCATCACCGCGGTCCTCGTCGCCGTCGCCGCGATCGCTCGCGCCGGCAGCGTGGGCAAGGCGTTCTGGGGCCTGAGCATCGCCGGCCGGGCGAACGTTGATCCCGCCTTCGCAATCAAACTGAACGCACTCCTCGGCACGCCCGCGGTCCCCGCCGCGCCGTCGAAATCGACCGGCCCCGCGAAGCCTTCCGGGGAACCGCTGCGGCTGCTCGCCCTCTTGCAAACCGAGGCCCGTCTCGTGGACTTCCTGATGGAAGACATCGCCGGTGCCCAGGACGTACAGGTCGGCCAGGCCGTGCGCGAGATTCACACGAAGGCCCAGCGAATCCTCAAGCAGTACGTCTCGATGGAACCGATCCTCGCCGACGCGGAAACCGTGACCGTGCCGAAGGGCTTCGACCCCGCGTCCATCCGCGTCGTCGGCAACGTCACCGGCGAACCCCCCTTCACCGGCAAGCTCGAGCATCCGGGCTGGAAAGTCACGGAGTTGAAACTCCCGCCCGTGCCCGAAGGCCAAAACCTGTTCGTGATTCAACCCGCCGAAGTGCAGTTGCCGTGACCGATTTGCCTTCTTCGAGACCCGCCGATGTAGGAAGGCATCGCCCTGCCCGCCGCTTTGGAAGGACCGATTCATGAACTCGTCGATCGCAGCTACTCTGCCCCGGGATTTGACCGCGGGGCTGGTCGTCTTCCTCGTGGCGCTACCGCTGTGCCTCGGCGTCGCGCTGGCGTCCGACGCGCCGCTGTTCTCCGGATTGGTCGCCGGCATCGTCGGCGGAATTTTGGTGGGGATCTTGAGCGGTTCGCACTCGAGCGTGAGCGGCCCGGCCGCCGGGTTGACCGCGGTCGTGGCGGCCCAGATCGTTTCCCTCGGGTCGTTCCCGACGTTCCTCTTCGCCGTCGTCATCGCCGGGGTCATCCAGATCGTCATGGGCCTCGCCCGGACCGGATTCCTCGCCGCGTTCTTTCCGTCGAGCGTCATCAAGGGCCTCCTCGCCGCGATCGGCATCATCTTGATTTTGAAGCAAACGCCCCACGTCTTGGGCCACGACCCGGACCCCGAAGGCGACATGGCTTTCCAACAGCACGACGGGGAGAACACCTTCTCCGAACTGCTCGCGACCATCGACGACCTGCACGTCGGCGCCGCCGTGATCGGCCTCCTATCGGTCGCTCTGCTCGTCGGCTGGGACCGCATCAAAGTCCTGAAGAAGTCCCCCGTACCATCCGCGCTGCTCGTCGTGCTCCTGGGCGTCGGATTGAACTTGCTGTTCCGCCGCTTCGGCGGCGATTGGGTCGTCGGCCAGGACCACTCCGTGCAAGTGCCCGTGGCCCAAACGGTGGACGACTTCGTGGGCTTCCTTGCGTTCCCGGACTTCTCCCAATGGCGGAATCCGAAGGTCTACATCGCCGCGATCACCATCGCAGCCGTGGCGTCTTTGGAAACGCTGTTGAACCTCCAAGCCGTGGACAAGCTCGACCCCCGCCAGCGGACCTCGCCGCCGAGCCGCGAACTCTGGGCGCAGGGCATCGGCAACGTCGTCTCCGGGCTCGCCGGGGGCTTGCCGATCACGTCCGTCATCGTCCGCAGTTCGGTCAACATCAACGCCGGCGGACGCACCAAGTTCTCGGCCGTGTTCCACGGCATCTTGCTCTTAGGGTGCGTCGCCTTTTTGCCCTACTACCTAAATCTGATTCCGCTTTCGTGCCTCGCGGCCATCCTCGTGACCACGGGGATCAAGCTCGCAAGCCCGAGCCTCCTGAAGCAGATGTGGGCGGGCGGAAAGTACCAGTTCGCTCCCTTCATCATCACCGTCTTGGCCATCGTGTTCACGGACCTTTTAATCGGCGTCCTCATCGGATTGGGCATGAGCTTGAGCTTCATCCTTTGGAGCAACCTCCGCCGGCCGATCCGCACCGTCGTGGAAAAGCACCTCGGCGGGGACGTGCAGAAGATCGTCCTGCCTAACCAGGTGAGCTTCTTGAATCGCGCGGCGCTGGACCGAACCCTCGACGCGGTCCCGCCCGGTGGCCACGTACTCTTGGACGCGACGAACACCGACTACATCGACCCGGACGTGCTCGATCTGATCCGCGAATTCGACGAAGTCACCGGTCCGGCCCGCGGGATCGAGGTCAGCCTGCTAGGGTTCCGAACCAAGTACCAAATGGAAGACAAAATTCAGTACGTCGACTATTCGACGCGGGATCTGCAAAGCGCGCTCGCGCCGGCGCAGGTGCTCGAGATCCTCAAGTGCGGGAACGAGCGGTTCCGGAGCGGCCGCCAACTCACCCGCGACTTCGGCCGTCAAGTGTCCGCAACCGCCGGAGGGCAGCACCCGCTGGCCGTCATCCTCGGCTGCATCGACTCCCGGACTCCGGCCGAACTGATCTTCGACGTGGGCGTGGGCGAGATCTTCAGCGTGCGGATCGCGGGGACCGTCACGAGCCGCAAGGTGCTGGGGAGCGTCGAGTACGCCTGCGCCGTCGCGGGGGCGAAGCTGATCGTGGTGATGGGCCACACCCGCTGCGGGGCGGTGACCGCGACCGTCGACGTCGTCTGCCGCACGGGCGACCCCGCCAGCGCTTCCGAGAACCTCGATGCGATCGTGGACGACCTCCGCAAGTCGATCGATCCTGTCGATTGCTCGGAGCACGAAACTCGAACTGCGGAGGAGAAAGCCGCGTTCGTGGACGCGGTGTCTCGGCGGAACGTGATCCGGGTCGTCGGCACCATGCTCAGCGAGAGCCCAACGCTCGCCGAACTCGTGCGCGACGGACGCATTGCCGTCGTCGGAGCGATGTACGACGTGACCAACGGGAACCTCGAATTCCTCGAATCGCCCGCGCCGCCTCGCGGAGCCGTGGGTTAAATCGCCGACTCGCTCAGCGGGCGTTTCACGCAGTCGGCGGCACCGTCGCCGGCGCATTCGACCGCGTCAACCGTCGTACCAACCGATAGCCGCCGTACCCGACCACGGCCCACGGGACGATCACGCAGAGGCCGAAGATGACCCAACTCACGCTCACGAGCAGGGCATTCAAGCTGAACGACAGGCCGCTGCGGACTTGCTTGCTGAAGCCCTCGTCGTTGGCGACGAGGGGATCGACGTTCGAGAGCGTCACGTCGATGCGGGCGGTGGCGTAGCGGCCGTCCGGGGCTTGCGGGTCGCGGGTCGATTGATTGACGCGAATCTGGCCCGCACCTTTCAACTTCTCGACGAGCCCCGCCGCGGCGGCGAGGGGCACGTCGTACACGAGCTTCGCGGTCACCCGGCCGGAGCGCTCGTGAGCGATCTGGGCATCGACTTGCCGGCCCTTCGCTTCGCTGACTTGCGCTCCGATCACGGACGCGGTTGCATCCACGTCGCGAACCTCGATGCCGAGGATCGTCGTTTCGCGGGGCTTCAACCGAGCCGCGCTGAAGAGCGTCGTGCGGAAGAGCACCTTCGAGTCCGTCACCGCGTCCGTGTCCGCGGCCCGGCTCACGTTGCGGGAGACGGGGTCGCCCAGCACGATCAACGCCGATTGGATCGCCGATTCGTCCGCCCGGCGAACTTCGAAATCGAGTTGCGCGGAGACGTTCTGCCGGTCTTGCTCGTTGAGCGTGGCCGCGAGCACCCGGCCGTTCGCCTTCGCGATGACATCTTTCAACGATTGAAACGCGACGGGTACGTCCACGACTGCGACCTGGATCACGGCCGCTTCCCGCGGAGCGATGTTGGCGAGGTTGTAGAACTGGACCAAAAATTGAGCGTCCCCCTTGGTTACCTTGGCGTCCTTCAGCGCGGTTCCGCCTTCGGCCTGTTGAACGCGATCGATCTCCAATCGGGCCACGCGGCCGATCTGCCGGAGGCGGTCCCGCATCGGCCCCGCGGCGTCGGGGGCGACCTCGAAGTGCAAGGTCGCGTTGAACTGCCCCGCGGCGAGTTGCTTCAACTCGGACTTGGTGACGCGGCCCTTCGACTCGGTGACTGCACTGATCGCCGATTGCAACGCCTTATCCACGTCTTCGACTTCGATGCCCGCCTGCACGCGCTCGCTCTCGGTCAGCCCCGTGGCCGAGCGGATTTCCTTCTCGGCGAGCGTGATGGTGAGCGTGCTCATCGCCACCTGGCTGCCGTAGTAGCGGAGTTCGCCCTCGGTCTCTTCGATCTTGGTCCGCCAGACGCCGAGTTCCTTCTCCGCTTCGAGCAGTTGCTTGATCTCGCCTTTGCCGTCTTTGATGATCTGGAGCAGCCGCGTTTCCATCGTGCGGGCGGCCCGCAAGCGGCTTTCCAGATCGGTGTACTGCTTGGTGATGTCCTGGCTGCCGATCTTCTGCCCCTTGAGTTCGCCCGCCTTGCCGATCTCCTTGCGGAAGTCGAGCACGAGCGCATCCAGACTCTCCGGCGGCACGCGGACCACGACCGCACCCTTCACCTTGCCGTTGGGCAGTTTCTCGCTGTTGATCGTGGCCACGTAACCGTCCTTGATTCCCTTCACGAGCTTGCTCACCGCTTCCACCGCCGCGTCGAACGATTCGACTTCGAACTCGATCTCCCCGGAGCGAATGATGATCTTGCGGGCTACCGCGGGTGCGGGATCCAGCACGTTCTGCGGGGCAGGCCTG
>Ga0209591_10007740_pt1 | contig 11763 bp, 8 predicted proteins | sample MAT01_FD_187207 | JGI IMG/M metagenome (GOLD analysis project Ga0209591, IMG submission 187207) | Freshwater microbial communities from Lake Fryxell liftoff mats and glacier meltwater in Antarctica - MAT-01 (SPAdes) (version 2) | ecosystem: Environmental > Aquatic > Freshwater > Ice > Liftoff...
CAGCTGCGGCAGCCGCTCGAGAAAGACGCCGGAGCCCTTGCCCGTAGCATGGAAAGCGCCGTTTCGATAATCATTCGGCTCGTGGACGTAAGTTCCGGCGAATTCGAACGGTTGGCGCTCAAGCGTTAGCAAGCCATTGCGGACGTCGATTTGCTCGCCACTATAAGTAACATGGCCAGTTACTTTTCCGAAAGCTTGATTCTGATAAATCGCATCGACCCATTCCACATTGCCCTCCAGCTTGGGGTCGCCAATCACGCCACCTAGCTCGGCGGTCCCTCTAATCCGCCCCCGGGCATCGGCAAGATAGGGAGTTACCTCGATCTCCGACGCGACAACCTGCCCGCGCAAGCTGCTGGCGGGACGAGTCGCCCAGTCGAACAAAGACACTTGCACCGCGCCACTCAAGGTCTGCCGGCCTCGGTGCAACTCCATTTGGGTCAGCGCAAGTAAGTTCGCGCGCGCGCTGACGAAAGCGCGACCCCGCTCCACGGCTTCACCCTGATAGGAGATCGCCGTCACCGTGAGCTGACCCTTTGCCGCCGGCGCCCGAATGCCGCCACTTACTTGTCCCTCGAAGGTAACCAAGCCCCCGCTCTCCACCCGCAAGGGCAGCCGATTGACGAATGGCAGCTCGCCAAGGTTGGAAGTCGACAGATCGACATGCAGCCCCCCGAGTAAATCGCCGGCTACTTCCACTTGGGTGGAGTTTGATTGCAGCGAGGTTTTGGTGAGTCTAACATCCTGGGTCCGTGAGTCGTACTCCAAATTTACGGTTCCGCTTAAAGAACGATCGCCGTCCGTCGGGATCAGGGTCAAATGTGCGATGAACTTCAGAAACTGATAGTCACTGTCCACATCAATAGGTCCGTTGACGAGAGAGGCCCACGAAGGAAGTGCTGGGTCGAAAAGGCGCTGTGCGTCGTCGAACTGCAAGTTTCCGATCGTGCCTCGCAGCCGGTAGCGCGTTGAACTTGCCCTCAGCGATCCGCGAAAACTACCCTGGCTTGAGTCGGCGCGTAACTGTGCCACCTCGGCACGGTGACCGCCGGACTGAGTGTAAGTATATTCGGCCCTCCCACGCACATTAACGCCTCGCGCGGTAAACTGCTCGCGCTGATAGCCCAAGTTGGTTCCGCCGACCAAACCAGAGAACCTCCACCCCTGCCGGTAAGTCAGTTCGCCACTAGCCCGCGCTTCGCCTTGCGCCATGACGGGTAAGTCGAAATGAGTAACCAAAGCCTTTACTGGGCCGTTGGCCTTCATTTTCGCCGTAAGTTCTGGCCGCGCCCAGTTGGTCAGTTCGCCATCGGCTAACAAATCCAGTCCATCGAGAGAAACGTGCAGTGCCTCAAATCGTAAACGCGTCGGCTCCAGAGTCACCTTGGCCGCAAGATCAACCGCAAACTGGCGCACCCCCGGCAACTTCAACGACACTCGTTGACCCTGCACAGTACCCTGATAGCGAAGCGCATCCAGTTGAAGCGACAAATCGACATGCTCGGCGTGGATCGCGAAAGGAATCTGCTGATCGTTCCATAAAAGAATGCCATCGGTCACATCCAAGCGATCGATCCCTAATTTGAGTAACTCCGCAATCACCTGATCTGTCGACCGATGGCGGCGGCGCGGAAGGTTGGTAGTGCCATCCGGATAGGTGATAATATGCACCTCTGGTTTCGATAGCTTTACCGCACGGACGTCCACGTTGGGGCTCAAGAAAGATATTACTTTCAGCGTTACTTCCGCGGTAGCGATACGGACAAAGGGCGCATCGGTAACCGCCTCGTGGCCGCGAATCACGATCTCGTTCACCCGCACGGTACCGCGCTGCCAATCCCACTCGAACTTACCGATCGAGGCGTCCGTTCCGGTAGCCTTGCGGATTTCAGCGATCGCACGGGCTTGAATCGCGTTGGCCAGCCAGTCCGAACGCCAAAGGTAGAAGGCCACGACGGCGAAAATGGCCATCAGCACTAACAACGCGAGTATGAGCTTACGAAGCCGTTTCATAAGCCCTCAAAGACCTCCTCTCGATAGCGAATGCTCACTTGGGTGCGGCTCAGGCTGATCCAACCGTCCAGTTGATTGTCGATGCGTTCCTGCACGAGAGTCTCTTCGATCGCCGGTGTCGCGTCGGCAAGCGACGGCGGCGGATCCTTGGTACGCTCACGCCAGGCCGGCAGAAATTTGCGGTCATAATGGTCGCGCAGGTCCGCCGGAGTGATCTGTACTCCCGGACGGAACCGAAACTCAATGAAGCGCAGCACGGTCAACTGCCACAAGAAGCAGGCCAATACTTCGTCATCCGTAACTTTGGCTTTCCGCAATGCCGCTTGATAGAGCGTTTCGTCATCCTGGAAACGGCTGCGCTTAAAGGCGGCGAGTAACTTGGCGGCCTCCACCGGATCGGGCGTGACATAACGCGTGGTTTCGATTTCCCGCCGGATCAGCGTTTGTTGAATTAGGCGATCAGCGGCATCCCGCTTACTTTCGCCATCCAGCGCCAGCGGAACATCTTCGAGTAGCGCGCGCACTCGCATTTGCTCGAGTAACTCGCTTTCGGTAATCACCGTAGTACCCACGCTCACCGCGACGCGGTCAATCAGATCGGCGGCAGTTGCCGGCAGGAGAGCGAAGAGCAAAACCAGGAGCCGCATTAGAAGGCCTGCCCGAGAGAAAAATGAAAAGCGAATTGGTTGACACGTTGTTGGGTAGCGATCCCTCGCTGAAATAGTAAATCCTGGTAAGTGCCCTGAAAGCCTTGAAACCGAGGCGAATTCGGGCTAAATCCGATGTCGACACGAATCGGCCCCACCGGCGTCCGGTAACGAAAGCCAAAGCCCACAGTATGTACCATGTAATTGAAATCACTAATATCGCGCTGCTGGGCGCGAAAACCAATCTGGTTGAATTTTGAGTAGACGTTGCCCGCGTCATGGAAAAGTACGCCGCTGAGGTTATCGCCAATAAAGGGGAAGCGAAGTTCCAGGCCATTGATCAGTACGGCTTTGCCGCCCACGGGGAACCCAGTCACGAGGTCGCGCGGCCCGGCCTGGTTTTCGGCGAATCCGCGATGGGAGTTGGCACCACCCGAAAAGAAGCGTTCGGGTAAAGGAACGTCGCGGGAGGCATTCGCGCTGAGCCCGTACTGCCAACCGAAGGTGACGGTGCGGGCAAATACTAACTCGCGGCCGATTTTGTAATAAGAGGAATTCCTCCCCAGCAGCCGGAAGAAGTCCGATTCCGAAGTAAAGGCGCGCGCGGAAACCGCGGTGTCGAGCGTGTTGTACCAGCCGCGCTTGGCATCCAACGGATCGTCGCGCCGGTCCTGAATGAAAGTGATCGAAGCGATGCCCAGCAGCACGGGCTGCGAAAGCAGGGGGATCAATTGCGGCTCGATCTTGAGGGTCGCCGAATCCACCGAAACGCGGCGGTAGGTTAGCCGATATTGGATCGTATTCGCTCGTGACACGCGCTGGCCAAGCTGGATGGAGGCTTCGCGACGACGAGCGTTAAAAGTGCGGACATTACGCGAATCGTCGTAAATCGCCGTGAAGATCAGATTTAGTCGGTCACTGTTGCGAAATTGCGGCGCCAGGTAAGAAGCAATCACGCGGTTCTGGAGGTTCGAAATCCGGGTCTGCACACTCGCCGTGTGGCCGACCCCGAAAATGTTGTTCCGGGAGAGCCCCAACAACACCCGCGGGCTAAATCCGGTTCCGCCGGCGGGCGAATCGAAGCTGGTAATGCCGCCGCCAATCTGAGCGATCTGCGCACCGGCGCCGAAAGTGAACGAGTACTTACGCGCCTCCTCCACTTGATAAAAAACGTACTTACTATTTTCAGCGCCATCGGGATTTTGCAACGCCATATCCACCCTCGAAAAGATACCCAGATCGTAGAGCCGTCGTTGCGTGGCGAGCATTTGACCTTGCGAAACCGGATCCCCGGCGAACAGCAACAGCCGGCTGTTGACTATCTGGGGGTTGGTCGACTCCAAGCCCTCCACAATCACCTTGCGAATAAATTGTGGCCGGCCTTCCTGAAGGCTGAACTTCACCGCCACCCTCCGGGCCACCTTGTCCATTTCGATGGTGCCCTCCACCGTGGCGGCGGGAAAGCCGTTGTTGTAGAACTCATTCAGCAGCGCGTCCCGATCGGCCGCCACTCCGGCTTCGCTATAAGGCTGCCCAACCTGCGATTGCAGGACCCCGCGCAGATACTCAAGGCGCGCCGCCGGCACGCCGTCCAGCTCCACTTTACTCAGTAACCATTGCTCGCCTTCGTTCACGTTCAGATACACCGACTGTTCATAGGGCTTGCCCTGCGGCGTCTGCTGTACGCGCGATTGCACTTCCACCTCCAAAAATCCGTTGCTGCGATAAAGCTCTTCAATCGCCAGCTTATCCTGCGCTAACATCCGCTCGCTGTAACGGCCGTGGCGATAGCGCAGCCACGTCGCCGGCGTGGTTTGTACGCGCTCGAGTAAGGTGCGTTGATTGAAGTATCGCTGGCCCGTAAGCTCGAGGGCCGTCAGTCGGTAGCGATCGCCGCGATCGATCTGATAGTCGATCGTCCGCTTACCCTCGCGATCGTCAATCGCGAACTTGACGTCGACATCGAAATAGCCTTCGGCTTGGAAGTACTGCTCAATGGTCCGCGCGCCTTCGAGTAACAAGGCACGGTCGACGTTGGCCTCCTGATAAATCGGCGTCAACTGGCGCAATCGGCTGCGCGACACCTTGGCCCCGGTGGCGCGCACCGCGACAAGGGCGCCTGCATCGATGCGCACCGTCGGCTGCACCCGATGGGTCTCGGGTAGATAGCGAACCCCCTCCAGCCCGATCGAAGCCATCAGGAAATTCTTCTTGATGTAAGTGCGGCGGATACGGTCAATGCCGTTCTGGATGCGGCTCTGCGTCATCGATTTCCAGCCCCAGGGCCATTGGGCAAACAGGCCCAATGCCAGCGGCCACCGGCTGGCGCGAATCAACGACTCAGGGCTTTGCTCCAGGTTTCCCAGTAGTTCCGGCCGGCTAAACCGGGCGCGCGGCCCGGGCACCACTTCAAAGCGGACGCTGATCGTTTGCGTATCCGGATCACGGCGCAAAGTCTGCTTGATCTGGCTCTCATAGAAGCCATTCAGGCGCAGTGTGTTCCCCAGGCCTTCCATGGCTTGGTTGATCTGCCCGGGTTCGAACAGCGCGCCAAGCTCCAGCTTGGTGGAATTATTGAGTTGCCCCACCGTAGGCGGATCGGGCACGCCTTTGATCACCACGCGGCCGATAAACCAATTAGGCGTCGTGCGGATCACCAAATCCACTTCGCCATTCGGAGCCGCATCGCCTTCCACGCGAATTATGTCGAAGCGATTGGTCTTATAAAGTGCCGTGATGGATTGTCGAACCGCTAAGCGAGTCAGCCGGTCGCCCGACTTCACCGCGACCAGCGTACGAAGTTCTTCCTCCGGCAAAGCTTGCGCGGCCGGCTCGAAGCGAATGGCGCGGATCACCCGGTCCAACAGCGCGTCAGCACTGGTTTGAGCCTGGGCGCTCCAGACGATAATTCCAACAATGAGGACGCTGGAACGGGGCACGTGAATTAATCGTACCAAAGCGCCCCCTGAGAGCCCAGTACTTGTAAACAACCAGTACGGTCTAGCGCAGGCGCTGGACGATCATCTTCTTGGCCGTCTCCAGCAGGTGTTTGGCCTGCGGAAGATTGTCGATGCCCTTCAGCACTTGCGGATCGATTTCGATGGCGTACTTGCGAGCCTCGTCCACACCGAAGGCCGTAATCGAGAACTCATACTTCACCCGCTGCTTGATCCAGTTATTATTTTCAGCCCACTCGGCTTCGGTGAACTCGTACTTATTCTTCAACAAATAAGCATGCAAATCGGTAAGTAAGGATTGGTCCGGTTCCCAGTTAGCAGGCAGCTTGGCTTCCTTATCGCCGAAGTACTTGGCGGAGAAATTGAAGAACGCCGCCTTGCGTAACAGTTCCACCTGGAAGCGATTCAGCTTCTCCGGAGTAAACTTCTCGTCGGGCGAAATACCGCCGCCGCCATAAACCGTGCGGCCGGCGTCGGTCATCTTCACATCCTGCAAGTTCTTCGTGTCGGTATTCTTCGCGTAATAGTAATCGAAGAAGCTCTTGTGCGAATAATCGCGCTGAATCAGCCGATCGCTTGGCGTGTAGTACTTAGCGGTGGTAAGCGCCAGGCCTGTGTCTTCATTCAGCGGATACACCGTCTGCACTAAGCCCTTACCGAAAGTATTATCGCCCAGCACCCAGGCGCGGTCATGATCCTGCAGGGCACCCGAGACGATCTCGGCGGCGGAAGCCGAGTAGCGATTCACTAGGACGACAATCGGGTAATCGAAACCATGGTTGCCATTCTGCGCCATATAACGCTTCTCCGGCGAGGACCGGCCACGGTGCGAAACCACCTTCTGCCCTTTCGTTAAGAAGCGATCGGCCACCGCAACACCCTCAGTCAGCAAGCCGCCGGGATTGTCCCGCAAGTCTAAGATGAGGCCCTTCACGTTCTTCTCGCCCAGGCGCTTGAAATTGTCTTCCACCTCGCGGCTGGTATTTTCGTTAAAGCTCTCCACGTCGAGATACATGATGCCCGGCTTCAGAAAGAAGGCGTCCTGCACACTCTTGCGCGGAATCTCATCGCGGATAATATTCATGACGATCTGCTTGTCCAGCCCCTCGCGAGCGATCGAGATCTGCACCTTCGTGCCCCGCGGACCCTTCAGCAAATCGGCCACTTCGCTTGTCGTCAAGCCATCGGTCTTCTTGTCGTTCACTTCCATGATCATGTCGCCCGGGCGGATGCCAGCCTTGTAAGCCGGGCTGCCGGTAAACGGCGCGATCACCATCGTGTTGTTGTTCTTCGGGCCCACCGACATGCCGACGCCGTAGTAGCGTCCCCGCTGATCTTCGCGGATCTGCTTATAATCCTTAGGGTCGAAAAAGTTGCTATGCGGATCCAGCGTGCGCAGCATGCCCGGAATTGCGCCCTTGTAGATGGCCTTATCCGGCGTCACGCGATCGGCGTAGTTGTCTTCCACCAAGGAGAATACGCGCGTAAAGAGCTTCTGCGAGTCACGCAGATCGTCCTCTGTGGTGGCCGCGCTCACCTCATCCGGCCCGGGTGCAAAAAAGCCGCCCAGCAGGGCTGACAGGGTGATAATCAACGGAACGAAGAAGAAAGAACGCCGTCCACGAGCCATATGCGATGAACCTCCCTTGGGTTCTGTTTTATTTTAGCGCCAAATAGCGGGCTCGCAAACGGAGCCCTATCAGAGAGACGTCGCATTTCGGTTTCGGTTGCGCCGCGACACGCCTTTTCCTCTCGGAAATCAGTCGCCCGACCCGCCGCCCGATGCCGCGCGATTCGGCTCCCACAGCGTCTCCGGCACGCTCATCACCACGCACGCCCAGCGGCTCCACACGAACAGCGCATCCGAAAGCCGATTCAGGTATTGAATCGCCTCCTCCGGCACCTCTTCGTCGTGCGCCAACGCCACGGCGATGCGCTCGGCCCGCCGGCAGATCGTCCGGCACGCGTGCAGTTCCGTATTCAGCCGACACCCGCCCGGCAGCACGAACGACCGCAGATTCGGCAAGCCCTCGTTAAAGTCGTCGATCTCCGTTTCAAGCTGATGCACCTCCACGGCGGTCACCCGCGGCTGCTTCGGATGCACGTCCTCGGGCTTGGTCGCCAGAATCGACCCCAGGTTAAACAGCTCATGCTGCACCCGGTGCAGTATCACCGCTAGCTTCGCCGCCGCCGGCGCTTCCTCCGCCGAAAGGCGCGCCATGCCGATAAAGGAATTCAATTCGTCTACCGTCCCATAGCAATCGATGCGCAAGGTATCCTTGCCCACCCGTTGGCCTCCCACCAGGCTCGTCTTACCCGTGTCGCCCCCACGCGTGTAAATGCGGTTCAGCGCCAAGCGCGGTTCGTTGAAAGTTGTCTCTTTACTCATTCCTTTGATGGTAGCGCCTGCGCGAGATCGGCAATCAGGTCTTCCGGATGTTCCAGCCCAATCGACATCCGCAGCAGGTTGCGCGGCGTGGCCGTCGGCTGATCTTCCACCGACGCCCGATGCTCAATAAAGCTATGTGGACCACCCAAACTCGTTGCCCGCGTAAACACCCGCGTCCGGCCCGCCACCGCGCGCGCCACCGCTTCCCCGCCCTTCAGTAGAAACGACACCATGCCCCCAAATCCATTCATCTGCCGCGCCGCCACCGTATGCTGCGGATGCGACTCGAGCCCCGGATAATACACCCGCTCCACCGCCGCATGCGCTTCCAAAAATCGCGCCACCCGCAGCGCATTTTCGTTGTGCGCCCGCATCCGCCAAGGCAACGTCGAAATGCCCCGCAGCGTCAGCCAGCAATCGAACGCCGAAGGCACCAAACCCCCGTGGATCTGCGCCGTCCGGCAGCGCTCGAACAAATAGCTATCGTGCTGCGCAATCAGCACGCCGCCGATACAATCGCTGTGCCCATTCAGATACTTCGTCGTCGAGTGCGTCACCAGATCAATGCCATACTCAAGCGGACGCTGGCAAATCGGCGTCGCGAACGTCCCATCGCAAATCGTCATCGCCTTCGTCCCCCGCGCGATCGCCGCAATCGCCGCCAGGTCCGTCACCTTCAGCAAAGGATTCGACGGCGTTTCCACCCAAATTAACCGCGTCTCCGGACGGATCGCCGCCTTCACCGCTTCCAGGTCCGTCATATCGACATAGGTCACCGAAAGCGGCCATTTACCGAATAGCTTGCCGGTCACCTTCCGCAGACAATAATAGACGTCGTCCGGAGCCACAATGTGGTCGCCCGGCTCCAGCCCTTGCACCACCGCCGTCACCACCGCCAAGCCTGAGGAGAACGCCAACGCCTGCCGCCCGCCCTCCAACTGCGCCACGCACTCCTCCAGCATTTCGCGATTCGGGTTACCTTCGCGCGCATAGCTGAACCCGCGGCTATACTGCCCGTCGGCATCGCGCTCAAAGGTGGTGGAAAGATGAATCGCGGGTGTCACATCGCCGGTAGCTTCAATGCGGCGGCCGGCGTGGACAGCTAAAGTTTCGAGGTGCATCCTCTCTAGTATGAATCGCGCCAAGCTTCGCTGCCGGTCGATCGTCGCCAAGCGGGCCGCGTCGCCCGATAGGCTTCATGCTCCGTGAATAGCCACCGATGCAGTTCCGCCAGCGACTGAATCCGCGCGGGAAGCCCGGAAACCGCCGCCAAGCCCGCCCGCTCCTTCTCCTGCCGCGCCGCCAGCACCGCCAAGGACAAGCCGGCGTTCGGCGCACCTTCATAGGTCAGCCGGTACTCCGCCCCATCCAACCCAAACACCCAATCGAAAATCGCCCGCGCCCGCGGCAAGTGAAACTCCGACGTAATTACATGCAGGCGACGCAACCCGCGCGGATCCGTATGCAACAACCGTGCGAAAAAGCATTGCCGATCGTGTCAAAAGAAAGTGATTCGGGCAGCACCCGATCCTCCGGCACACCCCTCGCCACCAACCACTCGGCGCCCACATGCGCCTCAAACACCGGCCCACCCTGCGCCGTGAAAGGCGAAGGCCGATGCGGACTGCCCGCGCTCAACGGCAGTACGAACTCCGCTCGACGTAATGCCAGAGCGCGTTCAAAGCGCGGTAACACCCAAGGCGGCAGCGTATGGTCCGGCAGCAAGCCGCCCCCGGGAATGACAATGGCGTCGAAAACGGCGTCAAACATTCGCCCGCTCTAGTCCATGTTTACTTCCATCACTTCGTCAAACACCCCGTCGGGCAACGCAATGCCCATAATGCGCAGCCGCTCCAGCATCTTCGGCTTCACGCCCGTCCACCGAAAACGCCCTTGCACCTTGCCATCATCGCGGACGCCGGTGCGCTCGAAAAAGAAGATATCCTGCGTCTCCACGCGGCCATTCTCCACCCCCGTTACCTCGGAAATGTTGAGAATTTTACGCGTGCCATCCGACAAGCGCGACACCTGCACCACCAGCCGAATCGCACTCGCCAACTGCTGCAGCAGCACTTTGCTGGGGATGTCCAGGTCCGCCATCAGCATCATCGCTTCCAGGCGGCTAAAGGCATCACGCGGCGTGTTCGCGTGGATCGTCGTCATTGACCCTTCCACACCCGTGTTCATCGCCTGCAACATGTCCAGCGCTTCGGCGCCGCGGCACTCGCCGATCACAATCCGGTCCGGCCGCATCCGCAGCGCCGTCCGCACCAGCACCCGCTGATTCACGCCGCCTTCTTTATTCAGCGTCGGCGGGCGCGTTTCGAACTTCACCACATGCCGCTGCTGCAACTGCAACTCGGCCGTATCTTCAATCGTGATGATGCGCTCTTCTTCCGGGATAAACCGCGAGAGCGCATTCAACGTCGTCGTTTTGCCGGAACCCGTGCCGCCCGAAATCAGAATCGTGCTCTTGGCCGCCACGCAAGCCGCCAGAAACCGCAGCATCGTCGGCATCACGGTCTGGTAACCCACCATCTCGTCCGACGTGATCACATGCCGCCCGAACCGCCGAATCGACAGCGCCGGACCATCCAGCGCCAGCGGCGGAATGATCGCATTCACGCGCGATCCATCCAGCAACCGCGCGTCCACCAAAGGGTTCGCCTCGTCCACCCGCCGACCCACCTGCGACACGATCTTCTCGATAATGTGCAGTAGGTGCGCGTTGTCCTTAAACCGCACGCCCGTCAGCGTCAGCTTGCCACCGCGCTCAATAAAAACCTTGTTCGGGCCATTCACCAGAATGTCCGAAATCGACGGCTCCTTCAGCAGCGTCTCCAGCGGCCCCAACCCCAGCACCTCGTCAAGCACTTCTTCAACGATCCGGTTCTCTTCCTGCGCCGTCATCGGCACCCGCTCATCGTCAAGCAGCTTTTCGACTACTCGCCCAATTTCGGCCCGCACCCGATCCTTAGGCAGCGACGACACCTTTTCGAGGTTCAGCACGCCAATCAGCTTGCGATGGATTTCGCTCTTGAGTTCGAAGTAACGGTCCGCCGGACGAGTCGACGTAGCAGGAGCCGCCGACGTGGGCTTGCGACCCGTCGCGCCGCCAGCCTTGGCCCCTACCGGAGGACGATTCCCCGGCGTCGAAGGCCCGCCCGGCCGCCCCATGGGTGACATCGGGGAGCGCGAACCAACCGGCCGAATAGGAATGCCCATAATCTCATCAGTATACCCCCGCCCTTGCGCCCCACCCCCGCGCTTTTACGAATCAGCACATTCAGTTACCCTATTGAAATGTCCCCTCGCTTCGCCTTTCTGCTCTTCGCCTGCAGTTTAATGGCCCAGACCCAACGCGGTTCGTCCGACCGTTTCGGGCAACTCGGCACCCTGCTCCCTACCCCCAACGAGTACCGCACCGCCTCCGGCGCCCCCGGCCATCGCTACTGGCAGCAAAAGGTGGATTACGCCATCAGCGTCGAGTTGGACGACGAAAAGCAACGCATCACCGGCTCCGAACGCATCACCTACAAGAACAATTCGCCCGATACCCTCACCTATCTCTGGCTGCAACTCGACCAGAACATCTGGACTAAGGACTCGCTCACCGCCGCCTCCCAAACCACCGCTGACCTCACCAATCTGCCCTTCGATTCCCTCCAGCGCATGAAGTTCCTGCCTACCTTCGAAGGCGGCTACCGCATCAAAGCCGTCAAGAACTCCGGCGGCGATTCCCTGCGCTACGTCATCC
>Ga0209591_10007741_pt1 | contig 11762 bp, 10 predicted proteins | sample MAT01_FD_187207 | JGI IMG/M metagenome (GOLD analysis project Ga0209591, IMG submission 187207) | Freshwater microbial communities from Lake Fryxell liftoff mats and glacier meltwater in Antarctica - MAT-01 (SPAdes) (version 2) | ecosystem: Environmental > Aquatic > Freshwater > Ice > Liftoff...
GGTTTGGATGCTCTGTCGGGAACGGCACGAAGTTAAGGATTACTTTATTAGAAAGAAGAGCTCGTTCGGAATCTCCGGCCTGCACTTACACTTGAACCTGCACTTACCCACGGGCGAAGCGGCGAGTAGGGGTAGGTTCAGGAGTAAGGGTAGGTTCTCCCAAAGTCGCCTTAACCCCGTACCATTCGGCTCTGCGGGTTTCTCATGGGGTCGAGCCGCAGAGTGAACCGTTGGTTCAATGCCGGTTGCTCATTTACGGCCTCTCAACTCTCCAGCATCAACTCTCATCTCGGAATTTAGGCTAAAGGTGACTTCCGGCGGTATCATCCCGGTCCCGACGGGCGTGTGGGAGACTGGGAGCGGGAGAGATATTCCACGATTTGTTCGCCCAGGCGGGGTCCGATGCCGTTGACGGCCGAGAGTTTTTCCAGTGGCGTTTTCTTGATGCGTTCGACGGAGCCAAACGCGGCCAGCAGGGCTTTTTTGCGCGACTCACTCACGCCGGGAATGTCGTCGAGCAGGCTTTCGCTCATGCGTTTTTTCAGCAGGAGACTGTGATAGCCGTTGGCGAAACGATGGGCCTCGTCGCGGATCCGCTGCAGGAGTTTCAATGCTCCGCTGTCGTCGGGCAGGCGCAGGGGCAAGGGCCGACCGGGCCGGTAGATTTCCTCGAATTCCTTGGCCAGTCCAATGATGGCCGCGTCGTAAAGTCCGAGGCGCTGGAGTTCCTTGCAGGCGCTGGAAAGCTGGCCCTTGCCGCCGTCGACAATGATGAGGTCCGGTAAGCCGGAAAGTTGCGGATTGAGGGTTGAGCGTTGAGAGACAATCTCGGCGGGAGGCAGTTGGCTGAATTCGGCGTCTTCCGGTGCGGCCTCGCGCAGAACGCGGCTGTAGCGCCGCCGCACCACCTCGGCCATGCTGGCGAAGTCGTTTTGTCCGTTCGTGGTTTGAATGCGATAGCGGCGGTAACTCGCGCGGTCGGGCACACCGTCTTTGAACCGCACCATGCTGGCCACGATGTGGGTATTGGAAATATTGGAGATGTCGAAACACTCCATCACGCGGGGCGGACGTCCGAGCTGGAGCGCATCGGCCAGCGTGGCGAGGTCTTCCTGCGGATTGATGGCGGAGGGCAGGACCTTGCGGGTGAACCGCGTCATCGGCTTGGTGGTTTTCTTGAGATCGTCGAGCAGATTGCGGAGTTGGGCGGCTTTCTCAAAATCGAGACGTTCGGCCGCTTTTTTCATCTCGGTTTCGACCTGTCCGACCATGTGGGTGGCCTCGCCATCGAGAAGTTCGCAGGCGGCTTCGACCCGCCGCAGGTAGTCGTCGCGGGTGATCTTGGCGATGCAGGGAGCCGAGCAGTTTTTTATGATGTCATCCATGCAGTGTTTGTAATCCCGCTCGCCCGGCTCGGGCGGACGACAGGAACGGATGCCGAATTTTTTGCGGACGGCGTTGAGGGTCGAACGCAGGGCGCCGCTGTGGGCGAAGGGTCCGAAATAACGGGCACCGTCCTCCCGGCGCAGACGGGTGAGCTGGAGGCGCGGCCAAGGTTCGTTGAGGTTGACCCGCACGAGGAGGAAGCGTTTGTCGTCGCGGAAGCTGATGTTGTATTTCGGGCGGAATTCCTTGATCAGCCGTCCCTCGTAGAGCACCGCCTCGGCATCGCTCTTGACCAAATGCCATTCATATTCCCAAATACTGTCAATCAGGGCGCGGGTTTTCAGGTCGGATTGGGCGACGCGTGAAGGGGTGAAATAATTGGCCAGCCGTTTGCGCAGATCGCGCGCTTTACCTACGTAGATGACGCGCTTAAGCCGGTCGCGCATCACGTAAACGCCCGGCTTGTGCGGGACGTCGCGCAGGCGGGCCTGGAGATCAACGGACATGGTTGGAACATAGCACACGCTTGCGCAGCGGCGGGAAGCCACTATTTTATCCCCTTTAATGAAAACCGCCTTTGCGCTGTTCGTCTCGCTTTTACCCGCCACCCCGCTTTTGGCCCAAGCCGCCACCCCGGACGCAGTTCCCGCGCCGGCCCAAGCCATCAACCTCTGGCACGTCATCGTTTCGGGCGGTGCGACGATGATTCCGCTCGGCATCCTTTCGATCATCACCGTCATGTTGATCCTCGTCTTTCTCTTCACCATGCGCCGCGGGTGCATTGTTTCCAACCGGTACATGCAAACCGCCGACGCCCTCATCCGCAAAGGGGATTATCTCGGGCTGCTCGCCATCTCGAACCGCCACAACGAGGCCGTCGCCCGCGTCGTGCAACGCACGATGGATTTCCTCACGAAAAACCCCAAAGCCACCATCGCGGAAGCCCGCGACATCGCCCAGACCGAAGGCATGCGGCAGGCCAGCGCGCTGAACCAGCAGGTCGCCTTTCTGGCCGACATCGGAACCATCGCACCCATGCTCGGGCTGCTCGGCACGGTCATGGGCATTGTCCAGTCTTTCGGTGTGGTCGCGGTGGACGCGGCAGCGACCCGTCCCACCCTGCTGGCGCAAGGCATCGGTGAGGCCCTTATCGCCACGGCCACCGGACTGCTCATCGGCATCCCCGCCATGGCCGCCTACTCGTATTTCCGCGGCCGCGTGCAGGGCCTCATCTCCGAGCTGGAAGTTGCCAGCACCCACCTGCTGGCCCTGCTCAGCACCAGCGGCATCAAAAGCGACGGAAAGGGCTCGCTGTGAACTTCCGCGCCAACGTTTATCCCGAGCGCATCATTTTCCAGATTGCGCCCATGGTGGACGTCCTGCTCTTCCTCCTCGTCTTTTTTATCATGACTTGGAACTTCGCCCGCAACGAGGCCGAGATTGATGTGAAGATCCCGGCAGCCCGCGAAGGCAAGGATAACCGCCGCGCCGCTGGTGAAGTCATCCTCAACGTCCGGCGTGATGGCTCCATCTTTATGAACCGCCGCGAGATGTCGTCCGCAGAACTCCTCCAAACCCTCACGCGCATCTCCGAACTGTACCCGGACCAAGCCGTCGTGCTGCGCGGGGATCAGGACGCGGATTACAAATATATCGTGGACGCCCTCGACATCTGCCGCGCGGCCAAAATCTGGAATGTGGCCTTCGCCACCAGCAAATTCGAGTGATGCGCCCCCTCGCCATCCTGCTGGCTGCGGCGGGGATTGTGTCCGCCCAGGACTTTTGGCAACCGGAAGTGCGCAAAGCCCTCCCGGTGGAAAAAACCGGGCCGACCCCGAGGGCGGAGATTCCGCCCGCGCCCGCGGTTCCCCGCGACAACCCGGCCTGGATGCAAGAGCTGCAACCGGATCCGGCAGCGGAATCCACTCCCTACCGCCCGCAAGGCCGGATCGAGGTGGCTCCCACTCCAGGCCCGTCCAACCCGGTGCCTGATGAAAACGGCGCCATTCGCCTGAGTCCGGCGAGCCTGATGGGGGACGCTGCCGCTGCGGCCGATCTCGACCGCGCCAATAGCATTTACGCCCGCAAAATGTATGACTATGCGGCTACGGAATATGAGAAATTCCTGATCTCGCATCCCAAAGCCAAAGGCCGCGACGCCGCGTTTTTCCGCCTGGCCGAAAGCCACCGCCTGCTCGGCAACGATGACTCCGCCCGCGCCGCGTACGAGAAGCTTGTCATGGAGTTTCACGAAGGGGAATTTGCCGGCTCCGGCGCCTACCGCCTGGGCGAATATCTTTACGCCGAAAAAAAACACGATGCCGCGCTCACCCAGTTTAAGGTCGCAGCCAGGCAGGCCGCCAGCGAAGAGGTCCAGCTCTCCGCCCGCTACAACATCGCCCGTTGCTACGACCGCCTCAAGCGGACGGACGAGGCGGTCAAAATGTACGAAGCGGTCGTGGAGGTCGCAAAAAACAACCCGTATCGCGAATACGCCCGCCTCTCGCTCGCCGAAGCCGCCGCCACCGCAGGCCGCAAACCCGAGGCGCTGGAAAAATTCGAAAAAATCGCCGGAGGCACCGGCCCCGCCGCCGTTCGCGCCGAGGCGGCCGTCAAAGCCGCCGCCCTGGCCGCCGAACTCGGCGACAAAAAGAAAGCGGTCAAACTCTTCGCTGACGCCCTCAACCTTTCCGAGTCCGGCGAATGGAAATCCGTGGCCTTCCTCGGTGCCATGCGCCTCAACTATGAATTGGGCGAATACAAAAAAGTTGCAGATATGTCGGACAAACTTCCCGAAGGTTTGCCCGACGAAACCCGCTCCGAAATTCTCCTGCTCGCCGCCAACTCCTTCCGCCAGGCCGGCAACCCCCGCGCCGCCCGCGCGGTTTATGATCGCCTTCTTCTCCAGTTCCCCGGCTCCGCCCCCTCGCAGGACGCGCGCTTTCACCGCCTGGTCAGCATGTATCAACTCAATGATCCCGAGTTGATCACCGAGACCAATAAATTCCTCAAGGATTCCACCAACCCCAAGGAAACCGCCCAGGTCAGCCTGCTCAAGGCCGAATCCCTCTTCAAGCAGGCCAAATACGCCGAGGCCGGCCCGATCTATGCCAGCCTCCTCAAGGGTGAACTCGCCGAGGATTTGAAAACCAAAGCCCTCTACAAGCTTGGCTGGTGTCAGGCCCAATCCGGCGACCCCGCCGGCGCCATCGTGACCTACACCGCATACATCGAAAAAAATCCGTCCAACTCCAACCTCGCCTCCGCCCTTACCCAGCGCGGTCTCGCTCTCCAGCAGACCAAGGACTATCCCGCCGCCCTGAAGGATTTCGATCTCCTCATCACAAAATACAAAGACGCCGACCGCGAACTCGCCCTCCAGCAGAAAGCCCTCATCCTGGGACAGCAGCAGGATTACAAAGGCATGATCAGTGTTTTCCGCCAGCTTCTCACCGACTTCCCGAAAAGCTCCGCCGCCGGTCAGGCCAATTTCTGGATCGGCTGGGCCGCCTTTGAGGAGAAAGATTACAAAGCCGCTCTCGTCAGTCTCGAAGCCGCCCGCAAACTCGATGCCGCCCAATACGGCGAACGCTCCGCCCTCCGCATCATCCTCTGCTACTATTACCAGCAAGACCGGCCCGGCCTCCTCCGCACCATGGCGGAAAACAAGAACCTCAATGTGCCGGTTGAGATCACCCGCTGGCTCGGACGCAAAAGCTTCGAGGAAGGCGATTACGCCTCCGCCGAACAATTTCTCCTGCCCGTGGTGAAAGATCCGAAACACGTCGAACCCGAGGTTCTGATCGAACTGGCCGAAGCCCAGATCCGCCAGGGCAAAGGCAAGGAGGCCGCCGCCGTCGTGGCCAGATATCTCGAAACCGCCCGCGATCCGCGCAGCCGGGCCCGCGGCCTCATCGCCCAGGCCAATGTCGAACTGGCCGACAAAAATTTTGCCCGGGCCAGCAAACTTTGCGAGGAATCCCTCCTCTTGCAGCCCGAGGGCCGTCTCAATGCCGAGGGCCGTTTCCTCATCGGCGAGATTTCGTATTCCAAGGGTGATTACGATGGGGCCGCCCGCGCGTTCATGACCATTGCCGTGCTTTACGATGATGCCTCCCTCACCCCCCGTGCCCTGCGCCGCGCGGCGGATGCCTACAAGAAGGCCGACAACACCCTCGAATCGCAAAAGGCCCTGCACGAACTCCAACAACGTTATCCGGACTTCCAAAAATCCGCCAGAGTCTCACCAGAGAATTGAATGAAACTCCTCCTTCAGTTTGCCATTTTGCTCACGCTGGCCGCCGCCGCCTTTGCGCAGGAACCCGCGCTCAAAAAACAGGAACTCACTGCCATCAAAGGCAGCATCCTTCTGCCCGAAGGCTGGTTTCTCAAGGAGGATACCGATGACGGCCTTACCATTTATCAGATCAGCCGCGAGAAAGCGGAAAAAGAAGGCGACGCTTTCACGGCCGGCCTCATCCTTACGGTTACTCCCAAGGTGACGGAACGCGCCGAAGTGAAACCCAGCAATTACGCGCTCGATCTTCTGCCCTCGGGTGATGAAGACGGAGCCAAGGGAATGATCAAAACCGAGGAGGGCCCGGTCAAATGTTTCCGCGTGGAATACGCCATTGATGGTGAACTCAGTGACATCAAGATCATCACGATCGCCAAGGCCAACGACAGCACCGGCACACTCTATTTTCTCACCTGGCAATCCCCGGAAACCGAGGATGCGGCCCTCAAGGACTTGCGCGAAAAAATTCTCGCCTCCTTCACGATCGACCCGGCGTTTTAAAGCGAGTCATGGATTTTTTTCTGTAGTCGCCCCAGTCCCTTGGGGCGCGCGTGGGGTTCCCTTCGCCGTTCTCTCCCGCACGGCAATGGAGTGCCGTGTCGACATCATGAAACGTTCTAAAGCAAAAATCTATTCATACCGGAGCGCCTCAATCGGATCGAGTTTCGAGGCCCGCATGGCGGGGTAAATGCCGGAGACAATGCCGGCCAGAATTGCGAAGGCCACGCTGAAAAGCACAGAGCCCCAAGTCATCACCGGCACGTTTTCCGTCGGCGCAACAACGATGAGCACCTGAATGAGCACCGCGCCCGCTGCCACTCCGAGAATGCCGCCGATGAAGGCCACGGAGATGCTCTCCACCAAAATCTGCAGGAAAATGTCGCGGCCTTTGGCTCCCACGGCAAGGCGGATGCCGATCTCGCGCACGCGTTCGGTGATGCTGGCCAGCATGATGTTGGTAATGCCAATGGCGCCTACCACGAGACTGATCACGGCGATGAGTCCGCCGCTCAAGCGCGTGGCCGAGATGCTTTGCTCCATACGGTCAAACCACTCCTCGCGCGTCTCAAGGTCGTAATCATCCACCCCGCGATGCGTCACATCGAGCACACGTCTCACCTGCGCCAGGGTTTCCTGAAAAAAATCCAGATCCGCCACGCGGAACGTGAGGGTTTCCAACTTCACTGTCTCCACTGAATCGGCGGGAAAGAGGCCGGATTTGAATTCATAGAATAGCGTCGAAAGGGGAATGAAAACGGACTCGTTTTTCCCCCGGAAGGGATCCCAGCGGCCCGACTGGCGCCCGCGCACAGGTTCAACTCCGCGCGTTTTATTCTGAGCAGCGAGAATGGTGCGGATACGTTTATCCTGCTCACGCTCGTAACGAACCAGCACGCCAACCACCATGAAGGGGGATTGGTTGATGGTCATGGTGCGTCCGAGGATTTCCTTGGGCGGGAGAGCGGGCCAGAGCTTCCTGGCAATCTCATCCCCGATCACGACGCTGCGCGTGGCCTGATCCACGTCAAGATCAGTGATAAAACGTCCGGCCGCCAGCTCGTGCCGCGCGACGACATAATGGTCGGGCCAGACGCCGCGTACGCCTTTGCGGTCCGAGCCAAACTCGCTGGCCACCAGCGCGCCATGGGTCATCTCCGGAGAAACTTGCGAGACATTGGGCACGGCGGCCAGAATGGCCCGCGCATCCATGAGCGTGCGGCCGGGGGAAAGATTCCAGAATTCGAACAGGGCATTGGAAATTTCCTTGTTCTGGATGCTGACAAATTCGAGTCCGCCGATTTGCTGCATGAAGGCACGGGTGCCCTTCTCGATGCCGGCCGTGAGCGCCATCATGGCGATGAGACTGCTCACGCCCATGACGATGCCAAGCATGGAAAGGATGCTGCGGAACTTGTGCGCCGCGATCTCGCGCAGGGCGGTCTCCAGACAAATGAGGAGGTTCATGGCGCGTATTCCCGGCGGATGCGGCCGTCACGAATCTCGATCACGCGCTTGGTGATGGCGGCCACGTCGGGGTCGTGGGTGACGAGAACGACGGTCTTGCCCTCGCGGTTAAGCTGGCGGAACATTTCCAAAATCATCTCGCCGGTCGTGCTGTCGAGGTTGCCGGTGGGTTCGTCGCCGAAGAGGATGCGGGGACGGTTGACGAGCGCGCGGCCGATGGCCACACGCTGGCACTGACCGCCGCTCAACTGCGTGGGACGGTTGCCGAGGCGATCGCCGAGGCCGACGGATTTCGCGACTTCCACCGCGCGGGCGCGGCGTTCGTTTTTGGAAATGCCGGAGTAAATAAGAGGGAGCTCGATATTGCGCACCACATCCAGTTTGGGCAGCAGGTTGAAGGATTGGAAAACGAATCCGAGCTCGCGATTGCGCACGTCGGCCAGCATGTCGGCCGTGGCAGAACTCAGATCGCGGCCGCAGATTTCCATGCGCCCCGAAGAGGGCGTATCGAGACAGCCGAGCAGATGCATCAGGGTGGACTTGCCGCTGCCGCTGGGGCCGATGATGGCGAGAAATTCCCCCTCTTCAATGCGCAGGCTCACCCCATCAAGCGCACGAATCTCCTGATCGCCGATGCGATAGGATTTTTTGACGTCTTCGAGAAGGACGAGAGACACGCGGGATCAGGACTTCGCCGGGGCCAGGGTGGGCTCGACCAGCAGGATTTCCTCGCCCTCATTCACCCCGGACTTGATCTCGACAAAGGACAAATTGGTGACACCGACCGTGACCTTGCGTTTTTCCGTCGCATCGCCCTTGCGCACATAAACCACGGCTTGCTTGTTCTCCTTGAAAATCGCGCTGACCGGCACGCTCACTGCGCCGTCGGCCTTGCCTACGGGGACGTTCATGCTGACGGACATGCCGGGTTTGAGGCGTCCGTCGTTCTCCTCAATCAAGGCATGAACCTCGAAACCTTTGATGTTGTTTTTTACCAAAGCGAGCGGGGCGATGAATTCGATATGGGCGCGAACGGGTTCGCTGGCGGTGTCCGACATGTTCACCTCGACGGCCTGGCCCGGGGAGAGGCGCGGGGCGTCCACTTGATTAACGTGCGAATTGATGAGCAATTGCGAGAGGTCGGCAAAGGTCATGAGTTCGGTGCCGGAATTGACACTGGCGGCGGCGACAACAACCTGGCCCTCAATGACGAGGATATCCAGCACCGTGCCCTCGGCCGGCGCGAGGATTTTTGTTTTGCTCAATTTGTCCTCCACCGTTTGCAGCCGGCTGCGGGATTTCGCGAGGGTGTTCCCGGAGATGGCCAGATCGGCCTCGAGGTTGGCGAAGACCTCTTTGCTGATGAGCTTTTCCTTAAAGAGCGCGCGCGCCCGGTCGGTGTTGCCGCGGTTTTTGTCCACGGAAAGCTGGGCTCCGGCAATGTCGGTCAGCGCGGAGGCTTTTTCCGTGAGCAGATCCGTGTCGTCAATTTCGGCCAGCAGGCCGCCTTTCGGGATTTTCTGGCCAATGATGGCATGGATTTTTTTCACCTTGCCGCCGACCTCCGCCTTGACCGGAACTTGAAATGCGGGCGTGACTTCGCCGGTAAGAAGCAGGTTGGATTCGATGTCCCGGCGCTCGGCTTTCGAGACCATTTCGGGCTGAACGCTTTTATCTTCCGACTTCCATGTACCCCGCCCGAACCACGCGGCGACCGAGATGAGGCCGAGTGCGAGAATCGTGAGGAAAAGCCAGCGCGGCACGCCTTTCACAAGGCCCTCTCCTCTTCAAAAAACAAAGCACACGACGCGCTGTAGGTGTGGATGAAATTCCGTCCGCCCAGCGGGCCGATCTCGCCGTTGCAAAAAAATCCCGCGCTGGCGTGCGCGCCGAGAATTTCCTCCAACAAACCGGCATCGTGGCTCTTGTTGCCGAACAAATGCGCGCCCCGCCCCGAGCAGGCGAACAGCAACGACGCCAGCGGCGCGCGGCCGGATTCCAAGGAGGCATGTCGCAGAATGGCCCGCCATTCGGCATCGGCCGAAGTCCGGTCGCGAAGCTGATATTGCAAAGTCTGACCCACGCGGGGAAATCCCCCGATGACAACCGCGCCCGAACTCGGATCGGCCCCGAGAATGTTGCGGATCAAAAAATCGCCCGGCTTGAAGTCCTCGACGTATTCGGTGCCCGCGAGGCCCGCAAAAAGATTGCCCTTCGCCGTGGCCTTCTCGCCATCGGAGAGCCCCTCAAAAGCAGATTCCAAAGCCTCGTAGGCCGGACGCGCTCCCAGGGAATAAACCACGTTGCTGTCCGCCCGCGTCACCGTAAGCGGTTCGCCAATGGGACGGCAGCCCTGACTCACGACCGGCAGGATACGCAATCCGGTCATGGAAATAGCCACGGCATCAACCAATTTCCCGTTGTAAAAAATCCCCGCGTCCTCGCCGTTTTCCGATCCTCCGGCCAATCCGCCCACCGAGGTGATTCCGGGCCAGGCGGCGTTCCAGTCGGCCAACCAGGCCTCGGCATCAAAGACAAACGGATTCACCAAAGTGATCCATGAGTTGGGGTGCTCGACCCCGCAGCGTTTTTTCCAATAGGCTGGCCCGTTGGATTCCTCGACCATGGACTGGCTGAGCGGCACGATGTGAAAACCGGCCAACGGGGCACCCAGCGCCAGCAGGCTGAATCCGGCTTCATCCTCCCCGCCGTCCCGCGTGAGACCCACCCCGGTGGCACCGGCCAGATCCATGACATGGCCATCCACGCGGATGATCTCGCTGAATTCCTCGATGTGCGGCAGGTAGTCCGGCGTGACAAACGCCACGGCCAACAAGGCGGAACCTCCCGTTGCCTCCCTCAATTCGAGAGCGGCGTCGGCCACATCCTGCGGGGAGAATTTCCCCTTGCGATGCACGCTCGCGCACTTGCTGTTCATCAATTGATTTTCCTGCGAAGCCGCCGGATGTCAACCATCAGAGTGGGAAGTTGTGTTTCCGCTACTTCTCCGGCACGGGAACGGGGATGACAAGTTTGCCATCCTTCTCGGCCACCGGCAATTTGCTCGTGCCCGTGCCGGAGCTGCTGCCGTCTTTGGATTCCACCGTGATGACGATTTGTTTGTAAGGGGCGAGAGGCAGTTTGTAGGTGTTGCCGTCAGGCATGGATTTCGGCGTGTTGAGCTTCGCCGCCTCGTCGGCCGTTGGCGTCACCAATTCGACACTCGTCACCTTGCTGCCCGGCGGGATGGGCATCGTCACCATCATGCGGAAAAACTCGGCGATCTGCGGTGGCGCGCCTTTGGTGTACAGGAAACCCTCCAGCGTTTTTGCATCACCGGCCTCCAGCGCTTTTTTGTAGGTGGCCACAAAAGCCGCTTCGTCCGCGGGCGTGGCGGCGTGAGCGGAAACACTCAACAGAGCGAGAGCCAGAACGGCGGGAAGGAAATTTTTCATCTGTTCCGAGTAGCGCGTAAGGACGCGCAGAGGAAGTCCGAAGTTGGAATGGGGCACCCTCCAAATCGGCAACAACCGGCTCGTCATCGGCCTGGTCAAGCGTGGGCACGTGCGGGACGCACTTGATTGATCCGCAGACCCTGCGCATCCATAGCGCGCTTTTTCATCCGTTTGGAAGAATGGCCAGCCCGCCTTGGTATTGCCGGACGAATGATCGCTTCGCGATGCAGAGGCCTGATTAGCGAGGTCAGGGAACAAGGACAATCTTGCCGCGCGCGTCGGCAGCCATCACGGCGCGATGCGCCTCGGGAGCCGCGACGAGCGGAAATTCCCGGCCAACAACCGGACGGATGCGATCAGCGGCCAGTTCCTCACCGAGCTTGCGATAAATATCGGCGAGTTCGGACGCCGGAGCGTTCCCCAGAATCATGCCGCGAATATCGGCATCACGCATCATGGCATCCCGGGGGTTGATTTCGACCGGACCCCGGCTGCCGATCACGACCACGCGTCCGCGCAAGGCCAGCATCCGCAAATCCCCGCCCAGATTCACGTTGGCCAGCATCTCCAAAATGCAATCCACCCCGCGGCCATCCGTCGCATCCAGAATGGCCTGGCGATAGACAGGATCCTTGTGATTGAAAACCTGATCCGCGCCG
>Ga0209591_10007747_pt1 | contig 11759 bp, 9 predicted proteins | sample MAT01_FD_187207 | JGI IMG/M metagenome (GOLD analysis project Ga0209591, IMG submission 187207) | Freshwater microbial communities from Lake Fryxell liftoff mats and glacier meltwater in Antarctica - MAT-01 (SPAdes) (version 2) | ecosystem: Environmental > Aquatic > Freshwater > Ice > Liftoff...
CCGCCACGCACGGGCCAGCGGGGACGGCTCACCCTGGACGTGCGCCCCTGCATCGCGCATTTCCACCCGACACAGGACACCGCCTGCGCTGTGAGCGCGCGGCACCCGCAGCGCACGTGCGAGCGTCCGCACCTACGCCTCCCGCGCATCTGCCGTCACGTCACCTGCGGGTGGGGTAAGCCCCTCGGCGAGCTCTGCTAGGCGCAGGCTGACGGCAAGCAGGCGGGACACCAGCCCGGCGGCCTCCGCCGCACCGAGCTCACCCACGCGCCGCTCAGCCCGCCGCAATCCCTGCTCCGTGCGCAGAAGCTGGTCGTTCAGCGCGATCAACCACGGAGGGGTGGCGCCGTGCGGACGCCCGCCAACCGGCGCAGTGCTGCGTTTGACCTGGGCGACAAGTCGGGCGATGGTTGGGCCGTCCACCGGGACCACGGTCTCGGGGTCGCTGCCCTGGCGCGCGATCTCGCGCAGCACGAGATCGGCGTGCGCGTGGGTGAGATCGCCACTCCGCAGGGCCGTATGCAGCGGGCGCAGCTGGGTCTCACGCAGGCGCAGGCGGGCGGCCTCACGCTGCTGGGCCTCACTCAAGGCGAGCAGGCGGAGCAGATCTTGACGGCGTGAGCGGCTCAGGCGGAACCGCTCCTCCACCGTCTCCCAGGGTGCGTCTTCGAGCGCGCGCTTCATCTGCATGAGCGCCCAGGCCCGCTCGATGTCGCTGAAGTCAGCCCGGTCTTCGTTCTCAGCGTACTGCGCGCTTACGCGCTCCGCATCGGTTGGCGGGTCCACCACAATGGCGTTGATGGTGGTGGTGAGGCCCGCAAGCAGGGCTGCGGTCCAGCGCCGGTGGCCCACCAGGATAAGCTGGGTGGCCGCAGGGTAGCGCTCGCTCGATCCAGGGTAGACGATGATGGGCTGAAGCTGGCGCTGCGCCAACGAGCGCCCCAACGCCAGCAGGTCGGCCACGAGCTCCGCATAGGCTGGGTCAGGCTGCCCCTCAGGCATGAGCTCGTCGGGCAGCGGGAGCAGGCGTGGCTGGCGCTGGTTGGGCTGGAGGTTGGGGGCGATCTGGCTCAGCGGCAGTGCCTGCACGGCCCGCGCACCCGCAAGCCGATCCAGCGGCTCCACCCCAAAATAGGCCCGTGCCTCTGCAAGCGGGTCGGCGGCGGCAGCGGTCGGCTCCGGCGCAGGCTGGGGTGCGGCGTAGCTTCCTGCGCGCTGCTGGAGCGCTTTGATCCGGTCCTGGGCCTTGCTCATGCGGTCACTCCATCGAGCGCCATCAGCTCTTCAAGCAGATCAAGGAAGAGCCCCCGTACCTCTGAGGCATCCGCACCCGTGTAGCGAAACACGCTCTGGCCGAGCCCCGGCGAGTCGCGCAGCGCCGCGCGATTGGGAATAACGGTCTTGAGCAGCTGCGGGCCGTACCGCTCCTTCAGCGCGTGATCGTAGGCCTGGTCCCCGGCACTGCGCACGCTGTACTTATTGCGGACCACACTCATGCCGCGCAGCTGCGGGTTGAGCCGCTGGGCTTGCCCAACGGTTGCCACCAGGTCGCCAAGGGCCTTGATCACCAGATCCTCGGGCTGCACCGGGGCAACGCAGCGGGTCGCGGCGGCAAGTGCGGTCGCCTGGACCGGGCCGCGCGCCGGAGCCAGGTCCAGGATGACCACATCATAGGGCAGCGGGTGGCTGAGCGCATCGCGCAGCACAAAGAGGCCGCTGTTGGGGGCTGCGGCGATGTGCATTGGCAGCGAGGCCATGGCCGGGTGGGCGGGCAGCAGATCAATGCCCTCGGCGGTTGCGCGCACACACTGGTCCAGCGGCTTGCCCATCAGCAGCCCGAGGGTGCTTTCATCGGCGCGCACGCGCTCTGGGGCTACCCCAAGCCAGTGGGTCGCGTTCGCCTGGGCATCAAGGTCGATGAGCAGCACGCGCAGCTGTACCCGCGCGAAGGCGGCGGCGAGGTTGACGGACAGGGCGGATTTGCCTACCCCCCCCTTCTCAAGCGCAACGGCATAGACGTGCATCGGAGACCTTTCTCATAGGCGGACTGGTGGGAGCGGCAGGGGCAGGTCGCATACGCCTAGCACACCGCCTCCCCCCGTGGGAGACCGATGCGACCACGGCACAAGCAGGACGCCGTGGTGTGTCGTGTGCGCTGCTGTGCATACGTGCGCGCAACGCTTTGGCGCAATAGGACGCCCTGACGTGGGGGGGCGCAATCATTGCGCCCCTCTGGCGGGCACGCCATTGCCCAGGGCACCCCGCCTGCATGACGAGCAACTGCCGTTGAGTCAGTAGCGCGCGTACGCGCTGCCTGTGACGAGCTGCCTCAATACGTGATGCAAGGCAGCAGGATGCGCTAAAGGGGGGGGGCACAATCATTGTGCCCCCTGGCAACACACCCGGTTGCCCAGGGCACTTATCTACCTGCACAAGAGAAGGCTGCGGATGGACTAGGAGTGTGTGTGTGCTCTGCCTGCGGCCCCCAGCCTCAATACGCGATGTAACGCAGCAGGACGCGCCAAAGGGGGGGGGCACAATCATTGTGCCCCTGGCAACACACCTGCCCCATCCAGGCTGCGTCTGCACGCTGGGGTGCTTACGCTGCCGCATCATGTTCATCCTCCAGCGAGGCCACAAAAAAGCGCACATGGGCCGAGAGGCGTGCATCCGTGGCAATCTGTGCGGCAAGCTGTCCGGCCGCCGCATCATCAAAGAAGAGCGCAGCGGGATGGAGCTCAAGCGCTGCGGCAATCGCCATCAGGCGCTCAACTGTGATTGCCCGTCGCCCCAGCTCGAAGTTTACGAGCGTCTCGCGCGCCCAGCCAAGTCGCTCGGCCAGCAGCTGGCCCGAGAGCCCCCGCTGCTTTCGCGCGTCGGCAATGCGTCGTCCAATGGTGCGGCTCTGATCATGATCGCGCATCGGCTAGCCTAGATCCAGGCTGCTCTGCTCAGGCAGATCTAGCGTCGCTCCCGTCAGCCTGGTGTACTCACGCCGCACATAGTCGACCGCGTCCGCATACATCGTCGCCGGAATCTGATCGTACTTTGCCACCCGGTAGCGCGCCTTCAGTGTGGCAAAGCAGGCGCGCCGCGCCTCTCCCACTTCAAGTGCAGCCTCATGCTGTGTCCGCGCGTCGGCCCAGGCGTGGACAAGATGGTACAGATAGCCGCTCTGCTGGGCAGAGAGCGTGCCGCCGACCTGTGCTTCAAGTGCGCGCACCCGGCTGTCGAGTGTGCGCCAGGCGCTCCGGGCCTTGTCTTGACTCTCTTCGATCTGACGCTGGCGCTCCGCCACCATGGTCATCGCATCGTCAAGGCGTCCAAGATCGGCGAGGTCTTCGATGGCGCGTGATGGGCCTTGCGGAAGAGTGGCAGCCTGCGCAAAGGCGTCATAGACGGTCTTGAGGGCGAACAGCCGCAGATACTTCAGCCGCTCGGCCACCACCACTGAGGCACGCGCACGGCTCACGCTGCTCAGCCACCACGGCACCATCTCAAGCAGCAGAAAGTCCTGTTCCTGCACCCCGCCCGCCGTCGCAACGCGCGCCTGAAGCACCCCCGTCTGGAGCTCGCTGTCGCGCTTGAGCCGACGGAGCTGGGCGGCAAGCTGAAGGCCGACCGCATCGCAGAGGTCACGTATTGCGACGTAGATGCTTCCATCAGCGCTGCGAATAGCTAGGCACGGATGCTCAAAGAAGGTAACTACAAGGCGCTCGCGTGGCTCAGTCATACACCCTCATCTATGGTTCATATTGAACATATTCACCATAGCACGCCCATTTTCTCCTGTCAATAGGTTCAGTGTGAACCAAATCGAACACAAGGAACATCCATACGGACATCCCTTGTGTTCATTTTGAACCGCTCTCTGGCGTTCAGACCGCAACAGCCCTGTACACGCATACAAGGTGTGTCTGTATGGACACACCTTGTGTTCATTTTGAACCTATGTGTAGTATGGCCATCTCTTCCCAGCCAACGCACGTGCCAGCGGCGGCGCTTTGGATAGTTTGCCACGAAGCACCGCTGATTCTCACGTGGCATCCTTAACCCGCACGCACATCGGCGCGTCGTCGCGCAACGAGTCCAGGGGAAATCTGATGATCGCCCCTGGTAGGTACCAGCTACCCATCCACCGGGCAACGCCGTGCCCCTTGCGCGCCGAGCGCACCAGTCGTCCCTGCGTACGCTATGCTGGCGCCCACGTTGTCGCGACCGCAGGAGCCCGCATAGCCCTCACGAGTACCGAGGTTTATTGGTTGACGTTTAGACTATCGTGGCCAGAACGGGCCAGACGTGTTCAGCGCGATGGTGTCCTTACCTGAAGCCAGCGAAATTGGCTCGCATGAGTGCGCTGTTGGCACGGCGAGGGCCGTGTGCCTAGCGCGCACTAATTCGTTCACCGCATTCTGATGCCGTATCCTAACCGCAGTTCGTTCAAGGGCAGACCCGGCAATCAGCATATCTGGGCTGAACGAGTAGTCTAAACGTCAATTATTGGCAGCATAGCGAGAAGCCCCGGCTTGTCGAAGACGCCAATGCGGGCCGAGAGATTGGATTTCGCGCGAAGTTCCCGGTCTCACCTCAGAGCGGCGAGAAGTTGTGCGCGAGCGGAGGGTCATTGCCGGTGTAGCCGCTCCTGGAAGATAACCACGCCGGCTCATCGCCGACGCCAGGGCGGGCGTGGCCGGGCACCATCACGACGCACCCGCCGCCGGCCTCGGGGGAGGAGCACCGGGGGCATGGTGCGTCGGGCACGGATCACGCGCGTAGGAGAGAGCATGTTACGCGCGTGATCCGTGCCTTCCGGTGCTGAGGCAGGTGCGCTGCTGGCCGAGCTCGGTGCGGGTGCCCACCGCCCTTTGCGAACCAGCACCGTGCGCGTGTAGGCCCGCGTCCCGCCCCCCAGCCGCACGACGGCGCGCCGCTCCGAGATCAGGCGCAGCCCGAGGCGCCCGGCGACGGCCGCGAGATGTCGGCGGATGGTCACCACACTCTGCCCGGTGACCTGGGCGAGATCCTCGACGCTGATGACGCGGACGTTGCGGGCAAGTAGCTGGGCTGTCGCCGTGGCCACGGCCTCGCGTGCGGTGGCGGCGCGGCCCGTGTTGCTCGTTGGGGCCGTGTCGTCATCCTCGCGCACCTCGGTCGGGGGCAGGCTCGGGAGCGGGAGTCCGCAGAGCAGGGTAATCTGGGTCTCCGGATGGTCGAAGGGCCGCCCGCGCAGCGCCGCCTGGACCAGCTCTGACTCGCGGCGCTGCTCTAGCAGGGCGGCAAGGCGCGGGTCCGCACAGGTTGGCACCTGGACGACCCAGGTGGCCCCCGCCGCATCGGTCAGCGTGCGCTCGGTGACCAGCGTCCGCTCGTCGAGCGGCTCGGGGTCGTCGGCGAAGAGCGCGCGGCCCTCGCGGATGAGCGCATCAAGGTTGGGATGGTAGACCTGGGCGAGGATGACATCATAGCCTTTGAAACTGTTCGAGCCGCGCAGCGCCCCGTAGTGGCTCACCACCACCTGGGTGTGCCCACGGGCGGCGAGCGCCTCGCGGAGCCCCTGCTCGCAGGCCAGCGTGCAGACGACCAGGGTGGGCCGGTCCGGGCGGATGTGGCGGGCTACGGTGTCATACCAGCGGGTGCGGCGCTCGCCGCGCAGGGTGGACTTGGCCCAATCGCGGGTTACGACCTGGATGACTTTGGCCCCGCCGGCGATGCGGGGCTGGGCGATGCGCAGCGGGAGCGTCGGGAAGATCGCCTGGAGCAGGGCCTCGCTGGCCGTGGCGTCGAGAATGATCTTCGGCTGGTCGGGGTTCGCAAGTTGCTGGATCAGGTGCTCAATGCGCAGGTAGAGCCAGAGGCGCCCGCCCGCCACTTCCAGCCGGCTGGTCCAGCGCTGCCCGGCTCGAAAGCGGTCATGCTCACGGGCGAGCTGTGTAATGATGGTGGTGAGATAGTTGGGCGGGAGGGCCTCGTAGTCGGCCATGGTCGCGCCCTTGGGGAAGCCGGGCAGCATCGCCTGCTCCTCCTCGGGCGGCAGCGCGGCGCGTGCCTGGGCCAGGGTGGTGGAGAGATCGAGGCCGTCGCAGTGGGCGAGGGCCGTGAGCTCGGCAAAGAGCAGGCTGCCTGGCAGTGCTCGGTCGGTGGCGCTGCCCATGAGGGTGGCGAGCCAGCGCAGCAGGGTCTGCGCATCGCCGCTCGTCACCCGCTGGCTGATCCGGGCGAGATCGGCGCTATCCAACGCGACAATGCGCGTCAGCCGTGCGGGGTCAAACTCGTCGAGCACGACGACGGCTGCCTGCTGCCACCAGCTGGTGGCCTGAAGCAGTGGCTGGGAGGCGAAGAAGTCGGCATCCTGCGTGAACTGGCGCAGATACGTACAACTATCCACAAAGGGGCAGCGGCGCGCACAGAGGGTGTCGCGGACGGGGTAGCCGCGCGCGGAGAGGGCCTGGGCCTCGCCAAGCTTGCGGCAGTTCGCCTGGTTGCGTCCGTGGAGCGGGGTGAGTTCGAGCCCACTTTGGTCCTGGATCTGATCCTTGCGCAGGGCCGTCCAGACGATCTGGCCGGGGGTCGGGTGGGCCTGGAGATAGGCGCGTATGCCTATGGTGGCGTTGTGGCCTTTGCCAGCCCCTGGCGGGTGGGCGAGTACGAGCACCCCCTGGCCATGCACGATATGGGCGTATACATCGACGGCGATCTGCGCGCGGGCGGCCTCCAGGGTGGTCGTCGCGGTGGGGGCGGGGCGCGGGCGCGCCACGTCAGCGAGCCGCTGGGGGCGGGCGCGGCGCAGCGGGTAGTCGCCAGGGTCTGGCAGGCGCGCCGCGCGCAGCAGGTGGCGCGGGAGGCTGCGGTGGTAGCTCTCTAGGGCCGGGGCGGTGTCGCAGAGCTGCTGGAGCCGGGCCGGGCTGTGACTCAGCAGAAAGGCGTCGAGGTCGGCCTTGGGCGCATCACCTTCTAGCGGCAGGCGCAGAGCGCGCACGGTCAGACCGGCGGCGGCAAGGTCTTGGCCATGGCGGATGGTCCAGATCTCTTCCGGTGCGAGCTGAAGCACGCCGTCCTTGACCGGGCGTGGCTGGCTGTCGTAGGCGAGGATAACGGTGTGGACGCCGCGTGCGACAAGGGCTGGCCCCCACTCCTCACGCAGGTAGCTGAGGCCGGGGTGCGCAAGTGCGGGCATGCTGAGCCGCCCCGCGCGGTAGGCCTGGGTGGTGGCGAGGGCCTTGAGCTCGCCCTCGGTGATGATCACGGTGTCGCAGCCGTCGAGACTGTCCCAACCAAAGGGGGCGGTCGCCCCGCGCTCCGTATAGCCGCCGGCGAGCGAGCGGTAGCCCTTGCCGGGGAAGCTGCGTGTGCGCAGGTCGGTCACCACCCCGTCGGCAAGATAGGGGAAGACCAGGCAGCCGCACAGGTTGGGGTGGGTCACCAGGGTGCCGTCGTGGTCGCGGAACAGCACCCCGGCGGCCTCGGCGTAGGGCAGGAGCTCCGCGTGCTCGCGCGTCAGGAGGTCCGCGAGCACACTAGGGTCGCGGCGGGTTACCCCAAGGACGTCCTGGGCGATAGTTGGCGCATTGATACCACGGGCGGCGAGGTAGGCCGCCGGATCGGGGTTGGCGGGGTCGAGCAGGTTATCGTGCGCCCAGAGGGCCACGACGGTGTAGAGCGCGCGGTAGTGGGGGGTGTCGGCGGAAACGGGGGTGGGCCGCTGGCTGCGGCGGGGCCGTCGCAGGGCCAGGCGCGGCATGGGCCGGTCGTCGCCGAGCAGGGTGGCCAGGGCACCTTTGGCATCGCAGCTGCGGCACCAGTAGCGCTCCTTGCCCGGCTCCAGCCAGACGTGGAAGCGGTCGCTGCGGGGGCCGCTGCCGCCGCAAAAGGGACACGGGCCGGCGTGTTCGAGGGTCCGGCGGTTGACGAGCCGCATGGCGGGCAGCTTCGGGTGGATGGACGGCATGGACTGAAAGGGGTCCACAGAGCGCTCCATGGCCAGCCCTGCCCTATTTTTGGCAACACAAAGCCGACATGGCACTGTGTAGCGTTGACATGGGGATCAGGGGCTGGTATAGTAGGAGCAGACGCGGCAACGCGGCAATAGCAACGCTCGCTACCTCGGTAGCGTGCGCGGGAGGCCTTCGACCACGAGCTTGGCGGCGTGGGGTCGGAGGCCTTTGCTTTGCACGCGCCCCCGCGTTATGCGGGTGCGCCTGCTCAACGTGACAGATTGTGCTCGGTTCGGGCTAAGTGGTCATCGCACGCCTCGGGAGGATGGGGCCACAGGTTGGGTTGATGGGCATGCTTCTGATCCTAGCGCGTATTCCCGCCATGTTCAAGATCGCTGCCCGCCAATAGTGCCTGTTATTCCCGCCAATATCACCCTATTCCCGCCATTCCCGACAGAGCGTGGCGGGAATTGTGGAAAACGTGTCGCTTATCACGTACTAATGCTGTGATTCGGCCCCGCGACACCAGGCGTAGGTATGGATTGGCCCTAGGGTATGCCTGTGTGTTGCTCCATTTCCCGCGACTGTCGCAGGCCAATAGGCATGTGCTGCCCAGCATACCCAATACCGTCTGTCCGTGCTACCGGGGGGGGAGGCGTACCCTGGTCCATAGCATGCCGCACCACATGGCCCCCCTCCCCGGAACATCTGGTGCATGTGTCGGCATCAGCGGGTACGTTCGTCGCGGTCGTCGTGTGCGTGGTAGCGCAGCGTGCGTGAGCCACCAGTCGTGCGCAGCAGGCCAAGCTCCTGGAGCCCGCGAATGTCGCGCTGGAGCGAGCGCTCCGCCCGGTTCGGGACAAGCTCACGGATCTCGCGCGGGGTGAGCTGCCCCTTGGCCCGGACCAGCATGAGAATGAGCCGCTGGGTGTCATTGATCTCTGCCGCCACCTGCCCCGCCTGGAGATCCTCCTGCGCGCGCCCGTAGACCGCGACGATAAACGATGCACCCGTGTCCTTGAACTCGGGCGGCGCCATGTGCTCCTCGCGCAGGGTCGCCACCACCGTGTCAAGCCCCTGCCCAAACGACTCGACATAGCCGGCCTCGTACATGATCCGCATGATATTGGGGTTGCGGGGGCGCTGCTCGGTTAAGATGTTTTCCACCGTGAGCCCGGCCGGCAGGCCGCCGGGTGAGATCCACTCGATCCGGTTGCGGAACAGCTGCACGCGCGCGACCGAGGCGTAGAGCGCGTAGTCGCGGTGGGCGATCATATTCACCCCGAGCTCGCGCACCACCGGGTAGGGGTATTCGTGGACCTCGATGCGCTGCATGCTCGTGGGGCTCAGCGTCATGCCGTGGTGGGTGTTCTTCCAGAGGTACTCTTCGAGGCGAGCAAGCTGCTGGAAGACCGTGCCGCCAATATCCTTCTCCAGATGCACGACCTCATTGGAGATCGACTCGCGCCCGCCGTAGTGGCCCAGATCGATCACGGCGTGGGGGAAGAGCTCCTGGGGGTTGCGCCCAAAGCACAGCAGCCCGGTCAGGGTGAGATAGGTCGTACTTCCCACCGTGATCAGACACGCGCGGGATTGCAGGTAGGCCATGGGGTCGTCCGGCCCCTGGTAGCGCCCGCGCCGGGTCGCTTCGGCAAGGTGGCGCTCCACGCTGGCAAGCTCGATCTGATCGGTCGAGGTCTCGCGCACCGGCAGGGCGTCCGTGGCGAGCCGGGCCGGGGGCTCAAGAAAGAGGGCATCAGACATCGCAAACCTCAGATCTGGCATGGCGCAGGCGAACGCTCCTAGGGCGAGTCTAGTACAGGCGCGCACTTTGCGCAATGCGGCGACGCGCTGCCCCCTGTCCCGACCGGGACCGCAGGTAGGAGGGTGCGTGACGGGGCAGGCGGGGGCTGTGTCGCCGGCCCCCGGCGCACCGCGAGGCGGGTGCGGCGCAGGCTGTCGCCGATGCGGGAAGGGTGCCGCTGGGCCGCGCGTGCGGGGTGGGCCGGTGCGGGAGTCGGGCGGCCCACCGGTCACGGCATGCGCGCGCGGGGAGTGCAACGTGGGCCGCGCTGGTGGGGGTGTCGAGGTCGTGCGTGCCATCAGCTGCTCCGTTCGGTGACACTCCGCAGCCACTAACGTGGCGCGGCTTCTTGGCCCAACCCGCCTCGTGGCGAGCTTGACGACCAACGGAGCTGTCCGCCCCGGTTCAGGATGTTGCGTGCGGCGTTGTGATCTCTAGCGAGCGACAGGCCACATACGCAAGCAACCCAGCGGTCTTTCAGGGTAAGCCCTTCAAACAGCGCACCACAGCCTGAGCACGTCTTGGATGTATACCGGGGGTCTACCAAGACAACGACACGACCGGCGCTTGCAGCCTTGTGCGTGAGTCGCTGTACGAGATAGCCCCATCCGGCGTCCAAGATGCTCTTGGCAAGGTTGCCATGCACCATCCGCGTGATGGTGAGGTCTTCCAACGCGATCCGGTCGTAGCGCCCCACCAGATCATGCGCCAGCTTGTTCAGATAGTCCTTGCGCTGGTTCCCAATTCGCGCGTGCTGCCGTTGCAGCAGCACGATAGCCTTGTGCCGGTTATGGCTGCCTTTCACCCGCCGCGCCACCCGGCGCTGCGCGACCCGCAAGCGCCGCTGCGCTTTGCGGTAGAAGCGCGGGTGGGCCACCTGCTCGCCCTCCGACGTGGTAATCAGGCTGGACAGCCCTACATCGATCCCCACGTCCATGCCAGTCGCAGGCAGCGGCGTGGCGTCTCCCACGACACACGAGAAGCTGGCGAACCACTTCCCGGCCCGCTTGCTGATGCGGAGCGTCTTGATCTGGCCCTCAATCGGGCGATGCCAGCGCACCGCGACCCGCCCGATGCCCGACAGCTTGAGTCGCCGCCCGTCCACCCGAAAGCCGTTGCCATGCGCCTTGAAGCCGAACGAACGCCAGCGATTGCGCCCCTTGAACCTGGGATAGCCGGGCTTCTCGCCCGTTTTAACCCGCCGAAAAAAGGCGTCAAACGCCTTGGCAAGATCCTGTACGACCGATTGTAAGACGTGGCTGTGGACATCTTTCGCCCACGGGTTTGTGGCCTTGCGCTCCTTCACCCGCCGCAGTTGGTCGTACATGCCCACCGTCTCGCCTCGCTCCTGGTAGGCCGTCTTGCGCTCGGCAAGACAATCGTTGGAGAAAAAGCGGCAGGTTTCCAGGATCGCATCAAGCCGCCGCGCTTGCGTGCGAGAGGGGTAGAGACGATAGAGGAAGGCTTTCCGCGCCATGACTAGACCCCTTTTTGGGCTTCGATGTAGCGTTTGACGGCTTCGCTCGATACATTTCCGGCGGTCGCAGCGAAGTAGGATCGAGTCCACAACGAGGGCAGGCGGCGCAGGCTTTGATACTTCAGGCGCAGGTCGTGACTCGTAACGCCCTTGCATGCCTTCACGACATCGGCAGCCGAGGCATTCGGCCACACGCGCACGCACAGATGAATGTGATCTGGCTGGACGGCCAGTTCGATCACGTCCCATCCTTTTTCGGCACACGTCGCCTCAATCAACGCCCGACAATCAATGCCGATAGCGCCCGTAAGCACGGCTTTGCGGCGCTTGGGTGTCCAGACGAGGTGATAGACGATGAGGTGGACTCGGTGTTCGTCGCGCTGATAGTCCATCGGGCTACCTTGCGTTCTGTCGTTTTTGTTGTTGACAGTATAGTACAGATTGACATTATACGCAAGGATGTTTCGATGTTCTGGCGAAAGCCAGCGAGAAACCCGCCTCACCGCTCGGCTAAAGCATGGCGGCTTGCGGCGGGTTTAATCGGTCA
>Ga0209591_10007749_pt1 | contig 11756 bp, 11 predicted proteins | sample MAT01_FD_187207 | JGI IMG/M metagenome (GOLD analysis project Ga0209591, IMG submission 187207) | Freshwater microbial communities from Lake Fryxell liftoff mats and glacier meltwater in Antarctica - MAT-01 (SPAdes) (version 2) | ecosystem: Environmental > Aquatic > Freshwater > Ice > Liftoff...
GAGATAAAGCCAAATGCCTTTACAAACTCATTGTATTCACGGTTTAGTTCCGACCTCCATATTTCCTCAGACCACGCACTATCAGAGAGTTGGGCATCCAGTAATTCATTCAGGCAGTCTAATACTCTGAGATTTGCTTCAATCTGATCGCACGATATTTTAATTAAGCGATCGCTTGTTCGTTGCCACAGTTCACCCTCAAATTTGCAGTAACCGTTGATTGGGATTCTGAGTAACTGGTCTGGAATTAGTTAAATCTTAAATGCGCTCTATACACAATTCCACCTGTTGCAAACGTCCATTCCTCTCGATCCGTAGGAGTATGTTCGGGATAACAATCTGAGTCAGCAAACCTACCAGCCCCAGCTAAGTTGATAAACCTCCCATCAGCTTCAAAATATTTAAGCATTTCCGTTGCCACCATTTGAATATCAGATTGCAGGAAAACTTCAGCATTGGGAATTAATACCTGAGTTAAATCTGCTACTAACTGGGGTTGCACGGTACGGCGTTTGTGCTGACGGCGTTTGAACCAAGGATCGGGAAACTGAATACTAACTTGATGGACAGAATTAGGAGGTAGCAAATGTAATAACGAAACATTGACATTACAAAATAAGTAATGCAGATTTTTTAACCCTAGATCATTTTGCAAAGCGATCGCCCGATCTACTAACGGTTCACGAATTTCTAATCCTAACCAATTCCAATCAGGTTTTAACTGTGCCATTTTGAGAATATATTCACCCTTACCGCAACCTATATCTAAACTAAGAGGTTGGGAAAAGTCAGCATAAATTTCTTGCCAGTTAGGTGCTGGAGTCGGATCTTGATACTTTTTGCCAAGGGGGTTAACGTGTTCTCTGACGCGAATTACTTTCATTTAATATTGGGAAACTGAACAGTTACGATTTTGCGTATCGTTACAAAAGATTATCCTGAAGGAATAAATAGTTTAGCTAAACAGACGGGGAGCTAAGTGCGTGTCGAGAGCCGTCAGCAGATTTTAGGCGAATCAGCCAAGCTAATTTTTTCTGATTTTGATTCAGATCTGGGCAATCCACTATGAAATCTCCAATTTCTATGGGCAGATTTTTGCTCTTTTTCGCATTTCTAAGCTTGCCCTCTGAACAACCCAAGATGTTTGCGGCTTCTGCCGTACTCCAAAATCGCATACTCAAATTTTGAGGTGGATTCTGAAGCTTGGTTGCGACATGATCCCAAGTCTGAACGTAAGCGTCGGTAGCTTCGGTATGAGCAATGACCATAACTGTGGAAGAACTTTCAGGATCAGCGATCGCCTGATCAGACTCATTGGGACTATAGATTTCTGTATCGACATAGACGGTGAAATTAAGTAAATCTTCCCAACTTTTAACATCATCATCACTGGAATTTTTCTCGCTAATTAAGTTAGAAGATATGAAGTTTGGGGTTGAAGTAGGATTAGGATATTTAAGGACAGATATCAATTCAGTTAAAGCTGCCAAAATCACTCCATGACTTTCAGGGGTGTAGATTTCACTTAATTCTTGGATAAGAGGACTAAGAGCTTCAGGGATGGGAAAATCTATAAAATCTATAGGTGAAGGCTTTGCAATGTTTTTAACCACAGTAACACCTAATATTTAGACCGTTAACTTAATTGCTGGGAGTTGCAACTCAATTATTAATATTTATTAATAAAATAAATGACGATATCTTACTATAGACTTCTAGATTTTTTAGAATTAGTTTGTTAAATCCAAATTTTAATCCAAATTAAATATGGCTGCTTCCAATTCACACAAGGCGATCGCTAAATCATTATTAATAATTACAAGATCAAACTCATGACTAGCAGCTACTTCGATCTCCGCATGACTTAACCTCTGGGCGATCGCTTCATCGGGATCTTGGGAACGTTGGCGCAGTCTTTGTTCTAGCACCTCCATGGACGGGGGCGCAATAAAGATTTTTTGAGCATTAGGAAAAGTTTGGAAAATTTGTCTAGCACCTTTTAATTCGATTTCTAGAATCACAATTTTAGACTGGGCGATCGCCGCTTCCACTGGTTCTCTGGGAGTTCCATAAAGGTTCCCCGCATACTCAGCAGACTCTAGGAACATCCCTACCAATCGCTTTTGCTCAAATTCTGGGCGACTGTAAAAGAAATAGTTCACACCCTCAATTTCCCCACTACGGGGAGAGCGTGTAGTTCCTGAAACCGAGAACACGAGCTTCTGCGGATATTTAGCTAATAGAGCCTTGAGTAGAGTCCCTTTCCCAACTCCACTAGGACCAGTAACTACTACTAGTTTCCCTTGCTGATCATTCGGGTATAGCATCTTTGATATCTTTTGCAGAAATAAAGCGATTAGCGACAGTCTCAGGTTGAATTGCTGATAGAACTACGTGTTCAGAATCAGTAATAATCACAGCCCTAGTGCGACGACCGTAGGTAGCGTCAATTAAGTGTCCTCGTTCACGGGCATCGGTGATAATGCGTTTAATCGGAGCAGATTCAGGGCTGACGATCGCCACAACTCTAGTTGCAGCAACGATATTACCAAAACCAATATTGATTAGCTTTATGTCCATAATAAGTTAAGTATTTATACGAAAATATAGGGTAATTTAAGCGAATTTTATTAAATCCTGATTATTATAGGATTAAACGAAACTCAACTTCTGATTTAATGGCTGGAGTCATGTAAATTGCTGTTAAGCAAAACCTATTAAAATCTGTTAAATTTTGTTAAATATGAAGTCAAGGTTATGATGGAACGATCAGCAGTGTCTTTATAAATTAATAGGCGTGAACTCTTTAGACCTTAATCAGCTATTTCCATTTCAGTTAGATCAATTTCAGCTAGAGGCGATCGCCGCACTCAATGCCAAAAAGTCGATCGTAGTTTGTGCGCCCACGGGTTCGGGCAAAACTTTAATTGGCGAATATGCGATTTACAAGGCTCTAAGTGAAAATCGTCGAGTTTTTTATACCACTCCCCTCAAAGCTTTATCCAATCAAAAATTACGAGACTTCCGCGATCGCTTTGGCAGCGAAAATGTCGGTTTACTTACAGGTGATACTTCTGTTAACCGTGATGCTCCGATCCTAGTCATGACTACGGAAATCTTTCGGAATATGCTCTATGGCACCCCCATTGGCGAAGTGGGAACATCTTTGGTGGGCGTAGAGGTGGTAGTACTAGATGAATGCCACTATATGAATGACAAAGCCAGAGGCACAGTATGGGAGGAATCCATTATTTACTGTCCTCCTGATGTTCAATTGGTTGCCCTTTCGGCAACGGTGGCTAATAGCGGGCAACTAACGGATTGGATCGGTAAGGTACATGGCGCAACTGAATTAATCTATTCGGATTTTCGCCCTGTACCTTTACAATTTCACTTTGCTAGTCCTAAAGGGCTATTTCCCCTCCTTGATAATTCAGGTAACAAAATTAATCCCCGTCTGCGTGGTAATCCTCGCAATCTCAAAAAAGACGCTAACGGTAAACCTCCCCGTTTTGAATCGCCTGGTTTGCCCTTTGTGATCTCGCAATTACAACAACGGGATATGCTCCCTGCTATTTACTTTATTTTTAGTCGTAAGGGTTGCGATCAGGCAGTTAATCAATTGGATAAAATGTCCTTGGTGAATGAAGCTGAAGCTCAACAACTGGAAATCCAAATTGATGCTTTTTTAGCTGCTAATCCTGAAGTGGGGCGATCGCAATATATTTCATCTTTGTATCGAGGTATTGCCTCCCACCATGCGGGAATTTTACCTGCTTGGAAAGGTTTAGTCGAAGAGTTATTTCAACAAGGACTGATCAAAGTAGTATTTGCCACAGAAACCCTAGCGGCGGGAATCAATATGCCTGCTCGGACCACAGTCATTTCCAGCCTTTCCAAACGTACAGATCGAGGACATAGACTGCTGACGGCTTCAGAATTTTTGCAAATGGCAGGCAGAGCAGGACGGCGGGGGATGGATGCCGTTGGCTACGTGGTCACAGTCCAAAGTCCCTATGAGGGTGCCAAAGATGCCGCCCATTTAGCTACTGCCCAAGCCGATCCCCTAGTTAGTCAATTTACACCTAGTTATGGCATGGTTTTAAACCTATTACAAACCCATTCCATTGATGAAGTGCGAGACCTAGTGGAACGGAGCTTTGGGCAATATTTGGCGGGATTAGCAATGGCACCCCAACAGGAAAGTATTCAAGAACTAGCAAAGGAAATTGAGCTACTAGAAGAGCAATTAGCATCTATAGATTTAAATTTATTAGAAGGGTATGAAAAGCTGCGCGATCGCCTGCGGGAAGAAAGAAGATTACATAAAATTTTATTTCAACAATCGGAAGAACAAAGACTGAAAGAGTTAGCTTCCTATATTCCTTATGTGCTTACAGGTACTCTGCTCATAATTAAGTCTGAAATTATAAAAAATCCCATATCAGCAGTGCTTGTTGCCAAAATCCCTGGTTCGGGTAAATTTCCGTGGTTAGTGTGCCTCAGTCAAAACAATAATTGGCACGTCATTTTATACAAAGATGTGTTTTTATTGGGTGAGCCATGGGCAACTGTTGATTTGGTATATCCCGACCTCCTAGTTCTAAAGCCGGGGCAAAATCTTAAAGGTGAGGATGCTACTAGTGCGATCGCCAACTCTATTCCTAATATTCCATTTCCTGACCTGCCACCCGAAGTCTTAACCCAGCAGGAAAAAGTCATGCAAATCGAATCAACTCTAAACGAACATCCCGTATCTAGTTGGGGCGATCGCAGCATCATTGCCAAAAAAGCGCGAAAACTGGAACAGCTTAAGGAAAAACTAGAATATCAACGGGGTGTTATAACCCAAAAACAGCAGCGCCATTGGGAAGAATTCTCTAGTTTGGTTGCAATTCTCCAAAGTTTTGGTTGCCTAAAAGGAGTGGAACCTACAGTTTCGGGGCAAGTAGCTGCGGCACTACGGGGTGATAATGAGTTGTGGTTGGCATTAGCATTTTTATCGGGAGAACTAGATAACCTCGATCCGCACCATTTAGCCACCGCCTGCGCTGCTCTAGTTACGGAAAATAGTCGTCCCGATAGTCGAGTCAGTTTTAGTATTTCCCCCATGGTCGAAGATGCCCTTGGTGGACTTCGCAGCATTCGCCGTCAGGTATTTCAAATCCAAAGGAGACATAATGTTTCAATTCCCATTTGGCTCGAATACGATCTTGTGGGCTTAATTGAGCAATGGGCATTGGGCATGGAATGGACAGAGCTATGCCGTAATACTAGCCTAGATGAGGGTGATATTGTCCGCATTGCTAGACGCACCTTAGATTTACTCTCACAAATTCCCCATATTCCCTATTTACCCGAAACAATTCGCCAAAATGCCTACCGTGCTATGCAACTAATAGATCGATTCCCAGTTAATGAAGCTATCTAGCCCTTAGTATCAATGGCAAGAAGTCCATCGATAAATTGGAGACTTTCTGGGGAAGAGAGTTAAAATTTAGCTAATGTCCCACTATGATATTTCCACTATGATATTTCTATGGTTTTCTTGGAGTTATATTTGTGGTAGAAACTAAGCAGCTTGAAAGCGAGAATCATCTGTACTGGTACGAGCAAGGTACGGTTTTACTGAAGCAAAATCTTTATGCCGAAGCGATCGCTTCCTTTGATATGGCAATAGAGATGCACCAAGAATATCCTCAAGCTTGGTTTTATCGAGGTACAGCCCTCCGCCAGTCCGAAAGCTATGAAGAAGCGATCGCCTCATACGATATGGCGATTAAGCTTAAACCCAGTTTTTATCAAGCATGGAACTTCCGAGGAGTCTCCTTGTTTATGCTTTCGCAGTTTCAAAATGCTGTAGATGCCTTTGATAAAGCAATTAGCTTAAAATATGACCACTACCAAGCTTGGAATAATCGCGGTAGTGCCTTAGTTGGATTAGAAAATTATAAAGAGGCTATGCTTTCCTATGATGAGGCAATTCGCTTTCACCCTAATTTTTATCAGGCTTGGAATAATCGGGGCAATTTACTCAGGAAACTCTTACAATTTTCTAAAGCTCTCACCTGCTATGAGGAAGCCCTGAAATACCAATCCAATCTATACGAGACTTGGAATAATAAAGGTACAGTTTTAGCTAGTTTAGAGCAGTACGATCAAGCGATCGCCGCCTACGGGCAAGCCATTAGAGTTAAGCCCGATTACTATTTACCTTGGTACAATCGTGGGCAATTGTTTGTGACCATGGAACGCTATCCAGAGGCGATCGCTTCTTATGAGCAAGCCTTAAAACTCCAGCCCGAATCCTACGAAGCATTAAACGGTAGAGAGACCGCAGTCCAAAGACTACAAGCTCTCAAAGACCTTAATCAAGCCACCGAGCAAAACACAGATCAATCCCATAATCCCCACTCTGAAGAACAAGATATGGCTGAATCTGAACCCAGCTTGGAACAATAACCTTTTTTACTAATATTTTACTGATGAGAAAACAAATCCTCATAGCCCAGTAAATCTAACTCAACTAAGGTTGGTAAATACCCAAAACTCTCTTGAGCCAACTCATACCGACCCTCCCGCACTAACATCTTAGTTAGCTTGTGCTGCATTGAGACTAAATAGCGCACATCATTAGCTGCATATTTTAATTGCTCATTGGAAAGATCGTAGGCACTACCCCAATCGGAAGAACCAGCAGATTTATCTAATTCAATTTTTTCCAGTTCTTTAACAACTTCTTTCAGTCCATGGCGACTACTGTAGGTACGAGCTAATTTACTAGCAATTTTTGTACAAAAAATGGGATTAGTAGCAATTCCTAAGTGAACTTTTAGGGTGCAAATATCAAATCTGGCATAGTGAAAGACTTTTGTGACATTACTCGCTTCCATTAGTTGCTGAATAAGTGGTGCTGATTTCAGGTTTTGCGATAATTCTTGGGAAATCCGAATCACAGTTACATGATCTTGATCATCACAAATTTGAATCAAACATAAGCGATCGCGTCTAGGAATTAATCCCATAGTTTCGGTATCAACGGCGATCGCCTCGCAACTAAGGTAGTGTTCAAGGGTATCGAGATTAATATCATTATCAAAAACTTGAAAATTTGGGATCATATTTGAATTTATTTTGAATTTTTCTGGAAAGTTAGGAATATTGCGAATTGCCAACATTCTTATTAAATCATTACTAAATCAACTAAATTTCATAATCAATATTTGGAGTTTAACTATCAATCGCTATTTAATCCGATCCAATATGATTCTAAGGATGAGTTGAACATAATCCCGAATACATTTTTGAATAATTATGCAGTGATCTTAGTCACATAAAACCCACAAATAGACTTTTAGGTTAGTTTATTAAAAGCAAAATTACGATAATTTAACCTTATCTTAACCATATCTTGTGGCTATATTAACCTTGGGACGGTCGTTGTAGATGTAGTCTTAAATTTGAAGATTACTTTTACAAATCGCACCAAAAATCCAACGGACTAGGAAATATGATCTTTTTCACAACAAGTTTACGTCGTCTTGCCACAACTTCTGCCGTAGCTATTTCGGTAGTTCTCGGAACGGCGATGACAGCCAACGCTCAGACCGTAACCTTAAACGGAGCAGGGGCAACTTTCCCTCAACCCCTGTATCAAAGATATGCTGCTGAATTTACAAAGGCAAATCCAAGAATTAGAATTAACTACCAAGGCATCGGCAGTAGCGGTGGTATCAGACAATTTATTGCTGGAACTGTTGACTTTGGTGGTACCGACTCCCCGATGACCCCAGAGCAAATTGCCCAAGTATCCAGAGGAGCAATGCAAATCCCTACGGCGGGTGGTGCAGTATGCGTAATTTTTAACGTTCCTGGTGTCCAAAAACTCAGACTATCTCGTTTTTCCTTACCTGCAATCTTTACTGGAGAAATCAAGCGTTGGAACGATCCAAAACTAGTAAGAGACAACCCCGGTATCACTCTTCCCAATCTGCCAATTAGAACCGTAGTTCGGGCTGATGGTAGTGGTACTAGTTTTATCTTTACAAATCACCTTGCGGCGATCGATTCTAAGTTTCGTAGAGTTGTAACTGCCAGCCAAAACCCCAGATGGAATACCAATCCTCTTAAGGGTAGAGGCAATGCTGGAGTTGCCGCAGCCGTTTCCCAAACCACTGGATCAATTAGCTATGTAAACACTGACTTTGCTACTGGTGGTAAATTGGAAACAGCCACCCTTCAAGATAAAAAAGGTAAATTTGTAGAGTGTAACCTTCCTAATGCCAACAAAGCTATGGCTACCTTCAAGTTCCCTGCTAATAGCTTGGTCTCAGTAGAGGGAGATCCTACTGAAGGTTATCCAATTGTGGGTTTGACATGGATGCTAGTTTACAAAGAATATAGTGCTGCCAATCGTCCTGCAATCCAAAAATTCTTGAATTGGGTTATGACCACTGGACAAGGTATTAATGGTGGACTGGAATATACCCGACTTCCTGCGCCTATTGTTGCCCGTGCTCAAGCCATGATTAAGAGCATTAAGTAATTTTTAATTTATTTACTTACGTATACAAATAGGGATTAGGAATTAAAACTCTAGTCCCTTTCACAATTTGGTTACCCATGAGGATAATAGCTAATGACTAGTTACTCCGAGTCTCAAGACTCATCCCAAGCCGCTAAGGAAGTAGATCTTAATGTTTTTGATACCACAGGTTACTTACTAGAAAATGGTTTCAATATAGTAGTTAAAATCCTTGGCTTTAGCACCGTAGCTATGTTGGCAGTGATGACGGCAGTTATAGTTGTCCGCGCCGAACCTGCTATATCTTTATTTGGGCTAGACTTTCTATTTAGAGATGAATGGATTGTTGATGCTGACGAATTTGGTGCTGCCCCATATATTTATGGCACTTTAGTTACTGCGGCGATCGCGATAATTTTAGCTTCACCGATTGGTATTGCCATTGCGATCGTGACAAGTGAGAATTTTATTCCTAAAAATATCAGAATGCCGATTGCTTATACCATTGAGCTAATTGCGGCTATTCCCAGTGTAATTATTGGTTTATGGGGGATTTTTACTTTTATACCTGCCATAATGCCTTTTCAAGGTTTTCTGTTTGATAACTTGGGCTGGATTCCTCTTTTTAGCACTGAGTCTTCTGGCTATAACGTTTTGACGGCGGGGATGTTACTGGCAATTATGATTGTGCCAACCGTAGCATCTATTAGTCGTGATGTATTAATTGCTGTACCTGTAGATTTTCGGACTGCTTCGATGGGGCTGGGGGCGACTAGATGGGAGACTATTATTAGAGTTTTACTTCCTGCCGCGGCTCCAGGGATATTGGGTGCAGTACTGTTGGCTTTAGGTCGAGCTTTAGGTGAAACCATGGCAGTGACGATGGTAATTGGCAATACTGCACGCATCAGTGCTTCTCTCTTGGATGCTGGCTATAGTATCCCTGCGGTTATGGCTAATGAATTTGCTGAGGCTGCTGGAGATTTGCACCCTGGGGCACTTTTATATTTGGCTCTAATTCTGTTTGCCTTAACTTTAATTGTTAACGTTGGCGCAGTATTCTTAGTTCAACTTTTTAGCACTGATAAATAGGTATTGTTATGACCAATCAAATTCAAGAACCCGAACTAATAGCCTTAACAGTACCCCTGCCAATTAAGCGAAGCTACTTTAGTAAGTTTATGACAGCCCTTGTCTTTTTCTTAACTGCGGTTGCTTTTCTACCATTGGGGAGTGTTTTATTAGAAATTATATCCAAGGGTTTTGCTAACCTTTCTCTTGATGTTTTTACTTCTTTACCTGCTGCTGTTGGGCAAGAAGACGTAAAAAATGGTTTTGGCAATGCAATTCTTGGTACACTTCTAATGGTGGGAGTTGGAGCACTTTGGGCTATCCCCTTTGGCGTAATGGCTGGTGTTTATCTATCCGAATTTGGGAGAGAGCAACCGAAATCAGCTAGTGTAATTCGTTTCACAACCCGCATTTTAAGTAGTGTGCCTTCAATTGTAGTTGGGGTATTTGCCTACGGTGTTATTGTAGCTAATTTTAAGAGTTTCTCAGCTTTGGCAGGTAGTTTTGCCTTAGGAACAATTATGTTGCCAATTATTACACTAACTACTGAAGAAGCTTTAAAGTTGATTCCAGTCAATGTCAGACAAGCTTCAGCAGCTCTGGGAGGCAATCGATTTCAGACTACCTTTCGGATTGTGGTGTCGGCAGCACTACCCGGGATTACGACTGGTGCTCTTCTCGCTGTTGCCCGTGCTTCTGGAGAAACTGCGCCATTATTATTTACGGCTTTATCCAGTCAAGACTGGCCCCAAGGTTTATTCGATCCTGCTCCGTCATTAGCGGTTTTGATTTATACCTACTCACAATCTGCCTACCCCGAACAAAAAGCTTTGGCTTGGACTGCGGCTTTGGTTCTGTTGTCCTTGGTAGTAATAGTCAGTGTTACATCTCGTATGGTAACTCGTAACCGCTTGCAAACCCGTTAGTTTCTTCATTTAGCTATTATGCAAAACAAACCATCTAATCCTAATTCCAGCGAGACTCTAATTCAATTGTCCGACCTTGTAACTGATATCTCAGTTCCCGCAATTCAAGTTAAAGACTTAAGTTTTTACTATGGTTCCTTGAAAGTGCTGCAAGGAGTAAATATAGATTTTAAGCAAAATCACGTTACGGCGATGATTGGGCCTTCAGGTTGTGGTAAATCTACACTTCTCAAGTCATTAAATCGGATTGGTGAGCTTGAAGGTAAGATTAAAATTGACGGTAAGGTAGAATTTTTCGGACAGGATATATATTCTCCTAAGGTTAATATCAACCGTCTTCGTAATCAGGTAGGCATGGTATTCCAAAAGCCTAATCCTTTTCCTACTAGTATTTATGACAATATTCTTTATGGTGTCAGAATTTCTCAACAAAAGCATACTCGTGAAGAGCTAGATGAAATTGTGGAAACTGCTCTGAAGGGTGCGGCGCTGTGGAATGAAGTTAAGGATAAGTTAAAGAAATCAGCTTTGGGCATATCAGGCGGTCAACAGCAACGTCTTTGCATTGCCCGATCGCTAGCAGTTAGACCAAAAGTATTATTAATGGATGAGCCTTGTTCTGCTCTTGACCCAATTTCAACTTTAAAAATCGAAGAGTTAATTCAAGAACTAAAAACAACCCTAACTATTGTGATTGTTACTCACAATATGCAACAGGCATCACGGGTTTCTGATTATACAGCTTTCTTTAATACTGATGAAAGTCGCATTGGTAAAATGGTTGAGTATGCGCCAACTGCAAAAATCTTTACGAATGCTTCTAATTCCGCAACTAGGGATTATGTAGCTGGTTTGTTTGGTTAATATTTTAAGATTGAAGAATACCTAATAAGAGACAGTCAGGATATGGCTGTTTTTTTATAGGATTTTTCCACAATAAGAAAATCATCGGGGGTATTACAGTTCAAGAGCATCTGGGGATCGGCATTGGGAATTTCTATAACTAGCGATCGCTCTAGCCAATTTTGAAAGGAATATTTTCCAGTTTGTATATAACTCTTTAGACTTTCTAAACATGAGCATCGATAGAATCCACATAAGGGTTCCCAGCCTTTGCTATGTTTTGGTAGGTAGGCGATCGCTTCTGAGGGTAAATTTACTAATTCTTGGCTCCAAGTTTTAATTATTTCAGATTGAAGATTCGGCAGATCGCAGGCAAGCAAAAGCACCCAATC
>Ga0209591_10007751_pt1 | contig 11755 bp, 10 predicted proteins | sample MAT01_FD_187207 | JGI IMG/M metagenome (GOLD analysis project Ga0209591, IMG submission 187207) | Freshwater microbial communities from Lake Fryxell liftoff mats and glacier meltwater in Antarctica - MAT-01 (SPAdes) (version 2) | ecosystem: Environmental > Aquatic > Freshwater > Ice > Liftoff...
AAAATCCTTAAAAGCTTTACCCCGTAAGGATTTCAATCAAAATAATATGTTTAAGTTTGATAAGCCTTGCCTTATAAGGCTTTCACCCTGATTGAGGTTTAATTACCATAAGGGGATCGGTAGAGCCTTTCTTTGTTGACCTTGGGTTCTCATGATGATGTTTACTGAGGTAGGCACTGAACTTGGAAAATTTGGGTATTGGAATTATTGATGTTATTACAGAATAAAAGCGACTGTAATTATGAATACCCAAACAACAACTCAACTACCAATTCCCACACATTTTAACTCTGAAAAAGTGGGCGAAGTCTGGCGTGTACATTACCAGCAAAGTGCCGCAGAAGCTGAGAACTGGGCAAGACAACACGATATCAAACCTGCATCTTTAGATAAAAACCGGATTTGCTTACTATTAATTGATGTTCAAAACACCTTCTGTATCCCAGGATTTGAATTATTTGTAGGTGGAAAATCTGGGACTGGAGCAGTGAATGATAACGTCAGGTTATGTGAATTTATATATCGCAACTTGGGAGTAATTACAAAAATTGTACCTACTCTAGATACCCACACAGCAACGCAAATCTTCCATCCCATATTTTGGGTGAACGCTGCGGGAGAACATCCTACTCCAGCAGCGACTAACATCACCCCGACAGACATTGAAAAAGGTATCTGGAAAGTTAACCCAGCAGTTGCTGACACTGTTACTAATGGGGATTATGAATTATTAGAAAAACATATTTACCATTACGTTAAGCAACTCAGTCAAGACGGTAAATATCCCCTGACAGTTTGGCCTTATCATTCTATGTTGGGTGGTATTGGTCATGCTTTAGTTTCTTCAGTAGAAGAAGCCATATTTTTCCACGGCATTGCTCGTCAGAGTCAGACGCAATTTGAAATTAAAGGTGAAAATCCCTTAACAGAGAACTATTCAATTTTGCGTCCAGAGGTATTGGAAGATTTTGAGCAACGTCCACTTGCTCTAAAGAACACGCGCCTGATTAAGCAACTTTTAGAATATGATGCTGTAATTATTGGTGGTCAAGCTAAAAGTCACTGCGTCGCTTGGACAATTGACGATTTATTAACAGAAATTAAACAGGTAGATGCTACCCTTGCTCAAAAAATCTATCTCTTAGAAGATTGCACTTCCCCCGTTGTCGTTCCAGATATTGTGGACTACACAGAACAGGCAGATGCAGCATTTGCAAGATTTGCAGAAGCAGGAATGCACATTGTAAAATCTAGCGAACCCATAGCATTTTTTTAACGCAAAGAATCACAAAAGTTCCACAAAGGAACACAGAGATTCCCTCCGCGTTCCTTTGCGTTTCCCTCTGCGTCCCTTTGCGTTTAAAAACGAACCTCATTTCTTTAAATAACCCTTTGGATCTTGCGCTACCCAACCCAGAGATGAGCTAGAACGCACTTCAAAATGAAGATGCGGTTGACTGGAGGTTGGTTTTCCACTAGTGCCTACTGTTCCCAGTAAGTCTCCTTTTTTTATTTGTTGACCGACAGTAACCTTGATACTGTCAAGCTGGGCATAGCGGCTTTGGAGTCCGCCAGTGTGATTAATGATGACCAACTTGCCATAAGAACCTTGGTCATTGGCAAAGGCTACGGTTCCAGGTGCGATCGCTAGCACATCTCTACCAACTGGTGCCAATAAATCAACACCACTATGGAAGAAAACTTCACCTGTAGCAGGATTAATTTGCCAGCCATAAGCTAATCCCACATTTGCCACTTCCCCCAAAGGATATCCAGAAAGGGATGCACGGTTTGGCGTACCTGCATCAGTAGGTAAAGGGGACTTAGTTACAACACCATTGGGCGACCAATTTACCCCCGGAACAAACACAATTCTGGGGTCTTGTTGGCAGCCATTCACCTCAAAAAGGCTATCAGCACGAACTTTGTATTGTGCCGCCACTTGTCGCCAAGTTTGACCGCGAGATACTTCAACGACAATCCCATTGTAGGGAGGAATCTGAAGTACACTACCAACGGCTGCGATTGCACTGTTCTGCAAAGCTGGATTCATGCCGATAATAGTTGTAGGTATGAGATTGTAGCGCTGCGCTATGCTCTCCAAAGTTTCGCCACGAACAACTTTATGGCGTTGGAAGCGAGATAGGGCTGGAGTTGGGCAACCACCCACAGCAGCTTTGGCGCTGTTGAAGTTTGGCAGTATGGATACTAAGCTCAAGGCGCTAACTAAGCTACAGAGAATCAGTTGACGAAAGGGTAAAGTCATGTATATAGGTCAAGATCGCATTATTAAATTTTAGATGGAGAGTGTGGGAAGTGGGGAGCAGGGGGAGATGAGGGAGACAAGAAGAATAACCAATGCCCAATGCCCAATGCCCAATGCCCAATTTCTCGTAAATTGATCTGTCCACTTGCCGTTAGCTTGACTACACTTAGAAATTAGCAACTGCATTTCTGTCCTTAAGCAGAATGATTATGAAGTTATCCTTAAAGCAACTGGCGGTTTATGTATTTTTATTGGTGTTCGGCTGTGGTGCAGGTTTATTTGGCAGTCGCTATCTCCTGCTAAAAAATTCTTCGTTCCAACAGTTAAAAAATGTAACAACGGCTTCGCCTCCAGAATCTGTAGTGCCAAATTCTTCTAACGGAGCGATTGGGGCTACTGGGGGCGATAATGTGAATTTTATTGCGACGGCAGTGCAAAAAGTTGGCCCGGCTGTGGTGCGAATTAATGCCACTCGCAAAGTCGCAAATCCTATCTCTGACGCTTTGAAAAATCCCCTCTTGCGGCGATTCTTTGGAGAGGATGAGCAACCAATTGCCCAAGAACGCATTGAGCGCGGTACAGGATCGGGATTTATTTTGAGCGAAGATGGAGAATTACTCACTAACGCTCATGTGGTAGCAGACACTGATACAGTACAAGTCACTCTCAAAGATGGTCGGAGTCTAGAGGGGAAGGTGGTAGGAGTTGATTCGGTGACAGATGTTGCAGTGGTGAAAATAAAAGCGGATAATTTACCGACAGTGAAGTTAGGTAATTCGCAAAACTTAATACCAGGACAATGGGCGATCGCTATTGGCAATCCTCTGGGTTTAGATAATACTGTCACTATCGGCATCATCAGCGCTACAGATCGCACTAGCACTCAAGTCGGCGTCCCAGATAAACGAGTCAGCTTTATCCAAACTGATGCTGCAATTAACCCTGGTAATTCTGGTGGCCCCTTGTTAAACGCCCAAGGCGAAGTGATTGGTGTTAACACTGCCATCCGTGCTGATGCTCAAGGACTCGGTTTCGCCATCCCCATTGAAACCGCCGCCCGCATCGCCAATGAACTTTTTACCAAAGGGCGTGTGGAACATCCCTTCTTGGGTATTGAAATGGCAGACCTTTCTCCCATCAGAAAACAGCAGATTAATCAAGAAAATCAACTGAACGTTCAGCAGGAAGCTGGCATTGTAATTAAAGCAGTCACAGATGATTCCCCAGCCAAGCGTGGAGGACTGCTTCCTGGAGACGTGATTCAAAAAGTTAACGGTAAACCAGTCAAAATCTCAGCCCAAGTTCAGAAGCTGGTAGAGTCTAGCAAAGTTGGGGAAATTTTAGCGATCGAAGTCAACCGTAGTGGTAAAATTCAAACCTTTAAAGTTCAATCAGGAGCTTATCCTGAAACGAAGTAGTCAAAATAATTCGTAGTTGCAAGACTCTGACAGACTCGCTTTGCACGTCGCTATCCGTGGAAGCTTGAACTCTCTACACAAGTCTTGTTAACCACTGAATTTTTAATTTAGTGTAGGCTGCTAAACCGCGTCCATCTTGAAAACTGTAGTTCTTTCTGTATGAAAAGAAATAAACCCTCATCCCCCAGCCCCTTCTCCCAAATTTGGGAGAAGGGGAGCCGCAAAGTTGTCCCTCTCCCTACTTGGGAGAGGGATTTAGGGTGAGGGCAAAAACTACGGTTCTCAACATAGATGAGGTTTATACCCTTTTTAATTACGTTAGCGCAGCGTTAGCGACGCAGGAGCGTCATTACGAATTACGAGTTAGTACTTATTTGGTCAATAGTCCCAGAATGTTTGACTACTGACTATTGATTATTGACCATTAGACAAATGCTCTAACTGCATTCTTTGTTCCATCTGACGCAGAAAATACCCTGTCATCATTGCCGACGCTAGAAGCCCAGCTAAGTTCTCCCGATCTGTTGTGATTTGCACGTTGAAACTTTCTGGCGGGAGCATTCCCACAAGCCCTTGGACATTTTGCGAGATGATTTGTTTAATTTCAGGGCTGGCGGACTGAGCAATCCTCGCTAAAACATCAGGAGACTGATGCTGTAGATATTTGAGTAACTGATTGGGGTATTGCTCAGAGTGGTCTGAAAGAAGTTGATTAGGGTGTTCCTCAGAGTTGTCATTTAAAAAGTCAGGATTAAACACCATTGGCAGTTTTATTTAGCTTAATTGCTAACTCCACTTTAAACCATAGTACAAGGTTAGCGCATTCACCACAGGTATAAGTCATTGGCCATGGGGCAATTCAATTTTGGATTTTGGATTTTAAATTTTGGATTAAATTTCAATCTAAAATCCAAAATCTAAAATCTAAAATTCTTGCTCCCCCACTCCCTACTCCCGTTCGGCTACGCTCACGGCAAGCCCACTCCCCACTCCCTCCAGTTCTAGTTCCAGTTGTTCTTCCTTCTGGCTAGTAGAAAGTATTTGGGGGAGTTGTTCGATTTGGAAATATTGATGAAATTTCGGGGTTACTTGGAGTGAATAGGAGCGAGAATCGCTGTCTCGGCGCTTTCGGATGAAACCAAGTTCTACGAGTTCTGGAACGTGCTGATATACTCCTGAACCGCGCAGGTTAATCAAGTCGCTCTGGAGTATGGGACTATTAAGGGCGATCGCGGCTAAAGTCCGTAATGCACCTACACCCAATTCTACTGGTATCATAGTTTGCACTAAGTCATGAAAATCAGACCGTAGTTGCAAACTGTAACCATCTGGGGTTTCTACTACCTCTAGGGCGCTATCTCGGTGAGCATAGTTGTCCATTAGTTCAATTATGCCTTCTTTGACACTGGCGCGATCGCACGCTGCATACTCGGCGATTTCGCCGAGCGACAAGGGTTTACCCTTTAAATAGAGAATCGCTTCTATCTTCGTCGCTGTGGCTGTAATCATTTAGTTATTGGGCATTGGGCATTGGTCATTGGGCATTGGGCATTGGGCAATTCAATTTTGGATTTTGGATTTTAAATTTTGGATTAAATTTCAATCTAAAATCCAAAATCTAAAATCTAAAATTCTTGCTCCCCTGCTCCCTCAAAAGCCTCTACTCGTGAGGATAAATTCTGCGATCGCTAAATCTTGTGGAGTTGTCACTTTTAAATTTGTCTCTTCTCCCTCCACAATTCGCACTTCAATACCACACCTTTCAAATAAAGCCGCGTCGTCAGTTACTTCCCAACCTTGACGGACACCTTCAGCGTGGCACTGTTTCAATAACTTGACATCAAATCCTTGAGGAGTTTGTGCCGCCCATAATTGCCGTCTATCAGGTGTTTTTTGAATTATGCCTTGTTCATCGACAACTTTGATGGTGTCTTTGACGGGTACACCAGCAATTAAACCGGGACAATGGCGAATGGCCTCGGCACAAGAGTTAAATAAATCTGGTGTGGCCAGGCATCTAGCCCCATCATGAATTAACACTTGTTCTGCGGCTACTGGTAGCGCCTGCAAGCCATTGTAAACAGATTCTTGACGGGTGGAACCACCTGTAATCAATTCCACTGGTTTAGTTAGCTTGAGATCGGCGAGAATTGCGTTGAAGTCTGGCCAATCGGTAGGTTGGGAAATAATTCCGATCCAACTGATTGTATTGGCGGCTTCTGCGGCTAATAGAGTCCAAGCAATAATTGGTTGCGATCGCACGAGCAGCAGGAGTTTATTGCGGTTACTCCCCATTCTTTTTCCTATTCCCGCAGATGGAATTAGTAAATACACAGAATTCCTCAATCTTTAAGCTATATATTTTCCCCTAAAATAGGGAGCGAGTAAGCGTCAATAAATATTATGCGAGTAGTAGCCCTTGTACCTGGCGGAATTGGCGACCAAATTCTCTTCTTTCCGACTCTAGATGACCTGAAGCGTAATTACCCTAAAGCTCAGATAGATGTCGTTGTTGAACCCCGGTCAAAGGCTGCCTACCGAGTGAGCAAGTCAGTTCACGAGGTATTGACCTTTGATTTTCAAGACCGTAACAGTCTGGCAGATTGGGGTAACTTGGTGGGGACAATTCGCGATCGCGAATACGATGTTGTCATTGCTGTTAAACAAATTTGGTTGCTCGGTCTTTTGCTCTGGTTGACGGGAATTCCCATACGTATTGGCTACAAAGGCAAAGGTTCGGTTTTTCTGACCCATGCTGTGCCATTCAAACCATCCCAGTATGCGGCGGCATTATACCACGACTTGCTGCAACCATTGGAAATAAATAGCCCTGTCCCAGAGTTAGCTGTAAATGTGCCAAAAACAGATATTGACTGGGCAGAAAAGGAACAAAAACGCTTGGGGGTGCATGAAACAGGCTATATCTTGATTCATGGCGGTTCTGGCCAGTTATCCCAGGCTAAAGAACTGGATAAAATCTACCCTGTCGAGAAGTGGCACCAAATTATTCAAAACTTCCAAGAGAAGCAACCGGATCTGCCTGTGGTGGTGATTAAGGGAGTTGACGATGAGCAGTTTGTGCGATCGCTTTTGGGGTCTTCTCCAAATATCAAGGTGACTGCCCCAGATGATATTGGTAAGTTAACTGCCATAATTGCCGGGGCAAATCTGATGTTGTCTACTGATAGTGCGGCACTACAACTGAGTGTTGCAGTCCAAACCTATACCATCGCCCTATTTGGGCCCACTGATCCAGCTAAGTTGTTGCCGAAAAACGATAAATTCCTGGCCATTGAATCCCCTACGGGAAAAACGGCGGATGTTTCACCAAACGAAGTTTTGGAGAAAATTTGGGGCGGCTAAACCAGCAGTTTGTCTCAATTTCTACAATTAGTCTATTGGATATCCAATATAGTTATGCGTTTGTTGAATGACCGCAAAACCTGGACGTGACAGCTAGATTTTGCGGTTATATCATGTCCAGATAATTTAGTCATGATTCCCATAGTCATTGCACCCCACCCCACCAAAGCTACGCTTTGTCTCCCCTCCCCGCTTGCGGGGAGGGGACTAAGGGGTGGGGTTCTTCGGGTGTTTATTCAGGATCAAAATATTTCAAAAAAAGCATCTTCTAATTCATAACCCAGCATTTGGGCCATAGACTTCAGCCGCGAGAGGCTGGGGATATTTTGTTGTTTGAGCCAATCACCTAAAATAAAGATTTTGTGCATCAAAAATATTTCTAAGGCTTCAAGATTGTACTGAATGCCTTCTTTGGAACTGAACTGGTGTGGTACAAGCATGGCGCTATAACGAGCAAATTCTCCAGCTTTCCAATCTAGTAAAAATGGCAACCAAGGATATTTGGCATCTAAGCGCACAAACCACAGCCGCACCTCTGGAATTTCTGAGAGTTCCCGTGGATCGCCAGGTTCGAGTTCATAATTGATATCAAAGCGTAGCTGCTGTTCATGGGATGCGGCCCCATCTTGCAGCAGTTGTTCAATCACCGTTGACGCAGGCGACAGATCCAGATTGTTAATGAAATCATTATTGAGTGCGATCGCAATTGTCTTTGATTCAGCAGCCACTTTCTTGATGCTCAACTGTAGGATCGAGAATCTACAGTAGCAGCTTTCAGGGATTGACGCTAGATTAACCTTTAGAAATAAATTAGTATTTACTAATACTTTTGTGTTGATAATTCGTCAAACTATACAAGATTTATACGCAAATCTGACCTTCTCAAATTAATGTAATAGTTTTGCTTGGTTTTCGCTGGTTATCACAAATATACATCTATAGCAATCCTATCTGAGTTGTGAAAATTACTTTTTAATCGAACCACAGAGGCGCAGAGAACACAGAGAGAAGAATCAACAGAAACTTTCACAAATGATTTAGAACTGCTATAGCGTTTCCTAATCACATGAGGTACGTCATAGCCCCCTCATCGCTTGCGGGGAGGGGGTTGGGGGTGGGGTTCAGTACCTACTCAACTGAGAACCGCTATATAGTACATTGCAGCGTAAATCAAGCTACCATTTTAAAACTTGCAAAACCCTTGATATACAAAACTTTTGACTTTTGAAGGCGTGATTTTTGACTTCGGCCTTACGGTACTAGTTGCTAGCCTTGATATCAGCAGATGGCGATGCCTGCGGCGCGGCTACGCCTACGCCACTCACTTACACCGAATTTCTACAGTTAAATGTTACTTTTGTAATAGCGATAAATACTTGCATTTAACTAAAAAATTACTACACCATTAACATGGTGTGGCATTAGAATTAGCCTACTTGGGGCAGGCGTTGCCTTTCTCAAGGTGGACATTTACAGCAATTTTAAGTTAAAGTTGTAATGAGTTTGTTTTAGATTAAGGTCTGACAAAGTAGCCGTCAATAAGCAAAAAAATCATTATCGCAACCTGTAACTTCCGCAGCATCAAAAGCCAAAACACAAGTACAGGCGAAAAATTGGTGTGCAATATCATTGCATATATTAAATAAGCAATAAACATTTAAATGGGAAAATTCCCTCAACAGTTAAGAAACTGTAATATGCAAAAAGAAACAATTTCTACAAAACCAATTCGTTCCCTAGAAGATGCGCTTGAGCAATGCCAAATCTTGGGTATGCGTGTCAGCCGCCAGCGTCGCTTTATTCTGGAATTACTTTGGCAAGCAAATGAACATCTTTCTGCTAGAGAGATTTACGATCGCTTGAACCAACAAGGTAAAGATATCGGTCATACTTCTGTTTATCAAAATTTAGAAGCATTATCCAGTCACGGTATCATTGAGTGTATTGAACGCTGTGATGGGCGTTTGTACGGCAATATCAGTGACTCTCACAGTCATGTAAACTGTATAGATACAAATCAAATTCTTGATGTCCATGTAGAACTCCCAGAAGAGTTAATCCGCAAAATTGAAGAAGAAACAGGAGTCCGGATTACTGACTACAGTATTAACTTTGTTGGCTACCGTAACCCGCAAGAGGGATAGGGAGCAGGGGGAGCCGCAGGGTGGATTAATTGTCATCCTAGAAAAAGTAGTAGAAGATTTAAATATCTCAGGTATGCTAGCTAACCACAAATTAGCCCAGGTAATAGCTGATTGTGGCTTCCATGAGTTCAAGCGTCAGTTGGAATATAAAGCTAAAAAGTTCGGTTGTGAAATAATAATTGCTGACCATTGGTATCCGTCCAGTAAAACCTGTTCAAAGTGTGGGTATATTTAAGAGATGCCTCTTAAAGAAAGAACTTACAGTTTTCTTTAGATCGTGATTTAAACGCGGCAATTAATTTATCACGTTTGGCTAAAGCGTGAAAGCTTGCTGAGGGTTAACAGCTCCCATGCCCCCGTTGAAGTAAGAAATAAAGTCTAGACTTGTCTAGGTTTTACATAGCAGAAGAAAGCATTATTATCAGTGGCTAATTTTTTGTCAAGTGCAACCCCATATCCTTTGTTTTCGTGGTACAGTTTTAGCTTGGTTTTCGCTATATACATATCGTACCAGAATACAGAGCGCCTAACTTTGATGTGAAGTCACGAGTGGCGTAGGGCAGAAATCAAAGTTTTTTTCTGATTGGGAAAAAACAGTGCTTGTGTAATTGAGTAGACTATGAGCGATCGCCCTCTAAAATTATTGTTAATCGACCAAGACCCGATTTTTCGTCTGGGATTACGGGTAGCTCTGGAAGCAATTCCTAGCCTGGAAGTAACAGGAGTGGTAGAAACTGATACTGCTGCCTTGCAGATTTTAGCAGAAATTGCCCAAGAAGACCCAAATCAGGTAAATTTGGTGGTTTTAGAATTCGGTAATGGTCGCTCCACCACCAGTCAACAGCTAGGTTTACAATTCTGTCGGCAACTTAGAGCCTTATATCCCAACCTGCCAATTTTGCTTCTCAGTTCTGTTCAAGAACAAGGACTGCTATTGGCTGCGAAATCTGTTGGTATTAATGGCTACTGCCCCAAAGGTACACCACTTCCTGAGTTAGTCACCGCCATGCAAGAAGTTGCAGATGGTGGTTCCTATTGGTTTCGGGACATGGAAGCAATCACAACTCCTAACTCTTCACTCCTAACTCCTAACTCTTCCCCACGCCCTTTCTATAGGCTCCGAAATAATTTACGTTTGTCAGGAATTGCTCACATTGAAGCTACCCTAGCCGCAGTAACAGCACAATTACAAGTTCCCGGACTACCAGTATTAGATCGAGCAATTCTAGCTGGACAACGGCGAGAACTGCTAGCAGCCCGTTGGTTGCTAAATCGGTTGTTGGTTTCATCACAAGAAAAGCAAGAGGAAGATATTCCCGTTGCTGATGAGCCGCGTATGACTCCTTCGTTGAGTAGTGCCATTCAACAAAGGCAAACTGTGCCACCTTTACTTAGTCCGGGAACACTACAATCTGCCTTATTTGCATCTTGTGTTACCAAACTTCAATTTCCTTTACGAAATGTCACAGATGTACCTTTAGAAATTGACATATTTCGTGAAGATAAAAAACGGGAATTACTTTATATTATCCTGCAAAAATTGGCTGAACAGTTGGATGAATTGGGTGCTTCTAAAATAGATATAAATCAATTATATGAGGCAAGATTTAGCTTGTTACGCGAGTTATGGCAAGCAGCAATTACAGATTTTTTTGGCAAATTTTCTCGAATAAAATTAGGAAATAAAAATATAGAAATTGTTAATTATTTATTACCAAGTATAGAGGTTGTACAAAAAGATATTCTTAATAAAATTCCGTTAGTTTGTGAGTTATATTCATATCTAATATTTCAAACAGAATTGAACATTGATAATACCTCCTATCCAGTAGTCAGTGCTGAGTCCAAGTCCCAAGCATTAATGATTTTAGAGAACTTGTTGATTCAGGTGGCGAATGGGGTAGTGCAACCACTGCTAAATTCTTTAGCAGATGTAGAGGAAATTAAGCAAAATTTTTATGGGCGGCAATTGATTTCCACAAGAGAGATTGAACGATTTAGAAATGAGTTGTCGTGGAAATATCGATTAAAAAATTATATAAAAGAGCCAAAAGCCGTTTTTGAAAGTCGCTATGAACTATTTGTGATTGCGCCTCGTGGGATTGCCAATACTTCAGTTTATGCTCCTCGAAATCAGGAGTTAGTAAAACTTTCTAATATTCCTTTAGTAGTAACTTTACTTTTAGAATTTAGTGATGCGATCGCACCGCGTTTAAAATCACTATTAGCTTTTGCAGGTAGCGGTATAGTCTTCATTCTCACCCAAATAATTGGTAGAGGTTTCGGTTTAATCGGTCGTGGTATTCTTCAAGGTATTGGTAGTGCTTCGTTAATAGAAAAGAACTTTAGACGAAATAGCGATCGACCCAAGTGAAGGAGCAGGGGGAGAAATAAATTCAAAATTTAAAATTCAAGAACTTCAGCAAAACAGCAAGACCTGGTTGAGTCGATGGGGGATATTATTCCCCGCAGCTCTCAGTTAAATCTGGGCGTGCGATTTTCACCGCACCCAGCTTCCGATGTTCTCAGCTTGCGCTTTTGCTCATGTGTTTGTAATCGTGACA
>Ga0209591_10007754_pt1 | contig 11753 bp, 9 predicted proteins | sample MAT01_FD_187207 | JGI IMG/M metagenome (GOLD analysis project Ga0209591, IMG submission 187207) | Freshwater microbial communities from Lake Fryxell liftoff mats and glacier meltwater in Antarctica - MAT-01 (SPAdes) (version 2) | ecosystem: Environmental > Aquatic > Freshwater > Ice > Liftoff...
TAGGACTTACGCACTGGACAAAAGAATCATGTTGTGTATCAACGTAAATACGTCGTTTCAGATTTTTATGAATCATTTTTTGATGGTAAATAGACCCGCGCTGTAGGGGCAATTCATGAATTGCCCCTACGACAGATGTGGTTTTTCACATCACCCATATTTTGTCTTTCCTGTCAATGCGTAAGTCCTAATTCCTTAGTCTACATATAGTCAAAAATCTTTAGTCTACTTCAGTAGACTTTAGCTAAAAGCCAGAGAACTTTAGTTCCAAGCGGGTGAGGGAGCCAACAGTTAAGCCATTTCTAGGCTTAAGTTGACACCTATGGGCACTGCCGTGCCCTTACACTTGGCGATATAAGTTTTACCAGAAGTGCTATATTGGCTCTTGACCCGACCGAGTACAAACTATGTATAAGCCCATAGGAGTCCGAAGTCAAGGTATTGTACTCAGTACTACAGGACAGGAAGGGGGAGTGGGCAGATGAACAAAAATACTGGGCAAAGTGGTGTTTTTTCTCTGTTGAAAGGTGTACCCCTACGTAGCATTTTGGTAGCGTTGTTTCTACTGCAAATCTTGCTAGCTGTGGGATTAACTACATATTTATCGATCCACAATGGGCAAAAGGCAGTCAATGAGGTAGCTAGCGAATTGCGTTATGAAGTCGCTAATCGAGTAGAGCAGAATTTACAGACTTATCTCTCAGCTTTGCGTCAAGAACTGCGCGGTAATCAAAATGTCATTGACATCGGGTTGCTAAAGATGGAAAATTTGGCAACCTGGGAGTCATACTTAATAAAGCAGTTAGAGATTTTTCCTGATGCCATCGCTTTAACGGCAACCAATGAACAGCAAGAACACTTAGCGGTGGAAAAGCTTAACGATCGCCAATATTTACTAAGATTTGCCGACAAGTCAACTGGGTACGATCTCTACACCTACAAAATTGACTCTCTTGGTCAACGTACCCAACTACCAGAGGTGATCAAAAACTATGATGCGCGATCGCGTCCTGATTATCAAGCAGCAGTTACCGCCAAAAAATTCAGCTTTAGTCAGATTTTTACACCCCTGACTGAACCAACGCTTCTGATTAGTGCCTCTCAACCTATATATAACTCTCAAGGTCAGTTACTCGGTGTCAACAGCGCTCTAACTCATATATCACAAATTGGGGATTTGCTGCAAAATATTAAAGTTGGCAAGTCTGGGCAAGTTTTTATTATCGAGCGATCGGGGCTATTAGTCGCAAGTTCCACAACCGAAGAACCATTCCGCTTACAAAATGCTAAACCCATTAGGTTAGCAGCTTCTCAAAGCGGGAATTCCTTAACTCAAGCAAGCGTTAAATATTTAACAACTAAATTTAGTAACTTTGACGAGATTCAAGGTTTACAGCAAGTAGATTTCTCCTTTGACGGCAAACGACAATTTTTAGAAATTAGACCCTTCCAGGGCGAAGCAAATGTCAATTGGTTAATAGTAGTGGCTGTCCCAGAAGCAGACTTTATGGGACAGATTGAGCGCAACACTCAAACCATAATTTTTCTCTGTCTGGGAGCATTGGGATTAGCTACTTTACTGGGAATTATTACCGCCCGTTGGATAACTCAGCCAATTTTGTACTTCAGCACGGTGACAAAAGATTTAGCAGATTTGACTAATGGCAAAGACTCAGTGGTGACAGTACAGGGCATTAAAGAACTAGAAGTGCTGGGTGGATCTTTTAACGAGATGATGCAGCAGTTACGCAAAACCTTTACTGCACAGATTACCAAAAATCAAGAGTTAGAATTGCAAGTTAAGCAGCGAACTCAAGAATTACAGCAAGAGATTCAAGTACGGATTAACAGTGAGCAAAGACTGGAAAAGCATCATCAGGTGTTGGCAGAACTGGCAAATAATAAAGCGATTTCTGAAGGAAAGCTAGAAACGGCATTCAAAGTTATTACCGAGAAAGCAGCAAATGCTTTAGAAATAGAACGAGTCAGTGTGTGGTTATTCAATAGCGAACGCACTAAACTACAATGTATAAGTCTCTATGAACGTAGCAACCAGAGACATTCGGCAGGTTTAGAACGCAACCTTGCAGATTATCCCATCTATTTTAAATCTCTGATATCTGCCCGGATCATTGCTGTCAACGACACTCGCACCGATCTACGGATACAAGAATTATGCGATGAACAGCTAGAACCAAATAATATTGTATCCCTAATTAATACTTCCATTTGGGTTGGGGGGGAAGTAGTGGGAACGGTATTGTATGAACAGATTGATATTCCCCGGACATGGGAAATGAGCGAGCAAAACTTTGTTAGCTCAATAGCTGGATTTGTCGCCCTGACTTTAGAAGTATGCGATGTCTACGACGGGCTACGCCTACGCAAACGGGCAGAATCCGCTTTACGTGAGGCTAAAGAAGCAGCCGAAATCGCAAATCGTGCCAAAAAAACCTTTTTAGGAAATATGAGCTATGAATTGAGAACTCCCTTAAGCTCCATTCTTGAGATTGCAGAAGCATTCCAAAATGAAGTCTACGGTACTGTGAATGAAGAACAGCGTCAGTCCCTAAATACTCTCGAATCTAGCGGTAAGAACTTACTAAACTTGATTAACCAGATCCTTGAACTTACCGACATTGAATCTAGCAAGATAGAACTGCAACTAGCTACCACTTCGATTCAGGGATTATGTGACTCTAGCTTGAGTTTTGTCAAACATTTAGCGTTCCAGAAAAATATCCACCTGAGTGTACAAATTCCTGAAGAACTCGAACCCATCCAAGTCGATGAACGCCGCATCCGCCAAGTATTTATCAACCTATTAACTAACGCCGTCAAGTTTACTAAAGAAGGAGGCAAAGTTTGGATTGAAGTCCAGCCAAATTCCACAAACGAATATATCTTTTTTAGCGTGGTAGATACAGGTATTGGTATGCTTTCCGATGACCTATTTAAATTATTTCAACCTTTTATACAAGTTGAAAATGCCTCTACCCGTCGTTCCGCAGGTATGGGTTTAGGATTAGTGATGGTGCAAAAAATTGTCGAGTTACACGGTGGTACTGTCCACGCTGAAAGTCAGTTAGGGAAAGGTAGTCGATTTACAGTCAAACTCCCGTGGAAAAAAGTAGAGTAATAGACCCCACGCGGTAGGGGCACAGCAATGCTGTGCCCATTAAACCCTAAGAACCCCACCCCGCCAAAGCTATGCTTTGTCTCCCCTCTCCGCTAGCGGGGAGGGGATTAAGGGGTGGGGTGCAATAACTGTGGGAATCACGACTAATTATGTAGACATGATATTAGGACTTACGCACGGATAACGGAAAACGAACCACAGAGGGCGCAGTATTTCGACTTCGCTCAATAACCGGTCACGGAGGAATGAGAGTTTGAGAGGGTTTTTGCGTAAGTCCTAGATATAAATGATGGATTTCAAATACAGTTGGATTTACAAAGAGAATAATCAGATAATAGATATAAAGGTTAACTTAAACCAAATTTAATATTAGAATTAAAACAGTTGTGTTAGCAAATATTGTTAACACAACGGCGCTTTTAGCTGCTCATTCTACGTCCCGTACAAGAATAAAGTTTCGTACCTGACTCAATCCCCCTTCCTAATACCAATTCACAAAAATCTTGATAGATATAAATTTATCGTAAGGGCATGGCATTGCCATGCCCCTACCAGCATATTTGTATCGTTATTAAAGTGAAATGGTATAAGTCGCTAAATGTGCAATCATTTTGCAGTAGAATTAATCGTCTAGATAAGAGGAGGGCTTTTAGATGACTCGTGTCATCATTGTGCGCCACGGTCAAAGCGGTTATAACACCGAGCGGCGTATTCAGGGGCGCACTGATGCGTCAACATTAACCGAAAAAGGTCGTAACGATGCAAGTATTGTTGGCAAAGCCCTCAGCAATATTTTATTTAATGCTATTTATAGCAGTCCCCTGCAACGAGCGAAACACACAGCAGATATTATCCATAGTGAGTTAGCTACTCATGCTGAACAGTCTGCTGTAATCCAAGTTTCTGATTTGCTGCTAGAAATTGATTTACCTTTATGGGAAGCACTGCTGACTGCTGAAGTTAAGCAGAAATTTGCCGAAGACTACCGCACTTGGCATCAACGCCCCGACGAACTGCGGATGCTGCTAAATGATGCACAGGGAACAAGAGAACATTTTCCTGTTCTTGCTTTATACGAACAAGCGCGGCACTTTTGGCAAGAAACTTTGTCTCAACATCAAGGCGAAACTATTCTCATCGTGGGACATAACGGCATTAATCGCGCCTTGATTAGCACAGCCTTGGGAATCCCCCCAAGTCGCTATCATTCAATACAGCAATCTAACTGTGGCATCACCGTACTAAATTTTGCTGGAGGATTGGGGGAACCAGTTCAGCTAGAATCCTTAAATCAGACGCAACACACTGGGGAAAGTCTACCCTCATTGCGACCGGATCATCAAGGAATACGGTTATTATTGGTGCGTCACGGTGAAACTGACTGGAATCGCCAAACCAGGTTTCAAGGGCAAATTGATGTCCCCCTCAACGACAACGGTAGACAACAGTCGCAAAAAGCAGGCGATTTTCTCCAAGAGGTAGCGATTGATTTTGCTTGCAGTAGCCCAATGCTGCGCCCTAAAGAAACAGCAGAGATTATTCTAAAACAACATCCTAATGTAAAGTTAGACTTGCAAGATGGTTTAAGAGAAATCAGTCACGGACTTTGGGAAGGAAAATTAGAAACAGAGATAGAGCAAGAATTTCCCGGAGAGTTGCAGCGCTGGCGGTTAGTACCAGCCCAAGTGCAAATGCCAGAAGGAGAAAATTTGCAAGAGGTGTGGGAACGTAGCGTTGCAGCTTGGCAATCAATTGTAGAAACTGCATCAACGAATCAATTCAAAACTGTATTAGTAGTAGCTCACGACGCAACTAATAAAACTTTACTTTGTCACATTCTGGGTTTATCGCTAGAAAATTTCTGGAATTTCCGCCAAGGTAATGGCGCAGTTAGCGTTATTGACTACCCTTCTGGAATCGATGGTTTACCAGTATTGCAAGCGATGAACATTACCACTCACTTCGGTGGAGGCGTACTAGATAAAACAGCAGCAGGGGCGTTGTAAAAAAGTTAGGAGGAGAGACGCGATTAATCGCGTCTCTACCCCTAACTCATAACTAAAAACTTTTATGACTGAACTATTGCAAAAAGTACGGGTAATTGACCCAGTTTCTAAAATCGATGAACTCTTTGATGTGCTGATTGCTGATGGTTATATCCAAGAAGTGGCTTCGCACATTGCTGACATCAGCCCCGATACTCAAATCAGAGATTGTCAGGGATTAGTTATTGGGCCGGGGTTAGTGGATTTGTACAGCCACTCCGGTGAACCAGGGTTTGAAGAACGGGAAACTCTGTTGTCTCTCTTACAATCTGCTACTGCTGGCGGCTTTACTAGAGTTAGCATCTTACCCGATACATCCCCAGCTATTGATAATCCTGCACTTGTGGCACAGTTGCAGCAAAAGAGACACGGGGAGATGAAACAGAGGGAAAAAATTAATTTGGCTCCCCCTGCTTCTCCTCTCCCCCTGCTTCATATCTGGGGTGCTATCACCCTAGATGTTGCTGGGAAGCAAATGACGGAATTGGCAGATTTAGCGTCTGCTGGAGTTGTTGGTTTTAGCGATGGTAAACCCTTAGAGAATTTGGCGCTGGTGCGGCGAGTGTTAGAGTATGTCCAGCCGTTGGGTAAGCCATTAGCATTTTGGCCTAGCGATCGCCAGTTAACAACAAATGGTGTAATGAGAGAAGGGCCAGATGCTCTGCGTTTTGGTTTACCCCCAATACCCGCCAGCGCTGAAACTACTGCCTTAGCAGCAATGCTTGAATTGGTTGCAGCCATCGGTACACCAGTCCATATTATGCGCGTCTCTACATCTCGCAGCGTGGAATTAATCGCTTCAGCCAAGGCTGCTGGTTTACCCATCACCGCCAGCACCACCTGGATGCACCTTTTACTTGATACAAAAGCAGTTAAGAGTTATAACACTAGCTTGCATTTAGACCCGCCGTTAGGAAATCCTAGTGATGTGGCGGCGTTGCGTGCAGGGGTGCGTGCAGGTGTGATAGATGCGATCGCTATTGATCACACACCCTACAGCTACGAAGAAAAAGTCCAAGCTTTTGCCGAAGCGCCTCCAGGGGCAATTGGTTTAGAGTTAGCATTACCCTTGCTGTGGCAATATCTCGTTGAAACTGAGGAATTTACAGCTTTAGAATTATGGCGGGCATTGAGTACTAGTCCAGCAGAGTGTTTGGGGCAAAAAGTCAGTGCGATTCTACCTCATCAACCAGCAGAACTTACTTTATTTGATCCCCAGCAAACCTGGAAAGTCGAACGGAAAAGTCTTTATACACTTTCACAAAATACACCTTGGTTAGGACAACAGTTGAAGGGTCATGTTGTGCAAACATGGTGTTGAAAAATGTAAAAGACTCTCACAGCTATGACCTTTTAGCTCGACTTTATCCATTTTCTAGCAACGCGATCGCTATTGATTACGCAGCTACACCTCAGTCGGACTCCAATTCATGCCCAATTCTGACGGCTGATACCTTTCTTCTTTTTCTCCAAGTGATATTCCCAAACTTGTAATTCGTAAATAATGCCACCATCATTAACACTTCTTCATAGCTTACTTCTCTTTAGTACCGCTTTCATTGCAGGCGGCTTAAATGCTGTAGCGGGTGGTGGAAGTTTTATCACATTTCCAACTCTCATCTTTACTGGTGTATCTCCGATCGCAGCTAATGCCACGAATAATACAGCGATGTGGGTGGCGGCTCTAGCAAGTGCTGGAGCATATCGTCAAGATTTAAGCATCGAGCGGCGAGATTTTTTACTTTTATGTGCTGTCAGTTTATTTGGTGGCATGATTGGCTCCATAGCTTTGTTATATACATCGCCAGATGTCTTTAAAAAGCTAATTCCCTATCTGTTGCTGCTGGCAACTCTGGTATTTACCTTTGGCGAACCATTCAAAAAGTGGTTGCAGCGTCAAAACCAGGATACATCACCGAAATCTGTACCCTTATTTAATTTGGTAGTGGCTCAACTAGCGATCGCAATCTATGGTGGTTTCTTTGGCGCAGGTTTAGGGATTTTAATGCTGGCAACTCTGACATTTTTAGGTATCAAAAGTATTCACACAATGAATGCTTTTAAGACATTTTTAGGGAGTTGTATTAATGGTATTGCGATCGTTCCATTTATTTTTGCAGGCGTGATTGCTTGGCATCAAGCTATTTTGATGGCCGTAGGTGGCTCTCTTGGTGGTTATTTAAGCGCCCATTATGCTCGTAAACTTGAACCCCACTTAATTCGGAAATTTGTCATGATTGTTGCCTTCACTATGACTGCCTACTTTTTTATTCACGGTTAAGGACTGGGAACTATTAACAATTCGTAATTAAATGTACTGGAGTCAGGTAATTATTATTGTGGCGATCGCACTGCTACACTATCGCCTGGTGTTGAAGGCCATCTCACTGTCAGAATAGTACAGTCCGACTGAGCAACCCAACAATGTGGCACACCAGTTTTTGCCCTCACCCTAAATCCCTCTCCCAAGTAGGGAGAGGGACTTCTTTCCGGCTCCCCTTCTCCCAAATTTGGGAGAAGGGGTTGGGGGATGAGGGTTTATTTCTTTTCATACGGAAAGAACTACAGTTTTCAAGGTGGACGTGGTTTACCCTACTCTTGACTGGGAGCAGCAGGTTGCGATTGAGGTGATTGAGGTTGTTGGCGTAAACCGCGCAAAGACTCCCGCAACTTGTTCTGGCTAGTGTTATCTCGCCGCCGCCGCCGCTTTGTGGTTGCTTGTGGCTTTTGTGATGAGTCGGTAGTTGTTCGCTCACGTTGGATGCGGCGTAAGGAATCTCTTGCACTTCCTTGAGTGCGAGTTGTGCTAGCTCCAGATGATGAGCTTGTAGCAGTATTTTCGACTCTTTGAGGTTCCAACCGTCTACTAAATCCAGATATTGCTGGTTTTGTGGCTCTAGCTTCATTAGATGAAGGTGGCAACTCTCTGCGCCTACGTCTTGAAGTTTCTTGTGTGGAGTTAGCAGCAGTTGTCTGCCGAGTTTTCTCTTCTGCTTCTCTTTGTGCTTGCCGTTCTTGAACTTGGCGCGATCGCCGTGAACCTTTAATGGCAAATTCAGTGGCTATAGATACCCCTTGTCTACCACCTTCTGCGGGTTTTAATTTCCAGTTACGCGCTTGTCTCATGGTTTCTTCATCCAAGTCACGGTTTCCACTGGAACGAGCAACCCGCACATTGGTAACATTACCTTGTGCATCAGTATCGACGGCTACTTCTACTCTGCCTTCAACTCCTCGCCGTCTTGCTGCCTCTGGATACTTGGCACTACATTCGCGGCAAGCTGCACGACCATTAGCATTACCTGAACTGTTAATTTTTGGAGGTGTTGGTGCTGTTGGCGCTGTTGCTACTGGCGGACGGTTTGCTGGTTCATTGCCTATACCACTACCAGTGCCACTACCAGTGCCACTACCAGTTCCAGTTCCTGTGCCAATGCCTATACCACTACCAGTGCCAGTTCCTCCACCAGCGCCAGTTCCACTACTTGTACCTACAGCAATACCACTACCTGAGCCTAAACCAACACCAGAGCCACCACCTTGAGGAGCAACAGTTGTTACAGGGAAGAATGGCTTGGGAGCAATTTGTGTATTTGTTGGTTGTGGGTTTTGAGTAGTTTGCTTTGGTTGTTCAACTGGCTGAATTTGAGTAGTTTGCTTTGGTTGTTCAACTGGCTGAATTTGAGTAGTTTGCTTTGGTTGTTCAACTGGCTGAATTTGAGTAGTTTGCTTTGGTTGTTCAACTGGCTGAATGTTTGGTTTTTCAATAAATTCTTGTACTGTTTTTTGTACTGGTGGAGTTTCTATAGACTGTTTTTGAACAACTTCTGGTAATTTCTTGGGTTCTTCTGGAATTTTTTCAAGTGGTTTTTCTGGTTCGGCAGTCGGAAAATCAACGATCGCTAACTCTATTGCATCATCTTCTTCAGTCGGCACTCTCGTCAAATAATTACCTATGCCTGAGGACAGTACGCCGATATGCAGCGCCAGTGAACCTATCAGACTGTAAGTCAGAAAAGACTTGAGAGCCTCAACTTCTTTGGAACGTTGCTCGACAGTAATGCCAGAAAAGCTCATAGCTATTGCTACCTATTCTCACTAATTTAGTCATCTTAGAATGCAAGCTTACAAATATCAAGTAAAAAATTAAAATTACTTGCGATCGCCTTACAGAACCCTGGACTAGCAAAAACATCTTTTGAAACCACCAATATCATGGTTTTTGGACAAAATTAATTTTTGTTTCAATCCAATTAAATTAATTTATATAAAACAAACGAATAAGTAAATAAAAATCATGAGCATTACATTTGAAAAGTTTATCATTATATCTTATATTTTATTGAGAAAAAGTTTCAGCTTTTCTCTAGATTCTGGTAGTCTGATTTTGTATTGTGGACGAGGTTATAGAGGCACTACATGGGAATTCAGAATTTGTTTACAGCAGGCGGTGTGGTCATGTGGCCCCTGTTGGCGTTTTCAGTATTAGGTGTGGCACTGATCATCGAGCGGATCAAGTTTTGGGTACGAATCAATCAGCGTCAAAGCCGCGTGGTGCGAGATGTTTTGAATCTCTACCGACTCGATAATGTTGTCGGTGCAATGGATAAACTTCAGAAAAACGCAGATTTGCCACTAGCACGGATTTTTCTTGCCGCTTTAGAATTAGAAGAGCCAAATCCAGAGGAATTTCGTTTGGCGTTAGAAAGCGAATCGCAAGCTGAGATACCTGTGTTAAAACGTTTCCAAAACCTTTTCGAGACAATCATTAGTTTAGCCCCACTGTTGGGTCTTCTCGGCACGGTATTAGGATTGATAGCCTCCTTTGCTTCCCTAAATCTTGGTGATGTGGGAGGTAGCAAAACGGCAAGTGTTACGGCTGGGATTAGTGAAGCTTTGGTATCAACAGCAGCAGGATTGATAGTTGCCATATTCATACTCTTGTTTGCCAATACCTTCCGGGGACTGTATCAACGGCAAATTGCGCTAATTCAAGAGTATGGGGGACAGCTAGAATTACTCTACCGCCGTCGTTATGAAAAAGGAGAAAAAACGTATGCGTCTACCAGATGAACCAGAACTTCCACTACAGATCAACATCCTGCCGATGATTGACGTGATTTTTGCAATTTTGACATTTTTCATCATGTCAACTTTGTTTTTAACGCGTTCAGAAAGTTTGCCAGTAAATTTACCGAAGGCCACCACAGCCAAGCAACAGCAAGTTGCCACTAGAATTACGATTACGGTAGATGAAAAAGAACAGGTAAGCCTTAACCGTAAACCAGTTGCAATTGATGATTTGACAAAGCAAATACGTACTCTAGTTGGTTCAAATCCAGAAGTGTTGGTAATTATTAATGCTGATGAGAAAGTTGATTATGGTCGGGTAGTAGCGGTGATGGATCGGGTACGTCAAGTTGAAGGGGCAAAGTTAGCGATCGCTACCCAAAAATAAACAGTAGAAATATTGTACATAAGAAGTTCAGCGAGTCAGGAAAATTCTATATTCTGACTCCTAACTCTTTTTTGTTTAATGGCGCTGACGCATTTGCAATTCTTGAGATATAAGTTTTAATAATAATTCTTGCTGTGAATGGATAAAAAAGTGATCACTGTTGAACTCATGTAATGAGAAAGCAGCGATCGTCTGCTCTTGCCATGCTTGCAATTCCTCATGATTAACTTCTTGGTCTTGCAAACCACCAAAAACAGTAATAGGACACTCCAGGGGCTGTTTTTGAGTATAAATATAAGTTTCCAGAACGGCAAAATCTGCCCGCAGAATGGGGAGGAACATCTGCATCAGTTCCGCGCTTTCTAGTACTGCTTTGGGTGTACCGTTAAGGGTGCGTAGCTCAGTGAGCAAATCAGCGTCTGATAGGATGTGCAGGGGTGGTTTTGTGGGCGGGATTTGCGGGGCGCGACGAGCAGAGATGAAGAGGTGAAAGGGAGCAAGACTATACTGAGAGCGAAGTAGATGAGTCAACTCGAAGCTAACTAATCCGCCCATACTGTGACCGAAGAAGGCGAATGGTTTGTCTAAGTATGGCATGAGAATTGGAGCGATCGCTTCCACAAGAGATTCTAATCGCGTCAAAGGTGCTGACTTAATCTGTCTTCCCCGCCCCGGATATTCCACAGCACAGACTTCGACATTACTGGGTAGATTATTAGGCCAAGTGCGAAAAATCGCCGAGTTCCCACCAGCGTAGGGAAAGCAGAATAAACGCAAGTTGGCTTGAGGATTTGGTTGGGGACAGATAACCCAGGAATTGAAGCTTGGTGTAGTTGTCATAATAGAGCTTAGAGTTGGATAATACAACTTTGCTTTAATTTTTAGATATATTAGCTGATAATCTTATGACAGGAATAGAACCTTGGGCTATATCAGCCGTTAGCGGTGTCGCCGCTATGTTTGCAACGGAACTGTATTTAGAAGAGTTCCCGCTTGCTGAGACAGCACCTCGTCGCTTGTTATTTGTCTTAAGTTGTTTGAGAATGAACGCAATCAGTAATTGCGTAGGCGTAGCCAGCCGTAAGCATCGCCGAAACCACAAATGAGGTCG
>Ga0209591_10007755_pt1 | contig 11753 bp, 14 predicted proteins | sample MAT01_FD_187207 | JGI IMG/M metagenome (GOLD analysis project Ga0209591, IMG submission 187207) | Freshwater microbial communities from Lake Fryxell liftoff mats and glacier meltwater in Antarctica - MAT-01 (SPAdes) (version 2) | ecosystem: Environmental > Aquatic > Freshwater > Ice > Liftoff...
ATCGGCCATCAGGGTGCCGCGGCCGGGGCCGGCCTCGACCAGCAGCACCGGCGTGGGCCGGCCCATCTGCGCCCAGACCACCGCGGCCCAGGCGCCGAGCACCTCGCCGAAGGCTTGGCTGATCTCGGGCGCAGTCGTGAAATCCCCGGCGCGACCGAAGGGTGAGGCGTCGCGCGCATAATAGGCGGCGACAGCGCGCGCCATGAAACGGTCAAGCCGTTCAGGCACGCCGGGTGCCGCGCAGCATCAGGAAGGCGCCGACCAGGATCATCGGCAGCGACAGCAATTGCCCCATCGTGGCGCCAGCGAACAGGAAGCCCAGATGCGCGTCCGGCTGGCGGAACATCTCGCCGACGCTGCGCGCCACGCCGTAACCAGCGAGGAAGGCGCCGGTCAGGAAACCGCGCCGCGCCCGGATCGCGGGGAAGCGCACCAGGATCTGCAGGATCACCAACAGACAAAGGCCTTCGAGGAAGGCCTGGTAGAGCTGCGAGGGATGGCGCGGGAAGGGCCCGCCGGTCGGGAAGACCATCGCCCAGGGCACGTCGCTTACCCGGCCCCAAAGCTCGCCATTGATGAAGTTGGCGAGCCGACCGAGGCCAAGGCCGATCGGCACCACCGCCGCCACGCGGTCTCCCAGCGCCAGCGGATCGAGCCTCTGCCGGCGGCAGAACCACCACGTCGCCACAATCACGCCGAGCGCGCCGCCATGGAAGGACATGCCGCCCTGCCAGATGTACAGCGCCTCCCACGGCGTCGCGAGGTAGTCGGCGAGGCGGTAGAACAGCACGTAGCCGAGCCGCCCGCCGAGAATGATGCCGAGCGTGATCCAGGTGACGAGGTCATCCACCTGCTCGCGAGTCGCGGCGACTGGTGCGAGTGCCACGAGGCGGCGCAGCAAAAACCAGCCGAGCACGATGCCGCCGATATAGGACAGCGCATACCAGCGCAGCGCGAAGGGGCCGATCTCGACCAGCACGGGATCGATCATCGGGAAGGGTACCGCGAGGAACATCAGCGGTGCGCGTCCGGTTGCATCAGGAAATCCCGCACATAGCGGCCGACCCCTTCCTCCAGCGCCGTGCTGGGGCGGGTGTAGCCGGCGGCGCGCAGCTTCCCGAGCGGCGCCTCGGTAAAATACTGGTACTTGCCGAGCAGGTCCGGCGGCATGTCGATGAAGCTGATTTCGGCATTGCGGCCGAGCCCGGCGAACAGGGCACCCACCAGGTCGAGGAAGCTGCGCCCGCTGCCGGCGCCGACGTTGAACAGCCCGCTGACGCGCGGATTGTCGAGCAGCCAGAGCATCGCGGCGACGCAGTCATCCACATGCACGAAGTCGCGCACCTGCGCGCCATCGGCGTAGTCGGGCCTGTCGGAGCGGAACAGCCGGGCGGGCGCGCCCAGCGCGGCCTCCTGGTATTTGTGGAACACCACGCTGGCCATGCGGCCCTTGTGGTACTCGTTGGGGCCATAGACGTTGAAGAAGCGAAGCCCTGCCCATTGCGGCGGCGCGGCCCGGCCGCGCGCCAGAAGATCCGCCACGCACCGGTCGAAGGCCAGCTTCGACCAGCCGTAGAGGTTCAGCGGGCGCAGTGCGGCCAGCGCTGCCGCGCTGTCGTCATCGGCGAAGCCCTGGGCGCCATCGCCATAGGTGGCGGCCGAGGAGGCGTAGAGAAAGGGCACGCCTTCCCGCGCGCAATGCTCCCAGAGCATCAGGGGCAGGGTGATGTTGCTCGCCGCGACGAGGTCGCCGTCGGTCGCGGTGGTCGCGCTGATCGCGCCCATGTTGACCACGGCGGTGAGCTTCGGCGCGTGCGTGAGAAAGGCCGGCAATGCATCGGGCGGCAGGATGCCGGCGATGCGGTGCTTGGCGATGTTGCGCCATTTCTGCCCGTCGCGAAGGCGGTCCACCACCAGCACTTCCTCGCCGCGTGCGGCCAGGGCGGCGACCAGGTTGGACCCGATGAAGCCGGCGCCGCCGGTCACGAGATGCATCGGCGGCTTGTCCCTTCGCGCTGACGGCTCAACTTACCGGTGCGGCCGGGGTATAGGCGTGGCGGATATGGCAGGGAAGGGTGGGCTCATGGCGGATACCGGCGAAGGCAAGCGCGGCATCTTCAGCGACCTGGCGGGGATGGCAAGCGGCGCGGTCTCCATCATGGCCGGCGCCAAGGCGGAGGCCGAGGCGATCGGCCGCGCGCAGATGGAGGCATTGGTCGCGAAGCTCGACCTGGTGAAGCGCGAGGATTTGGACGCGGCGCTCGAAGTGGCGCGCCGCGCCCGCGAACAGGCGGAGGCGCTGGAGGTGCGGGTGGCGGCGCTGGAGGCCCGGCTCTCGACGGATGAGGCTTCCGGCAGCGTCGATTGAGGCGCTCTGTCAAAGCAGCATCTGCACCACTGTCTCCAAATCTTTGCAGAGTCAGGCAAAGAGCCCGCTTGCAGCGCTGTTTCGCACCTGCGTAATCTACCCATGGTGGCGATTCGGGTAGAGACCCCCCATCCCTCGGGGTCCGCCGAGCCGCCTTGGCCAAGGAGGTGCCGCAATGTCCATCCATCTGGGCCATGACGAGCGCGACCGTTCCGCCAACCCGCTCGACATCCTCGAGCAGATCGTCGCCGCCAATGAATGGACCTTCGATCGCCGCTCGGATGCCGAGATGGCGGTCGAGGCGCCGGGCAAGTGGTGCGATTATGGGATGTACTTCTCATGGTCGCACGAAATCAGTGCCATGCATTTTTCCTGCGCCTTCGACCTGAAGGTACCGGCGGCACGGCGGGAGAAGCTGTTCGAGTTGCTGGCGTTGGCCAATGAGAAGCTCTGGATCGGGCATTTCGGCATCGATTCCGATGAAGGCGTGCCGATGTTCCGCCACGCCGTGCTGCTCCGCGGCGCGCCGGGCGCTTCTGCCGAAAGCCTGGAGGACTTGGTCGATATCGCGCTGACCGAGTGCGAGCGGTTCTTCCCCGCCTTCCAGTTCGTGCTCTGGGGCGGCAAGGCGCCGGCCGAGGCGCTGCAGGCGGCCATGCTGGATTGCGTCGGCGAGGCCTGAAGGTCAGCGTCGCCTCCCCCGACCCCGGTATCCGAAAGGCTGCCGGGGTTTCGCTTTTATGGCGCCATCCCCGAAAATCATCCGCGGTATCGGAAACGGCTACGCTTCCTAAAGGAACCATCGATTATTCCTCGGCGGCCGCCTTAGGCATCTTCCCCTCACAGCGTCGAGCCGAAGGAACCGCCCCGATGATCCGTATCGCCATCGCCCTCATCGTCGTGATCGCCCTGGCCAGCTTTGGCGCCAGTGCACTGACCGGCGCCGCTGCCGCCATCCGCGCCACTGCCGGCGAGTCCTGCGCCACCCTGAACTGGGCTATGGAGGCCGGCCGCTACAGCGCCCGCAGCGCCGAGTGCGGCCGCTGAACGGGCGGCCTTGCCAGTGCCCGCGCCAAGGGTAACCCTGCCGCTCATGACCGACACCCTTCCCCCCCTGCTTCTCATCGGCTGCGGCAAGATGGGCGGCGCGATGCTTGCCGGCTGGCGCGAGCGCGGCCTGGGCGAGACGATCGTCATCGACCCCTTCGCGGCCGGCCCGCTGCCTGGCGCCACGCTGCTGCGCGACCCGGCCGAAATCCCCGCAGGCTTCGCCCCGGCCGCCATCGTGCTCGCGACCAAGCCGCAGGAAGCGCCGGCCACGCTGCCGCACTACGCTCGATTCGCGGGCTCTGGCGTCTTTGTCTCGATCATGGCTGGCAAGACGGTGGCCTTCATGCAGGGCGCGCTCGGCGAAGCTGCCGCGGTGGTGCGCGCCATGCCGAACACCCCCGCCGCCATCCGCCAGGGTTTCTCCGTCGCCTTCGCCTCCGCCAGCGTGACTCCGGCGCAGCGGGCGCTGGCCGATACGCTGCTCGCCGCCACCGGCGAGACCGCCTGGGTCGAGGATGAAGCGCTGCTCGACCCGGTGACCGCCGTTTCCGGCGGGGGCCCCGCCTATGTCTTTCTGCTGGCCGAGGTGATGGAGCGCGCCGCGATCGAGCAGGGCATCCCCGCCGAGCTCGCCCGGCGGATGGCGCGCGCCACCGTCGCCGGCTCCGGCGCGCTGCTTGGCGCCAGCGCGGAGGATGCCGCCGTGCTGCGCAAGAACGTCACCAGCCCCAAGGGCACCACCGAGCGTGCGCTGGCCGTGCTGATGGCCGAGCCCGCCTGGCCCGCCCTGATGTCGCAGGCCATTGCCGCTGCCACGGCACGCTCGCGCGAACTCGCGGGATAATCACACGCCGCCCCATTGGCGAGTGGCGCCTGAACCCCCACCATCCAGGGTCATGGACATCTTACCAAACCCTGACGACAAGTTGATGGACGCGCTGTTCGGCGTGATCGCCGAACATGGCTGGCGCGGCGTCACCCTGGCGCGGCTCGCCGCCGCCTCCGGCCTCACCACCGGGGAGCTCGCAAGGCGCTTCCCCTCGCGGCTGGAACTGCTGCGATTGCATGGGGAGCGGGTGGCGGAGATCGTCGCCGCAGGCACACTGCCCGGCCAGGGCGGCTCGCCGCGCGAGCGCATCTTCGACGTGCTGATGCGCGGCATCGATGCGCTGCAGCCGCACCGCGCCGGCATGCAGCGGCTGATGGCCGACATGCGCGGCGATGCCGTGCTGTCGGTGGCGCTCGGCCCCGTGCTGAGGCGCGCCATGGCCCGGATGCTCGAAGCCGCCGAGATCGACAGCGCCAGCCCGCGTGGCCAGCTTCGCGCCCTGGCGCTGGTCGGCGTCTGGCTGCGCGTCACCAATGCCTGGGGCAAGGACGAGACGCAGGATCTTGGCCCCACCATGGCGGTGCTCGACCAGACGCTCGAGCGGGCAGAGCAGGCGGCGCGCAGTTTTCGGCTCGACAGCGGCGACCTCGCCGCGCCGATGGGGTGACGCAACTTCGCCATGCACTCGACGAAGGTGGATGATGCGGAAAAGCCATGAGCCGCCTTTCATTCTATAATTCAAAGATTTTGCCTGAATTGTTCCGGGCCACACGCGCCCACTCCGTTCAGGACGCTTCTGTCGGGGGGACGGCTGGGGTATGATCGAACCAGACCAAGGCAGGAGGCTACCGACCATGTCTGACCGATTTGGCATGAAGCCCGACGAGATGATGAAGATGCTCTCCGAATTCCGCCTGCCGGCCATGCCGGATCTGGAAGGCCTCGCCCAGGCGCAGCGCCGCAACCTCGAGGCGCTCTCGGCCGCCAACAAGGTGGCGATGGAAGGCGCGCAGGCCGTGGCCCGGCGGCACATGGAAATCCTGCAATCCTCGATGGCCGAGATGACAGACGCCATCCGCGCCATGAGCGGCAGCGAAAACCCCCAGGCCAACGCCGCGCGTCACGCCGAACTGCTCAAGTCGGGCTATGAGCGCGCGGTGGCGAACATGCGCGAAGTGGCAGACCTGATCCAGAAATCGAATGGCGAGGCGCTCGGCCTGCTCAACAAGCGCTTCGCCGAGGCGATGGACGAGGTGAAGGTGATGGCGGCCAAGACCGGGGCGACCACCCCCGGCCACTGAGGCCAATCCTCAGACCGGCAGCCTGACCCGCGCGCGCAGCCCGCCGAGCGGGCTGTCTTCCAGTACGATGTCCCCGCCATGCGCCCGCGCAATGTCGCGCGCGATGGCCAGCCCCAGCCCGGTGCCGCCGGCGGTCAGTGTCGCGAAGGGGCGGAAGGCCTCCTCGCGCTGCGCCTCCGGAATGCCCGGCCCGTCATCATCCACGGTGACCTGCGCCCAACTGGCGCCGGCATCCGTGCGCGGCACCAGCCCCACCGCCACCGCGATGTGCCCCGCATGCTTGCGCGCATTGTCGAGCAGATTGGCGAGGCACCGCCGCAGCGCATCCGGCCGCAGTGGCAACACGAGCTCCGCCGGCCCCTCCACCGCCACCTCGGCCCCGTCGCGCCGCGCCTTGCGCGCCACTTCACGCACCAGCTCCGCAAGATCCGCCGGCTGCGCCTGCTCCTGCCCCTCGCCGCGGGCGAAGGTGAGATAGGCGGCGACCATGCGTTCCATCTCCTCGACATCCTCGCCGAGCGCGATGATGTCCTCCTCCGCCTCGGGCTGGCGCGGCAGCACGGCCAGTGCGAGGCGCATGCGCGTCAGCGGCGTGCGCAGATCGTGGCTGATGCCGGCCAGCATGTCAGTGCGCTGGGCAACGAAGCGGCGGATGCGTTCCTGCATGCGGTTGAAGGCCGAGGCCGCCTGCCGGATCTCCGCCGCACCTTCCGGCTTGATGGGCCCGATGTCGCGGCCGAGCCCGAAGGCCTCCGCCGCGCCGGCCAGGCGGCGGATGGCGCGCACCTGGTTCTTCATGAACAGCGCCGCGACCGCGAACAGCAGCAGCGCCGTACCGACCAGCCAGATCACGAACAGGTAGAGCGTGCTGGTGAACAGGCGTTTCCGGGGCGCCTCCACGTGCAGCACGCCGTCGGGCAGGGCGACGCGGATCACCACGCTGCGCGGGTCGGATTGCCAATCGGCGTCGAAGGGCAGGCGCACGCGCTCATTCATTGCATTCGCCAGATCCTCCTCCAGCGGCAGCAGCGGCAGGGAGGCGCCGCGATTCGGCGTGGGTCCGAGCGTGGCACCCGCCTCGAAGGCGAGGCCGAGGTCGAGCCGCCAGGCGCCTTCCCGGAATAGCCAGGCGCGTTCCGCAGCACCAGGGTGGCGCGCCATGTGCTCCGTGACCAGGCCGATTTCGCCGGCCACGCCGCTCGCCAGCCGGCGCGAGATCACGTCGAGGTGCCCGCCGTAGAATAATTGCAGCGCAACGCCCTGCAGGATCAGCAGCGGCAGCAGGATGATGAGCAGCGACCGCCCGAGCAGGCCGCGCGGCAGGGCGGCGCGTGCGAGACGATCGAAGCCGTTGATCCGCATCGCCTAGACCCCCGGCCGCAGCACGTAGCCGCGGTGCCGCACCGTCTGGATGAAGCGTGGCTCACGCGGGTCGGGCTCCACCTTGCGGCGCAGGCGCGTCACCTGCACGTCGATCGCGCGCTCCCCGGCCTCGGGCGTGCCGAGGGCGTGGGCGATCTCCTCGCGGCTCAGCACGTCGCCAGGGCGCCGGGCCAGCGCCAGCAGCAGCGCCTGTTCGCCGCCGGTCAGGCGCACCACGCCTTCCGGCCCGCGCAACTCGGCGCGGTTCGGGTCGAACCAGCGCGGGCCGAGCTGCACCGGTCCGAGGCTGTGCTCCGCCACCGGCAGCGGCGCGGCGCGGCGCAGGATGGTGCGGATGCGCAGCGCCAGTTCGCGCGGGTCGAAGGGCTTGGCGAGGTAGTCATCGACCCCGCTCTCAAAGCCCTGCACCCGGTCATCCGGGGCGCCGCGGGCGGTGAGCATCAGGATCGGCACCTCGGCCCCGTCTCGGCGCAGGCTTTCGGTCAGTTCGATGCCGCTTTCGCCGGGCATCATCACGTCCAGCACCACCAGGTCGAAGCTGACCGAGGCGAGCGCATGCCGTGCGGCGGCGGCATCGGCGGCGGCGGTGACGCGAAAGCCCTGCTCGGTCAGGAAGCGTTGCAGCAGGGCGCGCAGGCGCGAATCGTCATCGACCACCAGCAGATGTGCAGGCTCGGCGGCGGTGCTCATCGCGCCGCGCTTTCGGGCACGGGGTCTTCCAGCCTTTGCAGGGCTTCGCGCGCTTCAATCCCCATCATGCCCCGCATGACGCGCCGAAAACCCTCAACCGCCTGGGGGCCGGCCTCGCGGTAGGCGCGCATCACCGTCTCGCGCTGGCGTTCGAACAATTGCCGCTCGAGCGCCCCGCCCTTGGGGCCGAGCGTCAGCAGCCGTTGGCGGCGGTCGGCGCGGCCGGAGGTCTGCACCACGAAGCCGTCCTCGATCAGCGGCGTCAGCACCCGCCCCAGGGACTGCTTGGTGATGCCAAGGATGCCCAGCAATTCGCCCACCGTGATGCCAGGCCGGCGGCCGACGAAATGCAGCACGCGGTGATGCGCCCGGCCCATCTGGAGCTCGGCGAGGATGGCGTCCGCGCCCGCGGTGAAGTCGCGGTAGCCGAAAAACAGCAGGTCTTGCGCCAGGCGCAGTTCCTCCTCCCGCAGGAACAGCAGGTTGCGCCCGGCTGCCGGGGCGGCGCGATCCTCCGGCGCGGGCCGGGCTTCTGCCCCGGCCTTCATTTGAGCCTCCCCCCAGCCTCACCCGGCATGGCCCGGCGGACGAGCTTGCTGCGTGTCATCGGCAGAATTTCCACCCGATTCTCTTCCGTTACCATCGCGTGGCGATCGCACACCGGATATAGGCTAAGGTGGCGTGCGCAAGTAGCGATCGCAATGTTTGCATCTTGAAACCTGCGGTGGCCGCCCGGGAACAGCTGGGGCAGTCAAGGATGATGTCCATGGCCCTACGGCTGCGCTCCGCCCGCCCGATCGATCTACCGGCGGTTGTGGCGCTGCACGTCGCCTCCTGGCGCGATGCCTATCGCGGCGTATTGGAGGACGGCTTCCTCGCTGGCCCCATCGAACACTCCCTCGCCACGCATTGGCAGGTCGTGCTTGGCGCCAAACGGCGGCCCGGCGCGGTGATTCTGGCGACGGCAGGGCGGCAGGTTGCGGGCTTCGTTGCGGCTTGGCGCGAGGGTACGAATTGCCATGTGGACAACCTCCATGTCCGCCCCGGGATGCGCAATGCGGGCATCGGGCGCGCGCTGCTCGGCCTCGCTGCGACGCGGTTGCAGGCGCAGGGGTGTGGCAGCGCCGATCTGCGGGTCTTTGCCCGCAATCCCGGCGCGCTGCGCTTCTGCGCCAAACTCGGCGCCGAGACCGGGCCCGAAGTGCTGCGCGAGACGCAGGGCCAGCAGGTGCTGGAGCGCCGCGCTAGCTGGGCCGATATCGGCGCCCTGGTCTCGGCCTGCGCGGTGCCGCGCGCGCCATAGCGCGATTGCAACTGTCATGCGCGACGTTGCACATTGGGCCACAGCATCAGGAGGGGTCCGACCATGACCACGAAGGAAGTCGCCGCGGCCTTTGCCGCGCTGTGCAAGGCGGGCGATCATGAGGGGGCGGCGGCGCAGTTCAACGCGCCCGACATCGTCAGCCTCGAGGATTTCGCGGGCCCGATGGCCCGTGTCGAAGGCGCCGCCGCGGTGCAGGCAAAAGGCGAATGGTGGCTCGGCGCCCATGAGATGCATGAGGCGCTGACCGAGGGCCCCTGGGTGCACGGCGACCAGTTCGCGCTGCACTTCGCCATGGACGTCACGGAGAAAGCGAGCGGCAAGCGCACGAAGATGAACGAGATCGGCCTTTACACCGTGCGCGACGGCAAGGTGGTGGAGGAACGCTTCTTCTACCCCGGTTGAGGTCGCCGCCGCGGCAGGGCCGCCAGCAATGCCGCGGCCGGCAGCAGCCAAATGATCCGCGCCTCGTAGCGGTGGTGCGGCTTGGACAGCGCGCCGGTCGCCACCGCATTTGCCACAAGGGCGGCGAAAGCGAACAGGATCAGCGCGCCGCGTGGCAGGTCCCGCGCGCGCCACGCCACGCGCAACAGCAGCAGCGCCGCGAGCGCCGCACCCATCAGCACAGGCACTTGCGGCCAGAGGAAAGGGGCGGCCGCCGCCGGCAAAAGGCCGCGCATCTGGAGCGCGCCATCGAAGGAAGCGAGCGTGTCGGGCGGAAAATGTGCCGCAATCGGGCGACGGGCCGAGGCCGCCAGATGCTCGGCCGAAAGCGTATCGCCTACCTGTACCAGCAGGATTTGCCGCGCAGCATTGCCGAGCATGGCCGCGATCACCGCACCGGGGCGGTCGGCCAGCGTCGCCGCCACGATCTCCCGCGCCTCGGTCGCGCCCTGCACGCCGCCCATGGCGCGGGGTGAGCCGTCGGCGTTGCGGTTGAGTGGGCTGGTGCCGTCCCAGAGGAATTCGTCGCTGTCCATCGGCAGGCGATCGACAAAGGCGCAGAGGTGCCAGCCGGCCTGCGGGCAGCGCTCCCGCAACGTCGCCGCAGCCAGGCCATCGCCCTGCAGACGCGCCAGCAGGAACACAGAGCCGTGCGGCGAGAGGGTGAAGCGCCCGAAGCCGATCAGGTTGGAGGTGCCAAGCAGCAACAGCGCCAGCGCGAAGGGCGCCGCCACGCGGAGCACCGGCGTGACCAGCCGCGTCAGCAGCGCCGTCAGCACCACCAGGGCCAGCGCGTTCGGCAAATGGGAGAGATGCGCCGCGATGGCGAGCGTGGTCAGCACGCCGACCGCCAAGGCCTCTCGCCGGGAGAGCGCGGCAAAACCCAGCAGAAACAGGCCGAGCGGGACGAGCGCGGTCAAGGCGTCCGGCATCAGCGTCGCCAGGAACCAGGGCGCCGCGCTCAGCGCCGCCAGCACGCCGCACACCAGCAGGTGCCAGGCCGGCGAGACCTCCCCGCGCACCGCCCGCTGGGCCAGCCAGAGGAACCAGGACGCCCAAAGCCCCTGCGCCAGCATCGGCGGCCATAGCGACCACTGCCAATGGAACAGGTGGAGGAAGGGGCCATAGGCCTGGGTTTTGTCCCAGGGAATCTCGGGCGCCGTGGTATGGAAAAGGTAGGAGACGGTGTCGATGAACACCAGCGGAAAGCCATTCAGCGCCGCGGGCCAGACCAGCAGCAGGGCGCCGGGCACCAGGGAGCCGAGCAGCAGGGAGGCCAGCCTCATGGCCGTCGCGGCGCCAGCGCCAGCCCGGCGATGATCGGCATCAGCCAAAGGATCCGTGCCTCGTAGCGCAGATGCGGCTTTGAGAGGCCGCCGGTGACGAAGGCATTGGCGGTGATCGCCACCAGCACGCCCACCACCAGCCCGAGCCGGCGCTGGTCAGGAGCCTGAACCGCCTGCCGCCAGGCGGCAAAGGCCAGCAGCGCGCCGAGCACCAGCACCGGGCCGTGTGGCCACAGGAAGGGCGCGGCCGCCGCCGGCAACAGCCCGCGAGGTTGCAGCGCCGAATCGTAGGCCGCCAGCTCGCGCGCCGGAAAGCCCTCGGCGATCCGGGGGCGGACGGCGGCGGCAAGGTGGCTCGCCACCAGCGTGTCGCCCGCAGTGGCCGTGAAAACCTGCCGCAGCGTGTTGCGCGCCATCGCCCAGGCGACGGCGAATGGCTTCGCGCGCAGCGTCTCGCCCACGATGACCCCGGCCTCGGCCGAAAGCAGCGCACCACCAAGGAACCGCGCGGTGCCGTCCGGCGCGCGGTTTACCGGGCTATCGGGCAGCCAGAGGAAATCGTCGCTGTCCATGGGCAGGCGGTCGGCGAAGGCACATAGGTACCAGCCGGACTCGGGGCAGCGCGCCCGGATCACCTCGGCAGCCGGCCCATCCGCCTGCAACCGCGCCAACAGGAAGGTTGCGCCATGCGGCGAGAGCGTGGCCCGCCCGTGCCCCCACAGATTGGTGCCGAGCAGGATCAGCACTGCGCCGAGCAGCGGCAGCGCCACGCGCGCCGTGGCCCGCAGGTCGCGTGCTAACAACAGCACGATCCCCACCAAGGCGGCGGCCAGCGGCAGGTGCGACAGGTGCGCGGCGATGCCGCAGGTGGCCAGTACCGCCAGCCAGCGCGCCTCACCCCGGCTGAGCGATTCGCGGGCAAAGCCCAGCAGCAACAGCGCCAGCGCCACGATCGGCGCGAAGACGTCGGGCATCAGCAGCGCCACGGTGAAGGGTGCGGTGGTCAGCGCCGCGGCAGCGAGGCAGGCGAGCAGGTGGATCGCCGGATCCCCGCCCCCCCCCCCCCCCCCCCCCCCCCCCC
>Ga0209591_10007757_pt1 | contig 11749 bp, 7 predicted proteins | sample MAT01_FD_187207 | JGI IMG/M metagenome (GOLD analysis project Ga0209591, IMG submission 187207) | Freshwater microbial communities from Lake Fryxell liftoff mats and glacier meltwater in Antarctica - MAT-01 (SPAdes) (version 2) | ecosystem: Environmental > Aquatic > Freshwater > Ice > Liftoff...
CAGCTTCACCGGCTCGATGGGCAACGCGGTCGTCGGCCTGGACGGTGCCTGGCTCTGGGCCGATAGTCGCTACTGGCTCGCCGCCGAGCGTGAGCTCGACCCGACCGCGTTTTCTCTCATGCGCCAGGGCCAGCACGGGGTGCCTTCGATCGCCCGTTTCCTGGCCGACGTCGGCGCCAATCGCAAGGTCGGCTACGACCCGGCACTTCACTCGCCGGCCGAAGCGAAAGAGCTCTCGGACGCTATCACCGCCGCGGGCGGCACGCTCGTCGCTGTCGCCGACAATCTCATCGACGCGATCTGGGCCGACCGGCCTGCCCTGCCGGCGGCTCCCGTCGAAGCCTGGTCCGAGACCTACTCCGGCAAGAGCGTCGCCGCCAAGCTCGCCGACCTGCGCAAGGGCACGGCCGCGCTTGGCTGCGAGCACCTCGTCATCACGACCCTCGACGAGATCGCCTGGACCTTCGACATCCGCGGCAAAGACGTCGACTTCAACCCCGTGACCATCGCCTGGGCCATCGTCTCGCAGGATGCAGCGACCCTGTTCATCGCCCCATCCAAGGTGAGCCACGCCGTCACCGCCCACCTCGCGGCGGCACACGTCACGACCGCCCCGTACGAAGCCTTCGACGAGGCCCTCGCCGCGCTCGGCACGGGCCGCGTGTTGGTCGACAGGGACAACGGCAACCAGGCGATCCTCGACCGCCTCGCGAGCAAGGGCATCCGCTATCATCTCGCGCGCAGTCCGGTCATGCTCGCCCGCGCCAAGAAGAACACGACCGAGATCGGCGGTATGCGCGCGGCGCATGTGCGCGACGGCGTCGCCGTGACGCGCTTTCTCGCCTGGCTCGACGGCAACTGGCGCGGCTTGACCGAGGTCTCGGTGGCCGACCACCTGTCGTCCTTTCGCGAAGAGAACGAGCGCTTCCGCGGCCTGTCGTTCGATACCATCGCCGGCTACGCCGACCACGGCGCTATCGTCCACTACCGTGCCAGCGCGGCGACCGACCAGCCGCTCGGCGACGCGACCCTGTTCCTCATCGACTCGGGCGCGCAGTACCTCGACGGCACGACCGATATCACGCGCACCATCCACCTCGGCACCCCCACCGCCGAAGAACGCGAGCACTACACGCGCGTCCTGAAAGGCCACCTGGCCCTCCGTCACATCACGTTCCCGCGCGGCACGACCGGCACCCACCTCGACGCGTTCGCGCGCGCGCCGCTCTGGCAGGTCGGCCTCAACTACGGGCATGGCACAGGCCACGGGGTCGGCTGCTATCTATCGGTGCACCAGGGCCCGCAACGCGTCTCGCCGGCGCTGAACGACGTGGCGCTCGAGCCCGGCATGGTGCTCTCGAACGAGCCCGGGCTCTACGTCGCCGGGCGCTACGGCATCCGCATCGAGAACCTGTGCGTGGTCGTCGACAATGACGCGCTCTCACGCGACAACCCGCACGGCCCGTTCTTCGGCTTCGACGACCTCACGATGGTCCCGTACTGCCGTAAGCTCATCGACACGGCCCTGATCACCAACGCAGAGCGCGCCGCGGTCGACGCCTATCACGCGCGGGTGCGTGCGACGTTGCTGCCGCACCTCGGCAAGCACGCCGACCACGACCTCGTCCGGGGCTGGCTCCAGCAAGAGACCGCGCCGCTCTGACAGCGCACGCTCCCGCAACAGGAACGAGATCCATGTATCGAAACTCGGTCGCCTTCGGCGCGTGCCTGCTCATGTCCGTCGTCCCCCTGACAGGCTGCGGCGACGACCCCGCGGTCGGTGGCGATAGCGACGCCGCGGACAGTGCCTCGGACGCAATAGACCAGGCGGACCAGGTCGGGGACAGCACCCAACCCGACCCCGACAGCAGCGCGCCCGATGCGACGACTCCCGTCGTCTTCTGCGAGGGCGCCACCACCTTCGCGTGGGACCCCGACGACGACAGCGCGCTCGCGGCGTTTCCCAACGACATGTTGTCGGTCGATGACGCCACAGCGCGCACCGGCCAGCGCTTGAAGGTCGGCGACCCGCGGTGGTTGGGCGAACAGCCGGCGTTCTTCCAGTCGGTGTGGCGCCAGCTCGAGGACCTCGACGGCTTTGGCACCAGCGCGGGCATCGTGTTGCGCTTCAGCGCGCCGCTCAGCGCCCCGCCGAGCGGTTCGTCTACCGCTCTAGGCACCGCTCCCGAGGCGGCGCCGAAGATCGTGTTGCTCGACCTGTCGCAGACGCCGGCGACGACCCTCCCGTTCGAGACCGAGGTGCTCGACGAGGGCGCGACCCTCATCGTCTGGCCGATGCGGCCGCTGCGTGAGGCGAGCCTGCACGGCGTCATCGTCACGACCGCGTTGACCGATGCGGCCGGTGGCTGCGTTTCGCCGTCGGCCCCGCTGCGCGCAGTCGTTGCACCGGCGCAAGTGTCCAGTCCAGCGCCCGCGCTCACGCGCCTGGCGCCGCGCTACGCGACTCTCGTCGCAGCCGCCCAGACACTTGCGATCGAGCCTGGCGACATCTCGGCGGCTACGGTCTTCACGACCCAGTCGTACTCGGCCGCCACGCTGAAGCAGCGCGAGCACTTGCGCGGCCAGACGTTCGAGTGGAAGTCGCGCCCCAAGTGCACGACCGGGGATTCGGTCGTCACCTGCGAGGGTGACTTCTTCGCGACCGACTATCGCATCGAGGGCTACCTCGGGCGCGCCTTCGACTCGGACTACGTGCCCGAGACGTATCGCTTGCCGGTGCACATCTGGCTCCCCATCGAGCGCAGCGGACCCGTGCCGTTGTTGGTCTTCGGCCATGGCCTTGGCGGTAGTGCCGAGCAGGCGGCCGACATCGCCGAGTTCGCGGCGAAAGAGGGCCTGGCGACCCTCGCCATCAGCGCCCCACGTCATGGCGATCACCCGACCGCGACCAGCAGCGACCCGCAGGCGGTCTTTACTTCGTTCTTCGGGATCGATCTCACGACGTTCTCAATCGATGGCCTCGTGTTCCGAGAGAACGTGCGCCAGGCCGCCTTCGACAAGCTCCAGGTGATGGAGCTCGTCACCGCTCAGACTGACATCGACGGTGACGGCGCGGCCGACCTCGACACGGGCCACGTCGCCTATTGGGGGATCTCCTTGGGAGGCATCCTCGGGCCGAACTTCGTCGCAATGAGCGACAACGTCGGCGCCGCGGTCCTCTCGGTCCCCGGCGCGCGCTTGGTGTCGATCATCTCGGAGGCCGACGACTTCAAGCAGTTCTTCGATCTCCTGGCGCAGCTCTCGGACGGCCGCGACAACCTCTTGCGCCAGGCGCCGGTCGCGCAGACGCTCATCGACGGGGCCGATCCGATAGGCTGGGCCGGCCACCTCTTGAAGGACCGCATCGGGCGACCCGACTCGCCGCCACCCCATGTGCTCCTCCAGATGGTGATGGGCGACACGACCGTGCCCAACATCGCGACCCGCACGCTCGCGCGGGCACTCGACGCGCCGCAGGTGCCAACCGTGATTGCGCCGATCGATCTGCTGCCGGTAGCCGCCTCCGCCCCGGTCAGCGGCAACGTCGCTGCGGACGCAGCGGGCCCGCTGACGGTCGGCCTATTCCAATTCGATCGCGTCACGACGAGCCCCGGTGGCAATCCGAAGAGGGCGACCCATAGCGGCGTGTTCTCGGGCATCGAGGCGATCGACCAGGTGCGGGCCTTCCTCGAGAGCTGGCTCAGCGACGAGGACGGGGTGCCGACGATCGTCGATCCCTACGCCGAGAACGGCACCCGTCCACTCTGAGGCGCCCCGCGCACCCCACGCCCTCGCCCGCGCCCAGACCCACACCCGCGCCCACGTCCCCACCTTGCCCGGATAGTCGCCTTGGCATTCACGCTCGACACCTTCCGCTTCCTCGACGAGCTCACGCTCAACAACGAGCGCACCTGGTTCGACGCAAACAAGCACCGCTACGAGAGCCTCGTGCGCGAGCCGGCGCTCGCCTTCATCCGCGCGATGGCGGCGCCGCTCGCCAAGCACGCACCGGCGTTCCTCGCCGAGGACAAGAAGATCGGCGGCTCGCTCATGCGCGTGCACCGCGACACGCGCTTTGGTCACGACAAGACCCCGTACAAGACCAACATCGGCATCCAGTTCCGGCACGGCGCCGGCAAGGACGTGCACGCGCCCGGCTTCTACGTGCACGTCTCGCCGACCGAGTGCTTCATAGGCCTCGGCATGTGGCGCCCCGAGCCGCCGATCCTGCTGGCCGTACGCCAGAAGATCGCGACCGAGCCAGAGCGCTGGACGAAGCTCAAGACCTCAAAGACATTGATAAAAGTCGGCCTCACCCGCGGTGATGGCGACAAGCTGACGCGCGTGCCGAAGGGCTTCGACAAGGAGCACCCGCAGGCCGACGATCTCCGACGGACCTCGTTCACCCTGCAGGGCCCGCTCAGCGCCGCCGATATCACCGACAAGGGCTTCGTCGCGTTCGTCGCCGAGCGTTTCGCGGCCGGCAAGGAGTTCATGCGGTTCCTGTGCGAGGCGGCAGGCGTCGAGTCCTGAGAACGTGGGCGCGGGCGTGGGCGCTCACCCGCCGTCGGCGTTCAGCGCGATCACCTCATTTGCCGCGCGTTCGCCCGCCTCGATCGCACCGTCAAAGTAGCCCGCCCAGCGCACCGCGGTCTCGGTGCCGGCCCAGTGCAAGCGCCCAACCGGCGTACGCAGGGCGTCGCCGACGCGGGTCATCAAGCCGGGCGGGAACAGGCCGGTATAGCAGCCGGCGCTCCACGGGTCGGCGCGCCAGTCGTGCTCGACATAGTCGTCCGGGCGCGCCGCGGCGGGTCCGAACAGGCGCACCAACTGGGCGACCACGGCGGCTTTGCGCGTTGACTCGGCGACGTCCCCGAAGTGGCGCGCGTCGTCGGCCATGATGAATCCGACGAGCGCGTGATGGGTCCCGTCGCCGCTGCCGTCATCGAAGAGGCCGCGGCACGGGCCCGCGTCGGACAGCACTTCGCCGGTGAGCCCGGCCTCGCGCCAGAACGGTCGATCGTAGATGACGACCACCTTGATGACGCTGCCCATCGGCATGCCCAGATGGAGCGCCTCGCGCGCTGGTGGCAGACTCGGCAGGAATCGGATCCCGGCGGCCATCGGCGGGGCCAGCGCCAGGATCGCATAACGCGCGCGCACGACCCCCGCCTCACCTTCGAGCGTCACGCCGCGTGCATCCTGGGTCACGGCGCGCACCGGAAACCCGGCCTGCACGACGTCGCCGAGGCGCGCCGCGAGCTCGAGCGAAAGCGACATCGCCCCGCGATGGAAGCGGTCCTGCTGGGCGCCGTTCTCGACCTCGGCCAGGCGCGTGAAGCCGCCCCCACTGCGCACGTAGGAGAGCGCCGAGAGGCGCGAGATCTCACGCGGGTGGGCCGCGAAGATCATCTCGACCCCAAGGCTCAAGAGCTTGCGTGCCTTCGCCGAGGGCAACGCGCGCTCGGACCACGCATGCAGCGATTCCCGGTCGAGTGCGCGTGCCCGCCGCGACTCCCACGGTGAGGTTCGCGACAGCATGCGACTGGCAAGCTCGATGCGCGCCAGGCCAAGACCGGCCACCAGCTTGTCGAACAGCGGCACCGCCGGGATGGTCCCGCGATAACGGCTCAGCGCGCCGTCGAGCTCGAGCAGGCGCGCGCCTTCCTTGTACTGCGGGAACGTCGCGATCCCGAGCTCACGCGCCAGACCGAGCACGCGATCCTGGGTGGGACCGACCCACTGACCCCCGAGGTCGATCGCAAAGCCGCCGCGATCGATTGTGTAGCTGCGTCCGCCGACCCGCTCGCGCGCCTCGAGAACGACGACATCGCGCCCAGCGGCAACCAGAACTTTGGCTGCGGCGAGACCCGAGAGCCCAGCGCCGACGATCGCGGTGTGCACATTTCGCACCCGCGGAACCACGCTCGTCACTTCTTGGGCGGCGGCTTCGGAGCGACCTTGTCCTTCGCCGAATCCACGCCCTGCTTCACCTTTTGATTGATAGCGTTCGAGACCTTCGATTGCGCCCGAACCTGCGCGCCCATGACCCGCGCCTTCGCCTGCGCCTCGACGCTGTTGACCTTCTGCCGGAACATGCGGCTGAAGAAGCCCACGATTTCATCGACGATATTCATTGCGCCTCCGCGTCGCGCCTGACCTCCGACGAGCCTGCCAGAGTCCCCAGCGCCTCGCCGTTCTAGCCCACTTCCGAGCACCTGCCCACCCGTGGCCCGCGCCCGCGTCCACGCCCACGCCCCACCCATCAACCTCCGCTTGCGCGGATCCGACTCTGGCGCGAACATCCACGCGATGAAATCTGGACGAACCGCATGACGAGCCCCTCGAAAGAAGCCCGCTTGACCCTCGCCCTCGGCGCGCTCGGCGTGGTCTACGGCGACATCGGCACGAGCCCGCTCTACGCGCTCAAAGAGTGCATTGCGCCCGGCCACGGGCTCGACCCGACGCACGACAACGTGATGGGCATCTTGTCGCTGGTGTTCTGGGCGATGACGCTGGTCGTCACGCTCAAGTACCTGGTCTTCATCCTACGCGCGGACAACGACGGAGAAGGCGGCATCCTGGCGTTGCTGGCGCTCGTGCCAAAGCGCCTCCGAGCCGGCGGACCGGGACGGATCACGGTACTGGCATTGCTCGGGATCGCGGGTGCAGCACTCCTCTACGGTGACGGCATGATTACACCCGCCATCTCGGTCCTGTCCGCGGTCGAGGGCCTCGAAGTCGCGTTCCCCGGCCTACAACACCTCGTCGTACCGATCACCGTCGCCATCCTGGTCGTGGTATTCGCTATCCAACGCTTCGGTACCGGCCGCATCGGTCGCCTGTTCGGGCCGGTGATGCTGGTCTGGTTCCTTACGATCGGCGTGCTCGGGCTCATTCAAATCGTGAAACACCCGGGCATCCTCGCGGCGATCTCGCCGCACTATGCCGTGCAGCTCTTCGCCGAGCACGGCGGCCACGCGTTCCTGCTGCTCGGCTCGGTGATCCTCGTCGTGACCGGCGGCGAGGCCCTCTACGCGGACATGGGACACTTCGGCCGGAAGCCCATCCGGATCGTCTGGCTGACGCTCGTGAAGCCTGCGCTCGTGCTCGCCTACTTCGGGCAAGGGGCGCTCTTGCTCGGCAATCCGACCGCGACAGTGCGCGCCAACCCGTTCTACGCGATGGCCGAGGGACAGGTGCTGACAATCTTTCTCGTCGTGCTCGCGACCTGTGCGACCATCATCGCGTCGCAGGCGTTGATCTCGGGCGTCTACTCGTTGACTCAGCAAGCCGTGCAGCTCGGCTATCTGCCCCGCTTCGCCATCCGCCACACCTCGGCCAAGACCGAGGGTCAGATCTACGTGCCCGCAATCAACTGGATCATCGCCATCGCGACCATCGCGCTGGTGCTCTCGTTCAGGCAGTCCAGCGGGCTTGCCGCCGCCTACGGCATCGCCGTCGCGGGAACGATGACCGTCACCTCGCTGCTCTTCTACTTCGTCGCGCGCTACACCTGGAACTGGAGCGTCGCCAAGGCCGGCTCGCTGCTCGCCTTGTTCTTGGTGGTGGACTTGGCGTTTCTGGCCGCCAACAGCGCCAAGGTCATGAGCGGCGGCTGGGTCCCGCTGGCGATCGGCCTGGTGATCACGGTCGGCATGGTCGCCTGGATGGTCGGTCGCTCGTTGCTAGCTGACTACCTTCACCGATCCGGGCGCGATTGGCCTTCCTTCCTGAGCGACTGCACCGCCCGCGGCATTACCCGCGTGCCCGGCGTCGCAGTGTTCCTGACTTCCGACGCCGACCGCGCGCCGACCTTCCTCTTACGACACCAGACCGACATCGGCGTCATGCACGAACACGTGCTCATCCTGAACATCGAGTTCCCGCGCCAGCCCTGGATCCGAAGTGAGCGCCTCGAGGTGGCTCCAATCGGGCGTGGTTTCCACAAGGTGCGCGCCCGCTACGGCTTCATGGAGCGCCCGAATGTGCCCGTCATGGTCGACCAGGCCATGAAAGAGATCGGCCTCGCGCAGGCCCGCACGAGCGTCGTCTACTTCATGGGGCGCGAGACCCACCTCGTCACCAACAAGGGAAATCTCGCCGGCCTGCTGGAGCACGTCTTCGCATTTATGGCGCGCAACGCATTGCCGACGTCACTGTACTTTCAGATCCCGCCCGAGCAGGTGATCGAGATGGGCATGCAGCTCGACCTTTAACGGACCCCGCCTGCCAGCCCGCTCGCGCCCGCACGATGCCCCACGGTGCCGGAGTGGTAAGCCTTCCGACATGGCCTTGCAGCTTCCGCCCGAGGTGGTCCGTCTCTACTTGGATGTCGACCCGAGTACCGGCGATCTCGCCAAGAACGCTGACGATGTGACCGAACGCTTGATGCCCCGCGGAGGCTGGGAAGCAATGCGGTGGCTTCGTGCCAACTACCCGTTGAAGACCCTCGCGGACTTCATTGTGCGCAAAAGACGCACCCGATTGAGCTCACGCGAGCTCGCCTATGGGTCACTCGTCGCTGGGCTCCCCGACGAGCCGGGGCCAGGCGGAGCACGTCCACCCTGGGCAGGACCATGACGGGCCAGCCGCGCGTGTTGCCGCGCACGCTGGATGATGTCTTCGAGACCTGCTTGGCTGATGGCCATCACGACGATGGCGCCCGTTGCGCTGTGGCGTGCGGGTCCACGCGAAAGCGGCGCCATTGAGGTGTGCGCTGGATCAGGGAGCGATTTCGCCTCAGCGCGAGCCGATCCTCGGGCTCGGGCAGACCGACCAATATCTTACCGCCGATACCGACGGCGGGTTCGCGAGCCAGTCCTTGACGTCGAGGTCGATTCGCAAGATTCGATCGGTGCTTCGCTCCAACACGTTCGAGGCACGGCGGGAGGGGCGATCGTCCGCTAAAACAGTGGCCCCTCCCGCCACCCACTCGGGCCGGCACCCGCCGCTGCCTCCCTCTCTGCGCGTATCAACGTCGAAGACGGAGCTTGAGATCTCCACGCGTCCTGTTCCCGGAACTCGTTGTCGTTCGTCGCCGGCTGAACTATCGTCGTCTCCGCGGACATCTCGTACCTGAAGCCCTGGTTCTTGCTGGCCTCGCTCGAACGGGATGCTCCGGGTTCTGTCGATCTTTCCGACCTCAAACGCCTACTTCAGCCATGCGCACGTCCAGGACTGGCGCGGTCTTCAGGCGTGTGCGGCGCTGATCGGGGAGGATCTGCACCCAATTGAGAGTTCGATTTGCCGCTGCCCGCCGAGTGCTGGATGAGATAACGCCGGGCCGCCCCGCGCCCGCACATCGGCCAGCAGCTTTCGCACCACGTCGAGCTGGTGATAGCGCGGGAACAGCTGCGTGCGCTCCTCCTTCTTCGTCCGCGGGTCCTTCGGGACGACCATCTGCGCGTAGTTCTCGAGGATATCGGCCAGCCCCGCCGGCGTCAGGATCCGCTTGCACAGGAAGTCCGTCGCAAGCCCATTCGGATTTGGCGGATTGCCAGCCCCGTCGTTGTAGCCCTGATCAAATGGCAAAAACCTTGGCATTGCCCGGCGTCAGCGTGCCATAGAACAGCGCCAGCGTGTGCGCCCCATGCGCGATGCCGGTGCGCAGAACATCGATAACCCCGCGTTTACTGACCTCACCCTGCAACCGCGCCAGGAACTTCAGCCGCGTCGGCCCATCCGCCTCCAGCCCCAACGCAATCACCAGCTTGGGCTGCGTCGCCGCCACGAAATCCTGGAGCTGTGCCAGGTCGACGCAGTGCTCACGCTCGTAGTGCTTCGCGTCGCCCAACAACCAGCCGATGCCGCCCGCCGCCGGCGCACCCACCATGCCCGCGACGTGAGGCGGGCTGAGCAACTCAGTCCGCCCGGTCATGCCCGGAGGATCAACGACTCCAAGCCCCTCTCACTGGTGTCGGTCGGCATGCACGCATCGTCGCCCATGTCCGCCTCAGCGTCGAGGGCCACCCGCGTCTCCCCGGACATCTGCCCCCCAAAAAAATGCCGCCTCCACAGAAAATGCCTTGACGCCTTTTAGGGTCGCCATCACCTCGCGACTGTCAATCACTCGTAGAATCGCCGCCAACCAATGCCGCCGTTCTACCAACGCATTTGATCCGCGCCATCCTCTTTGCGCCTCAAAAATCCCCGCAAAATGCCTCCAGACCACATCCCTGACCCGGTCGAAACCCCTGTGCTATAAAGGCGTCATGCAGTTCACCGGCGTCACCGTCACCGACTTCGACAACCGCGACAATCGCATCGCAACGCTGGGTCGTGGCCTCGGCGCCTTGCGCCTTGCGTTGGGTGAAGGCCTCCGGCACCTCTCGACGGGCGATATCCAGGACTTTGGTTATCCCACCTTCGAGAGCTACGTGCGCGAGGCGCTCGGTCGCACGGGACGTTGGGGCGCAGATGTCCGTGCCCTGGCGCGCCGTCTCGGGAGTTTGCCAAACTTGCGCGCAGCCCTCGCGTCTGGCCGCCTGTCGTTGTCGGTCGGCGAGCTGGTTGCGCGCATCGCGACCCCGCTCGATGACGCCGACTGGGTTGGCCGCGTGACGGGCGTGTCGGGAATGAACGTCCGGCAACTGCGCGCCGAGCTGAAGGCCAAGAAACTCGAGGTCGCTGACGACACGACGGCCGGCCGCGTCAGAATCTCGCGGACCGTCGACCGCATCGACGCGTGGGGCTTCGAACAGGCGCGCATCATGGTCGAAGCCGTCGGCGCGCGCCGCGGCGACGAGGCCATTGAAGCGATGCTTGCCGAAGGACTCGGCGCGCTCCTGGCGAGCGACCCCGATATCGACCTGCCATCAACCCTCGTCGGCGAGCTTGGCTGTCACGGGGCCGCTGATGGGGACGGCCGCGCGTGGCACCTCGAACTCGCGGTCCTGCGCGAGCGCGCCGAGGCAGCCGTCGAGGCCATGCGTCCCAACGACGACGTGGCTGCCCCTGAAGTCCTCCTCGTGAGCTGGCCTGACGACCCCGCCGCCATCGACCACCAGCTCCGCAGCCTTGCCGCGACCCTGGCCTTGCGCGACATCGAGCTCGGCGAGCTCGCCTGCTTCATCGTCGACCACGAGGTCTGGCGCACCTTCGGCTATGCGTCGTTCGACCACTATTGCCGTGAGCGCATCGGCCTCGCCCCGAGCAGCGTTGCCACCCGCGTCGCCCTCACCCGTCGCTTCGCGGTCGTGCCCGAGGTCCGAGCGGCACTTGCCGCCGGTCGCATCGGCTACGAGTCCGCGGCGCTCATCGCTAGGATTTGCGGCCCGACCAACGTGCATGCCTGGATAGAGCGCGCGACCCAACGCACCGTGAAGCAGCTCCGCGAAGAGGTCGACGCGACCGAGCTCCTGGCACGCCTCGAAGGCTGCCGCACATCCAGGCTCGCGCCACCCGACGGAGACACCCGCGACGCCGTCTATGACATCGAGCGCTCGGTCATCGCCGCGATCACCGGCCTCAGCGAGACGCCTGCGAGTCAGCAGCAGGACCCGACGTCCGAACAGTTGCCCGTGCAGTTGGTGGGCCAGGTGTCCGATCACTTGTCCGGTCAGATGTCCGGGCCGCTGCCCGGTCAGATGTCCGGTCAGATGCCCGGTCAGATGTCCGGTCAGATGTCCGGTCAGATGTCCGATCACTTGTCCGGTCAGATGTCCGGGCCGCTGCCGGAGGCCGGTCCGACGACCCTTCACCTGTCATTGTCCGAGTCAACCGGACAATTCTGGCGCGCCCTGGAACG
>Ga0209591_10007762_pt1 | contig 11747 bp, 12 predicted proteins | sample MAT01_FD_187207 | JGI IMG/M metagenome (GOLD analysis project Ga0209591, IMG submission 187207) | Freshwater microbial communities from Lake Fryxell liftoff mats and glacier meltwater in Antarctica - MAT-01 (SPAdes) (version 2) | ecosystem: Environmental > Aquatic > Freshwater > Ice > Liftoff...
TACTATTGTTGAAAATCCGTAAATAAATACTGCACTCATTATACTTACTTCTATGTGGGTTATTGATGAATAGACTTTTAATATTATATACAATCCTAGACATTCACAAAACCATGCAACTGCACTGATAAATGTTGCAATTATTAGCGGCTTAATTTTTACTAATTTGTAAATGCTCTCGTATGCAATCTGAAATTTTCCGGCAACTTTATTCAGAAATTTTATTTTTTCTAAATACAAAATAATTATCATTGAGATTTTTCTCGAACTGATCAACGCTACACAAATCAGAAAAAATAATCCTACACCTATAATTATGCTTTGTCCGTAATCAAATACAAATGATCCGGCTATACAGAGCAAAACTACCGAAATGAAATCCGTAAGTCTTTCCGCAATTATTATCGGAGCTGAAACACTGACCGGCGTTCCGTTTTCTTCCCTTACTAAATATGACTTTAATACTTCACCCATTTTTCCGGGAGTAACACTCATCACAAATGTTGACATGAAAATTAAAAAACTTGCCTTAGTCTTTAAATTAATGTCTAATATTTTTCTGTAATATTCCCATTTGTAAAATCTTAAAATGTAATTTCCAAATGACAATGCCAGTATCAAAGGAAAATAAGCCCAGTTGAATTCTCCAAAAGATTTTATAAGATTATCAAAGTCTGCATAAATGCTGAATCCAAGGAATACCAAAGCTCCAAATGCAACCGATATTAATATTTTCTTTTTGTATTTGGAAAACAATTATATTATTATTTTAATAGTTTCATACAATTTATACAAAGGCAAACCGACAATGTTATAATAATCACCAACTATTTTTTCTATAAACAAACATCCGAAATCATCCTGAATTCCATATGCTCCGGCTTTATCCAAAGGTTTGTAATTCTTCACGTAATAATTTATTTCATCATCATTCAATTTCCTGAAATGAACTGTCGTCCTCTCATAATCAAATATTTCTTTCCCGTTCTTTGTATTGATAATATTTATCCCTGTGTAAACATAATGTTTACAGTTGCTCAGAGCTTTTAAATATTTTACTGCCTGCTTATTGTCTTTTGGCTTATTCAAAATTTCTTTTCCCAGTAACACAATCGTATCCGCACCAATTATAATTTCTTTGCTGTAATTTAATGCTACGTTCCGTGATTTTAATAACGAATTGTGTTTTATTAACTGAATAGGATTGTAATTTTTTTCTTCAAGTTCTGTCACATTGCTGTCAACTGAAACTGATTTTAATCCAATTTGTTTAAGCAATGCAGCACGTCTGGGCGATTTTGATGCAAGTATATATTTTTGTTTGAGAATTGTATTTAAGTTGACCAAATATTTTATTTTACTTTATATTAATTCCATAACTTTATTCAAGGCATCTTCTTTTCTTACTATAAATCGTTCATTGCTTTTTCTGATTTTAATTTCAACGTTTCCTTCTTTGAGATTTTTATCTCCGACGATTAACTGCACAGGAATTCCGATTAAATCAGCATCGTTAAACTTAAATCCCGGTCTCATTCCTTCCCTGTCGTCATAAAGCACTTCGATATTTTTTGACTTCATTTCTTTATAAAATTCATCTGAAACTGTTTTAACAATTTCATCTTTTGAAATTAATGCAACCAATATTACTTGAAACGGTGCAATTTCACCTTTCCAGACAATTCCTCTTTCATCATTATTTTGTTCAATGAATGATGCAGCTGTTCTCTCAACTCCAATTCCGTAACTTCCCATTATCAATGGATTTTCCTTTCCTTCCGCATCCAAAAACTTTGCTCCGAGTGCTTCTGCATACTTCGTTCCGAGTTTAAATATATGACCGACTTCTATAGCTTTTGTAATTTTTAATTTACTCTTTCTGTCAATGCTTTCTTCACCTGCTTTAACAGAACGCAAATCTTTGTATTCAATATTTTCTACATCTCTTTTTAAATCAATGTTCTTAAAATGATAATCATTTTTATTTGCACCACTGATTAATTCATCTGCATCTTCAAGTAACAGGTCTGCAATAATTTTAATTTTTTTATTTTTTAAATTAATAGGACCTATCGAGCCTGCATCAGCTCCGGAAATTTCCATTAACTCTTCATTATGTGCCGGACGAATATTTATTCCGAAATAATTCTGAAGTTTCATTTCATTTACTTCGTCATCGCCACATAAAAGCACAAGCACAAATTCATTTCCATCTTTATTCGGGATCACATAAACCCTTGATTTTGCAAGCCGTGACTTGTCTTTTGTTTTTACAAAATCAGCAAGCTCCTCTATTGATTTAATATAAGGTGTGTGTAATTCTTCATAATTCAGATTCGAATTTTTTCTCTGAACTTTCTCTTTGAATGAAACTGCAACTTCAATATTCGATGCATAATTTCCGTCTTCACTGATTACAATATTATCTTCACCTGCATCAGCCGGAACCATAAATTCCTCCGAATCACTTCCGCCCATTGCTCCGCTGTGAGCTGATACAACAGTGAAATTCAATCCGCATCTTGTAAAAATATTTCTGTATGCCTGAGCCATATCGGAATAAGATTTATCCAATGCTTCCCAACTCGAATCAAAAGAATATGCATCCTTCATTGTAAACTGCCTTCCACGCAAAACTCCCGCACGAGGTCGCTCTTCATTTCTGAACTTCGACTGAATCTGATACCAGACCTGCGGCAAATCTTTGTAAGAAATTAAATTCGGTTTTGCAATTGATGTAAAAACTTCTTCATGTGTCGGGCAAAGTACGAGTTCTCTGTTTTTAATTCTGAACATAAGATCGCCGTAATCTTCTAACCTTCCGGTTTCAGCCCAAAGATCATTCGGTGAAAGTGCAGGCAAAAGAAATTCATTACCGCCAATTGCATTCATTTCCTCCCGGATAATATTTTCAACTTTTCTGAAAACAATTAAACCAAAAGGTAAAGAAGAATAAACTCCGGCTGTCAGCTGCCTGATCATACCGGCACGAATCATTAATTTATGTGATGATACGACTGCATCGGCAGGATCATCCTTCAATGTAGGTAGAAAAAATTGTGATAGTTTCATAAAATTTTATAAGCTACAAATATAATTATGACTGCTTTCTGTTACAATCCAATTTCGAAAATTATTTTGAGATTCATTCACAACCTTCCAAAACGTTGAAAAGCTAGACCACCTGCCTCGCGGCGGGCGGGCGAATTTCACAAATTTTCTCGAATTACTCAAATATGCCTAATATTTGTTAATAAAATTAACGAATATTATTTGGACAGCAAAATTAACTTTATTGTGTAAATTTTAGGATTAAAATAAAAACCTGACAATTTTAAAAAAAATCTCATGATTTCTAACTAAATTTGAATATGAATTAACCTCTGAAAATTAATTTGGACAGTAATGAGAAAAATTCTAAAAATATTTTTACAATTTGAAATTTGAAGAAATTACATTGCTACTTCAATCGTTTTTGTAGAAGTTATATTAAAAAGGATAAAATAATGAAAAGATTTTTTATACTATTTTCACTTATTGTATTATTAATTTCCAGTGATTCAAATGCCTGGGATACCACTGCCGCTAAGTTTTATCCAATTCAATCAGGAAATGCTTATTTTTACAAAAAAATTTCTTATGATTTATTCTGCGGGCATGGACTGGACACTCAATATTTAAAAGTCACTATTGATAGCGATTCATTAATGCCAAATGGTAAAAAATATTTTAAATTCAGCGGGTTTAATTATTTTAGTTGTTGGAATTACCAGAGAATTGATTCAAATTCTATGAATGTCTATGGATACTACAATGGTGCCGATGTACTTCTTGATAGTTTGTTAGGAATATCTAATAATTTTTTTAGAGGCAAACGAAATTATGTGTGTACATTTCCGGTAAAAGTGGATGTTTTAACTAATTATTTGCTGTTCAATTCTCCCCCTTTCAGAAAAGCGAAGTATGTCCAAAACGACAACAGAGAAGCAACTTATTTTTATTTTCTTGTGGAAAATTTTGGATTATGCGAAGTGTATAATTGTGAACTTGACACAGGTTTTAATCTCTCAACTGTGGGATGCATAATTAACGGTGTTGTATATGGAGATACTACATTAACCGGAATTCAAAAGCTAAGCTCTTTCATTCCAGAAAACTTTTCTCTTTCTCAAAACTACCCAAACCCCTTCAATCCGAATACTATAATCAATTACTCAATTCCGTCAAACGTCAAACGTGAAACGTCAAATGTGAAATTAGTTGTTTATAATAATCTCGGTAAGGAAATTGCAACATTAGTTAATGAAAAACAAAATGCCGGAAGTTATGAAGTTGAATTTAATGGCGAAGGGTTTCCAAGCGGTGTTTATTTTTATAATCTTGTGGTGAGCTCGTCGAACTCATTAAGTACAACAGATTTTGCAGAGACTAAACGTATGATTTTATTGAAATAAAAATTTAATAATAACTTTAAACAAATTGTAAAGTAATTTTATTATATTGTTGCACATTAAATTAAAAATTACTTGAGCAAAAAAATATTAATTCTCTGTACAGGAAATTCCTGCAGAAGCCAGATGGCAGAAGGTTTCCTGAAATCATTTGACCCGACACTGGAAGTTCACTCCGCCGGTACAAACCCCGCAAAAAAAGTTAATCCGAATACTTTAATTGTTATGAATGAAGTCGGTATTGATCTCAGCAAAGCATTTCCGAAAGATATAAATAATTTTATCAGTGAATCTTTCGACTATGTTGTGACAGTCTGTGACAATGCAAAAGAATCCTGTCCTGTATTCACAGGGAAAGTTAAGCATAGAATTCATCTCGGATTTGTAGACCCTTTTGAAGCAAAAGGAACGAAGGAAGAAATTCTTAATGAGTACAGGGAAGTTCGTGATGAAATAAAAAGAAGCTTCAAACATTTCTATAAAACGAAACTCAAAGATTAAACTGCATTCGTTAAGTATCCTAAGATATCAAAAAGAAATAAATTACACTTCAATAAATCTTTCCGAATATATATTTTGAAATTAAATTAATTCATACAGCTTTTGCTTCAGATAATTTATATCGGTCTTGGCGGATTTCTCGGCGCAATTTCAAGATTTTTAATCTCGAAATTCTTCAATAACTATTTCCCTTCGTTTCCTTTCGGAACATTAATAGTCAATATCACAGGAAGTTTCTTAATTGGTTTGATAATTTACAGTGCTACTTCAGGAAAGAATATTTCGCCGGAGTTGAGAGATTTTATGACGATTGGTTTCATCGGCGCATTCACCACTATGTCGGCATTTGCATTCGAATCTTTCAGACTTGCCGAAGCTTCGGATTATTTATATTTCGGATTGAATATTTTTTTGAATGTATTTTTGTGCTTACTTGCAGTATTTCTCGGTAAAGAACTTGCTGTTATTCTCAGCAGATAATTTTTATTTTAAATTAATTTATTTCAAATCCCTTCCCTGTCAAGCAGATTACTTAAATCAGAATACTTCTTCAGATAATCTTTATTGCTTGCTGCAATAACTTCATAAGCTTCTTCCCTGCTGTAAACACTTTCTATTTCGCAACGCTTTCCCTCTGAGTCCGGTGCATCTTTGTATGTCAGAAAATAATGTTTCAGTCTTTCTACAAATGAATCCGAACAATCGGAAATATCTTTCCATTTACTGAAAATTGCATCGTCTTTCATAATCGCAATTATTTTATCATCTGCTTCATTATTGTCTATCATTCTTAATCCTCCGATTGGAATTGCCTGAAGAAGTATGTTGCTGTGATTCAAAACTTTCTCTGTTATCACACAAATATCAAGCGGATCATTATCTCCGACAATATTTTTACGACCTGTTTTCTCCATACAGTAATTCGCTACATTCTCCGCACATAAAGTCTGCGGTATAAATCCGTACGGTGTCGGACAGATATTCGAATACTTCTGCGGTCTGTCAACTTTCAGAAATCCGCTGTGCTTTTCGATTTCATATTTAACTGTATCTGTCGGCACTATCTCAATGTATGTCGTAACAATTTTCGGAAATTCTTTTCCGATAGGTACTCCATGCCACGGATGAGATTTCATTAATAATCTTATCTTTCCCCAGATATCTTCTAATGCTTTGTCGTTCATTTTTAAAAAATTAATTTAATATTTATTTTGAAATATATTCCAAAGACTTTCTTATAATGTCTTCTGTTGAAAATTCTTTTTTTGAATCATTTTCTTTTAAAACTTCCCTGATAATTTTCTCACCTTCATTTCTCAGATATCCCAGATTCATCAGCGCATTTAACGCTTCAAGTCGTACATATTCTCCCGAGTTTTGATTACCGGAAGACGTTTCACTTATATCTATATCTTTATCAATTTTATAAATTTTATCTTTTAAAGTCATTGATATTAATTCTAATTTCTTTGCACCAATTCCCGGAATTTTAAAAAAAGTCTGACTGCTTTTATTCGAAATTAAACTGACAATCTCTTCAAATGAAATATGTGACAATATCGTATGTGACATCTTCGGACCGATTCCGTTTACCGAAATCAAAAGTTTGAAAATTTCCTTTTCCCTTTCATCAGTAAATCCATAAAGTGTAAGTGAGTTTTCCTTTACATCAAGAAAAGTTATTACTGTAACATCAGGATCTAAATCAGCTGAAATTACAGTTGACTGGCGTGATATTTTATCTGCTAATTTTTTCGAAATAAAAATCTGATAACCTACTCCGTGTACATCGAGAACTATCTCGTTGTTTTTTCTGTGAATTACTTTGCCTCTCAATAATGAAATCATTTAACTTTTTTTATTAATATTCTGTCCGGATTTTTATCGGCAAAAGATTTCCATGAATTATTCTTCTTACCGGATTTACCGCTGATTATCTGGTTTTGTCTGCAATGGAAATGACATAATGCTACTGCAAGTGCATCTGAAGAATCAGAAGGCATTATATTATTTTTTAAAGATAGAATTGTTTTTACCATATACTGAACCTGCTCTTTCGATGATGCTCCGTTTCCTGTAACTGATTTTTTAATTTCTCTCGGTGAGTATTCTGAAATTTTCAGATTCGAGTTCAATGCCGCTATAATCGCTACACCACGTGCCTGTCCGAGTTTTAATGTTGACTGTATATTCTTTCCGTAAAATGCCGTCTCAATTGCAAACTCATCCGGCTTATATTTTTTTATACATTCCAGACAATCGTCATATATTATTTTTAATCTGTCAGGAAGTGCATCTTTTGAATTTAAATTTATTGTATCATAAAATATCAATCTACTGTCGCCGCTCATAACTTCTATTATCCCTATTCCTGTTACAGTAGTCCCGGGATCAATTCCCATTATTTTCATTTATATCAATATTAATATTAATATTAATTTCATCTGAAAAATAAATTCTTAATGCTTATTCCTGCTCTTCCGGAAAATCTGCATTCGTATAAACATTCTGCACGTCATCATTATCTTCAACTGCCTCAATGCATCTTATAACTTCATCTACACTCTTTCCCGTAACAGGCAGAAGGTCTTTTGCAATAAACTGCAATGAAGCACTTTCTATTTTATAAGATTTCTCTTCAATTGCTTTTCTTACTTTTTCAAAATTCTCAACCGATGAAACAACTTCATAATATTCACCTTCAGTTTTCAAATCATCTGCTCCGGCATCGAGTATTATTTCCATCAGATCATCTTCCTTCACATTGTCTTTCTCCACATACACAACTCCCTTTCTCTCAAACATCCATATCACCGAACCCGATTCACCGAGATTTCCATTTGCTTTCGAAATCGAATGCCGCAACTCTGCAACAGTTCGGTTTTTATTATCTGTCACACTTTCAATTATCATCGCAATTCCATTCGGTGCATAAGCTTCATATGTCAGCTCTTCATACTTTACACCTTCGAGTTCACCTGTCCCTTTTTTAATCGCCCGCGTAATGTTATCCTGAGGCATATTATTTCCTTTCGCAGTAGAGATAGCAAGTCGTAATCTCGGATTTGCATCTGGATCACCGCCGCCGTCTCTCGCAGAAATTGTAATCTCTTTAATTATTTTTGTAAAAACTTTTCCGCGTGCAGAATCTGTAGCTGCTTTCTTTCTCTTAATTGTTGCCCACTTTGAATGACCTGACATTTATTTATATATTTTTATTTTTTAATTGTTTGAAGGTTTAATATCTCTGATTCTCAACTTTGTATACTCTCTGCCTTTCCACATATTTTTATCAATTGAATAACATATATCAAAATAATTTCCGCTTTTAATTTCATTCCTTTGATTTAAATTACCGTTTCCATTTAAATTAGCTCCGTTTGTTTCCTTATGTTCAAGCGAATTAAAAAATACTGCTTCAAATATTTTCTTCGAGTCTTCATCTTTTAATTTGAAAATATGCGTGTTTGATTTATCTGTAAATCTTACATCTCCGCAAACAAGCACATTCTTTGTTTCAAATACAGGTGTCATATTCTCCGGACCATATGGCTCAAAGAATGAAAGTATCTGTATAAATTTCGGAGTCAATTCATCAAATGTAATTTCAGCATCAACTTCAATCTCCGGAATCAACTGCTCTTTCGTAATTTCATTTGTTGCAATATCATTAAACTTTTTTATGAACTCATCTATTTTGTCAATCTCAATCTCAAGTCCCGCTGCATGAAAATGTCCGCCAAATTGTATCAGCAAATCCTGACACTGCTTCAGCGCTTCATAAATATTAAATGTATTTATACTTCTTGCACTTCCTTTTGCAACGCCGTTAACCTTTGTCAAAACTATCGACGGCAAATTATACTTCTCTACAAGTCTCGCTGCGACAATTCCTATTACTCCCGAATGCCAGTCTTTATTGTAAATAACTATTGAACTGCGGTTTTTTATTTCAGGAATATTCTCGAACATTATAAAAGCATCTTCAGTAATAGTCTTATCAATTTCACGTCTGTTCTGATTTTCATTATTGAGTACAAATGCAAATTCTTTTATTTTATTATCATCTTCACAGGTCAGAAGTTCGACTGCTCTCTTCGCATCACCAAGTCTCCCGACTGCATTAATTCTCGGAGCTACGGTAAACACTATGTTCCCCGTTGTCAGACTGCCGATTTTCAATCCGCTTGATTCAATTAAAACTCTAAGCGAAAGTCTCGGTTTGCTGTTTATAAACTCAAACCCTTCCTTTACTATAATTCTGTTTTCGTCAACCAATGGAACAATATCAGAAGCTGTTGCAATTGCAACAAGATCAATTAGCATTGCAGGAATCTCCGGCTTACCGAGTTTTATCGCAACTGCCTGTGCAAGTTTAAATGCTACACCCGTTCCGCAAAGATATTTAAATGGATAATCGTCATCTACTCTGAGCGGATCCATCACTGCAAGTGCATCCGGAATTTTCTCCGGCGGCTGATGATGATCACAAATTATAAATTCTATACCAATACTTTTTGCATAATCAACTTTCTCTGCAGCAGTAATTCCGCAATCGATAGCTACTATTAACTTAATACCTTTTTCTTTTGCATAATCAATTGACTGAATTGAAATTCCGTAACCCTCTGTAATTCTGTCAGGAATATAATATTCAGAATCCAGATCAAATTTTTTCAGAAACAAATAAAACATAGACACACCGCACGTGCCGTCAACATCATAATCACCAAGAATCATAATTTGCTCCTTTGTATTTATCGCTTCGATAATTCTGTCTGAGGCAATATCACAATCTTTCATTAATAAAGGATCATAAAGTTTGTTAATTGACGGGCGGAAATATTTCAGCATCTTATGATAATCCGAAACACCTCTCATGTAAAGAAGTTTTAAAACGAGTTCGGGTAACTGAACGTTGGACTTGAGATTTCTTACCTGTTCTATAAATCCTGATATGTCACCATTTTGTGCAGATCTATCCTCTGGATAAATTGATTTTAATTTCCAAATTTTTTTCAATTTTCATTTTATTTATTTTTTATGTGCTCAGAGGGGGACTCGAACCCCCACCTTAATACTAAGACTGCACCCTGAATGCAGCGCGTCTACCAATTCCGCCATCTAAGCTTTTGCACTTTGAAAATAATTATACGCGTCGGCAAAAACAATTTGAAAAATCATACACATAATTAAAATACTATTTCCTGCGAATCGTAAGAAATTGTATTTACTTTTTGCTTAAAAATAAATTTAATGTTTAATATTAAAATCGGATAAATTAAAATAATTTGAATTACTGAAGTTAATTGCAATCCCGAAATAGCTTAAATGCATTGGCTTTACAAAGAGAAGGAAGCTCAGCTTTTTTCTATTAAGACTGTCGTCTATTTCAGTTTCTGATTTTTTATTTCAATAAAATCATACGCTTTGTTTCTGTGAAATTTCCGGCATCCAATGAGTTCGACGAGCTCACCACAAGTATTACTGATTTGAGAAACCCAGTTTGCACCGCCATTTGTCGTTCTGATTATTTTCCCTAAATCACCAACTGCCCATCCGGTTTGCGAATTTACAAAAAAAATTTTATTTAAAGTTACTGATACACCGCTTGTTTGCTGCATCCACCCGCTTTGTGAATACAAATAATTACAATTCGAAACCAGTAGCATTATAACAAAATAAATTAATTTCTTCATAACCAAGTCTCCTTTAAAATAAATTTTTTACTCATTAAACTTTACTGTATCTCCCAGAAAATCAAGAAAATATTTATCTATTTTATCCTGTGCAAAATCATCTATTTCTATTTCGTCAATCTTAGTTCTTGCTTCGTCAGATTTAATGGAAAGCTTTTCTGTAATTTTAATATTCTCCTTCACAGGGCTGTAAGCAAATTGTAAAAACGGTGCATTCACACCAAGCGTGATTTTACTGTGCCCGTAAGGATAAAATAGAATTTGTATAAAAATCCTTTTTTTGGGATCGCGGATTACTGCAAGTTCATTTGAATAATAATTAAGCGAACATCCCGACCTTCCAAGTATTATAGAAGCATCTTTTATCATCGGGATAATGTGATTTGTAATCATAGACTTAAATGAATTAGAGTTATCAGTATCAACTAATTCATGCTCTACATCTTTTCGCTTTTTCCTGATTTCCATTATATGGTCAGTAAGCTTTTCAATTTCCTGTTTAGTTTCAGTTTTCATAATTATTTTAATTAAATTTTATTCAAACAATTTTTTATCGGGATAAATTAATTTTGCAATCTCAGCAAATATCTTATCTGACATTCCACCGCCGCCGCCATATCTGTTCACGGAAACTATTATCAATACATCTAGCTCTGGATTGTAACACATAGTCGTATTATAACCTGTGATACCTCCGTTATGTCCGATAAATCCGCTCATTGAAAATATTCCCAGACCGTATTTAAAAAAATCCCTGACTCCCGTATTTACAAACTTCAGTCTTTCCTCCTGCATATTTTTATTAAGCATTGTTCCGTTTGCCAATGCCATTGCATAAATTTCCAGATCGTTAATATTCGAAATCATTGCCCCGGCTGCCCAGCCGATCGAAGGATCCATAATCGTTACATCCTGTATAATATTCGTAGTGTCATTCCGCATGTAGCCGTGACTATACTGTCCTTCCATGTAAGGCGAAGTCGGAAAACTTGTATTCTTCAAACCAAGCGGCTTTATAATTCTATCACTGATTTCATTCTCTAATTTATTTCCTGTGATTTTTTCTATCAGCATTCCGAGAATATTATAACTTCCG
>Ga0209591_10007765_pt1 | contig 11746 bp, 6 predicted proteins | sample MAT01_FD_187207 | JGI IMG/M metagenome (GOLD analysis project Ga0209591, IMG submission 187207) | Freshwater microbial communities from Lake Fryxell liftoff mats and glacier meltwater in Antarctica - MAT-01 (SPAdes) (version 2) | ecosystem: Environmental > Aquatic > Freshwater > Ice > Liftoff...
CGTTGGCGAAGCCGCTCTGCGCCAGAGCCACCACGTCCATGTAGCCCTCGACCACAAGGGCATAACCCTTGTCGCGCAGCGCCTGGCGCGCCTCGAACAGGCCATACAGTTCGCGGCCCTTGCTGAACAGCGGCGTCTCTGGCGAGTTCATGTACTTGGGCTTGCTGTCGTCCAGAACCCGGCCGCCGAACCCGATGACCTTGCCGTCGACACCGCGGATGGGAAACATCACGCGGTCTCGAAACCAGTCGTAGCGGCCTCCGTCGCTGCCAGACGCGGCAGCGCTGCCGTCCTCGCTTTCCTTCAGGCGCACGAGGCCTGCTTCCTCGAGCAGCGGGTCGTCGTAGTTCGGGAACACGCCGGCCAAGGTGCGCCAGCCCGGCGGCGCGAAACCCAGGCCGAAGCGCGCAGCGATGGCGCCGGTCAGGCCGCGGCGTTTCAGGTAGTCGATGGCGCGCGGCTGCGCCTTCAACTGGGCGCGGTAGAAGTCAGCCGCGCGCTGCAGCACATCGCCCAGCGAAAGGCGGCGTTCACGCAGCGTGTCACGCCGCTCGCGTTCTTCCGGGCTGACCTGCTCTTCCGGCACCGCCAGGCCCACGCCTTGCGCCAGATCACGCACGGCCTCGACAAAACTCAGGCCCAGGTGTTCGGTGAGAAAGCGGATGGCGTCGCCGCTGGCGCCGCAGCCAAAGCAGTAATAGAACTGCTTCGAAGGGCTGACTGAGAAGCTCGGCGACTTTTCGCCGTGGAAGGGGCACAGCCCCATGAAGTTGGCGCCGCCGCGCTTGAGTTCGACATGGCGGCCAACGATGTCGACGATGTCGACGCGGGAAATCAGTTCTTGCAGGAAGCCGGCAGGGATCACGCGTCGAGTCTAGCGACCCCGCCTTCGAGCCCGGGCTCCGTCGCTGGCGGGAGCACTGTTGACAACTGCACGCCGGGTGTCGAGGAAAGCGCAAACATGCCCTTGTAGTCGCGCACCCAGGCGGCCACCCGGTTGACCGGCATCGGCGCTGCGATGCCCGTGCCCTGGCCGATGTCGCAGCCCAGATCCAGCAGCGTGCGCGCCTGCGCCGGGCTCTCCACGCCCTCGGCCACGACGGTGCAGCCGAAGGTGCGGGCCAGGCCGATGACGCCCTGCACGATGGCGCGGTCCTGGTCGTTGTCGAGCATGTGGTGCACGAAGCTGCGGTCGATCTTCAACACGTCCACCGGAAGACGCTTCAGGTAGGTCAGCGTCGAGTAGCCGGTGCCGAAGTCGTCCAGCGCGAACCGCACGCCCACCGCCTGGCAGCGCGCCACCAGCGCCGAGGTGGCCTCGATGTCGGCATGGGCGGTGGTCTCCAGCATCTCGATCTCGAGATGTTCAGCCAGCGGTTCGGGGTGGCGGGCCAGCAGTTCGGTGAGGCGCTGCGCGAAGTCGGCCTCTTGCAGGTGTCGCGCCGAGACGTTCACGCTGACGGAGATGTCCAGACCACTGCGGCGCCAGGCGGCCAGGTGCTCCAGCGCGTGCGAGATGACCCAGTCGCCGATGCTCGACGACAGCCCGGTGTTCTCGATGAGCGGCAGAAACTGAAGCGGCGCGATCAGGCCCTGCTGCGGGTGTTCCCAGCGCAACAACGCCTCGAAGCCCAGCACGCGGCCCTGCTTCATGTCGACCTTGGGCTGGTAGTGCAGCACCAGTTCCTGCCTGTCCAGCGCTTCCTGAATGCGGCCTATGGCCACCACGCGCTGCTCGCTGCGGCGGCGTTGTTCAGGGTCGAAGAACAAGTAGCCGTTGCGGCCGGCCTGCTTGGCGCCATACATCGCATGGTCGGCATGGCGCAGCAGGGTGTCCGCGTCGCTGCTGTCGATGGGGTAGACGGTCGCACCCATGCTGGCGGTGACCCGCACCGCAGCGGCCGAGCTGTCGACCGTGTAGGGCAGCGACACCACGCGCAGCACGCGCTCTACCGCCAGCCGGGCTTCTTCCAGGGTGCCGGCGCGCAGCAGCAGCACGAATTCGTCGCCTCCCAGGCGCGCTGCCGTGTCGGTCGAGTTCGGTCGGTCGCGCAGTGCGCCGCGCAAGCGGTCTGACAGTTCGGCCAGCAAGCGGTCGCCGGCGGCGTGGCCGTGTTCGTCGTTGACCGGCTTGAAATGGTCGAGGTCGAGGTAACACACCACCAGCAGATAACCGTCGCGATCGGCAGCGCGCATGCCTTCGGCCAGCAGCGTCGACAAGCGCGCGCGGTTGGGCAGGCCGGTGAGTTCGTCGAAATGGGCCTGGCGTTCGAGTTGGTCGAGCGCGCTTTGTTGTTCGGTGATGTCGCTGATCACCAGCACGTGGTGGCGGCGCTCGTCCACGGCGCCCGCCGGGCCGGGCACGCTGCTGATGGTGACGTGAAGCATGCAGGCCTGCCCGTTGCGGCGGCGTTCCAGCAGTTCGCCGCGCCAGTGACCGTGGTCGCGCAGGCTGGCCCACATGGCAGCGCGCTGCTCGCGGGCCACGGGGTCGTCGGGTGTGGGTTGCAGCAGCGAGGGCAAGGTGCCGATGAGTTCATCGCGCGGCACGCCCAGGATGTGCGTGTAGGCCGGGTTCACGTCCAGCACACGCAGGTCGGGGTCGGTGATCAGCAGGCCTTCGTGGAGATGCTGGAACAAGCTCGCGGACAAACGCTGCCGTTCCAGCGCCTCGCGCTTGTCGTGCACATCTGCCAGCGTGGCCAGCAGGCGCAGCGGGTGGCCGGCGCCGTCGCGCTCGATCACCATCAGCGTGGCCTCGGTCCAGCGCCAGTTGCCGGCGGCAGGCGTGCGCAGCTCCAGTTCACGGCGGCCGGCATGGCCCTCGGTCAGAGACTGGATGGCCTGGTCGAGCAGAGGCTGATCGTCAGGGTGCACACGCTGGCGCCAGGCCAGCGGCGACCACGGTGCGGCGGTGTGGCCACTGAGCGAGCGCCAGGCCCTGGACGCGAAACTTTCGCCGGCTGCCAGGTGCCAGTCGGCCACGCCCAGACGCGAGCCCTCCAGGGCCCATTCCCAGCGCTGCGCGCGTGCACGCCACTGCACCGTGGCTGCGTGGGCCAGAAGCACCAGTACCAGCAGGCTGGTCAACCATGCCGCCAACAAAGGCGCCGCCTGGTTGGGCGTTGCCAGGAAAAAGAGGCCGTGGCTGGAGCCGCCTGAGCCGCTTGATTCAACCGACAGGCTTGCGCCCAGCAACCCCACCAGCACCACGCCGCAGCTGGCCCAGGTGAACTGCTGGCGCAGCGCCAGCATCACCAGCAGCACTGGCGGCAGCACCAGCGCGACGGCGTTGAGCCACGGCAGGCCGGGACCAGGCACCCACGCAGCGGCAGCAGCGGCCAGCAGCATCAGGCCCAGCCCCGTCAGGCTGCGCCAGCTGGGGCGCAGGTGTTCGGCGGTGTTGACAAGGCTGCGTTCCAGCGCCAGCGCAGCCGTGCTGCCGGCGACCACGCCCAGGGCCAGCGCCACCCAACCGCCACCGATCAGCAACAGCGCGGCGCCGCCGCCGAGCGCCACCGACGTGGCACCCATACCTACCGCCACCGCCACCGGCGCGGCCACCACCACGCTGCCGACAACAGCCAGGGCTGCGATGTCATGGCCGCGTTCAAGGCGGGTGTCGAAGCGCAGACGCCGAAGCACACGCCAGCCGACCCAGGTGGCCGCGCCAAGCAGCGCAATGGCCAGCAGGGCCAGCCAAGGCGCGATGCCCAGCGACAACAGGGCCGGCAGCACGCCGAGCAGGCTGCCGGCCCAGGCGCTGCGGCCGCCGCGCCAGCGGGCCGCCAGTGCCAGCCCCGCAGGCAGGCCCATCGCAGCCCAGGGCCCCCATGGATTCAGGGCCAAAGCGCCGGCATAGGCCAGCAACATCGCGGCCATTGCCTGCATGCCTGCGCGCAGCAAGGCATTGGCACTCGCTTGCCACATCACCGCCCGGTGCGCCATGCTGGAATGTGGCGGGTCAGGCGGTGGGAATTTGCTGTTCTGGCTCAAGCAGATTCAAGCAGACCGCAGGACCGCGGGCCTGTGCGGCCTTGTCAAAGAGCGAAGTCGCTGATCGAAGCCCCGCCCGCCAGTGCGGCAGTCATCCACTTGGGCTTCAGGCCGCGGCCGCTCCAGGTGTCGCCCGTGGCGGGGTTGCGGTATTTCGCGGCCACCTTGCCGCTTGCGGCCTTTTGCTTTGCCGCCACCAGGGGCCTGGCCGCGCTGGCGTTGCCCACGTCGGCCAGGGTCAGGCCATATTCGGCCATCATCGCCTTGATCTTTGCAATGGCATCACTGCGTTGTTCACGCTGGAAACTGGCGATCTGTTTTTCAAGAGCGGCCTTCTGGGCCAACAAGTCGCTGAGGGTGTCTTTGGCCATTTCGTGGGCTCCGTCTTAACAAGGGCCTTGAATATAAGCGCGGATACTCAAGACGCCGTGGCTGATAGTCGCCTTCGACCCCCAAGAGCAGGTCGCCGGGGGCCGAAGAACCAGGGGGCCGAGAGAATCAGGCGGCGGGCGGCACGTAACCTGCGACCTTGTCGGCCCCGCCGCCGAAGAGAAACTGCTCCATCTGCCGCGCCAGATACTGGCGGGCGCGGGCATCGGCCAGATTCAGGCGGTTTTCATTGACGAGCATCGTCTGGTGTTTCTTCCAGGCCTCGAAGGCCTCTTTGCTGATGTTCTCGTAAATGCGCTTGCCCAATTCGCCGGGATAGGGCGAAAAGCTCAGGCCTTCGCCTTCTTTTTTCAGATAAACACACTGCACCGTTCGCGTCATATCGTCCTCGCCTTCAAAGTTTTTTCACCAGCACCTGCGAGCGCCGGTCCCAGTTGTATTTGCGCTTGCGCGCCTCGGGCAACCAATCCGCGTCGACGGATGTGAAACCGCGCTTGATGAACCAGTGCATCGTGCGCGTGGTCAATACAAAGATGCTTTCGAAGCCGCCGGCGCGCGCGCGTTGCTCGATGCGCTTGAGCAACCTTTCGCCGTCGCCCTGGCCCTGCGAAAGCGGTGACACCGTCAGCGCCGCCATCTCGGCGGTCTTGGCTTCGGGGTAGGGATAGAGCGCTGCGCAGCCGAAGATGATGCCGTCGTGTTCGACGACGCTGTAATAGCCGATGTCGCGTTCGATCTCGGTGCGTTCGCGGCGCACCAGGGTGCCGTCGCGTTCGAACGGTTCGATCATCTGCAAGATACCCCCGACGTCGTCGCTCGTGGCTTCGCGCAGGCTTTCCAGCTTTTCATCCACCACCATCGTGCCGACGCCGTCGTGGGTGAACACCTCCAACAGCAATGCGCCGTCAGTGGCATACGGCAGGATGTGGCTGCGTTCGACGCCTCCTTCGCAGGCCTTCACGCAATGCTGCAGATAGAAAGCGGGGTCGGTGGGCAAGGTGGGCGGGGGCAGGGCGGCCAACAGGCGCTTGGCGTCGATGAGGGCGAGTTCGGTGTCGATGTGGCTTTCGGGGTCGCCGGCCGTTTCACGGATGCCGGCAATTTCAGTCATGAAAGCCAGTTTGTCGGCCTGCAGCGCAATAGCGGTGGCCGTGGCCACGTCTTCCATCGTCAGGTTGAAGGCTTCTCCCGTGGGCGAAAAACCGAAGGGCGACAGCAGCACCAGCGCGCCGATGTCGATGGCGCGGCGGATGGCCGCCGAATCGACACGTCGCACCAGGCCGCTGTGAATGAAGTCGACGCCGTCGACGATGCCCACCGGCCGCGCGGTGAGGAAATTGCCCGACACCACACGCACCGTGGCATTGGCCATCGGCGTGTTGGGCAGGCCCTGGCTGAACGCGGCCTCGATCTCGAAGCGCAACTGCCCGGCAGCCTCTTGGGCGGCGTCCAGCGCCACCGGGTCGGTGATGCGGATGCCGCGGTGAAAGCGCGAAACGTGACCCTTGGCCGCCAGCTGCTCCGTCACCTGCGGGCGAAAGCCGTGCACCAGCACGAGCTTGATGCCTACGGCGTGAAGGATGGCGAGGTCTTGCACCAAGTGGTTCAGCTTGCCTGCGGCAATGGCTTCGCCTGCCAGCGCCACCACGAAGGTCTTGCCGCGGTAGGCGTGGATGTAAGGCGCCACGGCGCGGAACCACGGGACGAAGGTGTGCGGGAAGACGAGGCTCATGGGCGTGCCGACATCATGCGGATCGACTGCAAACGGGGGGTCGACAAGGACGCCGATTGTGCAGCAGCAGGCTGCTCGCGATGCCGTCTCAGATGCCGTCCCAGATGCCGTCCCCGATGCCGTCCTAAAGGTCGTCCGCGATACCGTCCTCGATGTCGTTGCAATGCCTTGCCCAGCAGGGCCGGCAGCAGTCTCGCGGGGCGCCGGACATAATCCGCGCCCCGTGAACCTCGTTCCCAAGCCGGGCCCGGCCGGCGCACGCCAGCGCGTGCCGCCATCGCCCATCCCGCCCATCACCTACCCAGAATCGCTGCCGGTCTCGGCCCGGCGCGAAGAGATCGCGCGCGCGATTTCGCAGCACCAGGTGGTCATCGTCTGTGGCGAGACGGGTTCGGGCAAGACCACGCAGTTGCCGAAGATCATGCTGGAGCTGGGCCGTGGGCTGGGGGCAGGCGGCACGGGCCTCATCGGCCATACGCAGCCGCGGCGGATTGCCGCCAGCAGCGTGGCCAAGCGCATTGCCGACGAGCTGAAGAGCCCGCTGGGCGACGTGGTGGGCTACAAGGTGCGCTTTCAAGACCGCCTGCAGCCGGGGGCCAGCGTGAAGCTGATGACCGACGGCATCTTGCTGGCCGAGACCGAGCGCGACCCACTGCTGCGCGCCTACGACACCATCATCATCGACGAGGCGCACGAGCGCAGCCTCAACATCGATTTCCTGCTGGGCTATCTGAAGCAGCTGTTGCCCCGGCGGCCCGACCTGAAGGTGGTGGTGACCTCGGCCACCATCGACGCCGACCGGTTTGCGAACCACTTCAGCGGCAAAGGTGGCCCGGCGCCGGTGATCATGGTCAGCGGCCGGCTTTTCCCGGTGGAACAACGCTGGCGGCCCTACGAAGAAAGCCGCGAGTTCGACCTCGACAGCGCCATCGCCGATGCGGTGGACGAACTCTGGCGCGTTGCGCCCGGCGACATCCTGGTCTTCCTGCCTGGCGAACGCGAAATCCGCGAGGCCGCCGACCATTTGCGTCGCCATCTGCTGCAGCACGCCAGGAATGGCCCGCCGCCGGAAATCTTGCCGCTGTTCGCGCGCTTGAGCCAGCAAGAGCAGGAGCGCGTGTTCGAAGCCGGCAACGGCCGCCGGGTGGTGCTGGCCACCAACGTGGCCGAGACCTCGCTCACGGTGCCCGGCATTCGCTACGTCATCGACGCCGGCACGGCGCGAGTGAAGCGCTACAGCTGGCGCAACAAGGTCGAGCAGTTGCAGGTCGAGGCCATCAGTCAGGCTGCTGCCATGCAGCGTGCCGGGCGTTGCGGGCGCGTGGCCAATGGCATCTGCATACGCCTGTACGGCGAAGATGAATTCAAGGGCCGGCCGCCTTTCACCGACCCCGAGATCCTGCGCAGCAGCCTGGCTGGCGTCATCCTGCGCATGAAGGCGCTGCGCCTGGGCACGGTTGAGAGTTTTCCTTTTATCGAGCCGCCGCCGGGCAAGGCCATTGCCGATGGTTATGCGCTGCTGGCCGAATTGGGCGCGGTGGACGACGACAACGAACTCACGCCCATCGGCGTCGAGCTCAGCCGCCTGCCGCTGGACCCGCGTGTGGGCCGCATGATTCTGGAGGCGCGTCAGCACCAGGCGCTGAGCGAGGTGCTGGTGATCGCCGCAGCGCTGAGCGGCCAGGACGTGCGCGACCGCCCGCAGGACAAGGCGCAACTGGCCGACGAACGCCACAAGCCCTTCGACGACGAACGCAGCGAATTCATGGGCACGCTGAAGCTGTGGCACTGGATCGAAGCCGGCCGCGGTGTGCACGGCCACGCCGAACAGAAAGAGGCGCGCGTCGACAGCCATAAGCTCACGAACCGGCAGCAAGAGCAACGGCTGCGCGATGCCTTCGTCAACCCACGCCGCGTGCGCGAATGGCGCGACATTCATTCGCAGCTGCTGACGGTGGTGGCCGAACACGGCTGGCGCCTGAACACCGCGCCGGCTACGTATGAGCAGGTGCATCTTTCCTTGCTCGCCGGCCTGCTGGGCAACATCGGCTGCAAGAGCGACGACGAAGACTGGTACCTCGGCGCACGTGGCATCAAGTTCTGGCGCCACCCGGGGGTGAACCTGAGCAAGAAGCCGGGGCGCTGGATCGTCAGCGCCGAACTGGTGGAGACCACGCGCCTGTTCGGCCGCGGCATCGCCGCCATCGAGCCGCAGTGGATACCGCCGCTGGCCGGCCACCTGCTGAAGACGCAGCTGCTCGAGCCGCACTGGGAAAAGAAGGCCGCCGAAGTGGTGGCGCTGGAGCGCGCCACGCTCTACGGCATCGTCATCTACAACAACCGCAAGGTGAACTACGGCCGCATCGACCCCGTGGCAGCGCGCGAGATCTTCATCCGTGAAGCGCTGGTGGGCGACGAATGGGAAACCCGTCTGCCCTTCCTGGCGCACAACCGCAAGCTGGTGGCGCAGGTGCAGGAACTGGAGCACAAGGCGCGCCGGCAGGACGTGCTGGTGGATGACGAACTGATCCACGCCTTCTACGACCAGCAGTTGCCCAAGGATGTGTGCAGCGGCGCCAGCCTGGAGCGCTGGTTCCGTGAAGAGAGCAAAACGCAACCGAAGTTGCTGCAGCTGACACGCGAAGAGCTGATGCGCCACGAGGCTGCGGGCATCACCACCGACAGCTTCCCGAAGACCGTGCGGCTGGGTGGCATCGATTGCACGGCCACCTACCTGCATGAGCCGGGCGACGCCAAGGACGGCGTCACCGTTGCCGTGCCCATCTACGCGCTGAACCAGGTGAACGACGAGCGCTGCGAATGGCTGGTGCCCGGCATGCTGCACGCCAAGGTGCTGGCGCTGTGCAAGACCCTGCACCAGCGCCCACGTTCACGCCTGGTGCCGCTGCCCGATTACGCCGCCGAGTTCTGCGAGCTGTCGCCGTTCGGCCAAGGCAGCCTGATGGACGTGCTGCTGAAGGCGGTGCGCGAGCGCACGCAGATTGCCGTGCAGCGCAACGACTTCAAGCAAGAGCAGCTGAGCCCGCACCTGTTCATGAACTTCCGCGTGGTGGACGAACACGGCCGGCAGCTGGGCATGGGCCGTGACCTGGCGCACCTGAAGGCCGAACTCGGCGGGCTGGCGCGCACGGCCTTCCAGGCACTGGCGGTGCTGAAGAAGGCCGCGCCCGTTGCAGCACTGGACGGCGCAAGCGCCGCGCCCACCGTCGCTTCGGCCACCCCAGCGCGCGGCGTCAACGCTGCTCTGGCTGCGCCGACGCCCGTGCCCGCTGCGGCCGCTGCGCCCATGAAGTACACGACCTGGGCTTTTGGCGAACTGCCCGAGCTGATGGAGCTACGACGAGGCGCGCAGACGCTGATCGGTTTCCCAGCCCTCATCGACAAGGGCGCACACGTCGAGATCGAGGTTTTCGACGAGCCCGAGGCTGCGATGAACCAGCACCGCGCCGGCTTGCGTCGCCTGGTGGCCTTGCAGATCAGGGAGCCGCTGAAGTACCTGGAAAAGAACATACCGGGGCTCACGGCCATGGGCGCGGCGTACATGCAGATCGGCCAGGGCTCGGGTGCGGGCGCGGGCGCCCTGGAAGAGTTGCGCCAGCAGATCATCGACGTGGCGCTTGATCGCGCCTTTCTGGCGGCCCCGCTGCCCAGCGACGAGCGCAGCTTTGCCGCACGCTTGGCCGAGGGCCGTGCGCGGCTGAACCTCATCGCTGCCGAGGTGGCGCGCCAGGCGGGCATCGTGCTGGCGGAGCACGCCGCGGCCACCCGCAAGCTGAAGGACAGCAAGCCCCCGCGTGATGTGGCCGACGACATTGCCGCGCAGTTGCAGCGCCTGGTAGGCAAACAGTTCCTCATGGACACCGACTGGGCCGCGCTGCAGCACCTGCCGCGCTACCTGAAGGGGGTGGTATTGCGCCTGGACAAACTTCGCGCCGACCCTGCCCGCGACGCCGCGCGGCTGGCCGAGGTACGCCCCTTGCAGGCGCAGTGGCAGCGCAAGCAGGCCGACTTGCGCGGCGCCCCGCACGCACGCCTGGAAGAGTACCGCTGGCTGCTGGAAGAACTGCGTGTGAGCCTGTTCGCGCAGGAGCTGCGCACGCCGCAGCCCGTCAGCGTCAAGCGCCTGGACAAGGCCTGGGCGCAGATAGAGGGCTAGCCGTCACGGCATGACCCTGTCGCAACCACCGTCGAAAGCATCGTATTGCGTCTGCGAATCATTCTCATTAAGATGCGGCTTCCCACAAGCTAACGGCTCTGCCGATCTTCAACATGTCTTTGCTAGCACGCACCGTTTTTCGCATGGCCACCGCAGCGCTGGCATTTGCCGCGCTGGCACCCGTCGCAACTGCACAAGAGAAGGTTGTAAACCTCTACTCTGCGCGCCATTACCAAACCGACGAAGCGCTGTACGAGAACTTCACCAAGGCCACCGGGATCCGCATCAACCGTGTCGAAGCCGACGATGCCGGCATCCTGGCGCGCTTGAAGGCCGAGGGCACGGCCAGCCCGGCGGACGTCATCCTGCTGGTGGACGCTGCGCGGCTGTGGCGGGGTGAGCAGGAAGGCCTGTTCCAGCCCGTGAAGTCGACGCTGCTGGAGCAGCGCATCCCCGAGCAGTTCCGCGGCGGCGTCAGCGCGCAGGGCGTGCATTGGTGGGGCCTGTCCACGCGCGGCAGGGTGGTGGTCTACGACAAGAACCGGCTGAAGGCTGGCGACGTCGACACCTACGAGAAGCTCGCCGCGCCGGCACTGAAGGGGCAGTTCTGCGTGCGCAGCGGCTCGCACCCTTACAACTTGAGCCTCTTTGGCAGCATGCTTGAACACCTGGGCCCGCAGGCCACCGAAGCCTGGCTCAAAGGTCTGGTGGCCAACATGGCGCGCTCGCCCAAGGGCGGCGACACCGACCAGATCAGGGGCGTGGCCAGCGGCGAATGCGGCGTGGCGTTGACCAACACCTACTACTTCGCGCGTCTGGCGCGTTCCAGCAAACCCGAAGACCGCGCCGTCATCGACAAGGTGGGTCTGGTCTTCCCCAACCAGGCCAGCTGGGGTACCCACGTCAACATTGCCGGCGCGGCCGTGGCGAAGAACGCCAAGAACCGTGAAGCCGCGGTGCAGTTCATCGAGTACCTGGCGAGCAACAGCGCCCAGAGCTACTTCGCCGACGGCAACAACGAGTACCCGGTGGTGGCCTCGGTGCAAATGAACCCCGCGTTGGCTGCGATGGGCAAGTTCAAGGCCGAGACCGTGCCCATTGCCAAGGTGGGGGCCAACGCCGCGCAGGTACAGCAGATGCTGGACCGCGTCGGCTTCAAGTAGGCCGCCGCCGCACTATCCTCCGGCCCTTGAAGATCAGGGGCGAAGGATGGCGATGAGTTTTTTGCGCATCGGCAGGGCGGCTTTGCGGTCCATGTTGATGCTCGCCGCGGGGCTGCTGGCGCTGCCCGGGCAGGCCCAGACCGTGGCCGGTCCTGCGGCGGGTGCAGTGCCGGCAGGGGCCTTGCTGCCGGCCGAACTTTTTTACCAGAGGCCGGCCATCGAGCGCACTGTGCTCTCGCCTTCAGGTCGCTGGTTGGCCATGGCCACCCGCAGCGGTGGAAACCGCAC
>Ga0209591_10007766_pt1 | contig 11745 bp, 10 predicted proteins | sample MAT01_FD_187207 | JGI IMG/M metagenome (GOLD analysis project Ga0209591, IMG submission 187207) | Freshwater microbial communities from Lake Fryxell liftoff mats and glacier meltwater in Antarctica - MAT-01 (SPAdes) (version 2) | ecosystem: Environmental > Aquatic > Freshwater > Ice > Liftoff...
TGCCACAAACTGGTACAATTATCGGCAGTGCTGCTTATATAGCCCCAGAACAATTGATGGGAAAAGCAGTTTTTGCCAGCGATATCTACAGTTTGGGCGTTACTTGCATCCACTTACTAACTCACATTCCTCCCTTCGACTTGTTCGATAGCACAGAAGATTCTTGGGCTTGGCGCAATTATTTGAAAAGTGCTGTTAGTGACGATTTCGGCCGCATCCTCGACACCATGCTCCAAAGTGCCACCAATCGGCGCTACAGTTCAGCATCAGCAGTCATCCGGCAGTTGAACCCCAAGCCGGTGTATTTAGACGCGCAACCCGTGCTAAATGCGCCGGAAACACCCGCAGAATCGAAGCCTGCACTGTCACCAGTACGATCGCTGTTCAGCCGGGAACAACAAGCCGAAATTCAGCAAGCTTTACAAGATGCGATCGCCCCGTACAATGTTACAATCCAAGTCAGTCAAGCCAAGCAAAAGCTCAATATCGTCATCAACAGAACCGAAGACAATCCCGTTTACTATCCGCACTTATCCCAAATAATTGCCACCAGACTCACCGATTTGCAGTTAGATAAAGTCGCAGCCGTTAAGCTGTTGGGAAGAGTTAACAATTCTCGCGTCCCCGAGTGGAAGGAAGTATTGCAAATCGATCCCAAGATTCAATTGAGAAACAAACTCGTGCGGCTGCAACACAATCAATTAGCCAAGAAAATCGCCCCAGTTGCTACCCAAGAATTTTGGCTGCCGAAGTTGAGAAATCAGGATTTCTGGATTGATTCGCTAATGTTTGCTTTAGTTTGGTTCATCTTTGGCTCTCAAATAGTCATTTTTAATTCTTGGTTTGCGCTAATAGTTGCATCCGGTTTTATGGTGGTCAAGCATCAAGTTTCTCAAAACAAAGAATTTGCGAATAAGAATTTATTTGCCAGTTTAGTAGTGCTGTTTCTGCTCACTGGTGGGATGGGTAATTCCAGGATTTTAAACACGGGAATATTTGGGATTCTGTTGGGTTGCTTAGTTGTGGCTTTGCCTCTGTTTTTTGTTAAAGAAAATTATCAGTAATCGTGAATAGCAATCCCCAAGACGGAACATCCGTTAAAAAATACGGCTTAGCCTTGCACACATCAACACCCGAATTAGGTTTAGCAATCAGCAATTTTGACGGCGATTCTCGCTGCCAGACTTGGAATTTGGGGCGCAGTTTAGCAACGGATTTGCATCAGCATTTAGTAGAGTTTATTCAGCCGCAAACTTGGGCGGATTTGGCTTTTATTGCCGTGGCGAAGGGGCCCGGAGGTTTCACCGGGACTCGCATGGGTATGGTGACGGCGCGCACTTTAGCTCAACAGTTGGATATTCCGGTTTTTGCGGTTTCAACTTTGGCGGCTGTCGCTCATAACAGTAGTAAAAAATCTATGTCAACTCAAGATATTGCGCTGCAAATGCCTGCACAGCGGGGGCAATTGTTTGGGGCTGTTTATGCAGTTAATAGTAATTATGGTGTAACTGAGTTGTTTTCCGATACGGTAATGACGGCGGAATCTTGGCAGGAAAAGCTCGAAAGTTGGGAAAGTTCCTATCAGTTGATTGAAGTTGGTAGCGAGTTGGGTGCGTCGGTTTCTGGTGTGTTGGATTTGGCTTATTTGGAGTGGAAAAAAGGAAGTCGCCCTGATTGGTGTGATGCTTTGCCTTATTATGGGCAACATCCTGTGCAGGGAAAATAATATCAATTCCGGTTGCATCGGACTCTTGTGGGGTGTCCCGCCTGCCCTAAATATACAATTTAAATGTGCGACAACACACCGGATTTGATATTACTATTACAAATATTGTAAAAATTGAAAATTTGTGTAACTCCTATTGATTTTTACTACAAACCAGTAATACCAATTTAATGTGAAGTTGCACATATCTCGATCCCCCTAAATCCCCCGAAAGCAAGGTGGACTTTGATCGAAATCTTGTCCCCCCCTTATTAAGGGGGGTTAGGGGGGATCTCCGGGCTTAACTGAACCGTATTGGGATATAAGGTGCGTAGTGCGCACCCTACATTAGTTTATCGCCCGCTAGCTAAAGCCTCCCGCAATTTGCGGCCCCGCGATTTATCCCGAAGTTCGGGAGTCGCCATCCGCAACACAAAATCCAGCAACCAAGGAGCAATTCTGTGACACCAAACTGCTAAATGACTTTGATATCCTACCAAGATTTCCGGCGCATCTTTGTGCAATCCCGCAACAAGTGCTAGGGCAACTTTTTCGGGAGTTGTCGGCACTACCCAACGAAATTGCTCTAAGTCTCGCACCATGTCGGTATCTGTTAGAGATGGTAGCAAAGCTGTGACTCGAACATTGTACTGACTTAACTCGCTGCGCAAAGCTTGGGTGAATCCCAAAATGGCGAATTTGGTAGCAGAATAAGTCGCCATTGTGGGAGCGGCTATTTTGCCCATCAAGCTCGAAACATTGACAATTGTTCCGTCTTTTTGCGCGGCCATTCGTCTCGCGACTAACCTGGTAATTGTGTAGGTTCCAAGCAAATTCAAGGCGATTTCTTCCTGAATTAATGGGAGTGGCGATCGCAAGAATGATGCTTGGTGGGCGACACCTGCACAGTTGACTAGCAGGTGAATTGGGCCGTTATCTCGCCAAGCTTGGGCGATCGCAATATTCACCGCCACCGACTGAGTTAAATCTAAAGCTAATGGCACTACTTCTACACCAAGAACATCGATTTCCTCTGCCAATTCAATTAATTGCTGGCGGTTGCGTGCCACAATCAACAAACGTTTGATGCCTTGTCGTGCTAATTCTAGGGCGATCGATCGCCCAATTCCACGTGAAGCCCCTGTAATAAGAGCTGTTTTTCCTTGAAGCTGCATAAGATTAAACCCTCTGGATTTGAAGCTCACCGTGCACGGAGTTATAAGTTGCGAGTTATGAATTTTGTGGAGTTAACTCAAAACTTTTGAATCGCCAACGTACACGTGAGTTGAACTAAACTTTGATTTGCCAGAAAATCATCAGGAATCTGGTAAGTCAACCTCATTCAAGCAGACAAACCTGAGATGGGAGAACAAGGTGAGAAATTATACCGACTTTGGCTGAATTTCTCTCTTTCTTGAGTCTCGCGTTGTGTGGACTTTGTTTGTCTAATCGCGAATTCCATTTGCTGGTGATTCGCATGGATTGGCGTTTTTTTAGTCCGCAGAGACAGACTTTGTTTGTGTGCTCGTAAAACTGAGCTAATTATATTCGCCGGGATTTTTTAGCAATGTAGACCATAAATTCCACACTTCCTAGATATGAGAATTTCCTCTCTACACACACCTTAACAACTAGAAGCTAAAGCGGCAACAATTTTTAATAAATCTTCCGCAACACTTCTTTACATAATTATCAGACTGCGGATTTCCAAGTACCGTGAAAGCCCAAAGGTATAACACCAGGCAATTCTAACGTACAAATAGGAGCCCGCGAAAGTCCATCACTGTCAAATATCCAGACTTCGCTTTTATCAGAATTGCCGTCATAAACAACAGTCAAAATCCAACCTTTCTCGGACGAAATATCTGGAACGTATATGGGTTCTGCGGGATAGCGATTTTCGCCCATGTCGGCAATTGTGAGATTTCGGGTTTCCGTGTCCAAACGGGCGATCGCCCCGTAAAGTTCCGCTACAATATCAACATCAGCCCGATTCATTGCCAGATAAATATACCGCGACGCTTGCCCGATTTGACCCGCAGGTACAACCGGAAACTCGCAAGCTTGATCCAACAATTCTTCTATTGCTGTCACTTTCCCAGTCAGAGGATTGAGATGTACTCGGCTAATAGTCCCCTCAGCATTAGTGCGAGTTTCACCTGTCGCCACTTCTTTAAGTCGCTGATTAGTTTGAAAGTCAGCATAGCGCACAAAATCAACGGCCACCGAACCATCTTCATTGACAAAACCGTTAGCAAAATGCCACTGAAACCAAGGTTCGGTTTGGCTGCGACTAACTAAAGAGAGAGTTTCCGAATCAAAAACTAATATCTGAGTTCCTAACTCTGGTTTCCACTCAAAGGAGTCGCCATAACTGCCAATTCCTGCTAACACTGGCATCAGATTGAGCCGCACCGGCGGCACAAAAAATATTAGGTACTTTCCCGCTAAAACAAAATCGTGCAGCAAAGGAATTCCGTCCATAGCAACTGTTGCTTTTTGCACGATCTTGCCTGTAAAATCGCTTTTATATAGATTTAAGTTTGTGGTGACACCGGGTGTAATTCCAAAGTTAAAAATATTCCCAGTAATCGGATCGCGCTTACAATGAGCAGAATAGGAAAATCCACTATCTAAACTGCCTAAATTGTCCGTGCCCTGAGTTTCTAGAGTTTGTAAATCGAGGCTATGAGGCGGGCCGCCTTCCCACAGTGCTAAAAGGCGATCGGGTAAAGCTAAAACAGAAGTATTGGCAGTATTTTTAACAGGTTTAGTCCACCGCAATAAAGCAGGGCCCGGCGCAGTCATGCCGTAATTAGTATAGAGAAATTTATCAGCTTTTTCTTCAGCTTGATATCCCGCTGTTTGCACGTAGCGATAAACGGCGGTAGCACCAACCTCGGTAAAGTCCACTGCCAAAATTGCACCGTCGCCATCAAACCAATGTCCCGCATTCATGCCGCCGCGTTGCAAACGTGCGGGCCCATTGCGGTAAAGAGTGCCGCGCAATCCGTCAGGAATTTTACCAGTTTTAACGGATAGCTGAGTCAACGGAAACTCCGCAGCAGGAGTAGCTAAAGCTTTAGCCCAGGATTTTTTAGCTGAGATTTTACTGGCTGTTTTCATTGGAAACTGACAATTTTAAACTGCTATGGCAGGACTTTTACTATACAATTATATCACAAATCACTTAACACCTATGACTCTGCCGCGCCGCTATTTGCTCAGAACTTTTGGGCTGACTGCTATTGGTACTCAACTTTTGCCAATCGCCCAAAACAACTTATTTCCCAAAAGTGCGATCGAGCCGCGCCGCCTGCAAGTCGGTGATACTGTAGCTTTAATCAATCCTGCCGCTTTCACTTACGAAAAAGAAGTTCAGAATTTTTTTAAAGTGCTGGATCAACTGGGTTTAAAAGTTAAATTAGGCAAGCATTTTTACGACCGCTACGGCTACTTAGCAGGCCAAGATGCTGATCGCGCCGCCGATGTCAACGCAGCCTTTGCCGATGACTCAGTGCAAGCTATTTTTACCGGGATGGGCGGCTGGGGCTGCGCTCGCATCTTGCCACTTTTGGATTATAATACGATCGGCAACAATCCCAAAATTATCATGGGATTCAGCGATATTACTGCGCTGTTACTGGCAATTTATGCTAAAACAAATATAGTTACTTTCCACGGCCCTTTAGGTGTATCAAGTTGGAGTCCCTTTACAATAAATTACGTCAAAAAAGTTTTGTTTGACGGAGGTTCTGTGACCATGCAAAACTCCAAAACTATGCCCATTCAAACAATCCGTCGCGGCACTGCTAGGGGCAAACTAATCGGTGGCAATTTATCAGTAATTGCAGCAATGGTAGGTTCTGGTTATTTACCAGAATGGGAAAATAGTATTTTGTTTGTCGAAGAAGTTAGCGAAGAAGTTTATCGGATCGATCGAATGTTGACGCAGCTCAAATTAGCAGGCATTCTTGATAAAATATCCGGTTTCATTTTCGGACAGTGCACCAAGTGCGAAGCGGAAAAACCCCAAGAGTCCTTAACTTTATCTCAAGTCTTTACGGATCTGATTCGCCCCTTGAATATTCCCGCGTGGTACGGTTCGATGACGGGACACATCCGAGACAAGTTCACTTTGCCGATCGGCAAACAAGTCGAAATCGACGCAAATGCTGGTACAATTAAACTGTTAGAATCCGCCGTCAATTAAATTTGGTCAGAATTAGATGGAAATAAATAAACCCCATCATGTCATTGCGAGGAACGAAGCAATCGCAGAGTTTGATGATAATTAGAGATTTTACACCCGATCGCCAGCAAACATTCAAATACCAAATACAATATCAGAAATATCGTGAAAAAGACCGCACAATTCATTAAACCATTAACCGCAATTATTTTCACAATAATTTGCCTATTATCGCAGAACGGTTGCACAGCAGCAAAAGCAACTGACACAACCAACAGCAACACCATTTATCAACAGCGAACCGTCCACAATCCCGACGGAATCGGCAAATTTTATATGGGTCGAGAAATTGCCCAAGTCATGGGATATCAAGGTGCTGGTTGGCTAGAAAGACCCTCTCGCGGCATGGAAGAAAAATCAGCTCGATTAGTCAACAATCTCGATTTAAAACCAACCGATATTGTAGCAGATATTGGAGCAGGAACCGGATATTTCAGCTTTCGGATTGCTCCCTTAGTTCCCCAAGGAAAAGTTTTAGCCGTTGACGTGCAGCCAGAAATGATCAATTTTCTGGAATTGAATAAAATAGAAAAAAATATCACTAATGTTGAACCAGTTTTGGGAAGTATCGACAATCCGAATTTGCCGGAAAATAGCGTAGATTTAGTTGTGATGGTCGATGCTTATCACGAATTTGCTTATCCCAGAGAAATGATGCAAGGAATTGTGAAAGCACTCAAACCGGGAGGCCGCACAGTATCGATCGAGTATCGGGGCGAAAACCCGCTGCTTCCTATTAAAGGTTTGCACAAAATGACGCAGAAGCAGGTGAAAAAAGAAATGGCAGCCGTCGGTTTAGTATGGAAAGAGACAAAAGAGATGTTACCTCAGCAGCATTTGATGGTGTTTGAGAAAAAATCTGAAATTTAGCAGCCAAACCGATCGCTCCCGTACCATTTTTAGTCATAGGTGTCAAGATACAAAAGACGTATTCAATGCGAAAGGGCGATCGGTAAAACACATTAAGCCTTAAGTAACCCTTAAGATAGACTCTTTACTAAAAATACCATTTACAATTGAACATTGATAACCCAGAGGCGCTTCCTTCATTTTTTTTAGTGAAGAAGTGTCGCTACTAACAAATACCAGCGTGAACATTCCAAGTTCCATCCTCACCCTGCTCGTCGGCATCGTAGTGACTCTGATCAGTCTCTGGTATGGACAGAATCACGGTTTGATGCCGATCGCCGCCTCCGACGAAGCATCCCAGATAGACGCACTTTTCAATACAATGATGACCATTTCCACTGGATTATTTATCCTAGTCCAGGGAGTGCTAATTGTTGCTGCAATTAAGTATCGCCGTCGTGAAGGAGACAACACAGACGGGCCACCGTGGCATGATAACTTCCCATTAGAAATTCTTTGGACAGCCGTTCCAGCGGTGATCATTTTAGGAATCGGAGTCTACAGTTTTGAGATTTACAACTCAATGGGAGGCCTCGATCCGATGGGTGCGCATGACCACGGAACTATGAAAATGCAGGCTAAAATGCGCGGAAGTGCGATCGCAGCCACACTCTCAGACACAGCTCAAAGAGCCCCTCAAATAGGGCCTCAAAAACTCGTTGCTCTAGGCATTGGTGCGTCTCCAGAAAATGAAGACAAAGCACCAGATTTAGTTGTAAATGTGATGGGTTTGCAGTACGCCTGGATTTTCACCTATCCAGAAAGCGGCGTTAGTTCCGGCGAACTGCATATGCCAGTAAATCGCGACGTACAGCTAAATATCACAGCCCAAGATGTGCTGCACGCATTTTGGCTGCCAGAATTTCGCCTCAAACAAGATTCAATTCCCGGCCGACCAAGCGAACTGAGATTTACAGCAAAGAAAGTCGGCGAATACCGAGTTGTTTGTGCTGAATTGTGCGGCCCTTATCACGGAGCAATGAAAGCAGCAGCATTCGTTCAAACGCCTGAAGAATTCGACAGTTGGTTGAAAGAACAGCAAGTTGCTAGCACTCAAACCCTAGAGCAAGCAGTTGCCGTCAATCCAGGAGAATTGTCAGAGGGAGAATTTTTAGCTCCCTACACCAGCGATCTAGGAATTAACTCTAAAAACCTAGAAAAACTTCACCCAACTCATCATCATTAAGAAACAGTCATTAGTTGTTTGTCGAAAATATTAATTATTAGCTAATAACTAATAACTAATGACCAATAACTAATAACTAATGACTAATAACTAATGACTCATAAATATGACACAAGCACAGTTCCAAGAAACTGCCAACATTGAGGCTCGCGGTACAGCGCCGGCCGACAGACATTGGCGAGACTACTTCACTTTTAATACCGACCACAAAGTCATTGGCATTCAATACCTAGTTACAACTTTTGTTTTCTATCTGATCGGCGGCGTGATGGCAACTATCGTGCGAACCGAACTCGCCACACCCGACTCCGATTTTGTCAGCCCAGAACTCTACAACAGTTTATTTACTGTTCACGCGACGGTGATGATCTTCCTGTGGATTGTACCCGCAGGTGCCGGATTTGCTAACTTTTTGATCCCGTTAATGATCGGGGCGAAAGATATGGCATTTCCCAGACTAAATGCGATCGCCTTTTGGATGATTCCCGTAGGCGGCATATTGCTGTTGAGCAGTTTTTTGGTCGGAGCTCCGCAGGCGGGTTGGACTTCCTATCCGCCCTTGAGCTTAGTTACCGCTCAAGCAGGGGAAGAAATTTGGATTCTCAGCGTCTTAATATTAGGAACTTCTTCGATTTTGGGGGCGGTAAATTTTGCCGTTACCATCTTCACGATGCGGGTTCCCAGCATGAGTCTCAATGAGATGCCTTTGTTTTGCTGGGCGATGATTGCGACGGCAGGGCTGACTTTAGTTGCTACTCCAGTCTTAGCCTCGGCTTTGATTTTGTTGTCGTTTGACTTGTTAGCAGGGACGGCATTTTTTAACCCGACAGGTAACGGCGATCCGATCGTCTACCAGCATTTATTTTGGTTTTATTCGCACCCGGCAGTTTACATTATGATCATGCCCTTTTTTGGCGTGATTTCAGAAGTTTTGCCAGTGCACTCGCGCAAGCCAATTTTTGGTTATTTGGCGATCGCCTATTCCAGTCTCGCGATCAGCTTTTTGGGATTAATCGTGTGGGCGCACCATATGTTTACCAGCGGCACACCAGGCTGGCTGCGGATGTTTTTTATGATCACAACCATGATCATCGCCGTGCCCACTGGGATTAAAATATTTAGCTGGTTAGCAACTCTTTGGGGAGGCAAACTCCGCCTTGTCAGCGCACTGCTATTTGCGATGGGTTTTATATCCACATTTGTCCTCGGTGGCATCACCGGGATCATGGTAGCTTCCGTACCTTTTGACATTCACGTTCACGATACTTATTTTATCGTCGCTCACCTGCACTACGTGTTATTTGGCGGCTCGGTATTTGGAATTTACGCTGCTTTTTACCACTGGTTCCCCAAAATGACGGGGCGGATGCTTAACGAATTTTGGGGTAGAGTTCACTTTGTTTTAACCTATGTGGGCTTTACTGTAACTTTCTTGCCGATGCACGCTTTGGGGATGCAAGGAATGCCCCGGCGGGTGGCAATGTACGACCCAAAATTTACAACAATTAATGTCATTTGTACGATCGGTGCTTATATGCTGGCAGTGTCTACAATCCCGTTTATCATTAATGTGATTTGGAGCTGGAGATATGGCCCAAAAGCTGGCGACAACCCTTGGGAAGCTTTGACTTTGGAATGGATGACGACTTCGCCACCGCCTATCGAAAATTTTGAAGGAATTCCCGTATTGGCAACAGGGCCTTACGATTATGGCATGGAAAAAATTCAAAATACTGGGGAACGTCTCAAGCTCATGTTGGCAGAAAATGCGATCGCCAATAGCGAGAAACGGGGTATTTCTGTTGCGGAAGCTCAAGCTTCAACTTTCTTGGGCGGTACTGCAACTTTAATCGCTCCTGAATCAGAAATAAATGTTGATTCTCCTGCTGATGAAAGTCAAGATGGCGAGTAGTCATTAGTCATGAGTCATCAGTCATGAGTCATTAGTCAAAAGTCATTAGTTATTGCTCGTTGCAATATCAGACCTTTCGACTAATGACTTTTGACAGCACGTCAGCGATGTACAGATGATTTTTTTCTCTCAAACCTCAAACCTCAAACCTCAACATCTATCCGTTACATCCCGTACATTGCTCGTTGCCGAACTTCCCATTACCCACTAGCAATTTATTATGCAACAAATTCCAGCAATCGATCCAGCAAAAACAGCCCTGAATTACCACAATCCCGAACAGGTAGAAGCTCATACAGAAGAGCATCCCGACCACCGAATGTTAGGGATAGTTGTGTTCTTGGGTTCTGAAGGCATGATATTTATGGGTATGTTTGCCGCGTATCTGATTTATCGGGCGATGGCTCCGATGTGGCCTCCCGAAGGTACGCCAGCGCGAGAGTTACTGCTACCGGGAATTAATACGCTGATTTTGATTTCTAGCAGTTTTGTGATTCACAATGCGGATACTGCAATCAAAAAGAATGATAGCGTGGGAATGCGTAATTGGCTGCTCGTAACTATTGCTATGGGTGTAGTTTTCTTGTGCGGTCAGGTTTACGAATATACTCATTTAGAGTTTGGCTTGACGACTAATTTGTACGCCAGTTGCTTTTACGTATTGACTGCTTTTCACGGGTTGCACGTAACCTTTGGAGTGGTGCTGATGGCTGGGGTAGTTTGGCGATCGCGCGTGGAAGGCCACTATTCCAGCGAACACCACTTCGGCATCGAAGCGACTGAGCTTTACTGGCACTTTGTGGATGTTGTTTGGATTGTTTTGTTTCTCCTGCTGTATGTTTTGTGAGACGTAAGTCTTGATTGAAAGCCTCCTTTTTTTAGGAGGCTTTTATTTTGTCCAGAAGTGCGATCGACTTTCATTCACCTTCTCAAAGCCGATCGCCCTAAATTAAGCTAAATTAAAAATAGCAATTCTCCTATCCAACAGGATTGAGTAAATTATGCAGTGCGAATTGTGCGATCGGCAAATCGAAGCATTAACCGCCCATCACCTCATCCCCAAACAAAACACCAAGCGAAAAAACGAAGATCCCAGCCCGACGATCGACATTTGTTCCGCTTGTCACCGCCAGATTCACACTCTCTTCGACAACAAACACCTCGCCCAAGAGCTCAACTCCCTGGAAAAGCTCAAAAACGACCCCCAACTTCAGAAATTTCTCTCTTGGGTGAAGAAACAAAAAACCGACAAACGCATTCAAGTACACGGCAAAAAAGCGCGACTGCAAAACTAGCACTCATACCATTTTTCTAAAGATGTGTTGATGAAGTCTTAGCCCCCCCCTTAGTAAGGGGGGGTTGGGCAGGGCGAACGCATCTAAATCTTATGTTAGCATAATCTGGTATATTGGAGAATAATTCTTGATTACCGACAAAACATTTAATCAGAGTTCGTTCTTATGAAACTCAAACCTAAAATTACCATTGCTGACCATTTTGCCGACTTAGAAGACCCAAGAATTGAGCGGACGAAACATCATCAATTAATTGAGATTATCACGATCTCAATTTGTGCAGTGATTTGCGGTGCTGATACATGGGTGGATATCGAAAGTTACGGGCGAGCTAAACACGAATGGTTAAAGAAAATTTGAGAATTGCCGAATGGTATACCGAGCCATGACACAATTGCGAGAGTATTTTCTCGTCTCAAACCGGAGCAATTTCAAAAATGTTTTTTGAGTTGGATTCAATCTATTAGCTGCTTCAATCCAGGAGAA
>Ga0209591_10007776_pt1 | contig 11735 bp, 13 predicted proteins | sample MAT01_FD_187207 | JGI IMG/M metagenome (GOLD analysis project Ga0209591, IMG submission 187207) | Freshwater microbial communities from Lake Fryxell liftoff mats and glacier meltwater in Antarctica - MAT-01 (SPAdes) (version 2) | ecosystem: Environmental > Aquatic > Freshwater > Ice > Liftoff...
ACCCCCCCCCCCCAACAAACTAAAATATAGGTAAAGAATAGGATTTCAGAATAAAAACTTTTTTGCAGTTTGTAGAAAAATTTTGAAAAATATAGAATATGATTATCCAATATCCTGAAAATTAGCGAATACGACCTGATCACTTCCCAAGAGGGAAATCCAGGAAATGTAGCTTCCCACCCCATTTGGCCCTTCTTTTTCAAATTTGATTTTTCCTTCTAAGATAAGTTGATCGAGGTTTATCTTGTCGAGTTCGGCCGTCTCTTGGTTCCAGTTATACAGGTATTTTTGGTCCTGACTGATGGCTGAACCCCATATTCCGTATTTGAGATTGATAAAATCCTCTCCGCTATTCACCATTACGGTGTCCAATGAAAAAGTGAGGTTACTAAGGTCTGCTTTGTTTTTTTCCTCGGTATTGCCGCCGCAGGAAAATAGCAAAAGAACCGAAAATGCGAATAGAAGGTGTTTCATAATATTAATGTTTGGTGTGGTTATTTGTTAGATAATTCAAATTTTGGCAACCCTCCAGGGGTTCGGAATCCTAGAGGGTTTTTTCTAATCGATGCTCAACCGGACAAATGCCATTTCGTCATCTATATTCTCAAAAATCTAGATTTTGCCGTCTTTGACGAAATGGAAGTTGGGTCGTTTGTCCAATACATCAACTATTGTTTCGGAGACCAAATTAAAGTCTTGATCCAAAATGGATAAATAGATTACGGCTTTGTCATTGAGACTTTTGCTATCCACTTCTTTGAACTCTTGCAAATAGGAAAACCTAAAATATACCTGCTCTGTCGGATCCCAAACTGGATTCATGAAAGTAATGCCTTCACCAAAAGTCCTATTTAAAATATCAAACTCTTCTTTTGAGGCCGCTTCAGCGGGATATGCACCCGTTTTTCTATTGGCTGTCAATTTACTTTCAAAGGTTTTGAAAGAAAGTGAATCAGTCTTAAGGTCATAAGTATAAAGATCAGAAGAAGCATTATTCCCGATAATAATCATTTCATTTTCTTTGTTTGCCCAAACCCAAGGACCTAAAAAAGCGATAGGGAAACCTTGGTCCCCATTTAAAACAGTTGTAAAATCCTTTAAAAAATCATACTCACTGATGGGCTTGTTTAGAAATGTTTTTTTATCAGCATCTATTATTCCAAAAGAAGTTTTATTGCTTAACCAATCTCTGAACACAGCAAAAATCTGTTTGGGCTTATTATCAAAAACAAAACCATATATCAAACGCTGTTGAATCGGCAGGGAATCTCCTTGAAGTTCTTCATATTTAAAATTCAAGTCGTCCACTTTCTGGCCCTGCAGATTGAAAATGCCATTTTGGAGGAAGGAATTGATGTAGAACCGCTCCTTGGGCAAATACTGTATCAGCCCGATATAATCTCCAATTCCATTCGGCCCTTCTTTTTCAAAAGGAAACCGCTCTACATATTCCAGCAAATCCATGTTAATTTTCTCTATACTATGGTCATTCGAGCTGAAATTGTATAGGTATTTTTTTTCTTCCGAAAAATCAGAGGTCCAAAGTCCGGATTTCAGATCAAGAATCTCATCCTTGGAATCCACCATCACTGTATCCAATGAAAAAGTCATTTGTGAGAAATCTGCTTTCTGATCGGTCTTAGATCCACAAGAAAAAACCAACACAATCGTAAATACCAACAGGAGATTTTTCATAAGAATTGGTTTAAAACTAAATATAGCGCATTCAATCGAAAAGCCCAACATTAAAAGTTGTTGGCTTCAAAAAAAAAAGGTCCACGGTTCGCAGCTGCAGATTTCGAAATCAAACCTTATTTTATTTAGTTAGTGGTAACAAAGTGTATATACAGTAAAAAAATATAAGGGTTACCATCAAAAAAGAAATTTATTGGGAAACGTCGAAGGGAAATGAAACTGGATAATTTTACTGCTCACAGCTATTTTGGACCCAAACTTCCCCGACTTCGTACTTTTAAACATCCAAACCTTCGAGGATCAAAAAAACCTCAAAAGTTCTTCGTCCCTCGGACTTTCTCACCTCTCACCTTTTACAGTTAATTAAATCCTCCATTCACTTTCCAACCTTTTAGCCATCCAGCCAATTTTTGAATTCTCCGACTTTTTCTCGGCTGACTAGGACGTCTTTGTCCTCGCAGTTTGCCAGTCTGATTTTGAGGCGGCTGTTGGAATACGTGTGGATTTCGGCAATGGAAGTAAATGAAGCGATATATTTTCTATTGAGCCTGAAGAATTTTTTTGGATCGAGCATGCCTTCCAATTGGTCTAGGGTATAATCCAGAATGTACCTCCTTCCTTCTTTGGTCTGGAGAAAAGTGACTTTTTCTTCACTATAAAAAATGGAAATATCAAAAGTCTCCACACTTTGGATTTTTTCACCAAACTTCACCAAAAAGCGGCTTTTGTGGTTATTGGCCTGAGGAGAAAGCAAGTCCCTGATCTGATTGAGGTCAAAAGCGGGTTTGACCTGTTGGCGTTGGAATTTTTGAATGGCTTGTGCCAATTCTTTGGGATCGATCGGTTTGAGCAGGTAATCCACAGAATTGAGCTTGAAAGCTTTGATCGCATATTGGTCAAAGGCAGTAGTAAAAATAATCGGGGAACTGATCTTCACCCTTTCAAAAATCTCAAAACTCTGTCCATCGGCCAATTGGATATCACAGAAAATCAGGTCAGGAAACACATTTGATTCCAGCCATTTGACCGCAGAGGTGATGCTATCGAGATGCCCAAAAATCTCAGCATTCGGAAGCAGTTCCAACACCAGCTGTCTCAACCTGTTGGCAGCAGGCCGCTCGTCTTCGATGATCAGGATATTCATGGTTTTTCCAATGTGAGGAGTGGGAGCTCGACGATAAATTCTGTTGAAGTCTTGGTGATTTTGGGAATCTTGTCGCTGAGAAGCGCATACCGTTTTTCAATATTCTCCAAACCTATCCCGCTATCTGCAGCCTCTTTGGTGAGTTTGGGTTGCAGGTTGTTTCTGACGATTAGGGTATCAGGAGTTTGCTGGATAAAGATTTTAAGGGGCTTTTCCATGCTGGCAATGTTGTGCTTGATGGCATTTTCCAAAAGCAGCTGCAGTGAAAGCGGCGGTATATTCAGACCTTTCATCTGATTGACATCGATGTAATATTCGAGGCTTCGCTCAAACCTGATCTTCTGGAGACTCAGGTAGTTTTCGGCAAACATCACTTCCTTTTCCAACCCAACCAATTCTTTATTTTGGACATCCAATACATACCTGTAAATCTTGGAAAGCTGTTGGATAAATTCCGCAGACTTTTCAGCACTTTCATAGACAAGGTTGGAGAGTACATTCAGCGAATTGAAAAGGAAATGCGGATTGAGTTGGTCTTTGAGGGATTGGTACTGGCTGGCCAGTTTTTCGGATTTGAGCTGCTCGGCTTCGATGGCTGCAGACCGCCACTCATAGAGCCAAGACCTAGATATGAAAATGGTAATGATGACCAAAGCGATGGATGTCGGCATCAGGGTGCTATTCAACATCCGCAACCAATTGATATTTGTCAGATTGACACCATCAACCGTCATTAAAACATAAATCAATACCAAAAAGAAGCTGACAATGAATGAATAAATCATGTAGGAAGCAGCAGTCCAAATGAGTCTTGTGACGGGCTTTTCGATCCAGGAAATTCTCTTATCAAAGTACTCCTCCACTTTAAATCCGCCCAAACTCAAAGCTGAGGACATCAAAAAAGAAAAAATCCAATCAGGTAAAATGCTGACAATCCCATCTATTGACAAGAAACAGCTCGGACAAAAAAACAGCATCAAAATGGCTGAAATTCCAAAATTCAATATAAAAAACCTCTTTCCGGAATTGAAGATTGTGGCCGAACTGTAGAAATCCTTGCTCATGGGTTTTCGTATTTAAATGGGTTTATTTTTTGGACATCTGATTATTTGTCTCGGAATTAATCAATCTTTTTTGGCTTTGGATGCCAATATCCCCCAGCCACCTGATCCAAACAGGAAGCCTAACGCATAGAAAAAGCCCGAATTATTCACTGCAAACATCGCCACATCTTTGTCAAACAAGCTAACCACCAAGCTGATAGGACCTATGATTCCATGCCATATTCCCCAAAAAAACCCATAAGTCTCGCCCGTCAGGCACTGCTCCACGGACTCTTTTGCTGCACAGGAAGTGAAAAGCAAAATCAGGGAAAGCCCAATTAGTTTTGTCCAGGTGTTGGCACTTAGGAATATCTTTTTCATTTTCACCCTGTTTAGAATATTATCAATTGTGTAAAATCTGTACACCATTCAAAACTCAGTTTTCTGATATTGTCCCAATATTCCCATCCATTTGGATTTCAAAAATCCAAAAACAATACCTCCAAACACCATGACTCCACCGGTAGCCAAACCGACCATATTATAAAGGGGAGCTTCGGGAATCCTGGTCATCATCTCACTGACAAATGCGCCATACAATCCGATCACAGACCAATACATAAAGGAGAAATGAAGGTAAGCCCAATTTTTGAAATTCGCCCTAAACATTATCGGTCCCATTCCCAATAGAAGTGTGAGCGAACTGACTATGGCGAAATAATGAAAAATCCCCCATTTGCCAAATAAGTTGTAAAGCATAAAGGCAGTTATCAACATTATTACCATACTTGCAAAATAAGCGTAGCCGATTCGGATATGGATTTTGGTGCCTTTTGTCATCAGCAATATTGCCGAGCCAAATACCAAAGCTGCCGTGGAGGCAATCAAATGAATAAACCCGATTTCATTTTGGATCAAATTGGAGATCATATCCTTTACTTTTAGATTAATTTATAAATATAAATTCAGCGGTTTATTTCTCAAGATTGATCCTAAACCCGACACTGGCAACAAATCCATTTGAATAAAATGGATTTCCTACGATTTTATCCGCTCTAGCCCGCGAAGTTACCACACCCAATTCTATAAAATAATTGAATGCCGGTGTGGTGAAGAACTCAAATCCAAAAGTCCCGTACGTACTCAGCCTCAATTTTTCTGTGGAGAACCTTTCAGAAGGAATGATACCTATTATCCCGCCCTCTCCGTAGAGCCTCAATCCTTCACCAATTCTTCCTCCGAATCCCACGAATCCAAGGGAAAAATTTTGGTACCCTGACCAGACATATTCCCCATCCAAAAGATGCTCATAGTATGCCTGATTGGCCTTAAGTCTAAAGGCACCATGGCCTTGGAAGACGTGTGGGCTGGTCATGTTCAGACCAAAGCCAAAATCATCCTGAAACTGACTGACTTGAAAACCAAATCCCAATCCGGAATTAAGTTCCTTTCGCTCTTGGGCTTGGATCGGGAAAAAAACCGAAGTGGCCATCCAAAACATTAAAACAAAAATGAATTGAATAATTTTCATAGGTATTAATTGATTTTAGTTAGAAATGGTTAAATGAAAAAAACCTTCCTGAAATCCATCTCAGGAAGGCCATCCAAATTATTTACAGCTTCTTTCTTTCATTTCTTCAGCCAATCTCTTTCCCCAAGTCGGGTTCAAATTTCCTTCTTTGGCTTCAGCGGCTTCCTTCGCAAATAATCCCAAGCTTGCATCCACCAAACCACAGGCTTTTTCCGGACCTTGACCAAAAAACTGTGCCATGCCATATTCCATTTGTGCCATAAGGATAATTGCCCTTGGGTTTTGTCTGTTGAGTTCGATGGCTTTGCCAAATGTCTGCATCGCAACTCCCGAAAGGCTTTGACCTCTGGAATTGGAATCTGCCGCAAGCTCGCCCATGGTAATGTAGCCTTGCACTGCGACGATTTCTGAATTGTTTGGGGAAAGCGCATTGGCCTTTTCGATGTGTTTTTTGGCTTGAGAATAGTAGCCGTCTTTTTCCTCCAAACTTCCCTGTGACCTGAAGCCCATATTGGCATAAGCCAATGCGGCATAGTAGTCCGGAAGCCATTGGCCTTCATTCATATCTGCTATTCTGGCAAAAGCATTTGCTGATTTCTGCATTTCTTCCACAGGACCTGCCTGTCCCATCGTTTTGATTTCCTTGAGCATTGCTTTTTCGTAGGCATCGTTGTTGGCATTTGCAAATACTGCAGCAAGCAGTGTCAAGCTGAGAATTAGGATGTGTTTTTTCATGGTTTCTATAGATTATAAGTTATTTAGATTATTTGCTGTTTTGTCTTTTGAAAGGGTAAGGAAAATCCCCAGAAATATAAATCTTGGTGCTGTCTGACGAATCGGTAAGCTTTCGTACTGGCCGGCTTCGTTGGGTTGGGGACTGAATTGGTAACCGAAAATATTGTCCCGGCCAAGCACGTTGGAACAAGCAAAATGGATGATCAGGTTGGGTTTTGGCAGGTAACTCCAGCTCAGACTCAGGTCACGGAAGCCTTCTGTCTTGGCATTCATCTGCCCTGTAAAATTTGGATCTGTATAGGTATAACCGTCATTGATCGCAAATGAGCCTCCAAGTTGGGATTTCAATTTTGATACAAAATGCTTCACGACTATCGAGGCATTGTGTCTTGGCGCAAACCCTGGCTGTACCAATTCTGTAAATTGGGCAAACTTCCGCCTGCTGTCCACAAAGCTGTATGTCACCCAGAAATCAGTATTTTTAACGGATTTTTGATCCCGGTAAAAGACATCAAATCCCTGAGCGTAGCCTGTCCCGGATTGTTGGATATTCCTGTAGAAATATTGGCTTCCTTCATAGGTCAGGATTTTATTGTAATTCTTGTAAAAGGCTTCGGCGCGGAGAGTCCTGCCGTTTTTGGTCAGGAAGTAATTCAATATCAAGTGGTCAGCTTTAACATTTTGGACCTCAGGTTTTGCGATCCGGAGTTGCTCTACTGGCATCTGACTGAATTTGCCTGCGGCAAAGGAAAGCTGTCCTTCATTTTCGAATTTGTATGCCAATGAAAATCTTGGATCAATCCAGGTTTGATCCGCCAATACGCTGTGTCCTGCCCTCAGACCACCTCTGAAAACGAGCTTGTTACTTACATAATAATCTGCTTCGGTAAAAATGTTTCCTTGCAAATCTGTAAAATCCCAGACCAAACCTTCGGACCGCAAGCCTTCCTCATAGTTGAAAAAATAGGATTCCATTCCCGTTTTTAAAGAAAACTTATCCGAAAATCCTTTCAATGCCACCGCTTTGGCGTGCATGATCTGGTTTTGGTTTCTAATATCAATTTGGTTCAAGGTAAATTCATCCACATTGTTGGAATAAGATATCCCGCCATAATAGCTCCAGTCGTTTTTGCCGGTTTGTTTGAAAGAACCGGAAGCAAAGGTGTAGTGGTTTTTGAGGTCGACCAATTGGCCGCGGCCTTCAGTTCCAGGGACTTTCTGCCAGATTTTCATCCCGCCGGATTCGGTGTGCGCATAGGCTTTGACCATCCCGCTTTTTCCCCACTTTTGTCTGAGAGAAACTTCCGCATCCCAACCATAAGGAGCCCTTTCCCAATCAAAATTTTGGGTGACCATGGCCTGATAAGGAGATAAGTCCATGAAATTGGCGGATGCAGTCAGGCTGTTTTTCTCTCCAACCAAAGTTTGGGAATATCCCATTCCAACGGATAAAAGACTGATATCTGCTTGATTTCTAACTGGGGCATCTACGGTACTGAGCACCAAAGCCGAAGAAAGTGCATGTCCGTATTCTGCGGAATAGCCTCCTGTGCTGAAGAATGAGCCTTTAAATAAATTGGGATTGAAGCGGGTTCTGGTAGGTACATTGGAGGCGGTTGTGCCAAAGGCATTTCCAACTTTCATCCCATCGATGAAGATAGAAGTCTCTGATGCATCTCCACCACGGACAAAAAGCCGCCCGTCATTTCCTACATTGGCAGTTCCGGGCAAAGTCTGAAAAGCACCGATGATGTCGCCCATGGCGGAGGGCACAGTCACAATATCAATGGGTCTCAAGACCACAGCCCTTTTTTCATCTGAAGCTTCCATGGCACCTGCGGTGATGGTCACAGCAGTCATTTCATTGATTGCTTCCCGAAGTACCGGATTGAAGTTCTTTTCTCCTCCGTCAAGGACAATTTCGATTTCCTGTGACTTGAATCCCATCGCTTGAAAGACCAGGATGAAGTTGCCTTTTTCTTCTGTTTCCAAAACAAAGGTTCCGTTTACTTCTGAGGATGTACCATCATAAGTGCCTTTCAGAAAAATATTTACACCGGGAATGGTTTCCCCTCTGGCATCCTTTACAGTTCCTTTGATCATGGTCTGAGCCAAAGTCAGGTTGACGAGAAAAAACAAACAGATGGTGAAAAGTACTTTCATTGCTTTGGGATTTGATTCAAAGTTGTGGAGAAAGGCAAAGCCAAAAAATTAAAGCTGACTGAAGTGTCGAATCAGATGGATGAAGTGTAGGAAATGGGGGAAGTGAAAAATTCAGGTAAAGCTAAAATAATTATGGTAACCTGTATTACTGTAATGGCGGTTACAATATCCATTTTAAAAACCAGATTTAAGAAGAAAATAAAAATGGATTTTCAGGCTTTCAATCGTAAAACAATGAAGGAAGATAGAGAGAAATCCCCGGGACAAAAGTCACCAATAGAAGGACTACCAGCATTACCATTAAGAACGGGATACCTGCTTTGGCAATCCTTTCCATCGGGATTTTGCCGATACTGGAGGCTACAAAGAGACAAATTCCTACAGGAGGTGTGATAAGTCCGATGACCAGGTTCATCACCATGATCATCGCAAACTGGATCGGATCCACACCGACATGCATTGCCACACCAAGCAAAACAGGAAACAGAATCAGCAAAGAGGCGATGGTCTCCATAAATGCCCCAACAAACAGCAACAGCAAATTGATAAGTAATAAGAGAATAATCTTGTTCTGTGTGATACTTAGAAGGCTTTGGGCGATCAGTTGCGGGATCTCCTCCACAGTCATGATCCATGCAAAGAGATTGGCAAATCCTACCAAGACCATCAGGGAGGCTGTCATCTTTGCGGATTCCAGGATAATCTTGGGAATCATCCTGAATTTGAGTTCACCATAGACAAACAATCCGATGGCCATGGCATAAACCACTGCGACGATGGAGGCTTCGGTAGGAGTAAATACCCCACCGATAATCCCAAATAATATCAAAATTGTCATCAAGATCGCCCAAAATGCTTGGTAAAAGCTCCTTGCCATTTCCATAAATGAAGCTTTGGGACGCTTTGGATATTTCCTTTTGACAGAAATGATGTAGGTAACCAACATCAATCCAAGTCCCAGCAACAATCCGGGAACAATCCCTGCTATGAACAGCTTTCCAACCGATAATCCTGTCAACGTTGCGGCAATGATCATTGGCAAACTTGGAGGGATAATCGGTCCAATAGTCGATGATGTGGCCGTTACTGCACAGGAAAAATCAGTATCATAACCTTCCTTTTCCATAGCCGGAATCATCACCGATCCAATACTTGCCGTATCGGCTATGGCTGTTCCTGAAATTCCGCCAAACAACATTGAAGCCCCGACATTAGCCAATCCCAAACCGCCTCGGATGTGCCCAAGAAGTGCATTACAGAGCTGAATGATCCTGTTGGTGATGCCGCTTGCATTCATCAGATTGCCTGCCAAAATAAATCCCGGAATAGAAAGCAACACAAAGACATCCAGTCCGGCATACATTTTTTGGGGGATGACAATAAAGGGTAAATCTGAAAACAGGATATAGACAAATGATGCCAATCCCAAGGCAAATGCGATGGGAAATCCAAAAACCAACAGTAAAAGAAAAACTATGAACAATAGGATGGTCATGCGCTCCGTAAGATTTGTTTAAGCTTTGACCTAATTTCCAAGATGGAATAAAACATCACCAAGAAGGACATACAGGTCATTGAAAAATAAATAAAAGCCATATTGATTTTCATCGAGGCAGAATCTTGAAGACTTACTATCTCTATCAAAGGAATACTGAATACCAACATGACGATCATCAAAAGGATGATACACAAAAGAATAAAGGCATCCATCCAATTCCGGGCCTTGACATCCAACCAATCCAGAAATAGGGAAACATTGATATAAGACCTGTCTTTGAGAGCAAGTCCTGCACCCAAGCTTACCATGTAAATGAAGCAGAATCTTGCCATCTCTTCCGTCCAATGAGGTGACCATGGCAAGGCATATCTGGCAATGACCTGAATCATAACCGTCAGAATCATCAGCATAAAGCTGACGGTGACGGCCCATTCCAGAATTTTGTCAAGGTATGTTTTCATATTTTTTTTGAGATATGAGATTTGAGATTTGATCGTTTTTCTTTATGTGTATCCGCTTCGTTGCACGTATTCTTTGAATCCCAAAACATAACTGCTTAAACTGAATTTCAATTGTTCGATGCGGGCAGGTCCGATCCCGAAGGTTTGGGAGGCCGGCTCCGGCCTTGCGCGTGGATAGGATTCCGCCGTCTTGACTTTTTTGGCTACTTTTTTTGTCAAGAAAAAAAGTAGCTGTAAAAATGAGGATTCGATTTCCTGTTGCTATAAGAATATCTTCTAAGTTAATTTTGGTACGTGCAATCTTCCGTATACTCATATTTTTCTTTTATTGTGATGTGTAGTACAGCAACCAATTTTACTTAGAAAAAAAGACTTTCTTCAATAATCACTTTACTTCCTGAATCCTCCTGTACATTTCCTTCTGACCATCAGTGAAGCTTGCCATCACCGCAGCACTAGCCAATTTCTCAAATGCTGATTTGTCCACCTCAATGAATTCCATCCCCTTTTCTTTCAAAAACAGGTAATCTAATTCTTCCTGCTCAAGATACAGTTCATGTTCATAAGCTTGCATTACTGTGGCTGATTCCAATATTATTTGCTGTAGATCAGAAGGCATACTTTCAAATTTCTTGTTCCCCATGACTACATAAGCCCATCCTTTGACATGTTCGGTCAAGTTGCAATATTTTTGAACTTCGAAAAGACCCGCATTTCGGATCAAAGCAAATGGGTTTTCTTGTCCATGGATGGTGGATTGCTGCAATGCGGTAAATACTTCCGAAAAAGCCATAGGAGTAGGTTTGGCTCCCAATGCACTCCAAGTGGCTACAAAAAGAGAAACATTTGGAACCCGGATAATCAGCCCCTTGAGGTCATCCGGATGTCGGACAGGAATATTCGTTGTGAGATTTCTCGCTCCCCTTTCAAACCATGCGAGGGGCTTCAAGCCCGCCTCTTCGATGATATGCTCCTCGATTTCTTTTCCAATGGGTCCACCTGCTACTTTCTGAAGGTGGTCAGAATCCCTGATGGCATAGGGCGTAGCACACATAATGGCATAGGGAAGGCTCCAGTTTTCCAGGGATTCAGCTGTGACCATAATGTCCATACTTCCTCCCAAAATCCCTGTGATCATGTCCATTTCTTTTCCAAGTTGTTCGTTTGGATAAACTTTGACTTCCACCCTTCCTTCAGAACGGAGGTATACTTCCTCCGCAAATTTCAAGGCAGCTTTGTGCCAGTTGTTGTTTTCATTGGCAAGGTGTCCGAATCGAAGTGTATGTTCTGGTCTGGATTTAGAATCCTGTTGTTTACAGCCAAAAAAGACTAAAGCAACCACGAAAATGTACAGCAGGTTTTTGATCATTTGGGTTTTGCATACCAAGCCAAATAGAAAATGGTAAGCGTCATTAATTTATTGAAAAAAATCTACTTTCAACCAATATGGCAGACAAATCCCAAT
>Ga0209591_10007777_pt1 | contig 11735 bp, 13 predicted proteins | sample MAT01_FD_187207 | JGI IMG/M metagenome (GOLD analysis project Ga0209591, IMG submission 187207) | Freshwater microbial communities from Lake Fryxell liftoff mats and glacier meltwater in Antarctica - MAT-01 (SPAdes) (version 2) | ecosystem: Environmental > Aquatic > Freshwater > Ice > Liftoff...
GTTAATTTCAAAAAAAAATCTATTTAATGATTTTCTGGTTCTCAATAAAAACAGCATTAGTTGTTAGATGAATAACTGTATGGATATAAAAATAGGAGATATTCATCAGCCAGAGCTACTCGACTTTAAACGCATTGGTTCGAGCACGCTCGGCTACATATCCATTGCTGAAAAGCTACCCTTCGAAATCAAGCGTGTGTATTGGACATACTATGCACCGCATGAAGTTATACGTGGTCACCATGCGCATAAAAAACTAAGCCAAGTGATTTTCGCTGTTAGCGGCACGATCAAATTTGAACTTGAAAATATCCAACGCGTGCAGAAATCTTTTATTCTCGACCGACCTGAAATGGGTTTATATATACCAAAGCTTCATTGGAGAACGATGGAATTTTCGCACAATGCGGTGTTGCTTTGTTTAGCATCTGAGCAATACGATGAGAATGATTATATACGAGGCTATGACGAATTTGTTTCTTTAAATGATCGATGAATATTCTAATGACATCGGTTGGGTCGAATATGGGTATTTCAGTTATAAAAGCGTTACAACATCAAAATTGCACCTCATGAAATCTTCCAAAGCGTTTATAGTTGAGACAATCGTAAAAACACTCAACGACTTAGTGGATACTTTGCCCGATGATCAGAAATTTGAACCCCATCTGAACACGATATTATTTGGTACGGGTTCAACCATAGATTCATTGACTCTCGTTTCATTTATCGTAGACCTTGAATCTTTGTTATCTGAGGAATATTCGCAAAGTATTTCGCTGACGGACGACAGGGCGATGACCAGGGAAAAATCTCCTTTCAGTAGCATTAACGATTTGGCAGAATATATCGAAGAGATTATTGATCCTGCGTTGGTTAAAAAAATGTAGACTAGGGCACAAATGGGATACCAGGGGAAAGTAGTCTTAATTTCGGGATCCAGTAGAGGATTAGGATATGTTGTAGCTGAACATTTTTTAGAGAATGGTGCTGCGGTTATTGGATTAAGCCGCAGTGAGCACAAATTTGAAAGCCCCAACTATCATCACGTTATCGTTGACATTGGCGATCCGCAATCAATTGTTGCTGCATTTAAGACAATTGCCAAAAGCTTTTCAAAGATTGACATTGTTATCAATAATGCTGCAGTCCTGACTTCGCAGTATAGTTTAATAATGCCGATAAAAAATGCCGTTGATATGATCAATGTGAATTTGTTAGGAACATTTTTTGTTTCAAGGGAGTCAGCCAAATTGATGAGAAAAAGCGGGCAGGGTAGAATTATTAACATAGGATCTATGGCAGCATCACTCGAACCCATGGGAGATTCTATATATGCTGCTACTAAGGCGGGTATTCAGACGCTGGCGAATGTAATGGCAAAGGAGTTTGCATCAATGAATGTAACCTGTAATACGATCGGCATCACTGCCTATGACACCGACATGTTAAGATCACACACAAAAAAAGCGCAAGAAAAAATTAATGAAATAATAAAGAACCTTCCTGTGCCTAGAAAGGCAGTAGCAGCAGATATTTTAAATGTGATTGATTTTTTTGCGTCTGAAAAGAGCTCGTATATAACTTCACAAACTATCTATCTAGGTGGGATCAATTGATACCAATATTAAAGTAGTTAAAAATGGGATATTCCCTTCAAACACATACTTATTGTCCAGTAACATGGATAATACTTGCGTGATAATAGACCCTGGCCTTGATCACCAAGCCATCCTAACAGCGATAAAAGAATCGGGGCTTAATCCAATAGCTATACTCTCAACACACGGACATTTTGATCATGTAGGTGCTGTCGCAAATATTCAGAATGAATACAATATCCCTTTTTATTTACATGAATTAGATTTAAAATTATTACAGTCTGCCAATTTTTTTCTTTTTGTAGCAAAAATCAATCATAAAATTTGTATCGCTAAACCCGACTTACTCTTTAAGCAGAGGAAAGATAAAGTCATTATTGGAAATTTCAATTTTGATATTTACCACTTACCGGGACATTCAAGTGGATCTTGCGCTTTTCAATTCCATAAATATCTTTTCACAGGCGATATTTTGTATAAAAACGGTATAGGCCAAGAAAGTATGCCCAAAGAGGATAAAGTTATGCTCAAAGAATCAATACGGGAAATCTTTCTAAATTTTTCTGACGATTTATTAGTGTTACCCGGCCATGGCTCTTCAGAATATTTAGGAAAAATCAAGGAAGAAAATTTAGAGCTCAAGCATTTTATATCGAATTAGAACCATGCAGGTACTTGATTTGGGAATAGGAATAGTAGGCACTGGTTACCAATTGTCTTCGAAGGTTCAAACAAATGAGGAACTGTGCACACTAATCGATGGGCTTACACCAGAGTGGATTATTGCCAAGACAGGGATTAAAAGACGCTATCACATTTGTGGTAATGAAACAGCATCCTCGCTGGCAACTAGCGCGTCTCAAAATTCAGTTGCAGATGCAGGGATTGATTCTAATGAAATAGGATTGGTAATAGTAGCTTCATTTAGTCAGGACTACCTATTCCCGCCTATGTCGGCCAAAATTCATTCGAATCTTAATTTAAATAGAGATTGCCAAATACTTGATATAAATACAAATTGTGTCGGACTGGTTTCAGCTTTAACCATTGCTGCGGAAAGAATGAAAAATGATCATTCAATTAAATATGCTTTGGTTATTGGTGCAGAAGTTTTATCAAAATTTACCAATCCCAAAGACAAAGAAACCGCAATATTCTTTAGTGATGGTGCCTCGGCAGTGGTGCTCGGAAGAGTCAATGAGTTTTCAGGTTATAAGGCAGCTAAATTCATGACCGATTCGTCCACCTATGAATCGGTAAGGATGAGAGGAGGGGGATCTTTATATCCAATTGGAGAAGGCTCGAGGGACATTAAATTATTGTACGCGGAGCAAAATGGTCTTGCTACATGGAAACAAGCGGTTACTAATTTCCCAGTGGTTATTAAGAAATTACTAGATCATCAATCTTTAAATGCGGATCAAATAGATTTCTTTATTTTCCATCAAGCAAATGGATTTTTAATCGATTATCTCATGAAAAAAATGAAGGTTGATAGAACTAAAACGTATACAAATGTTCAAGAAATTGGAAATACCGGTTCAGCCAGCATAGGGATTGCTTTAAGTGAGGCCTTTTCAAAAGGGCTGATAAAGACGGGTAATAACCTAATAATTGCTGGCGTAGGTGCCGGGTTTAATTTTGGTGCATGTTTATTTAGAGTATGATAGAAACGAATTATTAAACTATGGAGAACAAACAAGGAGGATTTTCTTTTTTAGATGGAATTGTGAATGAGATAACGTTAAAGGATAAGTTACATTCAAAAAAAGTAAATGCTAATATTTCATTTCTAAAAAAACATTACCCTATTCAACTTCAGGAATTGATTGGACTAATTGAGAACTATTTCAATAGCCTTCGTCTAACACCGCAACGAATTGCAGATGACTATCTGAAGATGATTAGGGATATGAGATCGGAAGGCCTGTATTTCTATAAACACGGTAAATACAGATGTGAAAATCAACAGATTGCCAATGAATATGTTTATTCAAGACCAGAGGTAATGAACTATTATATGAATGCTCTATTGGTTTCGCAAATCATGTGGAAGCACCATTTCAATATATTCATGTGTTTTCAAAGGAATCTGAATTTATTAGCTCAAGATCGCACAAACATATCCATATTGGATGTGGGGCCAGGTCATGGTTTTTTTTCATTTTTTGTAAAGAAGGAATTTCCAAATTATGAGAAAATAGATATAGTGGACATTAGTGAAACATCCCTTGAAATGACCAAAACCATTCTTGGGTATGATTTTGATAAGATTCATTATTTCAGAAAAGATATCTTTGAATATGATGACTCTAATAAATACGATTTTATTGTTTTAGGTGAAGTATTGGAGCATCTTGATAATCCAAAAGAGATTTTGGTTAAGCTTTCACAACTTTTGACTCCAAATGGATTATTATGGATTACAACGCCCACTAATTCACCAGCGCTGGATCATGTTTATCTATTTAATAACAAAGAGGAAGTAATAGCTCTTGTTGAAAAATCGCAACTTCAAATTATTGGGTGTTTTAATTATTTTGCAGAAGACGTTGACGAACCCACAGCATTAAAACACAGGGTAACTGATCTGGTGGGCCTGTTTTGTAAAAAAAAGTAAGTAATGAAAACATACGAGGAAATAAATATAGGAGATAAAGAGAGCTTGAGGCATGTCATTACTTCCACAGACATTGATAAGTTTGTCGATCTTACTGGGGACGATAATAAACTTCATGTAGATAGCGAGTTTGCCCGTACGACAACGTTTAAGAAACCAGTTGTTCATGGGATGTTAGGCGCATCGTTTATATCCACCTTAATTGGAACAAAACTCCCGGGAGATGGGGCACTTTGGTTTTCACAAACGCTGGAATTTTTGTTGCCAGTGCGGGTAGGTGATCAATTGACCATAAATGCAGAAGTAGTAAAAAAGAACGACAAGGATCGGATAATTGAACTGAACATAGAAATTAGAAATCAGGATAAACAAATCGTAACAAAAGGAGTTTCAAAAGTCAAGGTAGTAGAGGCACAGCCCCAGCAGTTAGCTCTCGTGAAGGAGATTTTTCAAAAAAACGCACTGATTATTGGTGGAACCGGTGGCATAGGAAGAGCTGTCTGTAGGCAATTAGCAGCTGATGGCTTTCACGTTTTCATCCATTATTTTTCAAACAAATCTTTGGCTGATAGCTTAAAGAATGAGATTCATACCAAAGAAGGAAAAGCAACTTGCATTAAAGCAGACGTGACAAAAATAGAGGAAATACGAGACCTCCGTTCTTCATTTGAGCGACACGCAACCGAGCTTGATGTGCTTGTAAATTGTTCATCAATTAAAATTCCAAGAATAAGTTTTAGGGAATTGGAATGGAGAGACATTAGTGAGCAAATTGATTTTCATGTAAAGTCAATCTTTGAAGTATCAAAAACCTTTCTAGATTTGCTCAGCAAGGGGCGGCCAGGAAAAATAATTAACATTGGGACGCTCGCTACCGACAAGCCGAATGCAGACTGGGGTCATTATATTACTGCTAAGTCGGCACTGGTTGGTCTTACCAAAGCGATGGCCTTTGAACTCGGCCCGAAAGGCATCCGCGTTAATCTTGTTTCACCTGGCCTTACAGACACAGACCTAACAGCGGATATACCGGAAAAAGTAAAACTGATTACAGCTTCACAAACACCTTTGCGAAAATTGGCCACAGTTGAAGATGTTGCGGGTGCCATAAGTTTCATGGCCTCTGACAAATCTAATTTTTTAACTGGAGAAAACATTCGTATCAATGGAGGGCAATTTAGCGTATAATTTAAAACAATTAAGTTATTCCACCATTCTCAGGGGTAATATTGATTTATCAAAATCGGTTAGCGGTAAAGAATTTACCGTTGATATACTCAGCAACGTAATCATTAACCCGATCAAGGAAATACTTGAATTTTACATTCGGAGTCTTTCTCTAAAACCTGTAATCAGATTTGGCAACTACGACAATATCGTGCAAGATACTTTTGTACTGGCCCAAACGGAGATGGACATGGTCATCGTTTTCTATGAATTAATTAATCTTTCTGAAAATTTTCATCTTAATGCTGAGTTGCTAAATCATGCTGAAGTCAGCGATCATATAGAAAAATGCAAAAGAGATATAGATCTGATTTTTGCTAACCTATCGGCTAAGCCTCTTGTAATTTTTAATACCTTTTCCTCATATCCATTTACCGGCTCAAATATTGCGAAACGAAACCTGGGTCTTATGGAGCTTGAACTGAATAATTACATTCAGCAAAACAAGCCGGCTAATACCCAATTGGTTGATATCGGTAGAATCCTTAATGCCATCGGAGCAGATGGAGCATATGATAAAAAGAAATTCCAAAAGTACAAATCGCTTTATAAAATTGATTTTTTTAAATTCTATGTTTCTGCCATCGAAAACATACTGTTAAAAAGAACTGGCAAATTAAAAAAGGCGTTGATTTTTGATTGTGATAACACCTTATGGAAAGGGGTGATCGGTGAAGATGGTCCACATGGTATTGACATGTCGCCAAAAACAGAAGCTGGCCTTAACTATCAATTTGTTCAAAAAATCGCTGCCAGTTTAAGTCAAAAAGGTATTTTGATATGTCTGTGCAGTAAAAATAATCCGGCTGAAGTGGAAGGCTTATTGGGAAAGCATCCCGATATGGTTCTCAATAGTGAGCATATTGTCGCCATGAAAATAAATTGGAAACCGAAGGATGAAAACCTGAAAATGCTTGCTGAGGAATTGAATATTGGTCTCGATAGTTTTGTATTCGTGGATGATTCTGATTTTGAAATCAATTTGATAAAAACGAACCTTCCCGAAGTCTTGACCGTGGCGGTACCGAAGGACATAAATGAGTATCCCGGAATAATCATGGAGATTGCGCAGCGTTATTTTAATCTTGAACCGCTCAACGAGGACACGAAAAAGATTAAAATCTATAAGGAACAAGCGAAACGTTCAGAAGCAATGAGGCAAATTGGCGACATTGATTCATACCTCAATACACTAGAAACCAAAGTTATGATCTCCAACAATAATGCAAGTCAAATTTCTAGAATTGCTCAATTGACACAAAAGACAAACCAATTTAACTTTACGACTAAGAGATATTCAGAAACAGAAATTGAGGAATTTATGAAAAATCCAGCTTTTCATGTTTTCGCCATTGACGTGTCAGACAAATTCGGAGATTCAGGTATTACCGGGGTAGTTATATTAAAGCAATCAGACAATCCGAAAGTGATGGAGATAGATTCTTACTTACTTAGTTGTCGTATTCTAGGAAGGAAAATTGAGACTTTCTTCTTAAATTTTATCATCTCGTTCTGTAAGAGGGCTCAGTACAGAACAATAAAGTCAACCTATGTAAAAACTAATAAAAATATTCAGGTCAGAGATTTTTATGTCACCCATCAGTTTAAAGAAGAACAGCTCACCGAAGAACAGTCAAACTATGTATTGGATATTGAAAGTTATCACGAGACCAAAATTGATTTTATAACACTAATTGAATCTTAACTAAAGAAAGACTATGCAATCACAAGAAATAAAGGAAAAGATCATTAATTCCATGAGTCTAGTATTTGAAATGTCGGATAAGGAAATTAATGATGAAAGCTCAACGGATAACATTGGTTGCTGGGACTCCCTTCACCAGCTAAATCTTGTTCTCGCTCTTGAGGAGGAGTTTGGTATTTCCATTCCTGATGAGGAAATTGGCAACATGGTTAATTATAAAATTATTTTTCACGTTATAAGTGAAGTACTGAAAAATGGAAGAAATTAGATTGCTGGATTATATTAACGAATACGCGGTAGCTCGAGCAATCGCGCACAACGGCAATGTCTACACCTACAACGAGCTTGTAGAGAAAATCACTTTTTGGGATGAAAAAATTGCCGGGATTAAGAGCCCAAATGTTGTTGGCATTGAGAGTGATTTTTCACTACACTCGATCGCGCTTATATTCAGTCTTCTAAAAAGAAATTTTATAATTGTACCCCTTGATGCGAAACAAAAAAATAAAAATGTAGAAAAGTACGCGATTGCCGAGATTGACTATTTGATCGGGATAAAGCAATCTGGTGAATACATCATCGAACAATTGTCGTCTGGGGCTCCGACTAAGAATACTTTTTATCAAGAATTGTTTTCTGAAAAAAAACCAGGGCTGGTATTGTTTACATCAGGGTCTTCAGGTAAGCCCAAAGCGGCCGTTCATGACCTCAATAAACTATTGAAGAAATTTAATAAGAAGAGAAGAACTTACATCACTGTTAATTTTTTATTGTTTGATCATTGGGGTGGATTAAACACCATGTTTCATATCTTGTCTAATGGAGGATTGCTTGTGTTGTTGGCGGAGAGATCACCGGATTATGTGTGTGAGCTAATTGATACATATAAAGTAGAGTTATTGCCCACTTCTCCCACCTTTCTGAATATGATCATGATTAGCAGGGCATACCAGAGATGGTCGCTTCAAAGCCTGAAATTGATTACGTATGGTGCGGAACCTATGCCTGAGAGTTTGCTAAAAATGGTTAGCAAGTTCTTCCCTAATATTCAACTTCAGCAAACCTATGGATTGATTGAGTTGGGGGTACTTAGTTCCAAGTCGGAAAATAACGATTCGCTATGGGTGAAAATCGGAGGTGATGGCTACCAAGTAAGAGTCAACGATGGATTGTTGGAGATAAAATCAGAATCAGCAATGTTAGGCTACATCAATGCGCCAAGTCCGTACACGGAAGATGGTTGGTTTAAAACGGGTGATGCGGTCGAGGTTAAGGGAGATTATTTTCACATTCTGGGTAGAAAGTCCGAACTGATCAATGTGGGGGGTGAAAAAGTTTATCCTCAGGAGGTGGAAAATCTAATTTTAGAAATTGAAGAGATTACTGATGTCTTAGTATTCGGTGAGAAGAATCCACTCACAGGAAGTATCGTATGCGCAAAGGTCGCGACTGATTCACTTAAATCGAAAGAGGAAATAATTAAGCAGATCAAGACGCATTGCAGAAGCAAGCTGGCTTCGTTTAAGGTGCCTGTGAAAATAACAATCGGTGATGCAGGTTTTGGAAATGCTCGGTTTAAAAAAGAGAGAGTAAAATGGTCATAACCGACAAAATGATAGAAGGGGAATTTATTCGCCTGAAGTCGATCAGCGAAGAGGATGCCCCTGAGGTGTATAGATGGAGAACAAGCGAGTCGGGAATGTACCTGAATCAGCCAGCAGATTATGACGTAGAATCGCAAAGGCAATGGATAAAAAACAAGGCGCATAGCGAGAGTGAAATCAATTTTATTATTTATTCCAAAGAGGGTAATGAAAAGGCAGGTATGATATCAATTCTTGACATCGATAATAAAAATAAAAGAGCGGAAGTAGGCAGATTGCTACTGGACGTTAAGTATTTAAGCGTTTCAAATCCCTTCGGTCTAGAAGCGCTAAAGATCACGTATGATATTGTCTTAAATAAGTGGGGATTAAATAAGATTTATGGATCTATATCAGCCGCTAATGTGAAGATGATTAAGCTTCAACGATATTTAGGCATGGAGGAGGAAGGGGTATTGAGGAGACACTTACTTTATAATGGAAACTTCGTAGATCTTCATTTGTTTTCATTATTCGCAGCTCAAATAAATTCCAAATACTTGCCAAGGATTAACTTCCTATTAAAATCATTTGCCTCAAAATAATTTTTTACTACGTTTATTGATACGCTATCACACATTTTGATTTAGCTGAATATGACAATCCCTTTTCTTTCATTTGAGTTTACAAACAAGACGATCCGAGCTGAGGTATTAAATTCTTTTGAACGATTTTTCGATAAGGCTTGGTATATACTGGGCGAGGACTTGAAAAAATTCGAGCATGAGTATTCAGCGTTTAGTCATGTTGCACATACAGTTGGAGTGAGCAATGGATTAGATGCTCTTCATATTGCTTTGAAATCAGTGGAGATAGGAGAGGGTGATGAAGTAATTGTTCCATCGAATACTTTTATTGCTACTGTGCTTGCTGTTTCTTACGTAGGTGCCAAACCTGTTTTTGTTGAGCCGGAAAAAGACAGTTATACATTAGATCCTACCCGCATTGAAGCTGCCATAACCGCGCGAACAAAATGTATTATTCCAGTCCATTTATATGGGCAGGCCTGTAATATGAATGCTATCATGCAAATAGCCAATAAGCATTCACTGTTTGTGATCGAAGACAACGCGCAAGCGCAGGGCGCAGCGTATGATGCTGTGCTCACAGGAAGTTTTGGCAATATTAACGCTACCAGTTTCTATCCAGGTAAAAATCTGGGTGCGTTGGGAGATGCGGGTGCGCTTACTACCAATGATTCTGTGTTAGATAAGAAGGCCAGAGCCTTACGCAACTACGGCTCGGAAGTAAAGTACCAGCACGATGTTATTGGGTTTAATATGCGACTGGATGAATGTCAGGCAGCTATTCTTTCTGTAAAACTCAGGTACCTAAAGGAATGGAACACGCAACGTCAGCAAATTGCAAACTGGTATATAGAATCTTTGGAGTCTGTTCATCAATTGATTTTACCCTTTACCAATCAGTTGTCAACACATGTTTTTCATCTTTTTGTTATCCGAACAACACAACGCGATGCTTTGCAGGCACACCTCACGCATGATGGAATTGGCACGCTAATTCATTATCCTATACCTCCACACCTGCAAAAAGCTTATGTTGATCTTGGCTACCGTTCTGGTGATTTTCCTATAGCAGAAGAATTGGCGAACACGTCTCTGAGTCTTCCGCTTTGGCCAGGCATGTCGCAGCAACAGGTTGGAGAAGTGTGCGACTCTATTAGAAAATTCTTTTCAAAATGAACGATTTTAGACGAAGGAGTTTTGATCCTCAAAACAAATTGGTTACCGTGGCGGTTGGATCCTATAACAACGCATCTTATGTTATATCAACCTTAGAGTCAATTTACAATCAAACCTACGCGCCAATTGAGCTAAAAATTATTGATGACGCCTCTTCGGATAACTCAGTTGCCATTATAAATGAATGGATTACTAAAAAGGAAATCGTTGTTCAGTTTACTGTTAATGAGCGGAACCGAGGCGTATGTTATGTTTGTAACGCATTAATTAAGCAACCAGCCAACTACCTTGTGTTGATAGGATCAGATGATGAAATGGAAGTAGACCGACTTGGGAGGCAAATAGCATATTTTGATAGTTTGGGTAAAGAGTATGGTTTAGTATATTCAGATATGTCTACGATGGATGAAAATGGTATCCTGGTTGACGAATCCTGGTTTAAATCCAAAGCCATAATACCGCTGGAGGGTGATATGTTTGAGCCGTTTCTAAGAGATCAGTTTCGTTTTCCATCGCCTTCGATCGTCTATCGATCTGAAGTTTTTAAAATCGTAGGAGAATATGACGAGCGATTAAAAACAGAAGACATCGACATGCTTTTAAGAATCCTAAAGCATTATAAAGTGGCTTACTGTCCTATTGTATCGGTGCGCTACCGGATATTAGCACAGTCACTTTCTAGAAACATTGGAGGTAGGCTTTATCAGGATCGTATTAACACTTACCGTAAGTTTCTTGGCGTTAGTGAAGGCGTGGATACTTACGTCAAGAGTAAGATCGTTGCATGGGCTCAAAGAGCATATTATTCGGATTATACTGAAAGTAAATCATTGTTGCTTCAATCGGTTAAAATACGATTTACCATGAAGTCTTTTTTACTTTTGCTTTTTGCATGGTGCGGAGTGCGGTCAGAACAACTTTCAAAATTGATTAAATTAGTAAGGAATTGAAAAGGAGTATAATCTCAATACCAGAAGGTGTGTCTACTCATGCAGCCTAGATTGTAGAAATGGATAATAGTAAACCTAAACTACTGATTCCTGTAAGTATCAATTTCGCTGTTCGCTATCTTTTCAGGACAGGGCTTGCCGAGCAGATACAAAAATTTGCGCAACCGGTTTTTGTATTTACATGGGATGAACCTACTCTTTTAGACGAGCTTAAGGAAAGAGGATTTGAGTGCCATGTAATGCCTGAATGTAGTTATGATTTGGAATATTTGAAATTAAGGAAGCT
>Ga0209591_10007778_pt1 | contig 11735 bp, 10 predicted proteins | sample MAT01_FD_187207 | JGI IMG/M metagenome (GOLD analysis project Ga0209591, IMG submission 187207) | Freshwater microbial communities from Lake Fryxell liftoff mats and glacier meltwater in Antarctica - MAT-01 (SPAdes) (version 2) | ecosystem: Environmental > Aquatic > Freshwater > Ice > Liftoff...
GAGAGCAAGGTCACCGAAGTCGGGATCCGGATGTCCCGATCCGCGATGGCCCCAAGAGCGATGTCGCAGGAAGGAGTAGAGAGAGGCCAATGCGATCGACGAATGCGTCCGACGGGCCGAGAACGGCACCGTCCCGAGACCCCGTTTCCTATGCGGCTGGGCTGGAAAGTCCAATAGGCACACGTGGGGATTCGCTTGTTTAAGGACTAGTACACCCGGGCTGAATCACCCTACCATGAGGGCCGCCGGGTTGCCAGTTTCACACATTCAGCGGACGACCGGCGTACGTCCATTTGTAAGGCTTCGCCTGCGCCCGGTTGTAATAGCTGACGAACGCCAACAGGCGGTCCCGCAACTCGTCCTTGGAGCGAAACGATCCGCGTCGGATGACCCGGCGGGCCAGCACGCTGAAACAAATCGCGTACCCAATGGTCGTAGGACTCGTCTTGCCAAAAGCGACCCGTTCGACCCAGTGCCCGGTTGCAGAGATTCGCCGTGTAACTTTTCAGGCTGTGGATGATGACTTCGCGAGTGGTTCGCTTCGGTTCGAGCGAATCGCTCCATTCTCGAATCGGTTGAAATACCCAATGGATATGGATGGGCATGACGACGTAGGCAATCTGGTCGTAGCGCGTCCCGGCAAAGTAGAGCATCGCGCTACGAACGATTTCGGCCAATTGCGGATCTTCGAGATGTCGAACGGCCGGGCGGTGATCGAGGAGTTCGTCGTATTTCGTAAATGCCAACTTCCGCTTGCGATACTTCCATTCCGCGTCGGTTAACCCGGCGGGACATTCTCGCTGATCCAGTTCGGAACGGTATTCCTTCAATTGCTGCAGTCCCAGAGCCGGTACGCTCCCATCCAAGCAAGCGGTTGCGAAATACGCAGCATCGGGGACATCCCAATGCGGGAGGTTCCGTCGACGGAAAACGCCATCCAAAGAATCTCCTCTCTTCCCGTGGGACAGGCCTCCGGCCTGTCGAGTAGCCCGGATAGGCCGGAGGCCTATCCCACGTTCAAAGCCCCCACGACTTTAGTACCGCCTTGGTATCCGCCAAATCCTTCAACACCAAATCCGCCCCCGTCTTGTCCAACTCTTCGATGGGGTGCCAGCCCGTAGCCACGGCAATGACCTTCGCCCCCACGGCTCGGGCGCACGAGACATCCAACGGAGTATCGCCGATGACCCAGACCTCATTGAGGTCCACCTCGCTGAGGTGCCCACCCACGGATTTGATCGCGGCGCGGGCCACGTCGTCGCGGTCGTAGCAGTCGTCCCCGAAGCCGCCGCAGGCGAAGTGGGACCACAGACCGTAGTGGCCGAGTTTCTGCTCCGCGCCGCGGCGGACGTTGCCGGTGAGCAGGCCGAGGAGCACGTTACTCCGCACTCGCAGATCGTCGATCAATTCCGCGATGCCGGGGCAGACTTCGCCGACGTTCTTGGTCAAAGCCGTCGGCAATCGGCTCAAATACCCTTCGTGCAACCGCGACTGGTTCTCGAGGGTCGGATCGATGCCGTGGGCGATGAGCAAATCGCGGCCGATGGCGAGGTCCGTGCGGCCGCTATAGGGCACGTCTTCGATCGTGAGCGGGATGCCGAACTCCTCGCAGAGGGCGGCTTCCATGGCCACTTTGCCGGCCCCCCCGGTGCGGACCAGGGTTCCGTCGATATCGAACAGCAGGATCGGCATAGGGAATTTCTTCGTCGAGCGGGATTGCACGGGGGCGGGGGCGTCGGTATAGCCGGCCGCGAACTTGAGCCATTTTACGCCCCGGCCCCCGAACGGCCGAGGGCCGGAGGGAATCCCATGCTCGCGGAACGCGCCCGGACCTGGTTGAGTCGAACCGTCGCCTGCGGAATCGTCGTCGGAGGGCTCGCCGGAACCGCGGTCGCCCAGACCCCGAACCCCGCACCCCCGGCTCCCGCCCCCGCGCCGGTTGCAGGCGACCAGTACGCCGCGCAGCCCGTCGCGTACATCCACGGGAACATCCCGGTCACCCGGCAAGACCTCGGCGAGTTCCTCATCGCCCGCGGCGGGGCGGACAAGCTCGATTTGCTCATCAACAAAAAGATCATCGAACACGCCGCCGCGGCGAAGAAAGTCACGGTCACCGCGACCGAAATGGAAGCGGCGGTGCTGGAAGACATCGCCGGGCTGAGCATCCGCAAGGAAGACTTCATCAAGGTCGTGCTGCCCCGCTACGGCAAGACGTACTACGAGTGGATGGAAGACGTCATCAAGCCGCGGTTGATCCTGGCGAAGCTCTGCCGGGACCGCGTGAAGGTGACCGAAGAAGACCTCGCCAAGCAGTTCGAACGCGAGTTCGGCGAGAAGCGGCAGGTGCAGATCATCATGTGGCCCCGAGGCGACGGACGAAAGCTGGTCGATACGACCTACGGGCAGATCCGCACGAGCCAAGACGAATTCGACCGCGCCGCGCGAGCCCAAGCCAATCCCTCGCTCGCCGCCGCGGCGGGGAACATCAAGCCGATCTGCAAGCACTCCTACGCCGCGGACCTCATCATCGAAACGACCGCGTTTAAGTTGCAGCCCGGCGAACTCAGTTCGGTGCTCGAAACCTCGCAGGGCTTCGTGGTCATGAAGCTCCACCGCATCATCCTCGCAGACGACAAAACGAAGTTCGCCGACATTCGCCCACGCCTCGAAAAGCAGGCCTACGACGAACGGCTGAGCCAGGAGATTCCCAAGTTCTTCGAAGAGTTGAAGGACGCCGCGAAGCCGAACATGATCTTCACCGGCCCGGACCTCTGGCGGCACCTCACCAGCCCGGACCGCAAAGTCGAACCGCTCGTGCAAACCGGCGGGCAAACGCCGATGGAGAAGAAGTGAGGGGTTGAGCGGAGGTCCTACGAACCCGAAGCGTGAGCGAGGGAGCATGATGCCCTCGCTGCTGCTTCGGTTTAATATGCGTCGATCAGCCGATTCGCCGCCGTTCGCACGCTTCGCAGTAGCTCGATTCCAGGTCTACCGGCACGAAGGTATCGCCCGCGAGGCGGAGCGGCAGCGTGGGCAACGGCTCGCCGAGCGCCAGAGGATGGCTCCAAAGGTCGAGTTCAGTTCGTTCGTCCCGCGCCACGGGTCGGTAAGCGACGGCGTACAGAAAAGTGCCCGTTGGCAATTCGCACTGCGCATCGGCACCGACCACCCTCATCAATTCATTGTGCAAGTTGGCGTGCCGGCTTGTGACCACATCGACGACGATCAAACTGATTCCCTGATGCAAATACCCCACGGCTTTCGCCACGAACGCCCTTCGCTCCTCGGGTCGATCCTTGTTCCCCGGACTGACGATCTCGATCACGCCGACAAGTTTAAGTCCCCCGCTCGTTTCGAAGACGCGGATCTGAAACGAATCGGGAATCGCGAGTGGAGCCGTCGCCGTTGCCGCGGGAGGGGCGTAGGTCGCCAATGCAACCGCATGGCCATTCGACGAACCGATCCCCGCCATTACCTCGTAGGTCGCGATGTCGATTACGAGCCGCGAGCCCATCGAGGTGTGCTCCTCGGCCATGTACTCCGGCGGGAGCAGATCGTTCAACGCATCGGCAATGCGAGTAGCCCAATTCGAGTGGAACGATTCCCACGTATGATTGGGCGTAATCGGAGGCCGGAAGTGGTCGAGGAGGGGCATGCCCTGGTTCCGCCAAAGGAAGTTACTTCCGCCACCGTTTCCAGGCCTTAGCCGATCGTCGCGTATGAATCACGGCCTCGATCACTGCGATGACCCCGAGGGGACGATAGACGATGACATAAGAATACCGCCGAATCCGAATGAACCGATATGACTTGCCGACACGAGGAAAGGCCTCGGGGAACTGGCCGACTCGCTCGATGGCATCGAACAATTCGATTCCGAAACCGCGTGCCGCGGCAGGGCTCCTCTATTGATACCAGCGGATCGCACGCTCAATATCCCGTTCCGCTTTGGGAGTTGTGATGACCTCAGTCATGGAGCAAACCGGCGGTGCGGAGACTGTCTCGGAGTTCGGCAACCGTCTTCCCGCGAAACGCGCCGGCATCGAAAAGGGCCGATCGCTTCTCGAGGATGGGCAGCCACGCCGGGTCGAACGGCATATCCCCGGACTCTTCGAGCAAGGAATCGATTACGGACGCTCGTTCCTCGTCCGGCAACGCCCGCACGGCGGCCAGGAGTTCTTCGGCGGTTTGGCTCATGATCCACGCACTCCACGACGAGTCGTCGAATCGTACGACGATTTCGCACTTACCATGCGATCGACGTCACTTCGAATGATCCGCCGTCGCTCGCACGCCTCCGCGTAACTCCGCTCGAAGACCACGGGCACGAACGCTTCACCGGTCAATCGTACCGGGAGCGTCGGCAGGGTCCGGCCGCGCGTGCGTCTACCGAAGCCGCCTCTTCCAAAACCGCTTGGATCGCCGGGCGTCGTCGACGGCGATGATACACAACACGTCGCCGATCATTCGATAGGCGACGATATAATGATACTTCTTGACCAATACATATCGATGCCTGGAGTCGAAGTGCGGATAACGCATGGGATCGTTTGCGATCAAGTCCAACGCCCGCTTAATTGCTTTCAAGAACTGCAGCCCGACGCGCTTGCTGACCGCCCGGTGCTTCTCGTAACCGGCATCGATGCCGCGTTCCGCTTGCAAATAGATGACGCCGTCAAACATCGTCGCCGTGTTTCGAAAGTATTTTCTTTTCGAGGTCCTCCCAGGAGATACCTTGTACGATGCCCGCCTCGATTTCGTCCGAATGGCGATTGACCTCTGCTACCCACTCCGGATCGAACTCGTCTCCTTCAGATTCTTTAACGAGCGTATCGATGACGCGATCCCGCTCCCCTTCGGGCAGTGCCCGCACGGCGTCCAGGAGTTCTTCGGCGGTTTGGCTCATGGCACACCCCAGGTGTCGTCAAGTATCGGTTCAAAGTACCAGTCTACCGCCCTTCCATCTTCATGTGGCAGTTCTTGTACTTCTTCCCGCTGCCGCAGGGGCAGGGGTCGTTGCGGCCGACTTTCGCGCCGACGTTGCGGATCGGTTCGGCTTTTTTGTCCGAAGCGCCCGCGTTGGTCGTTTCGCGGTTGGTTTGCATTTCGGATTGCGCGCGGGCCGCCTGGGCGCTCAGCGCGCTTTCGGCTTGTTGGTGCTGGGCGCGGGCCCCGGCCCAGAGGGCGCTCTGCACTTCCTCGTCGCCCACGTCTTCGACGCGGAAGACGCTCTCGCTCACCCGCTCGTTCACGCCTTCCCACATGGCGTCGAAGAGCTTCATCCCCTCGCGCTTGTAGACGATTTTCGGGTCTTCTTGGGCGTAGCCGCTCAGGCCCACGACGTGGCGGAGGTGGTCCATCGTGAGCAAGTGGGACTTCCAGGCGCTGTCGAGTTGATCCAAAATCAAGCGCCGTTCAACATCGCGCATTTCGGGGCGATACGCCGCATCGTACTTGTTCAAGATCGCGTCGCGGGCCTGCTCCTTCGTCAACCCCGTCAGCAGCGTCGCTTCGATTTCGAGCTTGAGTTCGACCTTGCACCACTCGACGAGTTCCGCGGCGTCATCCGCTTCGGCGGTGGTCGCACCCCGGAAGGCGTCGTCGAGCTTCGCGTTCACTTCCCTGTAATCCGCGGCCGGGATCACGGCCTTGCTCGATTCGATCAGCGATTCCTTGACCTTCGATCGCGGTTCGGTGCGGAAGATTTCTTCGGAGTGCGTCGATTGCGGGAACCGCTGTTGTGCCCAGCGGAACAACTGATCGCGGTCCGGTCGGCGGTCCGCTCGGAGTTTCTCGGGCAGATACGCGGCGAGGCCGACTTGGACCGGGAACTCCACGTCCTTGTTGCGGTACGCTTCGCGGATCGCCTTCGTCAAAAGGGCGGTCAACTCGCCCGGATCTTTGTCGGTCGCGTCCTCGACGGGTATCTTCAAACCGAACTTTTGCCGGGCCCAGTCCCGCAGGCTCTCGGCCGCGTAGGTCTTGTCCAGGAACCGCTTCCCGCCGCTCAGGTCTACGGCGAGGATGCTCTTTTCGGCTTCGCCGAGCAGGTATTCGGACATCGCCTCGGGGCCGACTTTCTTCAGATCGCGGTCGGTCGTCTTGAGCCCGTAGCGGGTGTTCATCACGCGACTGAGTTCTTGCCACTTCCAGTCGTTGGGTTCTTCGTCCGGGTTGAGGTTTTCTTCCATCACTTCTTGCAAGAACGTCGGGGCAGCAGTGATGGCACGGTCCTGGGCGGTCTTCACGGCCTCGTCGTAGTTCGAGCCTTTGAAGTCCGCGGGGTCGAACTCGATACCGAACTCCCCGCCGACGAACTGGGCGAAGCTCGCGGCCCCGTAGTTGTCCGTGCCGTAGCGATTGACCGCTCCCGCGATCTGCGATTCGATCATTTCCAGGAGCATGACGCGGGGGTTCTTGCCGTCCAGAATGCTCTGACGGGTGCCGTAAGTGCGCTTGCGCTGGAAGTCCATCACCTCGTCGTATTCGAGGAGGTTTTTGCGCTGTTCGAAGTGGTATTCTTCGACCTTCTTTTGGGCCTTTTCAATTTGCCGCGTCAACATGCCGCTTTCGAGGGCCTCTCCGTCTTGCATGCCGATCCACGAGCTATTCATGAGCCGTCGGAGGCGTTCGCCGCCGAAGAGCCGCATGAGTTCGTCTTCGAGCGAGAGGTAGAACCGGCCCGAGCCCGGGTCGCCCTGACGGCCGGCGCGGCCGCGAAGTTGGTTGTCGATCCGCCGCGATTCGTGCCGTTCGGTGCCGACGATGTGCAGGCCGCCCATCTCGGCGATCTTGCGGCCCTCGTCCTTCATCTTCTCCTTGGATTCGATCTCCTCCATCGACTTGGTCCAGACGTCGTTGGGGATCTCCAAACGGGTCGGGTACAGCGGCCGGTTATCCGTATCTTTCAATTGCTTGAGGCGTGCCCACGCGAGCGTTTCCGCGTTGCCGCCGAGGATGATGTCCGTCCCCCGGCCGGCCATGTTCGTGCTGATGGTCACGGCTTGCAATCGCCCCGCCTGCGCGACGATCTCGGCCTCGCGGGCCACGTTCTCCGGCTTGGCGTTGAGCAGTTCGTGCTTGATGCCCTGCCGCTTGAGCAAGCTCGAAAGCTTCTCGCTCTTGGCCACGTCCGTCGTGCCGATGAGCACTGGCCGGCCCGTCTTGGCCACGTCCACGATTTCGGTGACGACCGCGTTCCACTTTTCCTTGTCCGTCTTGTAGACGAGGTCCGGGTGGTTTTGCCGGCGGAGCGGTTTGTTCGTCGGAATGGCCACCACGTCCAGGTGGTAGATCTTCCAGAACTCGTTCGCCTCGGTCATGGCCGTGCCGGTCATGCCGCCGAGCTTCTTGTAGAGCTTGAAGAAGTTCTGGAGCGTGATGGTCGCGAGCGTCTGCGTTTCCTGCTTGATCTGCACGCCTTCGCGCTTGTGCTTGGCTTCCACCGATTGGTGCAGCCCGTCCGACCACTGCCGGCCGAACATGGCCCGGCCGGTGAACTCGTCGATGATGATGATGCCGAGTTGGTTATTCTCCCGCGGGTCCGCCGCGATCATGTAGTGGCGGTCTTTGTGGTAGAGGTGGTGCGCCTTGAGCGAGTTGTCGATCAGGTGCGGCCACTCCATGTTCCCGGAAGTGTAGAAGCTCTCCACGCCCGCGAGCCGTTCCGCCTCGCGGACTCCGGCATCCGTCAGGTGGCAGGTCCGTTCCTTCTCTTTGATTTCGAAGTAGACGCCCTTCGGCGGCGGGTTCGCCGGATCGACGTTGTCCGGGTCCACCGGCACGCAGACGGGCAGGCCGTCGCCTTCGGTGCCTTGCAGGTTCACCGTGCCTGCGGTCTTCAACTCTTGCCGGCCCTTGCGCTCCATCTCGGTGAGCTTGCGGGAGATCTCGTCCGCCTTCTCGTAATTGCGCACGTCCGTGAACGCGGGCCCCGAGATGATCAGCGGCGTGCGGGCTTCGTCGATGAGGATGTTGTCCACTTCGTCGATGATCGCGAAGTTGAGCGGGGTCCGTTGGGCCTGGCGGTAGAAGGGGTGGAAGTTCTCGTCGTCGTGCCGGGCGGGCTTCATGTTATCGCGGAGGTAGTCGAAGCCGAACTCGCTGTTGGTGCCGTAGGTGATGTCCGATTCGTAAGCCTTGCGGCGGGCGTCCGCCTCCATGTCGCTCTGGATGTACGCCGCGCTCACGCCCAGGGCGTTGTAAATCGGCAGCATCCACTCGCAGTCGCGCCGGGCGAGGTAATCGTTGACCGTGACGACGTGGACGCCCTGCCCGCCGATGGCGTTCAAGTACGCCGCGAGCGTGGCCACGAGGGTCTTGCCCTCCCCCGTCACCATCTCGGCGATGTTCCCTTGGTGCAGGATCGCCCCGCCGACGATTTGTACGTCGTAGTGCCGCATATTCTTGGTTCGGCGGGCCGCTTCGCGGCACGCGGCGAACGCTTCGGGCATCAGGTCGTCGAGCGACGCCCCGAGTTTGATCCGTTCGCGGTACTTGACCGAGAGCCCTTTCAAATCGTCGTCCGAGATGGACTTCATCGATTCTTCGAGCGAGTTGACCCGGTCGAGGATCGACCCCGGAAGGATCGTGTGGGCCTCGGCGCCCTTTTGGCGGATGTAGCCGGTCGCCTTCACGGCCCGCTCGTTTGCCGAGCCGAACAGCCGTGACACGAGCCCGATGCTGCCTTCCACCAACGAGTTAAAGCGATCGCCCACCTTGTCCCAGATCGACTGATCCAAACCGGGGCGAGCTGCGGTCATCGTGGCCATCGGGAGGGAACCTCGGAACGCGCGAACGGGGACAATCCAAGGGTCAATTTAAGAAGCTAGGAAAAACCGGTCAATACGAGCCGGTTTTGACGGACGGAACGATCGGACGAGCCGCGGGGTTTACCCCCACGGTATTCGTTCATTCAAACGGGACGATGGAGGGACAGTTTCTCGCCGCTTTGGGGGATTGACGGGCCACGTTCGGGTTGCTGAGATAAACGCATGATCCCTTCGGAGACGCGTTTGAAATGTTTCAGTACAAGGCCGGTTACAAATACGTCGATGGCGGCGTTCACGCCCAGGTTCTCGACTTCCCGGCCGCGATCACTTGCGGGGCCGATTTGGTTGAGGCCCAGCAACTATTGACCATCGCCCTCATCGACGTGGCGGAAACCCTCCTCGAGCTCGGCCAAGCGCTCCCGCAGCCGAATCCGTCGGTGAGCGACGCCGAAATGGACATCGAAGAACCGATTGGTTTTCGGCCCCGACGGGGCCACCGTCAATAGCCAGGGGCGAAGCGAGCGGAACCCCTGGACCGGTGGCATATCTCGCCTGTTTGTAGCCCTGAATGGGCGACCGTTCAGCAAGTTCTGTCGCCCCATTGGGGCTTCAGATAACTCGAGTTGTGCCGGGACTCCAGGGGTTCCGCTCGCAAAGCCTCGCTCCACCCCTGGCTTTTCGCGGTGGCCCCGTTGAGGCCAAAATCCTTAAGAATGAATTCCGACTTTGAACGGTTCGACGCTACGCCCGATAACGCCATCGGGGTTGACCGCCGAACCGCGAGTCCGCTAGAGTTCCCGCTTATCCCGGGTTACCACCCGCTGGGCGATGGATCGCCGCTGTGCCGAGGATCGGTTACCGATGCCCCCGTTCGCGCAAGTTCCGAAGACAAACGTCGTCGAACTGAATCCGGAGCAAGTCGCTGGGCTCGCTCGCGAGGAGATGCTGGCGGTCCCGAAGGACCAGGTTCCGCTGATGATGCAGAAGCTCGAACAGCACCGCTGGGCGAGCGAGAACCCGTACTTCCGCGAACTGCACGAACTGCTGCCGGAACCGTTCTTTCAAACGCAGGGTTTTTTACTCTTCTTCCTCGCGGTCGCGGCGGTTTACTGGCTGATTCCTCGGAAATTCAGCACGGCCCGCGTGCTGTTGCTCGTCGTCGCGAGCTTCCACTTTTACGCGGCCTGGAATGCGAGCCTCGCCTTCCTCGTCACCGGAACCGCCACGCTCGATTATCTGCTCGCCCGGCTCATCGAACGCGAACAGCGAAAGCCGCTGCGGCTCGCTTTGATGTGGCTCAGCATCACCATGAACCTCGGCGTGCTCTGCTACTTCAAGTACCGCGGGTTCTTCCTCAACGAACTGCACGACCTCACCGATCACCTCGGCATGACGGTCGGGTTCGACCGCGTGATGCCGTGGGATATCCTCATACCATTCGGTATCTCGTTCTATACGTTTGAAGCGATCAGCTATGCCGTGGATGTGTATAAGCGGAAGATCAAGGCCGAGCGAAGCCTGCCGCATTTCCTCTTATTCATCCTGTTCTTTCCGCACCTGGTCGCCGGGCCGATCGTGCGGGCGGGGGACTTCCTCAAGCAGGCCCACCGGCCGAAGCGGTGGAACTGGGTTCGCGTGCAAGTCGGCGTGCAGTTCTTCCTCTTGGGCCTGTTCAAGAAGCTCGCCATCGCGGACCGCATGGCCGTGTTCTGCGACGGCTCGAACGGCGCACCCGGCCCGCTGATCGCGCCGGAGAACTACAACTCGTCCGCCATTTGGTTATCGGTACTGGCGTACTCGCTCCGCATTTACGCGGACTTTTCCGGGTATTCGGACATGGCCATCGGCACGGCCCACCTGTTCGGCTACAAGCTGACGCAGAACTTCAAAATGCCCTACCTGTCGCCGAACCTCACCGAGTTCTGGCGGCGCTGGCACATCTCGCTCTCGACGTGGTTGCGCGATTACCTCTACATCCCCCTCGGCGGCAGCCGCTGCGGGCCGATCCGCCGAAACGTCAACTTGTTCATCACCATGGTCCTCGGCGGGCTCTGGCACGGGGCGAATTGGCCTTACATCATCTGGGGTGTCATGCACGGATCGGGATTGATCGTGCATAAGCAATTTGCGTGGTTCTGCGAGGGCCGCCCGCGGTTGAAAGCCGTGTTAGATTCGACCCCAGGGACAGCGTTGAGAGTGTTCGTAACTTTCTTCTTCGTGAGCCTCTGCTGGGTCTTCTTCCGGCCCGATCTGGATAAGTCGCTCATCATTTTGGAAAAGATGTTCGTCATCGCCCGCACTGGGGAGAGCCTGCCCCTGCACAACCGCAGCCTGTGGTATACCGTCGCGTTCGTGCTCTTCTGCCACCTCCTCGTCGCCAAGGGAATCTGGCAGAAACTCTGGGACCGCGTGCCCCCCGTGGTCGCCGGGTTCGGCTACGCCGTGACCTTGTGTGCGGCGATGGTGCTCGCCCCGGAACAGGGACAATCGTTCATCTATTTCACCTTCTGACTTCCAAGTCCGGTCAACCCGTGGGCAGGGGTTGACCGGACTTGTGACCGGACTTGGAACAGACTACAGAAGCCCGCCGCAGCGTTCGAGTTCCGTCGAGACCCACGAATGACGGCGTTGACGCAATTCTTCCGAGCCCGACGACGAGCGCCGCGAGCGGTCCTGTGGGGCTTCGCGATCTTCGCCGCGTCGCAACTTGGCCTCGGGCTCGCCGCGGATCTCTATCCCCGCATCCGCGATCCGCTCTACGGAGATAAGAAAGTCAAACTCGCCCGCCGCCTGCCTTCAACTGGTGAACGGCCGTCGACCGTGGTGATGCTCGGCAGTTCCCGCACGGGCCTCGCGTTCCACGGCCTCCGCGTCGAAGAGCGCATCGCGGCGGAACTCGGCAAACCCGCGGTCGCGTTCAACATGGGCGTCCCCGCCTCCGGGCCGGTTACGCACCTGGTTTAC
>Ga0209591_10007780_pt1 | contig 11731 bp, 9 predicted proteins | sample MAT01_FD_187207 | JGI IMG/M metagenome (GOLD analysis project Ga0209591, IMG submission 187207) | Freshwater microbial communities from Lake Fryxell liftoff mats and glacier meltwater in Antarctica - MAT-01 (SPAdes) (version 2) | ecosystem: Environmental > Aquatic > Freshwater > Ice > Liftoff...
CATCCGTTGTATTGATACCGTTTGCCGTGGCGTTTGCGTTAGGAGTGACGTATTTATTGGAACGCACGCGGCTATGGACAGATGCATTGCTAAATATTATTTATTCGTCGTCATTAGCGATCGCCGTCATCGTTCTAAGTTTTGTTGGCCAATATAAAGGTGGGATTAATAACCTGCTGTTTGGCGATATTTTAGCAGTTCAAGAATTAGATTTAGTCTTTAGTGGCCTGCTATTAATTGTTTGTATTATCTTCATTGGCCTAACGCTGCGCACCCAAATGCTGCTGACGCTGAATGAACCGCTGGCGATCGCCCGTGGGGTATCAGTCACAAGCCATCGCACTGCCTTTATTGTGCTGCTGTCGCTGGTGGTTGCAGTGTCAATCAAATCAATTGGGGTGCTGTTAATCAGTGGCTTTGTGGTAATTCCAGCCTGCGCTTCGCGACTGCTGAGCCGTAATTTCAGTCACTATGTAATTCTATCAGCTGGGCTGGGTGGCATCAGCGCTGTCGTAGGCATGATCATATCCGCCCTATTTAATCTACCGTCAGGACCCAGCATTGTCGTCACGCAACTTACCATTTTTTTAGCGGCAATGATTGCACCGCGCGTCCGTGGGTAATTGGGTCAGTTACGTTATCAGCCTAATCGTTGCTGTAGAGCATTGAGCTACTTTTTTTGTACCTATGATATAGGATGATGCTCTACATAATGAGTCTGATCCTTGGTATATTGCCTGTTTAGTTCACTAATTTTGGCCTGCATCGCCGTCGCGTGAGTTACTGACCCTTGAACGTTACTTATAAATAAAACAACCTGAGTTACTCAGATCAAAGGTTGAGCAACTTAGGTTCATAAAGCGCCCCTACGACTATCTTCCAGTCACCATCAACCTGGCGCAACGTATACGTTAGGCCAAACCGCTCAAGCTCAGTATTATCTTTTTTATACCGAATCACACCTCCACTGACAATTGCCAGCTCATCGCTCAAGTGCCTAACACTTAAGGATTCCATATGGCTATGATCATAGCCGCGTCGCTTTAGACCACCCATCACAATCTTGAATATTACAAACCCTTCAATCCAATTTTTGATCGCAACCACTTTATCGGGTGAGATCAAGATTGCAGGGTAGTGATAAAAAGGAAGAACTTTGGCGGGGTTTAGGTGTTCAAAAGTTTTAGCATACTGGTGAAATGTATCGAGAACAGCTTGTGGATCGTTTGTCATGATGGTATCTCCAATAATGAATGGATTAAGCAAAGTTTGGAATCTAGATCAAAGATTCAAAAATTTGAGCACAGCCGTTGCTGTAACGTCTGGATGACTGTAACAGAAGGCATGTCCCGCATTGCTGATAATTTCTAAGGCAGCATTGGGAATCTTGTCAGCTAGGAAAGTGCTGTTTTGCGGAGGAATTACGCGATCGCTATCACCTGTAATCACAAGCGTAGGTGCTGTAATTTGAGCTAATACAGCGCAGGTGTCATGACTGTCCATCGCCTAAAACTGTCGTGCTAACGCCTCTCCTCGGCTATGATGTGGTGCAGTCATCTCAAAGAACACGGCTAAACGAGCTTGATTTGACTTAATAAACTCAGCGGTGAAGAGTAAATCAACCATGTTCCCGCTGAGCGCAGTTCCAAAAGCAGCGGGCTGGCTACAGCTGCCCCCTGCCATGGTGCAACCCAAAATCAGCTTGTTGACTTTGTCTGGAAAATGGAGGGCAAGGTGTTGGGCAATCATGCCGCCCATACTAACTCCCAACACATGAGCTTTCGGAATATTCAGCGCATTCAATAACCCTGCGGTATCGGTTGTCATGTCAACCAGAGTATAGGGGGCGATCGCTTGGCTAGTTTCACCCGCATCGCGATTGTCGAACAAGATAACCTGATAGTGTTCTGCCAACAAGTTAGGGAATTCAGTACCCCAATCTAACAGGCTGAAGCTGAGTCCAATGATGAGCAATAACGGCTCTCCGCTCCCCAAGATTTTGTAGTTGATATCAAGACCGCCAACGGTGATTTTAGGCATGAGGTTTCAGGGAAGTTTGGGGGGAGTCAATGCCTCAAAATAAACTGGAAGAGTGTGGTTGTCTGAAATACTTGACTTTTGAAGAGTGAAGTAAATAGGCACACCAACATGTTGATAATTCAGACTTTTATCGAGCCAATCTGTTACCCCTTGTAGAATGCCGCTCCGTGCAGGCAATCTGCCCGCCATCGGCAATAAAGTTGGTAGAGGGATATTGGGTACTAAATCTTCACTGTTGGCAACTCTGTAGCACTCAATTTCATCGAAGGCTATCGCAAAGTTGCTATCTCCAACTCTAGGACTAGCAAATGAGTATAGAGTCGGATAATGAGCGGAAATCACTCCCTGATCAATCAATTGTTTGATGTGGGCAGTTGCAAGGGTAGCTAAGGCTCCTCCTAAGCTATGACCTGTCACATAGATTTTTACCTTCTCTGCATTTGGAGGGCATTGCTCTTTAAGCGTGGTCTCAACTGTTTCTCGAATCGAAGATGCACCCTTAAGAAAGGTTTGATCAAACCAACGGGTTGCCCATAGAACTTTGTTAGTTTTGGGTTCAGGGCGATCGTAAGTTCTGCGAAATCCCCAGTGAATTTCTCCTGCTGTATCGCAGCTATCAACCTTAGTATAGGATTGCTGGACGAGTTTAATGTTCGAGATCCATTCTCCTAAATTGCTGGTTCCTCGAAAGACAATGTAAATGTCGAAAGTTTCCAGGTTTTTGGCAATAAATCCAAATAGGTTTTTCCGTTTGAAACCATTTCTAATGTCGGTTGCTGACCAGACCGTTTGAGTAAACACTAAGTGAGCAAAGACCTGATAGTTAGACCGAACAACATTAGGTGAACCAGATACATCTGTTGCAGCCAGGTAGTTTATCTGGATATTTTGGCTAAGATCCTTTTCCCAGTCCCAATTTTTTGGGAAAAGAGTCTTGTAATCGAACATAGTTTTGTCTTTTTGGCGTTTTGTTGTTGGATCAATCGATGGGGAAATGACATTGTACCGTTTATGAGCTTCTTCGACTAAGGTTAGCAATTCAAGAGCGCGATCGCGGTCAAAGATCTTCATATCTCGCAAAATTTGATCTAACATACTTGATCCTTCAATGAGCGGATTGCAACAAGAAATAATTAGGGGATGCAGAGGATACATTAGCGATAAAGTTATGCATCCGTTGTCAATCTAGAGCTGAAGAGATGGTGGTATGAGTGTTGTCAAGTTGCTTAAACAAGGCGTATGGATGCAATGCCCCCATGTAGGAATGCTATTGCTGCATCTCATTCTAGCCAAATGTTTAAGGAGCAAGAATAACTATAGTCTTGGCTCCAGTAGGTAGATACGTAACGTTCAATTTAACCTTGAAATTTAGACCGTTCAGGCTTGGATCAACTTCAAATCGATAGTCGTCCGGTTTTGATACACCATGATTAGCCAGAAATTTAACTAGCTTAATAATTTCATTCGGATCAACACTAATTGCCATGTTATTACTCTCCAAAATTTAGTGAATTAAGAAATTTGGTAAGCTGTAGCTCTACCTCTTGTCACTGATTATGAAAAATGATCCAGGATGACTGAGGCAATGGCATTACAGACTTCATCTCGTTTTAGAGGATTTAGCAGAGTGGCGCGATCGCCATCGTTAGCAATGAATCCGAGTTCAACTAGAATGGCAACACCATCAAACTTCAGAACTGCCAAATCAGTTCGCTGTTTAATATCTCGATCTTTGAAGCCAGTAATCATCACCAATTTATCCTGTAGTTTTTGAGCTAAATCCTTATCATCACTGCCGCGATACAAGACTTCTAAACCATTTGCTGCATCGTCATCAAAATCATTGAGGTGCAGAGAGACAAATACCTCAGCTCCAGCACTTTTAGCATTCATTGCCCGCTGGCCAACAGGTGCATGATCTGTTTGATCATCACGAGTCATAAACACCTCATGTCCCTTTGCCCGAAAAATGTCTTTGAGGGTTAGCCCATATTTGAGAGCGATCTCTGCCTCTTTATATTTAGTGCTACCTTCAACATGGACTGCACCGGGGTCATAAACACCCAAACGACGATTACTCATGCCATGTCCAGGATCAATTGCAACTTTCATAATAATTCTCCAAATTCGCTAGTTTAGGGTAGATAGATCTGCGACTTTTTGAAGAAGTCGCAGATCTGAGTGTTGTTAGGTACTAATTGTTATTGCGTAATATCGCAAACACTTTGCCGGGTTTTAAGAAACCGCTTGCATCAAGTTGGAAAGCGCTAATCGAAACAGAATTACCAACGTTACCACCCATAGCGCGAACTTCGTTATCGCGAATTTCGACAATAATGTCACAGTGGCTTTTAAATCCTCCAGATGGAAGTCTGTCAAATATTACGGAACTCTCTCTCCATTGACAAACCATGTCACCCAGTTGAGGTTTGTGCTCGTCAAGCTTAAATCCCCAAAAGGGCGCAGTGCTCTTAGATTTACGCTTTTCAATGGCATCACGGATGTAGTGATGATGAGCAGCAGCACTCTTAAAACCACTGTAGTTCGCCTTATCAACCACAAAAGAGATAAAAGCTGCTGACCAGGGTTGATCTGTGTCTCGTCCGTCAAGATCTAGACCCAGCTTTTTCCAGTACTCTCCCACAAACTTGTAGTAGGGAGCATCATCTTCTAAGCTATTGCCTTGCTTAAATCGTAGCCATTCGGTCACTGTTGCACTAATTAATATCTCTTTTGCTGCACTCACAGGTTGACGTAAAAAAGCCGCACTTACATAGCCTAAAAGTGGCGCTCCACCAACTAGAGCTTTGACTTCCCACCACCGATCAGTAGATGCTCCAGCAATTACATCAACTTCTTGAGCAAGAGGAAGTGCTCGAATAATGTTGCCATCCTCTTTTGCAGGAGTACTGCGTAGGTTCAAAGTGTCAGTCTTAACTTTCCAAATAGACATGAGTTTCTCCTCCTAATAATTGTCGTACCAGTAACCACTCGTAAACTAAATTTATGTGTTGAAATTCAATCGATCGCCCCTTCCAACCAAATCTCCAATCATTGAATTCTGTTGCTGTCCTGATTGCCTGAGGTAGTGCGAGGCCAGTGAGATTGAGTTGATAGATATAAGATAGGAGGCAAGTAATATCACTGGCACCTAATGGGCATTAGGAATTTGAATCACCGTAGGAAACAGGACATCGCTCAACGGCATTACCCTCTAGTCATTAAATTTTGTAAAGCTTTGCGGAAATATACTGACAAGAAATTAAAAACCTCAGTAGACTTGGTGAGAGCAATGTAAGGATTATTCATTCTTAGGCTGTTTGCCCGATTTATTCACCTGTTTGCCCATTTATCATGCCAATCTCTCCTAGCCCCCCCGAGGAGAAGTTCCTTGATGCTGCTCGGTTTTGGAACTTAGAACGGTTATATACAGACCTTGCTGCTATGAAGCAGAAGCCGCTTTCAGCAACAGAACAGATTTGTTTGCGAGGTTTGCTGTGTGGGTTTGACCCTAAGGACATTGCAGCTACTCTGCACCGCCAAACTCAAGGGCTGCGGGTTGATTTGACGCGAGGCGTGTATCGTTACGTTGCCGCGATCGCCGAAGTTCCAGTCAAAAACTGGCGAGATGTAGCGGTAATCCTAGAACGCAAGGGATACAAGCAGCAGCAAGAAGAAGCTGCTTTGAGTGCTGCTGGTAGTCAGCCCGTAGTAGCTCTACCTTTAGAATCGATCACTCTCTGCCGTGATTGGGGAGATGCACCTGATGTGCCTGTCTTTTTTGGACGGACTCAAGAATTAGACCAGTTAACACAATGGGTTGTGCGCGATCGCTGCCGCATGGTCGCTATTTTGGGCATGGGTGGGATTGGCAAAACAGGAATTTCACTGCAATTGGCACGGGGCATTGAGGATCAATTTCAGTGGGTAATTTGGCGATCGCTGCTCAACGCTCCACCCTTAATCGAATTGCTCACAGAGCTGATCCAGTTTCTATCAGGGCAGCAAGAGAGTACGCCTCTCAGCCATCTTGATGCAGGCATCTCAAGGCTATTGCACTATTTGAGAACTCAACGATGCTTGGTGATTCTAGACAACATTGAAACTATCTTGCAAGCAGAAGAACTGACTGGAAAATATAAAGTAGGGTATGAGGGATATGCCCAATTGTTTAAACAGATGGGAGCCGTTCCGCATCAAAGCTGTGTGGTGCTGACCAGCCGAGAGCAGCTAGGAGAAATTGCCCGACTTGAGGGCAAAACCCGTCCGGTACGGTCGATTGAGATCCAGGGATTGGACGTCGATAGCAGCAAACAGATCTTTGCGGAGATTGGAGACTTTGCGACATCTGAACCGGACTGGCAAACCTTAATCGGGTTTTATAACGGGAATCCTTTAGCATTAGAACTGGTTGCCAAGCATATCCATCATGGGTTTGATGGCGATATTGCTGCTTTTTTGAAAACTGGTACTCCTTTGTTTCATGATTTACAAGATTTGTTAGGTTGGCACTTCGATCGCCTATCCGATGCTGAACAAGAGATGATGTATTGGCTGGCAATTAATCGAGAACCCGTGGCGATCGCAGAAATCAAAGATGATATTCTGTCATCTGTTGCTCAACGCAATGTTTCTACTACATTCCAATCATTACAACGACGGTTTCCGCTCGAAAGCGGGGGGTCTTTCTTTACTCAGCAACCGGTTGTAATGGAATATGTGACCAGTCGTCTGCTGAAATGGATGAATGACGAAATTATCACAATCAATATTCAAAATCTGAATCGCTATGCTTTAATTAAGGCACAAGCAAAAGACTACGTTCGAGATAGTCAGGTTCGGATCTTTGTCGAACCGATTCTAACTATTCTGCAATCTCATTTTCACACTAGAACGGCGATCGTTGATCACCTGCAGAAGATGCTGTATCACTTGCAATTACACTTTAGTAACTTGCCCGGTTATGCAGGTGGTAACTTGATTAACCTGTTCTGCCATCTCAAAGTAGATTTGACCGGATATGACTTTTCACATCTGGCCATCTGGCAAGCTTACCTGGCTGAAACTAACTTATCCCACGTTAATTTAACCGCTGCCAACCTTGCAAAATCTGTTTTTGCTGACACGTTTGGAGGCATATCTTGTGTTACATTCAGCCCAGATCAACAATGGCTTGCGACCAGCGATACCAGCGGAGCAGTCCAAGTCTGGAACACGGCAACAGGGCAACAGCACCATGCCTTACAAGCTGATGCAGTGTGGTCTTGGGCAGTTGCCTTTAGTCCCGATAGCCAAGTTCTAGCAAGTGCTGGAGATGATTATAATGTCAAACTGTGGGATGCTCACACAGGTAACTGTCTACATGTCCTAAGCGGGCATCGCAATACAGTCAATGCGATCGCTTTTAGCCCAGATGGTAATCTTTTGGCGAGTTGTGGTCAAGATACCACCATTCGGCTATGGGCACCCCAACTAGCAGCCTGTGTGGGCATTTTACAGGGGCATCAAGAGCGAATTTGGTCTATTGCCTTTAGCCCAGATGGCCAAACGCTGCTCAGCGGTTCAGAAGATTGCACCCTCAAGCTCTGGGATGTTCGCACTGGTACCTGTCGCCAAACCTGGTCAGGCCATACCCAATGGATTAAATCAGTTGCATACAGTCCAGATGGACAGTGGGTTGCTAGCGGTAGCTTTGATGGCACGATTAAACTTTGGGATGTGGAAACTGGATATTGCCATCAAACCTGGCAGGCTCATCAAAGCGTTGTTACGAGCGTTGCTTTTCGCCCCACCCATTCTGCTCATTCAAAGAGCCAACAAATCCTATTGATTAGCAGCAGCTATGACCAAATGCTGAAATTGTGGGATGTATCCACGAGAACGTGTCTGAAAGCTTGGCCAGCTCATACCAATCGAGTCTGGTCGGTGGCCTTTAGTCCCGATGGGCTAAAAATTGTCAGTGGTGGAGAAGACCATACTACGCGCCTCTGGGATGTCCAATCTGGGCAATTAATTAAAACATGGAGAGGGCATACTAACGCCATTCTTTCCTTGGCCATGAGTCCAAGCCAGGGCTATCTTGCCACAGGGCACGAAGATCAAACAATCAAGCTTTGGCATCCTGAGACAGGAGAAGTGCTTACAACCCTGCGAGGACATGCCAATCGAGTCTGGTCAGTTGCTATCAGCCCTCAGATGTCAACTCAACCTCGCTTACCAATTCTGGCAAGCGGTAGCGCCGATCGCACAGTCAAGCTGTGGAATATAGAGACTGGAACATGCTTGAGTACATTGCAGGGACACACCAGTTGGGTCTGGTCGGTTGCTTTTAGCCCTACAGGTGATTGGTTAGCGAGTGGCAGCTATGATCAAACAATTCGACTTTGGAATCCCCATAACAGTGAGTGTCTTCGGGTGTTATCGGGTCATATAGCTCCGGTCGTAACTGTAGCGTTTAGTCCAGATGGACAGCAATTGGCCACTGGTAGTGTTGATACCACGATTAAGCTTTGGGATCTGTCGAGTGGACGTTGTCTTCAGACTTTTCAAGGACATGATCATAGTGTGTGGGCGATCGCATTTCATCCTAATGGGCATCAGTTAGCCAGCTGTAGCTACGATAAAACTGTTAAGCTTTGGAACTTGCTGACTGGCCAATGTATTGGCACGTTTACAGGACATACTGCCCCTATCGTTTGTCTGGCGTTTAGTTTCAATGGGCAACAAATTGTGAGCGGCAGCTACGATCGCACCCTCAAGCTATGGGATACACAGACCGGACATCTAATCCGTACCTTGTATGGGCACACAAAGCCAGTGTACTCGGTTCTATTCAAAGCAAGTTCCAACTCAGAAGGAGGATCAACTACTCAGAACCAAACCGCCAACACTTCAAGTTCGAGCGATACTGAAGACACAGTTGTCAGTGGTAGTTTTGATGAAACCATCCGGTTTTGGCATGTCAACTCTGGGATCAATCAACGAGTGATGAGAGTAACTCGACCTTATGAAGGGATGAATATTACAAGGGTTACAGGATTAACTAACGCCCAAAAGACAACACTGCATGTGTTGGGAGCATCTAAAGGTTGAGTCATCAAAGATAAGAGATTCCAGTAGTAAAGTAACTCAGTGGCAATCAACAGAATTTTGATGGTGAGACTTTTCAGGCGAGAGGATACGCTGTCTTGATGATTGAGTGTGATCTAGAAGCAAGGCGCTACTGGATTCGAGCCGAGGAAATCGGCGATCTGTTGATTGAGGTTAGAGTGCTGACATCGCAGCCTATCCATGTTTTAACACCTGATATAGCACTCTCGACAGCTCACGGCGGGTGAGCAAATGGTCATCGATTGGCGTAGCCGCAAATGCTTTTTCATATGCTTGTGGAGCCGCCTTTTGAATCAGGAATGACAGCTGTTTGCAGGTAATGGCTTGGCTAGGGGCAAACAGGCCATCGCCCACGCCCGCAACGATCTGCTGAGCCGCCAGAGCTTCAATGGTGCCATGTGCCCAAAAGTCAGAGGGTACATCCTTTAAGGTGGCTGAAGCTGGATTTACGGGGTCGAGTTTCAGGAGTTTTAGGATGGCTGTGGCGACTACTGCCCGATTGACAACCCCATCCGGTCGAAAGTGGAGGTCGGTATGACTCTCGCTGCGAACGATTCTAGCGGCTGCCATCACCTGAATCGCCTCAAAGTCTGGATTGTTGTGTGATACGTCGTCAAACCAAAAAATCGGCATCCCATTGCGAGTCATTAGCCCTTGCAGCTTGCGCGTTAGCGCCTCACTGGTCGCGATCGCCCTCGGGGTTGCCTTGATCCAGATAGATAGTGCTGCCAGATAGCCACTGGCTTCTCCAATCGCCCACTCTACTGGGTGCATCCGATAGGCGGCGTTGGTGATATGGGTTGTGCCGATGCTTTTCGACGATAGGATTAATCCGTCTGTTTGCATTGGTACCAGTGCTCTGACCGGCAAAGTGAAGGGTAGGGCAATTACCTTGTCTCCGGGCAAGCTAGCGTGCCCTTGGCGATCGTTACCGTGGAGATCGAGATAGTGATATTGGCCAATGCCAACGCTGTCGGTGAAACAACGCGATCGCGCCTGATCTGGGTAAAATGCTTTTGCCACATCTTCATGACAAATGGTGGTTAAGGCCACACCGCGTCGGGCTTCTCGAATATAGGGCATCAGAGCAATGCCGTCCGCTGTCCAGGTTAAATCGCCACGCGGTTTTAGCGGAATTCCCCGGCTGTGCAAAAAGTGAATATAGGCTTGAGTGCGATCGCCTCATTCATTGCCGTTGCAGCCACAACCGGGCTGGTGCTGAGTGGACTCACCCACCCCCCACCCGGATTGCGAATCACCGCTCCTTGCAATGGCTGTAGTTGACGCTGGCGATCGCGAAACTCTCGCTGAAGCCGCGAAATGGCAAATTCTTCACCACCAACACCACCAACACCGCTAAAATCGGGCTTATGTCACAGCAGGTCACCATCATCCGACGCGGGCAGCGCCTGTGTTGTGAATTGTCCGCCCACGATGGGTACAGGTTGCACCAAACACACATCCAGATCAACTCGGGCCGCAACGAGGGCGGCAGTGTATGCGGCAGTTGCCCCCCCTACCACTAGCACCGCGCAGGTGAGGGTTTTGTCAGTCAATCAGCTGTTGAGGTGTAAGCAGCTCATAATCAGGTTTCGTTAGAGGACTGAGTATTACAGATCAGCAACAGCGTAACCAATGCTGGTCAAGAATTAGGTGCATCATGGCTATATCTACCACATCTCATGCTTAAATTCCATCTACCTGGCGGTCAAGTCGATCGTTTAATTGCTGCGCCCGCGTTTGTGGATCCTGGAGTGGTAGGATTTTTGCAGCAGTTGCTTAGCTAGGGATGGGAAGGTCAAGCGTGGACGAGGAAAACCTATTAGTCAATCGAGGGGTATTAAGCTGGTTGAGCTACCGCAGCATTTTGAGTATTGGCAGTGCGGGCAGTATTTTGAGCATTGGTAGCGCTGGCAGTATTTTGAGTATTGGCAGTGCGGGCAGCATTTTAAGTATTGGTAGCGCTGGCAGTATTTTGAGTGTTTTTAGTGTTGGTAGCGGTTTATCTGTGTTCAGTTTCACTAGTATTTTAAGTGTTTTGCGATCGCATGCAGGATGGTAAGCAAGTGAGCAAACGTCATTAAACTGCACTACTGCTCGCCCAAATTAGCCAGATTCTGGCTGGCATATGGGACTAACCTCCTTTGATCAATCAGCGAGAACACTGACTTTAAGTTTTCTATTAGGGTTGATTTAGATTGTAGTTCAGACAGCAACCTAGTTTGAATCGGCTGGAAAATCCGCCGGGTTTGTTCGGTCTGGAGCTGTGGATCGATATTGGCCACAGGAATAAAGGTGTGACTCATTAACAATTCAGACCCTTGAATGGTTTGCCTGCTAATTGCCTGCAAAATTTCATTGCAGCTGAGTTCTATAAATTGATTTGTGGTGTACTTTAGCATCACCGGATCGAGGCTGTAGGTGACGGGGACTTGATCTTGGCTTTTCTCAACCAGCGATCGCCCTTCAATTAAATAATGTAAGGTATTGGTTAATTCACTGCGTGAAATAGTGGGCGTGATATCGGCAAGCAGGTGCTCAAACGGGGTCGGTTTGCGGCGAATAGCTAGCCAATAAATGA
>Ga0209591_10007781_pt1 | contig 11731 bp, 9 predicted proteins | sample MAT01_FD_187207 | JGI IMG/M metagenome (GOLD analysis project Ga0209591, IMG submission 187207) | Freshwater microbial communities from Lake Fryxell liftoff mats and glacier meltwater in Antarctica - MAT-01 (SPAdes) (version 2) | ecosystem: Environmental > Aquatic > Freshwater > Ice > Liftoff...
TTCAGGAAACAGAGCTTTCAATGCCTCTTTTTCCTGCCGACTCATATACTGGCTACCAATTTCAATCCAACGAACCTTTCGTCCAGCCTCACCAATCAAGTCTTTGTGGGTCAGAAGCACTCGCCAAAGACTCGGTACCGCCGAGATCGCATTAATTTCCCCTTTTCTGAGCATTTCCCCAACTTCCGCAGGGTTAAAGCCGTTGCTGGGAATAAAAAATTGCCCCCCAGCGGTTAATATCGCCCGACACCGCCCAAACCCGAACGAGTGATAAACGGGTACCCCAACATATTCACGAATACCATCATCTAACTGCATGAGGCCATTTAACCGGGTGATGACATCGGTCAAATTATTGTGGGATAAGATCACACCTTTAGGATTCCCTTCCGTTCCAGAGGTAAAGGAGATAAGAGCCACGTCTTCTGTTTTGGCAGGGACGAAGTCTCGCCGCATCCATGGCCTCGCGTCCGTCGTTGTAATCACTTGGGTTACATTAGCTGCTTGAATCCGATATTGATCGTCTGTGCATCTGAGGGGTACAGCAATATCTCCAGCTTCTATGCAACGGAGGATTGCCTCGACATATCCCGTTGTATTAGTTGCTAAAATTCCAACTCGCTTAGAGGATTGAGCATCTAGACACATCATAAAATCTGAACTTCCGTAAAGCGTAAATGGATATTGGCCAGTCGGCCTGAACTTTACCCTGCTGCGGGGTTAGTTCGTGTTACTACATTCAGTCGCGCCTTAGTTGGGAAAGAGCTTCCGAGCTGAACATTCATGCTCGGACCATAAAGCCACACCTGCATCTGCTGACCATTCCATGTCCAATCCACCGTATTTCTTCCAACTGCTAAGCCTTTGACACTAAAGGATTGGTTGAGCCATTCCTGGGGAATTCCTGCCCCGATCACTAATGTGGGAGAATTTGCCGTTGGGTTTACATACCCCAGCATGTCTAGCTGCATTAACACCATTTCGGCTGCTGTCCAATAGTAAGGTGTGACATGGGGAGGCTGCACCCAACCTCGAAAGCGATGCCATTGAGATAAGCTACTGGGAGTGCCAATTCCGTTGGCACCATCGGTTTTACCCCACCAGGTATATAACCCCGGAGATGCTTGATGATTCCAGAACCACTGTAGGGTTGACCAAACTCGATCGGGTTGGTTGAGGTATAGCCACTGGTGGGCTTCAGCAACGTTAAAATTGGTATTTTGAGGCAACTGATGCGGACTGCCCTTACCATCATGGGTTGCCTGCCAATGCTCCTCTAAACTCTTCACTAAGGAATCTTGCTTGGCAGTTGCCATCCAACTAGGCCATAGTGCATTAGTATAAGTTGCTTCCATGCTTGCAAAGCGGGAGTCAAACGCCTCCTGCCAAGCCGTCTGTAACTGAGCCGCGTGCGATCGCCACCTTTCGGCAGCCTCAGATTGTTTCACTCGCTCGGCAAGAATTGCAGCATCCAACAATGCCCGATAACTCATGAAACTTGCTGCCGGATCCAGCGTAATCAGCCCTGGAGTGGCATCCATCTTGCCCCCCGTTAGGTCTACCCTGACAAAGTCTGGATATTCTGAAAAAGGGATTTTGGATGCGTCTGCTATCGGGTAACCGGGACGATTGCTGGCAAGCAGATCGAGAATTAATTCAGCCTTGCGATGAACATCGAGCCATATAGATTGGTCGTAGTCTGGCTGATTGACCTGCTCGGCAACCGTTGTTAATGCCCAAATTCCCAACGCTGGAATGTCTGCTGCCGGCTGTGTGCCGTTGATAAAATCAGTTGCAGCGAAGTAGGGGGCGAGTTGCTTTACTATATCCAAGTGTCCGGTACGAGCCAGGGCAATCAATTCATAGGCACCCTCTCGGAAGCGGGGCAGTGGGTAGTCAATGGGGTCGCCTGGACGGGTTTGATTACCAACAAGGCTCATTTTCAGATGAGAAATTTGGGCTTTAAAGCTATCGATGAACTGGGCATCGGGCAGATTAAAAACTGGCTCGGATGCGCTATCCGCGATCGCCAAATCTAGTGCAGGCGGCGGGGTTAAATCTTCGACATCCAGCTGCCATGGCTCAGCGTTATCGAGTTCAAATCGGGCATAGCCCCATCCTTGATCATCTTGCCATTGGGTAGTGGTCGAAGTTTGGCGAGTCCAGTTGGGCGATCGCTCACTGCCCAAATAAACCTTCACCTGTGCTGGCAAGTTTTTGACAATCCAACGATGATTAATCAAAAGTCGCTGACCGTTCCAATCTAACGATTGGATATCTCCACCCGCAGGGCCAACGCTACGAACTACCACGACAGGTTTTGTATCGGCATTGGGTACTCGGTTTAGCGTTAATTTCCAGCTTCCTGCGTTAGACGAATTCCAAGCTGCTTGATAGTAGGCTGTTTTAGTGATAATTCCTGGGATTTTTTGATCAGATGTGTCAATCAACTGCTGCTGAATTTCGTTCAGAGCAATGTTATCACTGGTTGCTTTCAGATTTCCTTTAGAATCTACAACCCAAATAGAAACACCAAAGCTACCAGGTTGAGGGCTAAAGCTGCCACCGGGTTCATGGAATGCCTTAGCTTCCACAGAACTTCCTGGTGCTGATAAAACCACATGTCCAACGCTTCGCATCCAGGGATCAGACGGGCGTAGCTTCATCTGAGCTTCGACCTGTTGATGGGGAGTCCCGTAGTTCCAGAGGTTTGTCGTGATGCGATTAAATTGAGTCCGGTTGGTGATTCCAGCACTAATAATCAGAACGGCCATGAGGAGCAGACTCAATGGGCGAAAACGAGTCAATAGACTAAACGCCACCAAGGTCAATAACAGCGGTGCAAAGTGAAGGGAGTAGATAAATGTTTCTTCAGCACCATAAATACTGTGCATCGCCATTTGGGCAAGCAGAGTCAAACCCAAAACGATGCGTAGCTTTAGATGCTGCTTTGTAGTGAAAAAGCCCCATAGCCCCAGAATCAGTAACCCTGTCCAGACAAAGATAGCCACTACGCCTAGCCAACCGCCCGAAGCTGGAGCCAACGTATCCGTATCCAGCTTGACCCAGTCCGGTCTGATCGGAGAGTTGAGCAACTGGGTGGCCGGCATCACCATGGTCTGGTAAAAGAATGAACTCATAGCGGCCAAGACACTACTGTGTTCTGGCCCAGATATGAATTTCTTTTCACCAATGAAGGTACCTGGCTGAAAGGGAAATCCTGTATTCGTGAACAGGATGCGTTGGACAATCCACAGGCTGGTTGCCACCAGTAGGGAAACAACGCCAATCTGGATGATTCGCTTCCAGCGTTGATTCACAACGGTTACGAAAATTCCCACCATCACATTCGTGATAGTGATGCTGACAGTTAATACATTGGCTGCAACATACCAGACGAACGGAAATTGACGGTATTGAGTTAAAACTGCAAAGATTAACCCTAACACAATCGTTAGTGAACCGAAGGGAAAGGATTCAGGGATGACCAGCCAGAAGATAGAAGCCGCACTGACCCCGCCCAGTATGCTTAATAGGGCTGCATCCAGACGATAGCAGTCCATTAGTCGAAATAATATATAGAGTGAGCAAACCCAAAGGATTGCAACAAAAACAATGACCACCCTAACTGCTGAAATTGGTTCAAGGCTCAGAAGCTTGCTCAAGCCATAAACGAACGGAAATACCAATAAAGGGAAAAGTGGATGTTTATTATTCCGGCCAAAATCGCTCTTGAAACTAGTTATATTGCCAAAGACTGTTGGAATATCGCTGCCAAACCAAACGTCTTGAGCATAAAAGTCTGTAAAGACTGAGTCGGGGATTTGATACGTACCCACATAGGTGGAGATGGCGATCGCGATCGCCAATCCAATGGCAACGATGATATCAACTTGATGCTGGCGAATATACTTAGAAATGGATAAGCCGATCAGCTTAAACTCGATAGCTTTTAATGTATTCATTGTCTTTATTTGGCAAATAACTAATTTAGCTGACTAATTCAGCAAAGCTTTAGGCAATTTCCCTACTCTCGACTGCCAATTTTCTTTGCAGGTATACCAGTGACGATGGAATAAGGTTCTACATCTTTAGTGACTACGGCTCCTGCTCCAATAATCGAGCCTTCACCGATAAAGCAACCATCCAAAATTGTTACGCCCGCTCCAAGCCAAACATTATCCTCAATTGTAATTCCCTTCATACTTGAGGCTTGCAGTCGAAAGGGAATATCTCGCTCTTTAAAGCCATAATTAGCTGGAATAATGGTCACTTGAGGCCCAATTAAAACACCGTTACCGATTGTCAGATCTCCATGCCCGTACAGGGTAGTAAAGGAATTAACAAAACAGGAATGACCTATTTTAATCGTACCTCCATAAGTTCGGAGAATCACAAAAGAACTGATTAGTGTATTGTTTCCTGTGATAATTTGAGATTCACTGCGATCGACTAGATCAACTTCTAATGCAGCATACTTAGAGATATTGCTATTCTGCCCGATAAAAATTTTTTTGAGGTCACCTCGCAAATCTGCCATGAGACTGACATCTGTCTCCTGACCCAAACCTCCCAGACGAGACTTATGATATTGCCAAATAATTTGCTTTAGCACTGACTTCAATTTCATATCAACCACTGAGTTTAAAAAAGCAAATATTTCACGTTATTCAAAAGCATATTCATCAGGATTACAACTCTGCTGATTCAAAAATGTCTAAATCTAGGCTTCATTTACGACTTGACTGCCGATGCGATCGCCGATATTCCACTCAACATCAGCCCGATTCCAAGCCATTGAACCGTAGCGACCTTCTCTCCTAAAAAGTAAGCCCCCGTCACCGTTGTTGATAGAACCGTTAATCCAATAATGACCGGGTAAGCCACAGATAAATTAAATTTACCCAAAACTACAATATAGAAGATAGTGCTTAATCCGTAGGATAAGATACCACTGAGTAAATAGGGATTCACAGGGTTTTGCCCAGAGCCGAGCTTGAGCAGAGCTTGAGCTAACGTATTAAGCGCAACTGTTATGAGAACGAGCAGACCTGATACGAGGTAAGGTGGCATGGTTAATTAGCGTTTCATATAGTGGTTTTGTGGTTGAAAGTCCCAAAGTACACGGTCTTTTGGATAGGGAGTTTGAACATACTTCCCGAGGAGTTTTTCCCACCATCTAGGTGGATGGGGCAGGGATGCGACCTGAATGTTAGGACAACCTGCCAACCACGCTCCAAGAACATCAGTGTGGCGGCTATCTCCAATGACCACCACTGCGCTAGGGCTAAGCTGCATCACATTCATAGCTTTACGGAATGCCGCTGGGAACGGCTTTTTCGCAGGATTAATAGCGACTAGTTCCAGAAATTGAGACCAGTATTCAACTCGATAACGACGTTTGCCATTGGATAGGATAAACAGTTTGAAGCCCAGCTGTTTAGCTTGAGATACCCAACTGACGGCTTCGGGTGAAAGGTAGCGATCGTCCTCCGATACAATTGTATTGTCTAAGTCAAGAATAATGCCTCGAATTCCCGATGCCATCAAACTGTCAAGATTAATATCCGCTAGTACCGCAGCTTGCCTTAGAAAAAGATAGGGACTGGTTGCCCTAAACTGCGGGTTGATCAAGCCAATCAATTTGGGAAGCAGGGGAATTTTAGTGAGCACAGGAACAATTTGATTCAGCATACTGGTTAAAGAATAAACAAAGTTGTTGTATCCAGTACTCATCTCGAACCGACTCAAGGGAAAACTTTATACTGCATCGTTACATTTAAAGTTTCTGCAAAATTTTCTCTTTTTGGATCTCCTTATGCATAGACCGACTGGTAGTACTCTTGGTATTCTGCTGACAGCAATGGCTGCCACCAAGCAGGATTTTCTAAATACCACTGGATCGTATGACGTAGCCCTTCAGCTACCGTGACAGATGGTTGCCAGTCTAATTCTGTCTGAAGTTTAGTGGAGTCAATGGCGTAGCGGCGATCGTGTCCAGGACGGTCTTTGACAAATGTGATCAGTTCTCCTGCCGGACGAATAGGCAGATTGGGGGCAAGTTCATCCATCAGGTCACAAATCATCGTGACCAGGTCGATATTTTTAACTTCGTTGTTGCCTCCAATGTTGTAGGTTTCTCCGGCGGCACTGCGGTGCAGCACTCGATCAAGCGCACTGCAATGATCTTCGACGTAGAGCCAATCGCGAATATTTTGGCCATCGCCATACACCGGCAGTGATTTGCCCATCAGAATGTTGATCGCCATCAGTGGGATCAACTTCTCGGGGAAGTGGTAAGGCCCGTAGTTATTAGAACAGTTAGTGATCAGCGTGGGCATGCCGTAAGTATGAAAGTAGGCTCGCGCTAAATGGTCACTACCGGCCTTGGAGGCCGAGTAGGGACTGTTGGGCGTGTAGGCCGTCGTTTCACAAAAGGCAGGATCGTCAGGGCCTAAGCTCCCGTAGACTTCATCGGTTGAAACATGCAGGAAACGATCGCTCTCTGGTTTGCCACGGTTGCTCCAGTGCTGTCGGAAACTGTCTAGCAATGTGAATGTCCCGACCACATTCGTGCGGACAAAGGCATCAGGGGCCAAAATTGATCGATCAACATGGGACTCCGCCGCAAAGTGAGCAACCGTATCGATCGCTTCTTCTGCCAGAAGCAGATCGACACAGTTACTATCACAAATGTCTCCTTGCACAAATCGAAAATTGGATTGACCTATCAAATCGGCGAGGCTATTGCGATTCCCGGCATAGGTCAGGGCGTCTAAAACAACAATGCGATCGCCTGGATAATGTTTGCACCAATAATGAACAAAGTTGGAGCCAATAAATCCTGCCCCGCCAGTAATCAAAATTCTGCGAGATGGTCTTAATGCTGGAGTGTTCATAGGGAGCTGTTCAACGAGTGACATAACTATGAGGGTGAAAAATAGAACCTAAATGAACGAGCCTATACTTCAAATTACTTCTACCTGGCTATCGTCACCAATCATGAACCGCAGCGCTTTGGGGCGTTGAGGTGCTGCTTTTATCTGCGCTCGTTGCCCAATCAAACTATCGACAATCCGCTGCTGAATGCCTGTTATTTTTGCGCCTTGCAGCAAAACGCTATGCTCTAGATCTGCATGAATCAGCGTGGCATCATCCGCAATGCTGCTGTAGGGTCCAATAAAACAATTTTCAATATGGCAGTTTTCCCCAATGATGACGGGCCCCCGAATAGTAGAATTAATTACCTTGGTATTTTCTCCAATCTGTACCCGTCCACTGATCTGGCTATGGGCATCAATGTCACCATAATTGGCAGATACCAGGCAAGTATCTAAGATGACTCGATTTGCCTCTAATAGGTCATCCTTCTTTCCGGTATCGAGCCACCAGCCCTGAATCTTCTGGGCTTCTACTTTTCTGCTCTGATCAATCAGATACTGAATTGCGTCTGTAATTTCCAGTTCGCCTCGCGCAGAAGGTTGAATGTTGGCGATCGCTTCATGCACACTAGTATTAAACAAATAAATTCCCACTAGGGCTAGGTTGGAGGGAGGCACTTTGGGTTTTTCTATCAACTGCAACACCCGGCCATTCTCATCCACCCTGGCCACACCAAAAGCACTGGGGTTGGCTACTGGGCACAATAATGTCAGCGCATCTAGCTGCTTCAACTTAAACTCATCCAAGAAAATTTTGAGGTCGGTTTGAACCAGGTTATCGCCTAGATACATGATGAAAGACGAATCGCCCAAGAACGGTTGAGCGACTTTCACGGCATGAGCTAGGCCAGCAGGCTGTTCCTGAAGAATATAGGAGATATTTGCCCCAAACCGCTCACCATTGCCGGTCTTCGCCTGTACCTCTGCTCCCGTTTCAGGGCTAACAATAATGCCGATATCGATAATGCCCGCCGACACCAGATCTTCGATGCCGTACCAAAGAATAGGTTTGTTCGCAACTGGAACCAGCTGCTTTGCCCCAGTGTGGGTCAGAGGGCGAAGGCGAGTTCCTTTACCACCCGATAAGATAATTGCTTTCATAATGGTTAGGTTGGGAGAGAAGAAGTGGGTATGACGATGCCCTATGGCAGCATTTGTAACAGAACGTTTGAATCACTACTAGGCAGACTCAGCCAGTTGCTTGAGCATATGACGTAGCCCTTGCCGCCAGTGGGCGGCAGGGTTGCCCAGAAGCGCTGCTGTTTTCTGGTCAGACAGCACTGAGTAAGCAGGACGAGCGGCAGGCGTTGGATAGTCGGCGCTCACAATCGGGACGACCCGTCGAACCTTGAGGGGAAATCCCAGGGCTGCGGCTTCTTCAAAAATGGCGACGGCAAAGTCGTACCAGCTAATCGCACCACTGTTTGTGAAATGGTAAATGCCTGTTGCGGAAGTCTGATTGGCGGCACTGGGGCAAAGATGCAGAACGAACTGGGCGATCGCTTGAGCCAAATCCAATGACCAAGTGGGCGTACCAACTTGGTCAACGACAACTCGTAATTCTTCCCGCTCAGCTCCCAACCGCAACATCGTTTTGACAAAGTTTCCTTTGCCCCCCACCCCATACACCCAGGCGGTGCGAACAATTATGTGGCGATCGCAAGCTTGCTGAATACCGGATTCACCTAACAGCTTGGATCGACCATAAGCACTCACAGGATGAGTCAGATCGGTTTCTCGATAGGGTGTATTCTTTTGCCCATCAAACACATAATCTGTTGATACATGCACCAATGCTGCTCCCAATTCCTGAGAGATCTCAGCCATTATGGTAGGAGCTATGTTATTAATAGCATTTGCCAAGTCAGGCTCACTCTCAGCTCGATCGACTGCCGTATAAGCAGCGGCATTGACCACTACGTGAGGTTGCAGATCTCGAAGGGTTTGGCGAATCGCATCAGGATTTTCCAGATTCAGACCTTCTCGGCCAACGGCAACAACTGTTCCTAATACCGTTAAAACAGGGAATAGATCATGCCCTAACTGCCCATCTTTGCCAATCAAGAGGATTCTCATCAGGTATACACCTCAGCATCGTTCAATCGGGACGCTTCCTTGTCTTTCAACGACAGGATGGGTGAACCCTCAAGATTCCAAGCGATCGCCAGATCTGGATCATCCCACCGAAGACTACGCTCATACTGGGGCGCATAATAATCTGTGGCTTTATAAAGAACTTCAGCCACTTCTGATACCACTAAAAACCCATGAGCCATCCCCGCTGGCACCCACAATTGGCGCTTATTGGTAGCACTTAAAAGACAGCCTACCCATTTGCCAAAGGTAGGAGAACTGCGGCGGATATCAACCGCTACATCTAGGACTTCCCCGACCACCACGCGGACGAGTTTACCTTGGGGTTGCGAAATTTGATAATGCAAGCCTCGCAACACATTCTGCACAGATCGAGAATGATTATCTTGCACAAAATTAACATCAAGCCCAGTTTTCTCAGAGAAACTACCGTAGTTGAAACTTTCGAGAAAAAAACCACGATCATCCCCAAAAACTTGAGGTTCAATTATTAAGACTTCAGGAATTTCAGTTGGAATGACAATCATCTTCACCTCTGAACTATAAGGAAGGATGTTTTACCAAGAGCCTTGGAGGCTCTAACGGTTTTTAGGAATTGAGTCATCGAGACCTAAGTCTTACGTTTCGAATTTGTAGTTGAGTTCTGTCCAAGTACAAACACTTGGATTCGCTTCAAGCAGATGAGAGATTATTCGCTGAACTTATTGAATGAGTCCTTGTTTGTTGATGATCAGAATCGTAAACGTGGTGACTAGCCAAAGCAAGACATTTAATAGCAGGGGTCTATCACCCAGTAGAACCTCCTCCGGACGTTCCGTTTTGCCACCTCCTTCTATACCTGGATTGCGCCGCCCGATTTCTTCAGGATCGCTCAGCAACTGGTAGCGGAAGACACCATATAACACAAATGGCACCGTCAACATCATCCAAGACGTTGAAGCCCCATTCACAGCAGGGCCGGAACTCCACAGTGCATAGGTAAGAATTGTGCCGTTGGTCACCACTCCTTCCATCCGACTGAGTAAGGGTAGTGAGTATCGGTCTAAAACTCGGCGGGATTTGCTGCCTTTGATTTCTGAAAGCCGTAACTCTGCTTTCCGTTTCTCAATCCCCAAAAACAAGGCTAACATCGCCGTACATAGCAAGAACCAGGGGGATAGCATAATGTTCGTTGCCGCAGCACCACTACAGGCTCTGAGAATGAAACCTGCGGCGATCGCCACAACATCAACAATGACTTTGTGCTTTAGAGTTAAGTTGTAAGCAACTTGAAGCAAGGCATAGCCTAAAATTGCTGCACCTAAACCGGGTGATTTCCACCACCCTATGACCAGAGCACTTCCCAGCAACAGAACTGCCATAATAATGCCGGCTGGAATGCTCACTAAACCTGCCGCGATCGGGCGTTTACATTTAACAGGATGCCGCCGATCAGACTCAACATCCATGATGTCATTGACTAAATAAAAACTGCTAGAAGCACAGCAAAATAAAGCAAACGCTAATAGGCTCCCCAACAAAGAAGCAGGAGTAAGGCTAAAGGCAAATAGCGGAGCCGCAAACACAATTAAGTTTTTTGTCCATTGCCGAGGGCGCAAAGCTTGAAAATAAGCCAGAATAGCTGGTTTTTCCTTTGCTTGCGGTCGAACATTGGGCAGAAGTAATTGCTGAGAGACGCTTAGCCGCTTCTTACGTGATTTGAATGGAATCATAAGTTTATGCAGTTAATTCACTGATTCGAGCGTTAGCAACCCTAATAAATTCTATTTTTTTGACTTACTCAAAAACCCACTTGAACATAGATCATCTGCACAGAAGAGGCATAAGGCAAAATTGATAAACAGCTAAAATCACCACAAGTCAAAAGAAGTCTGTACTCATTACTGCCATATTTTATCGCGAGAGACTGACAAGTCAAGCTATGGCACTCCTTCTACTGCTATGCTCAGCGCATAAGACCCCTTATAAAAAACTTTAATCTCTTAGAAACAATAATAGTGTATTCTATAAGGATTGAAAAAAAGACAAACAGATGGCGACTTTGACTTATTTTCAATAAAAACTAATTTACAAAAAGATTTTATGAAGATTGACACTGTGGCTTGACTCGGATTAGGAAAACCACATTTTTTGTCTTTACAGTTTCACTAACTCATTTATCCTCTATCTAGCTGGGAAAAAGGAAAGAATGATTACACCGGAACTATGACTACTTGAATGAAATATTGAAATTTGCTAATTACATATGAGCTTGTTGTTCTACTGTCGATAGATCTACCATCGATAGTTTGAACCTCTATAGCTTTGCCCCCTCTAGATCAAAGTGTTAAATCAAGAGCCTGCTCACTAACTCACTAAACTGCTGACAGAGCTTTCGGTGTAAACGCGGAAAATGGCTTCACTCAAAAGGTTGGCAACCGATAGAACTTTGAGTTGAGGAAAGCGCTTTTCTTTCGGGATTGGAATGGTATTGGTCACGACCACTTCTTCCAATCCACTGGCTAACAGTCGTTCAATTGCTGGAGGTGAGAAGAGAGCATGAGTTGCACATGCATAGACTTGGCTAGCCCCTTCATTTAGAAGAATCTTCGCTGCTTCGGTAATGGTTCCTGCCGTATCAATCATGTCGTCTACAAGAATGGCTGTCTTACCTTGTAAATCTCCAATGACATTCATCACTTCTGCTTGGTTATGAG